>WNGB01028820.1_pt1 | contig 14059 bp, 16 predicted proteins | sample 5400681 | NCBI WGS metagenome assembly WNGB01 (sample SAMN13153367, study PRJNA577476) | soil metagenome | isolation source: 115 cm soil or saprolite under grassland replicate 2 | place: USA:California | collected 2016-06-15 | reverse complement strand
ATCCCGGCGGGCAACTACGGCGCGGGCGCGGTCGTCGTCTGGGATCGCGGCACGTGGCGGCCGCTCTCGGATCCGCGCGCGGGCCTCGCGAACGGGAAGCTCGTCTTCGAGCTCTCCGGGTACAAGCTCCGCGGCGAGTGGACGCTCGTGCGCACCCGGCGCGCCGAGGGCGGCAAGCAGCAGTGGCTCCTCATGAAGCACCGCGACGCGCTCGCCGGCCCGGGCCGCGCCGTGGCGGAGGAGTCGGTACTCTCCGGCCGCCTCCTCGAGCAGGTCGCGAGCGGCGAGAGCGGCGCCCAGGCGGCGCTCGCCGAGGCGAGGCGGCTCGGCGCCCGCAAGCGCCGGCGCGGCGCAGAGGAGCGCCCGATGCTCGCGCAGACGGCCGCCGTCCCCTTCAGCGACCCCGCCTGGCTGTTCGAGCTCGAGTACGGCGGCTACCGCGCCCTCGCGCGTCGCGAGGGCGCGCGGGCGACGATCCGCTACCGGAGCGGCGACGACGCGACCGCCCTGTTCCCCGAGGTCGCGCGCGCGATCGAGATGCTCCCCGCGGACGCCCTGCTCGACGGCGAGCTCGTCGTGCTGGCGCCGGACGGCCGCCCTTCGTTCCAGGCGCTGGAGAGGCGCGCCCGGCTCGGCGGACGCGAGGACATCGAGCGCGCCGCCGTGGAGCAGCCGGCGACGCTCTTCGCCTTCGACCTCATCGTCCTCGGCGACCTCGATCTGCGCCCGCTGCCGCTCCGCGATCGCAAGCGCATCCTCGCCCGCCTCGTCCCCGGCCTCGGCCCCGTTCGCTACGCGGATCACGTCGAGGGGCGCGGCGAGGACCTCTTCCGCGAGGTGGTGGCGCGCGGCCTCCATGGGATCGTCGCGAAGCGTGCCGACGCGCCGTACCGGGCCGGCCGCTCTCGCGCGTGGAGGGAGATCGCGGCGCGCGGCGAGGGGCGCCACGAGGATCCTCCGGCTGCGCCTGCACCGGAGCGGTCCGCGCGGCGCGTCGAGCCGACGAACGCCGAGAAGGTGTTCTTCCCGGGCGAGGGGATCACGAAGGGCGACGTGGTCGCCTACTACCGGGAGATCGCGCCGTTCATGCTCCCCTACCTCGCCGACCGCCCCGTCGTCCTCACCCGCTTCCCGGACGGGATCGAGGGGAAGAGCTTCTTCCAGAAGGACGCGCCCGACTGGCGCCCGGACTGGATGCGGACGGTGACGCTCCGGAACGAAGACGGCCGTGACCTCGCCCACTTCCTCGTCGACGACGCCGAGGGGCTCACCTGGATCGCGAACCTCGGGGTCATCCCCATCCACGTCCACGCGAGCCGCGCGGGCGCCCTCGACCGACCCGACTGGTGCGTGGTGGACCTCGACCCGAAGGACGCGCCGTTCGCGGACGTCGTCCGGCTGGCGCGCGCGCTGCGCGACCTCTGCCGCGCGATCGGTCTGCCCGCCCACGCGAAGACCACCGGACAGAAGGGGCTCCACGTGCTCGTGCCGCTCGGTGGGCAGCTCACCCACCGCCAGGCGCGCACGCTCGGCGAGCTGCTCGCCCGCGCCGTCGAGCGGGAGCACCCGGACATCGCGACCACCGCCCGCGCCATCTCGGCGCGCGGCGGGCGGGTCTATCTCGACTACCTCCAGAACGGGGAGGGGAAGACCGTCGCCGCACCGTACGCGGTGCGGCCGCGGCCGGGCGCCCCGGTGTCGACGCCGCTCCGCTGGAGCGAGGTGAACGGCCGCCTCGACCCGGCCCGGTTCACGATCCGCACCGTCCCCGCCCGCGCGCGGCGCCTCCGGGCGGATCCGCTCCTGCCCGTCCTCGCCGAGCGGCCCGACCTCGCCGCCGCGCTCGAGCGGCTCACGGCGCGGCTCCAGTCGGCGGTGGCGCCGGCGCCGAGCGGCCGGTAGGGGCGGCGCGGGGGCCGCGGATTGCAATCGCGACTTTGGCGCAAAACGGGAAAAAGCATGGACAATCGTACGCGCTCGACTATTCTTCCGCTCTCGCTCGCAGCTCGAAGGGAGCACACCGCAATGGCCCGTCCTCCGCGTACTCCGTCCATCGACGCCATCCTCCGCGAAGCGGCGGAGAAGGTCGTCGCCCGCGTCTCAGCTGCCATCGCGCGCCAGGTGGGCGAGCTCGTCCAGGAGCGGCTCGAGGCCGAGCTCGCGAACGGCGGCGCAGCGCCCCGCCGCGTCGCGGGGCGGCGGCGCCGCGGTCCCGGGGAGATCACCCGCTGGGTCGCCGACGCGCGCGCGCGCCGGGTCCCGAACTTCGTCATCGACGCGACCGGTCTCGACACGAAGAAGAAGGTCGTCGCCAAGTACGGCGCCGGGGCCGCGTTCGAGCGCGGCAAGCCGCTCCCCAAGGCGGCGAAGGGCTAGAGGCTAGCGCTGCACGAGCCCGGCCCGGTGGCCGGCGTGCTCGAGCGCGCCGGCGGCCCGGTCGAGGTCCGGCTCGCGCACCCAGAAGCCGGCGCCCTGCCGCGCCGCGTTCGAGCCGAGGGCGGTGGGGGACGCGAAGGCCTCCACCTCCACGGCGAAGTCCACCTCTGCCGCGGAGAGCGCGCCCTCGACCGCCTGCGCCTCGCGCAGCGTCGCCGCGAGGTAGACGCGGACGATCTCGGTCCCTTCCTCGAATGCCTCCATCGGGACGTGGGCCACGGGCTCCTCCGCGCTCAATCTAACCCGCCGCGTGCCGGCGCTGCGCTATCCTTCGCGGGAGATGACGCTCCTCGCCGCCGCCGGGCTCGGTCCCGCCCTCGCCGCCGCCGCGGTCCGGCCGTTCTTCGAGCGACGCCTGCCCACACCGCTCCTCGCCGAAGGGCCGCGCGGGCTGCTCTGGTGGCAGTGGCTCGCGATCCCGGTCTTCCTCGCGCTCGCCCTCGTCGCCGGCGCGGTGCTCGGGTGGGTGACGCGGCGGGCGCTCGGCCATCTCGCGGCACGCACGAAGACGACCTGGGACGACGTGCTCCTCGCGCGGGTGGCGCGCCCGCTCGGGGCGCTCTGGACGATCGCGGCCTTCGGCGCGTTGCAGCCCTGGCTCGACCTCGACGCCGGCGCGTCGGAGGCGCTGCGGCACCTGCTGCGTGCCGCGACCTACCTCGTCTTCTTCTGGGCGGGGTTCCGCTCGCTCGACGTCGCCTTCGACTTCGCCTCCGCCGCGCCGTGGACGAGGGTGAACGCGAGCCTCGCGGGGCTCCTCCCGCTCGGCCGCAGGCTCTCGAAGGCGATCCTGCTCGCGCTCGGGCTCATCGCCGTCCTGAACGAGCTCGGGTTCCAGGTGGCGAGCCTCCTCGCCGGGCTTGGCATCGGCGGCGTCGCGCTCGCGCTCGCGGCGCAGAAGACCGTCGAGAACCTGTTCGGCTCGGTCGCGATCGGCGTCGACCAGCCGTTCCGGGTCGGCGACTTCGTCAAGATCGAGGACGTCGTCGGCACCGTCGAGACGATCGGGATGCGCTCCACCCGTGTCCGCACGCTCGACCGGACGCTCGTCACGTTCCCGAACGGAAAGCTCGCTGACACGCGGGCGGAGACGTTCGCGGTCCGCGACCGGCTGCGGCTCTTCGTGAACCTCGCGCTCTCCTACGACACGACCGCCGCGCAGATGCGCGCGATCCTGCGCGATCTCGAGGCTGCGCTGCGGGACCACCCGAAGATCTGGCCGGACGCGGTGAGCGTGCGGTTCAGCGATCTGAAGGAGTCGACGCTCAACGTGGAGGTGGTGGCGTGGTTCCAGACCCGGGACTGGAACGAGTTCACGGTGATCCGGCAGGAGCTGCTCCTGCGGTTCATGGAGATCGTGGAGCGGGGAGGCACGTCCTTCGCGTTCCCGACCCGGACGATCAGGGTCGTCGGCGCGGCACCGCCCGAAAAAAAGACGGGCCCGGCGTGACCGGGCCCGTCTAGAGATGGTGGAGCTGATCGGGATCGAACCGACGACCTCTAGAGTGCGATTCTAGCGCTCTCCCAGCTGAGCTACAGCCCCACGAATTGTCCCGCAGAAACGCTGAGGGACGCTCTCCTTAACGGTTCGGGCCGGGACGTGTCAAGAGCCGTTTGACTCGCCCTGGACCCCTTGCTAGACCGGACCCGCCCCAATGCCGACTCCCCGGAAGCAGCTCTCCGCCGCCGACCTGTCCGTCCTCGAGCACTCCTTCGCGGCCGACCCTGCCTCGGAGGCCTATCGACCGCTCACCGAAGCGTACCTCGCGATGGGCCGCTTCATGGAGGCGATGGTCGTCTGCAAGAAGGGCGTGAAGGCGCATCCCGACGATCCGTCGGCGCGCGTCCTGCTCGCCCGCGTGTACGCGGACCAGGGAAAGGACCGGAAGGCGCTCGAGGAGCTGAACGCCGTCGTCGCCGCCTATCCGACGTTCGCGGCCGCGAACCGCCTCGCGGGGATCCTCCACATGCGCCTCGGCGAGCGGGAGCTGGGAGAGTCGGCGCTGCGCCGCGCCGCCGACGCGGCCCCGGACGACCCGGAAGTGCGCGAGGCGCTCGCCAAGTACGGCGTGAGCGCCGCGGCGCCGCCTCCGGTCCCTTCGCGCGCCGTGCCGAGGGCGGGCGCGGCGAGGGCGGGCGCGCCGCCTGCGCCCGCCGCCGGCCCGGCGGCGGACTCGACGGGCGAGATCCGGATCACGGAGCAGACGCCGATCCCGACGCCCGTCCCGGGGAAGCTCAAGAACGTCGCCTACTCCGAGGAGCTCGCCGAGAAGTACGCGACCCGGGAGTTCACGCTCTCGACTCCCGCTGCGAAGGGCAGGAAGCGCCGCGGGAAGGGGCACAAGCTCGTCTTCACGGTTGGGCTCGCCGCGATCCTCGCCGCGACCCTCGGCGGCTGGCTGCTCTTCAACCGCTCGCGCAAGGCGAAGATCGAGGGGATCGACCGCCTCCTCAAGGAGACCGTGCCGCTCGTCGAGAAGGACGCGTATGCCGCGTACGTCGAGGCGGCCGGGAGGTGCAAGGCGATCTTGAACCTCGACGACGAGTCCATCGCGGGCCACTCCTACCTCGCCTACGTCGACGCGATCCGCGCGGGCGAGCACGGCGACGGCGACGCCGTGAAGGGCGAGGCGGTGAAGCACGTCGAGGAGACGCGCAAGCTCGGCCAGCGCCACTCGCACCTCGTCGCGGCGGAGGCGTATCTCAAGCTCCACGCGGGCGACGCCGCCGGTGCGAAGGAGACGGTCAAGGCGGTCCTCGAGGGAGACGAGGCCGCGCAGAGCCCGTTCCTCCTCGGCGCGCTCGGCGCCATCGACCTGCGCGAGGGCGATCTCGACGCCGCGCGCGACGTGCTCACGAAGGCGCAGAAGGCGAGCCCCAGCGACGTGCGGATTGCCTGGCTGCTCGCCGAGCAGTTCCGGCGGCGCGGGGAGGGCTACGAGCTCCAGGCGGCGGGGTTCTACGACTACGCGCTCCGCATCAACAAGGACCACCTCGGCTCGATCCTCGGCAAGTCGCTCGTGCTGCTCGCCCGCGGCCAGATCGACGAGGCGGGTCGTGGCGCGCAGCTCGCGCTCGCCCCTCAGGCGGGGGCGTCGCGTCCGCAGCAGGCGCTCGCGCATGCGATCCGCGCGGGCGTGCTCGCCATGCAGGGAAAGCCTGCGGAGGCGGCCGCGGCGGAGCAGGAGGCGGCGAAGCTCGATCCCTCGAACGCGGACATCCCGGCGCTCGCGGGCGCCCGCAAGCTGCGCGCTGGCGACGTCTCCGGGGCCGTCGAGGCCCTGCAGCGCGCGGTGGCCCTCGATTCGAAGCGCGTCTCCCTTTACGCGGACCTCGTCCGCGCGCTCCTCGCGAAGGAGGGCGGCGCGAAGCAGGCCATCGAGACGGTGAAGCGCGCCATGGCGCGGCTCGGCGAGCACCCGCGCCTCGCGCTCGTGCTCGGCGACGCGTACCGCGCCGCGGGCGACGCGGATCTCGCGCGCGGCCAATACGAGAAGGCGATCCAGCTCGGGCGTCCGTTCCCCGACGCGCGCGTCGCGCTCGCGAGGCTCCACCGCGCGAAGGGGAACATCCCCGGCGCGCTCGTGGAGCTGACGCAGGCGATCGACGAGTACGGCGCAGGCGGGGCGGGCGGAGCGGCGTCGGCGTACGTCGAGATGGCGGAGGCGGAGCGGGCGCGCGCCGCGAAACCCGACGTCCTGAAGGCGCTGTACGTGAAGGCCCTCGAGAAGGATCCCGCGAGCTGCGACGCGCTGTGGGGTGCCGCGAAGATCGAGGCCGACCAGGGGCGGCTCTCCGAGGACGCGAAGCGCCGGCTCGAGAGCTACACCCGCCTCTGCGCGCGAGAGCCGCACGCGGTCGAGGCGGCGAGGCTCACGGGGAAGTAGAAGCCCGGCGCAGGGCTCACGGCGAGCGGGCCGCCGTGGTTGCGCTCACTTGCCGTCGCTCCTCTTCTCCTGCGCCTTCTTCTCCTCCGCCTGCTTCTTCAGGAAATCCCGCTCCACCGCCTCCATCGGGTTCCCCTTCACCGCCTTCGGCTTCGCGGCGGCGCTCCGGGCGTCCACCACGTGCACCGCGACCTCGGCGCTCCGCGCGCCTTCGACCTCCACGACCGCGGTGGTGTCCGTGCAGCGGCTGAACGCGGTGCGGCCCAGCACGGGCGCGCCGGTGTCGTCGTTCGCCGTCACCTGCAGCGCCACCGGGGTAGGCTCGTCGAGCATCCGCAGCTCGACCTTCTCCGGGGTGACCCGGACCTTCGCGACCACGCGGACGAGCACCTCGAGCTCGGCGGCGACGTCGCCGATGGTGCAGCGGACGCGCGCGCTGCCCGGGCCGACCGCGGTCACGACGACGTCGTTCGCGGGACCGGCGATCGTAGCGACCTTCTCGTCGCTCGACGACCACCGGCAGATCTGATCCGGCACGGGCTTCCCGCTCCTCGCGAATGGTGCAGCGTGCACCTTGGCGGTCTGGCCGCGGACCCCGAAGCGGAGAGAGGTGGGCTGGAGCTCGACGCGTGCCGGCTTGTCGCAGGCGGCGGCGAGGAGGAGCGAGAGGGCGAGCGCGCGGTTCGTCATGCGGACATCGTAGCCGAACGATCGGACGAGCGTGCGGTGGACGCGCACGGGTTCCCCGCTCGGCCGCGTGCCGCGACGAGCGGACCCGACGGGGAGTACCCCACCGGCCGGGTCCGCCCCCGGCGCGGACGGATCTACGATCTCTCTGTCCCCGGGGCGTCGCCGTTCGCTCCGCGACGCGGAGCGCGCCGGCGAGCAGCCCCCGAGGCGTCGATGGATGGGAGGATCCCGTGGCGACCAAGGCGGAGCTGTTCCGGTACTTCGTGGAGCGCGCGGGCTGGAAGCGCGCGTCCGAACCGCAGCGCGTTCCGGTCGAGCGGGCGGCGTCCGGCGCGGAACGACACCGATCCGTCCACGCCGGCAAGAAGGCGGGCTACGCGCTCGAGGCGTCGTCGGGCCGCCCCTCGCGCAAGTCGACCCGCCGTTCGGCGAACCGGCAGAAGACCGACATGAAGTTCCGGATGAAGCGGCGCGTGAGCGAGGCGCGCGCGCAGGATCGCCCGGGGACGCCGCGATGACCGTATCCCGCCCCGATCGCGCGGCGCTCGGCCGGGTCCTCTCCCGCCTCGTCCCGGGAGCGCGGGTCGTCCGGTGCGAGCCGCTCGACGGGGTCGGGGCGAGCGGCGTCGCCCACAAGGCGGGCGGCTACGCGCGCGCGTGGCGTGTCGCCGCCGCCGACGACGCCGGGCAGCTCCACGAGTTCGTGTTCCGCACCTCCGCGTCGGACGAGTTCGGGCACGACCGCCGCGCCGACCGCGCCGCGAACCTGATCCTCGCGTTCGACACCTTCGGCACGATCCCCGACCACGTCCGCGCTCTCGACGTCGGGTTCGAGGCGCCGGGAGGGCTCCGCTCGCTCCGGGACTGCGAGGAGCCCTACCTCCTCACGACGTGGGCGGAGGGGAGCCTCTACGCGGAGGATCTCCGGCGCGTCGCCGCCGGCGGGAGCGCCTCGGCCGGCGATCTCGAGCGGTGTGACGCGCTGGTGCGATGGCTCGCCGGCGTCCACGCACAGCGGGTCGTGGACGCCGCCGCGTGGCGGCGCGCTGTCCGCGACCTGCTCGGGCACGGCGAGGGGATCTTCGGGATCGTGGACGCGTACCGGGCCGACGTCCCGGCGGCGTCGCCCGCGCGCCTCGCGGAGATCGAGCGGCGCTGCCTCGAGTGGCGCTGGCGCCTGCGCGGACAGCCGGAGCGGCTCCGCCGGACCCACGGCGACTTCCACCCGTTCAACATCGTGTTCTCGCGCGGAGCCGCGTTCACGCTCCTCGACGCGAGCCGCGGGTGCCAGGGAGATCCGGCGGACGACGTCACCGCCCTGTCCGTCAACTACGTGTTCTTCGCGCTCCAGGCGCCGGCGGCCTGGCGGCGCGGGTTCGCGCCGCTCTGGCGCAGGTTCTGGCGCGGGTACCTCGACGCGCGCGGCGAGTCGGTCCTCGAGTCCGCGGCGCCGTTCCTGGCCTGGCGCGCCCTCGTGCTCGGCTGCCCGCGCTTCTACCCCGACCTCGCTCCGGCCGCGCGGGAGGCGCTGCTCTCGTTCGCCGAGCGGGCCCTCGCCGCGGTCCGGTTCGATCCGGACAGCGCGCAGGACCTGTTCCCGTGACCGGAGGGACGGTCGTCTGGATCACCGGCCTTCCGGGATCGGGGAAGTCCACGCTCGCGGCGAGCGTCGCCGCGAGCGCCCGCGGGTCCGGCATGCCGTGCGTCGTGCTCGACGGCGACGAGGTCCGGGCGATCCTCGGACGGCCCGCTGGCCGCGGCGAAGCGGACCGGGACGCGTTCTACGATTCGCTCGCGCGCCTCGCCGCGCATCTCGCGCGCCAGGGCCTCGTCGTCGTCGTCGCAGCGACCGCGAACCGCACCGCGCACCGCGAGCACGCCCGCGCGCTCGCGCCGCGGTACGTCGAGGTGTACGTCGCGACCGCCGCGGCGGAGTGCGAGCGCCGCGATCCGAAGGGGCTGTACGCGGCGGCCCGGGCCGGCCTGGCCGCGGGCGTGCCGGGCATCGACGCTCCGTACGACCCGCCGGCGGCGCCGGACGTCACCGCCTCCGGCGGCGAGGACGAGAACGCCATCGAGCGCATCCTCGCAACGGTTTGCTCGGATGCGGGGAGCACCACCCCGGCAGCAGACGATCCGCGTCAGTGCAGCGGCTGCGGCCGCTCGCGGAACACGTAGGGGCGGACGTCGAGCCATTTCCACGCCTCGCCCTTCCTCTGGGCGAGGATCACGATGTGCATCGATCGACGTCGTGCCCTCGAAGAACTTCTGCGTATCCTCGTGGAAGATCCTCTCGGCGCCCGAGGGGCCCCTGCCGTAGTTTCCGAAGGGGTTGAGGAGCGTGCCCTCGTCGGCCCAGAACGACGCGAACTCCTTCGCGGTCGGCCGATTGAACACCTCGTTGAACTTCTTCACAGTCGCATCCAGTGACCGGTCGATGCCTGCCTTCTCCTGCCCCGTCACCGCAGTCATCTGTTCCATGTAGGAACCTCCGGTCCTGAGCATTCCCACGTGTTCGTGGGGCGCAAGCCGGATTTGGGTGAACGAGACGGTGTGCGTGCGCCCGCCTGACGCGACGGGCCCCGGTGGCTACCGCGGTGTGCGCGCGCGAGGTGGTAGAAATGAAGCCGCGCGCGAGAATCACCCTCGGTTCACGAGGAGCGCGGCGTCGAGGACGACGCGGTCCACGACGTCTGCCGCCTCGGGGTCGTAGTAGCCGCGGATGCGGCCCGCGCCGTCGATCAGCACGAGGTGGGTGCCGTGCGAGATCGCGGCGGGCGAGGGATCGCCCGGCTCTCGACCCATGCTCACCCGGAGCCCCTTCTCGACGGTGTCACGCACCGCGTCGGCGGAACCGGTGAGGAACGTCCACATGCGCGGGCTCGCCCGGTGCGCGCGCGCGTACTCCGCGAGGCGAGCGGGCGTGTCGTGCTCGGGATCGACGCTGAACGAGACGAGGTGCAGCTCGGGCTCGAGGTTGCGCGTCCTCGCCTGGATGCGCGCCATCTGCGCGGTGATCCGCGGGCACACGGTCTCGCAGCGGGTGAAGATGAAGCTCGCGACCCAGACGCGCCCGGCGAGATCTCCCGAGCCGAACGGGCGTCCCTCCTGATCGGTCAGCTGGAACCCGGGCAGCGTCCCCAGGACGGGCGCGGGCCGCGGGACGGGGGACCGGATCGACCAGAGCACCGGCCAGGCGGCGAGCGCCGCGATGGCGACGATCCAGAAGAGCGGCCGGCCGGCCGCGGTGCGGGCGGCTCGGTCGGCACGTGCTGCGGCGCGGCCGGAGAGGTCGGCGAGGGTCATCGCCTTCGTGGTGCTCGGGCATCGCCGCACAGTCAAGGCTCTGCCCCAACGAGGACGGCGCGCCAAGCAGCCGCGCAATTGGCAGATTGCGCGCAAATGGCGATCACGACCGCGCATGCGCATGGCCCCGCCGCATGGCCCCCGGACGCCCAGTACGGGGCCGCCACTCCGGGGAAGATCGGGATGTGGGTCTTCCTCGTCTCTGACGCGTTCGCCTTCGGCGGCCTGCTCATCGCCCAGGGCATCCTCCGCGGAGGACGCCCGCAGTGGGTGCAGCCAGGCGAGCCAGCGCTGGGAATCCCGTTCACGGCGGGAGTGGACCGGCCTCATCCGCGAAGGGCTCGTCTTCGGGAGGTCGCCACGCGCCAGCACCTTCTACGTCATCACCGGATTCCACGGCTTCCACGTCTTGGCGGGCGTCCTCTACATCACGACCGTGCTCCTGCAGTACCTCCGCGGCCGCGCGACCGCCCACCACGTCGAGCTCCTCGGCCTCTACTGGTGCTTCGTCGATTTCGTGTGGATCTTCGTCTTCTCCTTCGTCTACCTCATGCCTTGAGGTCGCCTTGTCCGATCTCTCGAGAGCAGCAATGGACTCGACGGCGCGCGGCGCCACGCAGCGCGCCCAGTACGTCGCGATCTTCGTGGTGCTCGGCGTGCTGACGCTCGTCGAGCTGGGCGTCGTCCGGATGCCCGGTATCGCGACGATCGCGGTCCGGATCGCCCTCGTGACGCTCGCCGTCTCGAAGGCGGCGCTCATCGCCCTCTTCTACATGCACCTGCGCTTCGAGACGCCGATCCTGCGGCTGACGGTGCTCATGCCGCTCGTCGCGCCGGCCGTCTACGGCCTCATCCTCATCGCCGAGGCGGGGGCGAGGGCGATGCGATGAGAGCTGCCCTCGCCGCCGTCGCCGCCCTTGCGCCGACCCTGGCGCTGGCCTGCCCGGCCTGTGCGCGCGACCAGAGCCCTTACGCGGCGCTCTTCATCGGTGCGATGATCGCCGCGCCCTACATCGTCACCACCGTGGTGGTCCGGGCGATCCGCTCCTGGGGGGACGAGCCGTGAGGCCCCGCCTGCTCGCCGTCGCCGCGCTCGGCGCCGCGCTCGCGCCGCGCGCGCTCGCCGTCCCGCTGCCCGAGAAGGGGTACGGGCTGCCCCACGACGTCTCGATGGACGGGTTCCGGGTCGACGAGCTGATCCGCTTCACGCTCGCCGCGATCACGGTGGTGTTCGTCATCGTCGCCGCGATGCTCCTCATCTCGTTCGTCCGCCATCGCCGCGACCACCCCGCCGCGTATGCCCCCGGGAGCAAGGCCTCCATCGCCTTCGCACTCGGGTTCGTCGGGCTGGTGCTGGTGGGCGTCGACGGGACCCTCTTCATGCACACGATCGTCGACATGGAGCACGTCTTCTGGAACTTCGCCGCGGCGGAGGCGCAGCCCGACTCCGTGCGCATCGAGGTGCAGGCGCACCAGTGGGCATGGGCCGCGCGCTACGCGGGCCCGGACGGAAAGTTCAACACCCCCGACGACGTCGTCACGCTGAACGACATCCGGGTCCCGATCGGCGTCCCCGTGGTGGTCCAGCTCGCGTCGGTGGACGTCATCCACAGCATGAACCTGCCCAACTTCCGCGTGAAGCAGGACGCGGTCCCGGGGGACGTCACGCGGCTCACGTTCCGGGCCCGGACGCCCGGGGAGTACGAGATCGCGTGCGCGCAGCACTGCGGCCCGAACCATTACAAGATGCGCGGCATCCTCACGGTGCTCTCCCCGGAGCGTTACGAGGAGTGGTTGAGGGGCGTCGAGGCCAACGCACGCCGCGGCTACGACCCCGATGACGCCGAGGCGCATTGGGGATGGGAATGGAGGAGCAAGTGACGCCCGCGCAGGCCCTCATGGAGGCGGCGCAGCCCATCCACCCGCCGCCGACGTCGTTCTGGCGAAAGTACGTCTTCTCGATGGACCACAAGGTCATCGCGAAGCAGTTCCTGTGGGCGGGGCTGCTCTTCCTGCTCGTGGGCGGCATCCTCGCGATGCTCATCCGCTGGCAGTGGGCGTTCCCGTACCGGCCCGTGCCGGTGGTGGGCGGCCTGCTCTTCGGCGGAAGCGGCGCGATCGGCCCCGCGACCTACCAGCAGATCTTCACGACCCACGGGCTCGTCATGATCTTCTTCGCGGTCACGCCCGTGCTGATCGGCACCTTCGGGAACCTGCTCATCCCGCTCATGATCGGCGCTCGGGACATGGCCTTCCCGCGCCTCAACATGTACTCGTTCTGGACCTTCGTCGTCTCCCAGCTGCTGGTCCTCGCCTCGTTCCTCACCGACCTCGGCTCGGCGGGCGCGGGCTGGACGACGTACACGCCGCTCTCCACGAACGTGGGCATGCCCGGGCTCGGGCAGACGCTGGTGGTGGCCGCCATCTTCGTCACCGGCATCTCGTCGACGATGGGCGCCATCAACTACATCACGACCGTCATCCGCCTGCGCGCCCCGGGGATGACCTACATGCGGCTGCCGCTCACGGTGTGGGGGATCTGGCTCACCGCCATCATGAACGCGCTGTTCGTGCCGGTGCTCGGCTCCGCGGCGCTCCTCCTGCTGCTCGATCGGGAGTTCGGGACCCAGTTCTTCCTGCCGGCGGCCTCGGCGGTGCGTCCTCCCGGCCTGGGGGATCCTGGGCGACGTCCTCTCCTTCTTCTCGCGCAAGCCGCACCATTGGTACAAGGGCACGGTCTGGGCGATGATCGTCGCGACCGTCCTCTCCGCGATGGTCTACGGCCACCACATGTTCGTGACCGGCATGAGCCCGCTCCTGGGCGAGGGCTTCATGCTGTTCACGCTCCTCATCAGCGCCCCGGCGATGTTGATCGTCCTGAACTGGGTGATGACGGTCTGGAGGGGCTCGCTGCGCTTCGACACGCCCCTGCTGTTCGCGCTGGGTACGGCCTTCGTCTTCGGGGTGGGCGGGCTCACCGGGCTGTTCCTCGGGGACATCTCGATGGACCTGTACCTCCACGACACCTTGTTCGTGGTGGGCCACTTCCACTTCACCATGGCTGCCGCCTCGTTCATGGGCGCGATGACAGGGATCTACTTCTGGTTCCCCAAGATGTTCGGGCGTCGCCTCGACGAGCGGCTCGGGAAGGCGCACTTCTGGTTCACGCTGCTCGGCCTGACGCTCGTCTTCGGCGGGCAGCTCCTCGCCGGCTGGGCCGGCCAGGAGCGGCGGCTCTTCGATCCGTTCCAGTACACCTTCATCCAGGGGCTCCGCGGCCTGAACCGGTGGACGAGCTACTTCGCCTTCGTGCTCTTCGCGGGCCAGTTCCTCTTCGTCGTGAACTTCTTCAGGTCCGTGTTCGCGAGGCGCGCCGAGCCGGCGGGCGACAACCCCTGGCAGGTGACGACGCTCGAGTGGACCGCCACCAGCTCGCCGCCGCCGCACCACAACTTCGATCGCATCCCCGAGGTGGTGCGCGGGCCGCACGAGTTCTCGAACCCCGAGGTGCGGCGTCTCACGGGCAGGGACTTCGCCGGGCAGGCGGAGATCCTGCCGGGCGGCGGCCAGCCAGCCGTGGCGGCGGGGAAAGGCTGAGGCGGTGGCCCGGGCCGTGGCGCAGCAAGGCGATCCTCGCGGCGAGCAGCCCGCGCCGGTCTACGGTCTCGCGCGGTACCGGCGGCGGCCGCGGGGCGACGAGAGGACCGCCCGGGTCGGGATGGCGGTCTTCCTCGGCTCCT
>WNGB01009022.1_pt1 | contig 14059 bp, 17 predicted proteins | sample 5400681 | NCBI WGS metagenome assembly WNGB01 (sample SAMN13153367, study PRJNA577476) | soil metagenome | isolation source: 115 cm soil or saprolite under grassland replicate 2 | place: USA:California | collected 2016-06-15 | reverse complement strand
CCAGCGGCCAGGGGGCCGACTTCCGCATCGCGGTGCTGCTGGCGGAGGCGGTGCTCAACCGGCGCCTGGCCGACGGCGGCTACCTCAGCGCCAGGCAGCTCTCGGTCGACCTGCGGCACGCCGCGGCCTGGCTGGCCGCCGGCGCGCCCGCCGGCCGCTAGCTCCCGCCCTCAGTCGCCGGCGCCGAGGGCGGTCAGCAGCACCAGCACCAGGGTGGTGGCGGCGAGCAGCCCGTGCAGCACCACCACCGCGACCGGGAAATGCTGCTCCGCCGGGACGGCCGCGCCGGTCCCCGCCGTGGCCCCGACGGCGATACGGCGCCCCTGCAGCCAGCGGGCCGCCATGGTGAAGCCGAGCAGGGCCACCACCAGCAGCATGGCGAACGCGACCCAGCTGAGGGCCTCGGTGTCGGTGGCGAGGTAGACGATCCACAGCACCAGGCCGGCGGCGGCCAGCAGGAAGTGGCCGAGGATCAGCCCAGGGGGGAACCGGCTCGCGCCGGCCTCCCGCTGCCGCATCCCGCCGCGGCCGAGCCAGGTGCCCAGCAGGACGAACCCGCCGAGCGCGGTGACGATCCAGGTGATCAGCGCCGCGACGCCCACGACTGCCTCCTTGTCCTCGATCGCCCGGTCGGCCCGACCGACCGGGTCACTGGTATCCCTCGACCTGGGTGGCCTCGTCGGCCACGCGCACGCCGTAGCGGTAGGCGAGCCGCCCGCCGAGCCAGCCGGACACCGCCAGCACCGCCAGCGCGGCGGCCGACAGCGCGATCAGCCCGCCCGGCACGCCGTCCGGCCGGTCCAGCCGGCCCCCGCGGAGCAGGAACGAGCCGGTGTAGACGGCCACCACCCCGAGGTTCAGCGCCATGTGCAGCAGGCCGGTGCGGAACGCCCTGGTCCCGGTGGGGATGGCGACCAGGTCGAGGAAGCCGAAGACGGCCGCGCCCAGGGCGCCGACCAGGCCGAGGCCGAGCAGCCAGTAGGCCCCCTTGGCGAACACCACCGGCTCGTCGGACCAGCGCGAGGCCAGGTCGAAGACGAAGCTGGCCACCCAGGCGCCGATCGGGACGGTCACCAGGACCGGGTGGAACGGGTGGCCGTACGGCCCGGCCAGGGAGCTCACCGGCTCCTTCGCCGCGCGCAGCCTGAGCGCCATGCCGCCTCCATGCACTCTGCAGCAGTTTCACCAATGAACGTTAGTGTTTTAAGAGTGGGCCATGCAAGCGGCCCAGGTCAAGGCCGGTGATGTCACATTTCGCCCAGCTTGGCTTGTGCTATCGTCGACGCATGCAAGGAGCTTCGCCGGTCGACGCGCTCGCCATGCTGGCGGCGCTGGACGAACCGGTGCGCCGCCGGCTGTACCAGTTCGTCCGCCGCGGCGGCCGGCCGGTGACCCGCGAGGAGGCCGCCGCCACGGTCGGCATCTCCCGCAAGCTGGCCGCCTTCCATCTCGACCGGCTGGTCGCCGTCGGCCTGCTCGCGGCCAGCTACCAGGCGCCGGCCGGCCGGCCGCGGCGGGTCGGCCGCACGCCGAAGGTGTACCAGCCCTCCGACGTCCAGCTGCAGGTCACCATCCCTGAGCGCCGCTACGACCTGCTGGCCGAGCTGCTGCTTGACACCCTCCGCCGGCAGGACCCCGGTCGGGTGGAGCCGGCGGCCAGGGACCTGGCCAGGGAGAAGGGCATGGAGCTTGGCGCACTCGCCGGGGAGCGGCGGCGGCTGCGGCGTCCGGGCGCCGAACGCGCCCTGGCGGCTGCCGGCGAGGAGCTCGACCGGCTCGGCTTCGACACCGCCCGTGCGGCGGACGGCGCGGTGACGCTGCGCAACTGCCCGTTCCGGGCGCTGGCGCAGCGCGCCCCTGAGGTCGTCTGCGCCATCAACCACGCCTTCGTCGACGGGCTGGTCCGCGGCCTCGGCAGCCAGCGCGTGCAGGTGCTGCTGCTGCCGCGGCCGGACGGCTGCTGCGTGGAGCTGCACCCCGGCTCGCCCGCGTAGGTCAGGGCACGCCGGAACCCCTCAGGCCGGCGGGAGCTCCCCGACCACCAGCTCGATCGCCTCGAGGGCCTCGCGGATCCGCGCCACCGAGTTGGCGTAGGAGAAGCGCAGGTACCCCTCGCCGTGGGCGCCGAAGGCGGTGCCGGGAAGGCAGGCGACGCCGCCGCGGACCAGCAGCAGGTCTGCCAGCTCCGCGGCGGGCAGCCCAAGGTCGCGGACCCGCGGGAAGACGTAGAAGGCGCCCTCGGGCTCCAGGCAGGAGATCCCGGGGATGCGGTTCAGCCCCGCCACGATCACCTCCCGCCGCTCCCGGAACGCGGCGACCATCTGCTCCACCGGCGCCGACGGTCCCTCCAGCGCCGCGATCGCCGCGTGCTGGCTGAACGCCGAGGTGCAGGAGACCGAGTTGACCACCAGCCGGGTGACCGGCTCCACCAGTGCCGGCGGGAGCACCCCGAAGCCGAGCCGCCAGCCGGTCATCGCGAAGCTCTTGGACCAGCCGTCCAGCAGCACCGTCCGCTCGGCCATCCCCTCGACCTGGAGGACGCTGGGGCAGTCGCCGCCGTAGCGGATCGCGGTGTAGACCTCGTCGCTCAGCACCACCAGGTCGTGCTCCAGCGCCACCCTGGCGATCGCCTCGACATCGTCCCTGGTCAGCATGCTGCCGCAGGGGTTGTGGGGGGAGTTGAGGATCACCAGCCTGGTGCGGTCGGTCACCAGGGAGGCGAGCTCGTCGGGGTCCATCCGGAAGCCGTGCTCCTCCCGCAGCGGCACCGGCACCGGCCGGGCGCCGGCGAAGGCGGCGATCGACTCGTACATCGGGAAGCCCGGGTCGGGGTAGAGGACCTCGTCGCCCTCCTGGCAGAGCGCGAGGATCGTGAAGAACATGATCGGCTTGGCCCCTGGGGTCACCACCACCCGGTCGGGGCTGGTGCGCAGCCGCCCGGTCCGCTCCAGGAACGCCGCCACCGCCGCGCGGAGCTCCGGGATGCCAGGGGCTGGCACGTAGTGGGTGTTTCCCTTGGCGAGGGCGTCCCCGGCGGCGGCCACGATGTGTGGCGGCGTGTCGAAGTCCGGCTCGCCGATCTCTAGGTGGATGACCTTCGCGCCGGCCAGCTCCAGCGCGCGGGCCCTGGCCAGCACCTCGAACGCCGACTCCGTACCCAGCCGGCCCATCCGGTCGGCGAGCTTCACCGGCGTCAGCTCCATCCTTGGCTGTGGGTGGCGCGCAGGAAGTCCTCGGTCGGCGCCTCCACCGGGCGGCCCTCGTACTGGGTGGACAGCACCACCGAGGTGCGCATCTCGCCGTGCCTGCCGAGCCGTTCCAGCAGCCCCTCGAAGTGCTCCATCGAGGCGGCGCGGACCTTCAGCATCGAGCAGTGGTCGCCGCTGAGCTTGTGGATCTCGACGACTTCGGGGTAGTCGCTGGCCTTGCTGGTCTTCAGCAGACACTGGTCCAGCCTGCAGCGCATCTGCACGAACGCGGTCAGCGGCAGGCCAGCGCGCGCCGGGTCGACCCTGGCCTGGTAGCCGGCGATGATCCCCGCCTCCTCCAGCCGCCGCACCCGCTCGGCCACCGCCGGCGGCGACAGGCTGACCCGCCGGCCGAGCTCGTTGTAGGACAGCCGGCCGTCCGCCTGCAGCTCGCGCAGGATCCGCCAGTCGGTGTCATCGAGCTGTCTTTCGGTTCGCAAAGTCATGATGCCGATATTCCTTCCGTCGCCCAAGCCGGTCGCCGAGAACACCTTGCGTCGAGTATTCCTCCTTGCCGGTTGGCTGTCTAGCATGAAGTCCAACGCCAACCAGCAGGAGGGACGCCATGAACGAGCCCATCGCCGCCAGCGTCATTCGCCGACGGACCGCCGAGATCGCCACCTCCGCCCTGCCCGACGCACCCGCCCGGACCGAGCCAGCCCCGCGGCGGGGCAGGGTCGCGCCGCGCGTTCGCCGGCAGTCGGCGCGGCTGCTGGTCGGCCTCGCCGGCCGGCTGGACCCCACCACCCAGGCGGCCTGCTGACCGGAGGGCGCCGGCCGGCTACCCGCTGCCGGTGGCCGCGTGCGAGGCGGCCACCGGCTTGGACTCCGGCGAGCCGCGCTGGCGGAGGAACACCCCGAGCAGCACCAGGGAGCCGACCGCCATGAACTCGCTCTGCCAGTTCTGGAACGACTGGAACCAGAAGTGCGAGGTGGTCACGTAGCCGGCCACCGACACGGTGGGCTGGCCGTGCTCCCGCTGCTCGGCGTTGTAGTCGGCGGTGCCGCCGGCCGCGTGCAGCGCGAACGACAGCAGGAACAAGGTCAGCATCGCCAGGGTCAGCGACCGCTCGTAGATGGCCAGGGCCAGGCCGCCGCGGCGCACCGGCCACGGCGCGTCCCGCCTGTCCGGCTCCTGGCGGGGGTCGGCGTCCACCTTCTCCTTGCCCTGCAGCGGCTTGGACTCCGGCGAGCCCTTCTGCCGCAGGTAGACGGTGAGCAGCACGTAGAACCCCATCTGCAGGAACTCGCTCTCCCAGTTCTCGAAGGTGGCCTCCACGAAGTGCCCGCTGCGCAGGTAGCGCGCGTAGCTCTCGGTCGGCCGCCCGTGGTCCTGGTGGTCATGGTTGGCGTCCACCCAGCCGGTGAGGCTCTGGGCCACCCAGAGCACCAGGAACAGCCCGAAGGTCACCAGCGACAGGCTGTTGTTGCGGATGAACCGACGCATCGCCCCTCCGGTTCGCTCGGACCGCCGACCAGCCTGCGAGCATAGCCCGCTCCGCCCCCGCCGTCCCCGCCGTCCGGAAGGGGAAGGCTACGACCCGGCCGCCCTTGCGCGACGCTCGGTGCCGGTCAGGTTCTGGCGGATCTCGACCAGCAACCGGACGGCGTCGGCCCGCTCGGCGGCGTCGAGCGTCCGCAGGGCGCGCTCGCTCAGGCGGCGGATCTCGTCGTCGATCGCCCGCCGCAGGGACCATCCCCGGTCGGTGAGGCAGAGCCGGACCAGCCGGGCGTCAGTCGGGTGCGGCTTGCGGGCGAGCAGGCCGGTGGCCTCCATGCGGGTGGCGGCCTTGGTCACCGTCGGCGTGGCCAGCCCGAGGCGGCGGGCGACTTCACCGGGCGTGAGGCAGTCCTCGTCCCACAGCGTCTGCAGGATGAACTGCTGGCCGGCGCGCACGCCATGACGGTTGAACGCCGCCTCGGTCGCCCCGGCCATCGCCCGCTTGGCCGCCCAGAAGGCCGCCTGGAACTCGTCGCTCTCGCGCTTGCGCACCTGGTCTCCTCGCTCGCCTCGCTTGCCGGCTCATGATATCCGGGGGCCGGTCCGCCGTCGGGCCGTCGGCTGGGAAGCTTGACAGTTCCGGCGTGAGCAGGGCAGCGTAGTGGCGTGACCGCTGTGCTCCTGACCCGCAACCTCGCGCTGGACTACCAGCGCGTCGTCTCCTGCGCCTGTCCCGGGGCCCGGCGGTCGCCGCGCGGGCGGTAACGTCCAGCATCCACGTTCCCGTCCTCCTCGATCCGCCGGGCTCCCTGGCGTCCCCGATCGGTCGAGGAGGAGTGCAACGTGGGCAAGGGTGTGACCGTCTGGTTCACCGGCCTTCCGTCAGCTGGCAAGACGACCATCGCCAACCTGGTCGAGGAGCGGCTGGCGCGCGCCGGCCGCCCGGTCGAGGTGCTGGACGGCGACGTGGTGCGCAGGCATCTCTCCAAGGAGCTGGGCTTCTCCAAGCAGGACCGGGACGAGAACATCCGCCGGATCGGGTACGTGGCGGACCTGCTCAGCCGCAACGGCGTGATCGTCCTGGCCGCGGCGATCTCGCCGTACCGGGCCGTGCGGGAGGAGCTGCGGGCGCTGATCGGCGACTTCGTCGAGGTCTGGGTCGCGACCGACCTGGCGACCTGCCGGGCGCGCGACGTCAAGGGCCTGTACGCCCGCTACGACCGCGGCGAGCTGCGCCAGCTCACCGGGGCCGACGACCCGTATGAGCCGCCGCTGGCGCCGGAGCTGGTGCTGCGGACCGAGACGCAGCCGCCGGAGGCCTCGGCCGAGGCGGTCCTTGCGGTGCTGGACGAGGGCGGGTACCTGTCGTGACCGCCGTGCTCGACCGCGCCGGCGTGCTGCCCGACCCGCACGGCGGGCGGCTGGTCGACCGGCTGGTGCCGCCGCAGGAGCGCGCCGCGCTGGCCGCCGAGGCCGCCCGCCTGCCGACGCTGCGGCTGGATGGTCGCGGGCTGGCCGACCTGGAGTGCCTGGCGGTCGGCGCGTTCTCGCCGCTGGAAGGGTTCATCGGGTCCGGCGACCGCGCCGCGGTGGTGGAGGCTGGCCGGCTGGCCGACGGGACCGTCTGGACCCTGCCGGTGACCCTGGCGGCCGACCCGCCGGCGTTGCGGGGCGCACCCGACCGGCTGGCATTGCGCGATGCGACCGGCACCCTGCTGGCGGTGCTGGAGGTGCAGGAGGTCTGGCGGCCGGACCCGGTGTCCGAGGCGGCGGCGGTGTTCGGCACCGCCGATCCCGCCCACCCGGGGGTGGCTGCCACGCTGTCGCGGCAGGGGCCGCTGGTCGCCGGGCCGGTGCGGGTGCTGCGCCTGCCCACCGCGCCGGCCGAGCTCGGCCCGCGCCTGCTCCCGGCGGAGGTCCGCGCCCAGGCCGCCGCCCGCGGCTGGCGCACCATGGCCGGCTTCCAGACCCGCAACCCCGTCCACCGCGCCCACGAGTACCTCCACAAGGTCGCGCTGGAGCTGGTCGACGGGTTGCTGCTGCATCCCCTGGTCGGCCAGACCAAGGACGACGACGTGCCGGCGGGGCTGCGCATGGCCAGCTACCGGGCCCTGCTGGAGCGCTACTACCCGGCCGGCCGGGTGCTGCTGAGCGCCTTCCCGGCCGCGATGCGCTACGCCGGCCCGCGCGAGGCGGTCTTCCACGCGCTGGTGCGCAAGAACTACGGCTGCACCCACTTCATCGTCGGCCGCGACCACGCCGGCGTCGGCGACTTCTACGGCACCTACGCCGCCCAGGAGGCCTTCGACGCCTACCGGCCCGACGAGCTGGGGATCACCCCGCTCAAGTTCGAGCACGCCTTCTGGTGCCGCCGGTGTGAGGCCATGGCCACCGGCCGCAGCTGCCCGCACCCGCCCGGCGACCACGTCACCCTCTCCGGCACCGCCGTCCGCGGCCTGCTGTCCCGCGGCCAGCTGCCCCCACGCGAGTTCTCCAGGCCGGAGGTCGCCAGCGTCCTGGCCGCCGGCTACAAGGGCAAGGAGGCCTGAGCGTGCGGTTCCTGCGGGAGAACCAGAACCTGAACCAGATCGAGCGCTGGAAGCTGGAACGCCACCCGCTGGACGTGCGCCAGGCGGTCATCGAGCGCTACGCCCCCCAAGGACCGGAGGCGATCGCGGCCGTCCCCGGCGAGATGGAACGGCTCAAGTGGGTCGGCCTGTACCCGCAGCGCCAGGGCGGCGACGCCTTCATGGTGCGGATCAAGATCCCCGGCGGGCGCCTGACCGCCGAGCAGGCCGGCACGATCGGCGAGCTGGCCGACCGCCACGCCCGCGGGCCCGAACCCAACCCGGTCTTCGGGCAGGGCTTCCTCGACCTCACCACCCGCCAGGACATCCAGCTCCACTGGATCCGGATCGGCGACGTGCCGGAGGTCTGGCGCCGCCTTGAGGCGGTCGGGATCACCACCACCCAGGCCTGCGGTGACTCGGCGCGCAACGTGCTCTGCTGCCCGGTCTCGGGGCTGGACCTCGACGAGGTGCTCGACGCCTTTCCGGTGGCGGTGGCGATCTCCGACTTCTTCACCGGCAACCGCGAGTACGCCAACCTGCCGCGCAAGTTCAAGATGAGCGTGACCGGCTGCCGCGAGGACTGCGCCAAGGCCGAGATCAACGACGTCGGCCTGTGGCCGGCCCGCCTCGACGGCGGCACCGTCGGGTTCAACCTGCTGGTCGGCGGCGGGCTCTCCGACGGTCCGCGGATGGCCTCCGACATCGACGTGTTCGTCCGCCCCGAGCAGGCGGTCGAGCTCACCCGGGCGATCGCGCAGCTGTTCGGCGAGCTGGGCGACCGCGAGAACCGCTGGACCTGCCGGATGCGCTACCTGGTGCAGGAGCTGGGCCCGGAGGGGTTCCGCGCGGAGCTGCAGCGCCGCGCGGCCTTCCCCCTCACCCCCGCGGGGGAGACGCTGACGCGGCGCCACCGCGGCGACCACGTCGGCGTGCACCCCCAGCGGCAGCGGGGCCGCAACTACGTCGGCCTCAGCGTCACCGTGGGCCGGATGGCAGGCACCGACCTGGTGGAGGCGGCCAGGCTGGCCGCGGCCTACGGCGCAGGCGAGCTGCGGCTGGCCACCGACCAGAACCTCATCCTCACCGGCGTCCCCGACGAGCGGCTGCAGGACCTGCTCGCCGAGCCGCTGCTGGCCGAGCACTCGCCGGCGCCCGGCCCCTTCCAGCGCGGCGCGGTCGCCTGCACCGGCAGCGAGTTCTGCCGCTTCGCGATCGTGGAGACCAAGGCGAGGGCCGCGCAGTGGGCCCGCTGGCTGGACCGCAACCTCGACCTCGGGGGCGAGGAGATCATCCGGCTGCACCTGTCGGGCTGCTCGGCCTCGTGCGCCCAGCCGCAGATCGCCGACATCGGCCTGCGCGGGGAGGTCGCCAAGACCGGTGACGCGATCGTCGAGGCGGTCGACGTCGGGCTTGGCGGCAGCCTCGGCGGCGACGCCGCCTTCGTCGACTTCGTCGAGGGCGCCAGGCCCGCCGACGAGGTCCCCGCCGCCCTGCGCGGCCTGCTGGAGCGCTACCGGACAGAGCGCCGCGACGGCGAGCGCTTCCACCAGTGGTGCCGGCGGCTGCCCAACGGCGAGCTGCGCGTCGCCCTCGGCGGGGGTCCGGGGGGCTCAAGCCTAGCCCCCCGGTCGAACCAGCGGGAGGGGCGCTGATGGCCGGGTTCAAGATCCGCGACGAGATGAACGGCATCGAGGAGGCGCCTGGGAAGGTCTGGTTCTGGGACCTGCAGGACGCGGTGATCGACGCCGACCGCTGCATCCAGTGCGGCACCTGCGTGGCCGTCTGCCCGAGCGACTCGATCGGCATCGGCGCCGACGACCTGCCCGCCCTGGTGAAGATGTGCACCGGCTGCTCGCTGTGCTGGGACTTCTGCCCCCGCGGCGGCCTGCGCCACGAGGCCACCTGGAAGCTCACCGGGACCGACGGCGGCGGCCTGGACGCGGTCGACGAGCGCTGGTCCGCGCGCGCGCGGCCGGGGGTCGAGGGGGCGCAGGACGGCGGCGTGGTCAGCGCCCTGCTGATCGCGCTGCTGGAGGCCGGCGAGCTGGACGGCGTCCTGCTGGCCCGCGAGAGCGCCACCGAGCCGTGGAAGGGCGAGGCGTTCCTGGCCCGCACCCCCGCCGAGGTGCGCGAGTGCGCCGGCAGCTTCTACAACCAGACGATGGCGCTCGGCCACCTCGACCTGGGGGGGCTCGACCTCGGCCCCGACCCGAGGATCGCGGTGGTCGGCACGCCCTGCGAGATCGAGGGCATCAAAGCGCTGCAGGCCCGCCCCTGGTTCTGGGGCTCCTCGATGGTCGACGCGGTGGTGCTCACCGTCGCCCTGCTGTGCACCAAGAGCTTCAACTACGAGAAGCTGATGGTCGAGGAGGTGCAGCGCCGGCGCGGGATCGGCCTGGACCAGGTCGGCCGGGTCGACGTGATCCGCGGCAAGCTGATCGTCCAGGACAAGCGGGGGGAGACCCTGATCGAGGAGCCGATCCGCGACTTCAACGGCGCGGCGCTGAAGGGCTGCGACGAGTGCGCGGACTTCCTCGGCAACGGCGCCGACCTCTCGGTCGGCAGCGTCGGCAGCGCCGACGGCTGGTCGAGCGTGCTGGTGCGCGGCGTCACCGGCCAGGTCGCCCTGGCGCGCGCCGCCGACCGGCTGGAGCTGCGCGAGCTGGAGCGGCCGGCGGCGCTCCAGAAGCTGGAGGCGCTCGACAAGAAGACCGCCTTCACCAGCCTCGCGCGGCCCTTCAACCCGGACGCGCCGCTGTTCGTCGACTACGCCGAGCACCTCGAGAGCTACGCCGGCACCGACCGGGCACCGGCGGTGCGGACAAGGTGACGGCCGGTGTGACCGCGCCGGTCGAGCTGGCCGTCCCCGAGGAGCCGGCGGAGCTCCGCGGCCGGGTCCGGGCGCTGGCCGAGCAGGACCCGGCCGCCGCGGGCGACCTGCTCGGCCGCGGCGAGTGGATCGCCGGGCCGTTGTGGCGCTGCTGGGGCCCGGCGCTGCGACGGGCAGGGCTGGACCAGGAATGGCTGCGCCGGCTCGCCGTCGGCTACCGGCGCGAGCTCTGGCTGTGGGTGGCGGGGGAGCGCACCTGGACGCAGTGCGCCGGCGGCCTGCTCGGCCGGGTCCGGCGGCGTCTGCCGGAAGCGTCCGCCTGATCGCCTTGTGGGAGCGGCGTAACATTTCGGGTGATCGAAGTCGTCCTGGCCATCCGAAGGAGTTGCCCCAGATGGTCGACCAGTACGTGCCGGGGACCTGCAACATCGGCCCGGCCGAGATCGCCATGCGCAGGCGGGTCGGGCATACCGGCCTGATCGCCACCGTGGTGCTCGCCGCCGTCCTGCTGGCGCTGGACGCCGTCCCGGCGTGGCGCCTGCTGCTGGCGCTCCCGGCGGGGCTCGCCGCCGCCGGCTACCTGCAGGCGTGGCTGCGCTTCTGCGCCAACTTCGGCTTCCGCGGCGTCTACAATTTCGACGCGCTCGGCCACGAGCAGCGGGTCGCCGCCGAGGAGGCCAGAGCCCAGGACCGCCGGCGCGCCATCCTCGTGGGCGTCGGCTCGGCCGCGATCGGGCTGGCCGTGGCGCTGTTGTCGCTGCTGCTGTAGGCGGCGGCCGGAGAGGGGGGCGATGACGATGCGCGCAAGCGGCAACGCCGGGCCTGGCCGAGCGGGCCGGCGCTCGCGGGCCGAGCTCGTCAAGGGCATCCTGGAACGCGACCGGGACACGCTCGCGCTCTCGGTCCAGCTCGACCGGGCCACGCCGGGCGCCGCCCAGCCCGACCTGACCATGCGGCAGCTGCTCGCGCTGTACCTGCTGCTGGAGGCGCCACGGCGGGTCGGCGAGCTCGCCAGGCAGCTCAACGTCACCATCTCCTCGGCCAGCGGCCTGGTGGACCGGCTGGTGGGGGCCGGGCTGGTCGAACGCGAGCACGGCACCGCCGACCGCCGGCTGGTGGTCTGCCGCCTCAGCGACCAGGGCCGCCGCGAGCTCGAGGCCTTCCTGCAGCTGGGGCGCCTGCGCCTGGAGCGGGTCCTGGCGAGGCTGTCCGCCCAGGACCTGCTGGTGGTCCAGCGGGCCCTCGACCTGCTGATCGCCGCCGCCCGCGACGCCATCGCCGAGCAGCGAGCCACCTGAGATGGTCAGACCGCGGGGGACCTACACCTACTGGCGCTGGCCGGCCGCGGCCGCCGGGGCAGGCAGCCTGGTGTGGGACCTGACCGTCCTACGCGACCCCGGGCCCACCACCTACTTCTGGGCGCACTCGTGGCGCTTCCAGGGCGGCGACGCCGGCTACTTCGGGCTGCAGGCCCACGACCGCCGCGACGACGGCAGCATGGGCAGGCTGGCGGTGTTCTCCGTCTGGTCGGCGGTCGGCTGCGCCGGCAACCCCGGCTGCCACGCCGGCGTGGAGGGCACCCCGTTCTGGACCTGCCGGCTCCCCTACCGGTGGCAGGCCGGCCGCGCCGACCGGCTGCGCGTCGCCAGGACCGGTCCGGGCTGGTGGAGCGCGTGGGTCGGCGACCGCGCCGGCGGCGCCGAGACGCTGGTCGGCAGCATCCAGGTGCCGGCCGGCTGGGGCGGCCTTGACCTGGCGGCCCACGGCTCGGCGGTGTGGGTGGAGTTCTACGCCGCCAACGCCCCTGGCGGGGTGGCCGCCTGCGAGCTGGTGCCGCACACCAGGGTGCGGTTCGGCGTCCCGGCGGCGGACGGCGGGACGGTCGCGCCCGCCGGCCACGCCAACCGGCTCGGCGAGGGCGACTGCGCCAACTCCCTGGTCGCCGACGACGGCGACGGCGTGCTCCACGAGATGGGCATCCCACCGCGCTGACGCCCGCCCGGGTTGCGAGCCAGGCCCGCCTGGCGGCTGGGTGGGTGCCACCGCCGCCAGGCGGGTGCGCGGCCCGCTCAGCGTTCGATCGGCACGCCGACCATCGAGCCCCACTCGGTCCAGGAGCCGTCGTAGTTGCGGACCCTCGGGTAGCCCAGCAGCTCGTGCAGCACGAACCAGCTGTGGGCGCTGCGCTCCCCGATGCGGCAGTAGGCCACCACCTCCAGGTCGGGGGTCAGGCCCTGGCCCTCGTAGAGGCTGCGCAGCTGCTCGGCCGGCAGGAACGCGCCGGTCTGCGGGTCCACGGCCTTGGCCCATGGGACGTTGCGGGCGCCGGGGATGTGCCCGGGCCGCTGCGCCTGCTCCTGCGGCAGGTGGGGCGGCGCCAGCAGCTCGCCGCGGTACTCCTCGGGCGAGCGCACGTCCACCAGCCCGACGCCGGGCCGGCCGAGCGCCCGCTCGACCTGGTCGCGCAGCGCCCGGATCTCCTCGGCTGGCCCCTTGACCCGGTAGCCCTCGCCAGGGGTGACGGCTGGCGCCTCGGTGGTCAGGGGGCGGCCCTCCAGCTCCCACTTCTTGCGGCCGCCGTCCATCAGCGCCACCGGCTGGTGGCCGTAGTAGCGGAAGTACCAGTAGGCGTAGGCGGCGAACCAGTTGTTGTTGCCGCCGTAGAGGACCACCTGGGTGTGGTTGCCGACGCCCAGCCGGTCCATCAGCGCCGCGAAGGCCTCTGGGCCGATGAACTGGCGGCGGATCGGGTCCTGCAGGTCGTGCTGCCAGTGGACGGCCAGCGCCCCCGGGACGTGGCCGCGGCCGTAGGCCTCGGTGTCCTCGTCCACCTCCAGGATCCGCCTGCCGTTGTGCTGGAGCCTGGCGGCGACCTCTTCGGTGCCCAGCAGCGCTCCCGTCGTGGTGGTGGTCATGTCGATCCCTCCTTCTGCCGCGGGTGTCGGGCGCGGCTGCCCCCATGGGACGGCAGCCTAGACGGGGCAGGTTCCGCGGCCGTTCCCGCCGCGTTCCGCACCGGCGGCACCGGCCGGATGGGCCCGGCGCTCGCGACAGGCGCCTCCGGCTTCGCGCACAATTGCGCTGCGCGAGAGGGGAGGCCGATGGCCGCGGAGCTGCGGATCTGGCTGCTCGGGGAGTTCCGGGTCGAGGTCGACTCGCGGCCGGTGCCCGACGGGTCCTGGCGGAGGAACAAGGCCAAGGCGGTGGTGAAGCTGCTGGCGCTGGCCCCGCGCCACCGCCTGCACCGCGAGCAGCTGATGGACCTGCTCTGGCCGGAGCTGGCAGCGGACGCCGCCGCCGCCAACCTCCGCAAGGCCGTGCATTTCGCGCGCCAGTCGCTGGCGCCGGAGCATCTCGCGCTGCGCGACGAGCTGCTGCGGCTGCAGGCGCCGCGGCTGTGGGTCGACGTCGACGCGTTCGAGGCGGCCGCCGACGCCAGGGACCTGACGGCCGCGATCGAGCTGTACGCCGGCGACCTGCTGCTGGAGGACCGCTTCGAGCCGTGGACCGAGGAACGCCGTGAGCGGCTGCGCTCGCGCTTCGCCCGGCTGCTGCAGGAGCGGGCGGTCGAGCTGGAGGCCGCCGGCGACCTGCGCGGCGCCGCGGTGGTCGGCGAGCGGCTGGCCGCCGCCGACCCGCTGAACGAGCAGGCCGTGGTCGCCTTGATGCGGGTGTACGCGCTGGCCGGGCAGCGTCACCTGGCGCTCGGCTGGTTCCGGCAGCTGGGGACGCGGCTGGCCGGGGAGCTGGGCGTTGCGCCGGGGACCGAGGCGCGGCGGCTGCGGGAGGAGGTCGCCGCCGGCCGCTTCCCGCCCGCCCCCGAACCGGCCGCGCCGGCAGCCACGCCGCCGCCCGCAGCGGCGCCGGAGGAACGCAAGCTGGTCACCGCCATGCTGCTGGACGCCGTCCCCTCGCCGCCGGCGGCGGACCCGGAGCGCGCGCGGCTGGAGCTGGAGCGCTGGGCCGGGCT
>WNGB01014578.1_pt1 | contig 14060 bp, 19 predicted proteins | sample 5400681 | NCBI WGS metagenome assembly WNGB01 (sample SAMN13153367, study PRJNA577476) | soil metagenome | isolation source: 115 cm soil or saprolite under grassland replicate 2 | place: USA:California | collected 2016-06-15 | reverse complement strand
GGCACCTCCCTCAAGAGTTGACTGAAAAGACTCGCGACACGTACCATCCCTACACCCTCCGATCTGTCTAGCAGCAGACGCGCTCAGATTATCTGAGCCTCGGAGGGTCTATCCACAAAACCGATTTTGGACAAGAGTGCGCAGCTGCAGTTAGAATTACTCGATGACTGACAAGACACCGCTGACTGCTCGGCTCGACTGCGCGGACGGACGTCGGCTCGGTGATCTGACGCTCATCGAACGGGATCTAAAGCAGACGGTTGCTCTCTGCGACCGAATCCTCGCAGTCTTAGGGCAACCGAAAGCTGACCAGGTAGTGATCGAAGGCCTTTGGACCGCCGCGCTCGTTGCTTATGCTCGCTGCTTCGCGTCGGGGAAACGGATTCCCCTAGGCCAGGCGCTATTTGACTCCGTTGCTCCGCACTGGAAGAAGGAACACGAGTTCTTTTCGGATCTCAGAAGCAAGCACATCGCTCATTCCGTCAACGAATTCGAGCAGGTCCAGGTGGGAGTCCAGCTACACCGCCCTGACATAAATCGGAGAGGAGTCGTCTGCACCGTGGTTTCAATGCGCCATGTCTTCACGGCCAGCTTTGAAAAGGTGAATTCCCTACGAGCTCTTGCATCTGTCGTTCTAACCAAGGTGTCGGCAGAGTTGAGCGGCGCGGAAGCACGGCTTCGTGCCACAGCTGACGCTCTGCTCCTCGTGGACCTTTATGCCCTTCCCCCTATCGAACATGCTGAGCCGGACTACGAGCGGGTCGCTCGACCCCGTCGCTGACGTTGAGACCTCGCTTCTCTCCCTGTCTCGGAGGCGACCTCTCATGCGATCGCCCCAGGTGTCAGATCCCTGCATAAAGGCGATCATCGTCGGGGTGTCCCGGCCGAAGAATCTTGCCGCCTGGGCGGCCGGGATTCCACATCCAGCCATTCCGTGCCCCGCCCGCCCCTGTGTAGATTCAAAGGCTTGCTGCTGACGTACGCCGAGACGAGGAAAGGCGCTGGAGTCGAACAGATCTTTAAGGAGGACGTGTGAGGATCACGGTTTGGGTTGGTTCGGAAGAGTCAGTCGAAAAGGCCGAGGCGAACGCCAAGAAGATGGAGAGGCAAAAAGGGTTCAAGCGGGCATCCAACGCCCCTTTTTCTCGGGTCGAGATAGCCAAGGACCGTTTTGCGTGGATCGTCGAGGGGACGATTCCTGATGAGGAAGAAGCCAAGTAAGGCAGACTGGGAGCTGAGCGCTCCCCTCCCCTTCTTCCCCGGCACTCAGCGCAGGACAACCTTGCGCCAGCTTGCTGCGTTGGGCCCATCCGCCTCCGGTGAAGCCATAGATCAACAAAAGCCGATTCGGACGGTTGACCGTATACCTTCACTACCCCTTTTTTCAGTGCCTTCAGGGGCAGTAGAGCCTTCCTTCTGCATCGGTACCCCCCGGATGCGAGCCGGATCATCTGCCGAGGATTTCCTTCAGGTGCTTTCGGAGGCCCTCTTCCAATTTCGCCTTTCCGCCAATGCTGTTTTCGTAAAACAGAACACGAAAGGCAGACACGTCGAATGGCAGCCTTGCTTCGGGGGTCTCACGCGCAGCCAATAAGATGATTGGTTTCTTCACAGCAAGCGCATAACCGACCTCGAAGTACACGTTCGGGTTTGGCGGTGTAATGTCCGCGATTACTACCTGAGACCGCTCGATTTGATCCACGACGTCCTTGATGATGATTCCCGGACCGTACATTTCATCAGCGCGCAGGGCTTTCAGCGCAAACTCCTCGCACGCCAGCTTAATGACGTCCGAATACACCTGGTTATAAGGATCAGAGAACTGCATCACCACGAAGGCCTTCCGCTGCTCAGCCCGAACTTGGAAATCTGACACTTGGATCTCCGTTCCGTCGAGACCGACGAAAAAGAGGCCCACCTGTTTCCCGGTTGGAGGAGCAGGCAAGACAGCGCTCGCGACCTCAATTCCGTCGGCACACAGCGTTACTCTTGAGCCAGATATTCGGGCCTCAAGATTGCACCGAATTCCAGGCTTCAAGTTCGAACGGTCACCGCGCATACTGAGATTGTTCCAACGTCCCTGACCGAGACCCTCCGGGGGCAACCACTCCCGGATGACGTACATTGCAAAATAGCCAATCCCGGCGTCAACTTGCCGCCTGGAGTCCGGGTCGTGACCTACGATCAAGTCACAGACTGTCTGGTCAGTCACGCCACCGAATTCCACACTTGCGGTGACCACGCCGTCAGTTATCTCCTGATCACAGATGAAGATTCCAACCTGGGCGATCGGCTCTTCAGTACCCTGTGCGGGTGGATAAGTCTTTCCCCTAAACCTTATGACTTCGCCCTGCTGGTCGAGTTCCCCCATCTGGGCTATCCACTTGTAGCTCACGAATGCCTCCCCGGATACCTCTGTACAGAGTATACGCGGCGAACGGACGGTCCAACCGACTGGCCTCGCTGGGATCCGTCTTGTGAAACTGCATTTCGGGAGCGGAGCCGTCCAAGAAGTTCCGCGCCGGCCTCGCGCAGGAGCCGAATCGGTGCGCGCTTCTCACCCATAACGAGAGACTGCCCCCATTTTCCCCAGCAGTCCCCGTGTCAGGGCTGGTCCGATCCCTTCCACCGCCGGTTACGCTCGCTGTACTATCTCGCGATCTGTTTGGAAGGGAGGTGGGGTCAGTCGTGGCTTGTGGTATTGCTCCATGAAGCAGTGACTGACCCGAGACCCGGCAGGCCCTGATCGTCGCGGCTATTTTGGGGGCCAGGCGATGAGGATGGGACCGCTCGGTGCCATGCCTCTGATCTCGGGCTCGAGCGTAACTTCCAGGCGGTCGGGGCGCGTGGCGAGCGCCGGGTGCTCGGCAATCCGGCGCGCATGGCCCGAGGCATCGGGGCGCGCGTCGCCCAACGGGACCCAGGTCGCGCCGCGGAGCGCCCAGGCACGGTAGACGCGGCCGGCAGGCGCAGGCGGGAAGTTCGAGAGCGTGAAGACGGCGAGCGGCGAGCCCGGACGGTGCCGATAGACGCCGTGGATGCGTGACTCCGGAGCGCCCGGCGCTGTCAGCCGCAGAGCCTGCGAGTCGCTCGATGTGAGCATGGTCAGCGCTCGCTCGTCGCGCGCGAGCTCCGTGCGGCCGGAAAGGAAGCGCAAGGCGAAGAGGCCGAGGATCGTTATCCCCGCCAGCGCGGCGATGAGCGGAGCCAACCGCAGACGAAGTGCCCGCAGGCCCGCGCGGATGCGCGACTTGGCGGTGCCCAGAGGGAGCTTCAAGGCCGAGGCGATCTCGTCGTGCGAAAGCTGCTCAAAGAAAGCCAGGCCAAGGGCCTGACGTTGCGGCGGCGGAAGCTCTTCCAGCGCGCGTCTCAGTGCCAAGTGGCGGTACGCGTTCCAGACTTCCTCGGACTGACCGGGCCCGGGTTCCGGAAGGCTGGCGAGCTTCTCGCCGTCCGGGTCGGCCTGAATCTGCGGGCGCCGGCTTCGCCGGCGCAGTTCGTTGGCGATCCGATAGTGGGCAATCTGCAGGAGCCAGGGCCGAACAGGTCCGCGCTTTGGGTCATAGGTGAGAGCGTTCTTCCAGACGGCAAGGAAGACGTCCTGCACGATGTCTTCGGCGGTCGGGCGGCCAAGCGCCTGAGCCGCCATACCGTGAATGGTCGGAGCGTAGCGGGCATAGAGAAGGCCGATCGCGTCCTGTTGCCCGGACGCGAGATCGCTCATCAGCGCCTCGTCGGAGACGTCCTTCTCGATAGCCGCACGTTCCATGCTACCGCTCCTTCCCGAGCAAGTGACCCCGGCCTGTCCGTGGCTCGGGGAGGAATACACCGCTGCGCCCGCTTGGATCGAGGCCGCCCGGCTTCTTCAGGAATGGTTCAGATTCGCGCCGTGCAGCAAAGGGGCACGTTCACCTTCGGCGGGCCGATGACTCAGGCGTTCGAGAGAACACAGTTCTCAAGACGAGATTAAGGCCGGAGACCGACGAGATCCATTCCTCACCCGCCGGTGAACTCCCTACCGAACGCGGGATGTTCCCGCCTCAGTACTTGAGGAGGACTGGTCATGAAGAGACTCTTTGCCTGGCTTCTGAATCCCCCCGATTCCGCGCCGAAGGCGACCATCCTGGTTCGGTGGATGGCTGGCGGCGTGTTCCTCTGGGAGGGAATTCTCAAGTTCGTCTACACGAATCAGGGGGTGGGTCGTTTCACCAAGATAGGGATTCCCGCTCCTCACGCCACGGCAGTGTTCGTCGGCGTGCTGGAAATCGTGGGAGGAATACTCTTGATCGCCGGCTTTCTGACACGGCTCATCGCCATCCCTTTTGTGATTGAGATGCTCGTCGCGATGGCCTCGACGAAGATCGCTCTGTACCTGGGGACGTCGCCGTTGCCTCTCCCTCCCGCGCCCCCCAAGGTGGGGATCTGGGCCGTCTTGCATGAGATACGCTCCGACTACGCTCAAATCATGAGCATCCTCTTCTTGGGCATCGTCGGCCCTGGACCCTGGTCTCTGGATGCTGTCTTAGCTCGCTTTCGAGCGCGAGTGGGTTGATTGGGGTCAATCGTGGTGCGCCGGGAAGACCGGCATGACGTTGGGGTGAGAGTCCCCGACGAGAAAGGAGTAGCGAACCACTCGTACCCCGAGTCATGCGGCGGACCGAGAGGGTAAGTCGAAGCGTTGACAGGGGGACCTGCGGGCCGGGAATGGGATCTCGAAAAGACCGCCTCGGGAGCGCCAACGCCGTCCACGATTGGCGGAAGGCCATACCGAACGAGCCGTGAGGTGCGAGGCTCATGAGGGCTCCCCGTGATCAGAGACCCCGAGCACGCAGGGAAGCGTCATGTTTGGGAACCGGGAGATCCCGCGTCCGTCTGCGGGAGTAGGGTCCGCAAACCGCGGCACGAAGCCTGAAGGGCATGAGGTGTTAATGAACGGGCGTGGGAAGTCGGACAGCCCCGTAGGGGAAGAGGCAGGGTCAACCGTGCGCTTCGTGTTGACCGAGGGCCGCGGCCGTTGCGGCTGCAGGCGGACCGATCCCTGTGAGAGATTCCGGCCGGAGCCGACGGCATCCCGGCCGAGTATTCCTTCCGGGTCCACCGAGTTAGTTTAGTTAACACCCGATATTCAAGCCCGACCCCGTCTTCCCTCACGTCGGAAAGAAGGGGTCAGCCGCCCCCATTTCATCCTGTTAGATTACCCGATGAGCGCGACGACTTACTCGTGATGCTGGGTGGATCGCATCGCGTGCCCTCCCTCGGTAGACTCGTCCCGTGAAGCACATCGGTATCGTTGCCTGCAGCGCCGAGGGCGCTGCGCTCTGCTATCAGACGATCTGCCGGGAGGCTCTTACGCTCGTCGGCAAGAACGATCATCCGCGCATCACGCTCGATTCGATCGCGATGGCCCGCTGGCTTCCGGCGTTCGACGCCGGCGACTATGCCGGCGTGGCCCGCTTCATGCTCGAGTCCGCGCGGTCGCTCGCCGCCGCCGGCGCGGATTTCGCGATCTGCCCTGACAACTCCGCTCACCTCGCATGGGATCACGTCCAGGCGGCAACGCCGCTCCCGTGGCTGCATATCGCGCGCGTGGTGGGCGAGGAGGCATCGCGCCGCGGCTTCCGGCGGGTAGGCATTCTCGGCACACGCTACACGATGGCGGGGCCCGTGTACTCAGAATCTCTCGGCGCGCTTGGCATCGAAACCGTTGTGCCCGAGGCCGCGGACTTCGAGACCGTGGACCGCATCATCTTCGCGGAGCTGGTCGATGGCGTCTTCACCGATGCATCGCGGCAGGCGTATAACCGGGTGGTGGCCCTGGCGTGCACGGAAATCCCGCTGCTCGTCCGGGCCGACGAATCACCCTTGCCGACGCTCGACTCGACGCGCCTGCTCGCCCGCGCCGCGCTGATGGAAGCGCTGAAATGATCTGAGGCGCGGGCAACATTTGGTCACCCCGATCACTCTCGACAATTTGCGGCGCTTTGCCGTCGCCCACAGCCTCTTCCAACCCGCCACGCTGAAATGTGCAGCGTTTCTGGGCCTCGAATCCTGAAGGGGAATGGGGAGCGATCGGGCCGCTATCCTCCGACGGCGGGGCTGACCGAGCTGTCGCTAGAATCACGCCACGGTGGCGAGGTGGAAGGGTCGGACGTGGAGTCTGATTGCCGCGGCGGCGGTTTTTGGATTTGTGTTCCGGAGCCCCCTGACTCTCGCGGTGCTCCATCACGAGACGGCGCCGCGGCCGGAGGTGGCGGAGGAGCCCGTGCAGGCCGCTGACCAGGTGAAGCCGTTCGAGCACGTGGCGGGCGGGAAGCGCTACCGGATCGTGCCGCGGTTCCGGTGGGACGAGTCGGCGCGGGTGATGAGCGAGGAGCCATACAGCGCAGGCGCTTCGGGAGCGCTGATCCCTGTGGACTGGGTGCTTGAGTGGGGACCGGTCGTCGTGCCGCCCTACGCGGGCAGGATTCACTACACGCAGATGACCCGCTTCTATCTGTGGGGCACTTCGGACGGTCACCTCGACCGCGGCACGATCGTCACGCACACGGCCAACACGCACGTCATCCCCGCCTCTGCCCGACTGCGCCGCGCGGCCGCCTGCGTGAGGAAGGGAGACGACGTGCGTCTGGAGGGCTGGCTCGTGGACGTTGACGGTATCGACAACCTGTCCTTCCATTGGAAGACGAGCGTCTCGCGCTCGGACGAAGGCCCCGGCGGCTGCGAGACCGTTTACCTGACTCGCCTCACGGTCAACACCCGAGCCTACGAGTAGCGCCCACGCCCGGGTGTTGCTACGGGGTCAGGAGTTGGAGCGCAGGCACCCTCGATAGCGCTTCGAGCTCATGCGCGAAGCAGCCCCGCTTCGCAGGTCCCTTCGATGACGTGTTCGCCGGCTTCGTTCTCGATCCAGGCGTCGATTTCCAGGCGATGTTTGGCGCGATCGACGGAGCGCACCACGAAATGCGCGGTCACGGTGTCGCCGGGGTAGACCGGAAGGAGAAACCGGATCGTCTGCGACCGGTAGATCGCACCGGTCCCCGGCAGCAGCATGCCCACCATCGTCGAAAAGACCGATGCCGCCAGCATGCCGTGAAGGATGCGGCGGCCGAACCGCGTTCTCGCTGCGAACTCGTCGTCCACGTGAAGCGGATTCGTGTCTCCGGTGATCTCGATGAACCGCCGCACGTCTTCGTCCGTGAAGGTCTTGCTGAAGCTGACGTGCTGCCCGGGCTCGAAGTCCTCGATCCGCGCGACGACTGGAGAAGGAGTCAAGGTCCCTCCCGCGATCAGCAAAATTTCCGGTTCGACGACGCTGCGATCCGTTAGGTCAGGCTGCTCCTCTGCGGGGCAGACGTTCCAGCCGCTCGATAGTGTCGGGGAAGACCCTGAGCAGCCAGAGAAGCACCGCCGCCTGATCATTGGGTTTGCTGCGTCCCTGTTCCCACCGCTCCAGTGTCCTTGGGTTCACGCCGATCTTCCTGGCGAAGACCTGACGTGACATGTGAAATGAGGAGCGGGTGTCCAGAACGAGCTTTGCGCTGATCGCCGGAACGGACAGCGGCTCCACCGCGTGCGACCGGAGAGTCAGAAGACCCTCGCGATGAGCCTTCATGGCTCGAACCCCGGCCATCAGCTCGCCGTACAGATTGCGCTTGGCTCCCTTGGTCTTGGTTCTCATCAGGTCCTCCGCTTGGTCTTGCTCGCGCGTTTCTCCCGCTCAATGGCCGTCCGCAGGAGCTTCTTCTGGTCCTGGGTCAGGTCTTCCATCTCGCTCTTGTCGTAAATCGTCAGGAGCCAAACGAGGTTCTCCTCCTCGAAGTGGTAGTAGATGATCCGTAGCCCGCCTCTCTTCCCCTTGCCGCGCCTCTCGTCACGCCATCGAGCCTTGCGAAACCCGCCCGTGCCCTGGATGATGGCGCCAAACCCAGGATTCTGCGCCAGGGTGAGTTGCAACAGATGGTAGCCGTCGTCATCTAGGTAGTTCTTCAGAAGCCCGGTGAAGAGAGGAGCCTCTATGAACTCCACGTGAGAACCATACGCTAAATGCGTACCTTGTCAAGGGATAGCGGATCTGGTGCATTGCGGTAGAACGGGGCCGGTGAGGATTGCGGGCGACGCTAAGAGGCGTGCAGTTCGGTATCGTTGCGGTAGAGCTCATAGGCCTGTTGGTACTCCATGACCCGCGCCACTTCGGCGCAGAACGCTTCGCTGTATCCGGCGCGCCGCAGCAGATGGAAACCCATCTCCATTCCGGAGGCGATGCCGCCGGCCGTCACGATCCGCCCGGCATCGACGACACGGGCCCGGCTGATGCGGCAAGCGGGGGCGATTTTCGCGAGCCGGTCCAGGGGGACCATGCCGGCGGGCGAGGCCTCCACTCGGTCCGGCTCCTTGCGGTTGGTGGCCGGCAGGCCGTCGAGAAGGCCCATCTTCCCGTAGATCCAGGAGCCGGTGCAGACGCTTGTGAGCATCGTGCTCTCCGGAAGGCTGCGGATGAAGTCGTGCAGGCGGCGGTTGTGCAGCTCTTGCCGCGTTCCGAACCCTCCCGGGATGAGAAAGGCGTCCATCGCCGGCGCTTCGAGAAACGAGTAGTTCGGCAGCACCGTGAAACCGGCCTGTGTCTGGACCGGCCTCAACGCGTCGGCGACAAAAAACGCTTCGAGCTCGGGAGCGAAGCGTCGCGCCACAGAGAAGACTCCATAGGGCGCCGCAAAGTCCACGATCTCGGCGTCCTTGAAGACGTAGATGCCGAGGCGAAATCCGGGGATCCGCGGTGTTTCGGGCATGGCGGCCTCCGTTTCGACTCTACAGGCCGATCGCGAAGCCCGCAATAAGCTTCGTCTGAGGTTCCTGAAGCAGCAGACCCCGGGCCATAGGCTGTTTCGCCACCAGACTGGAGGTGTGAAATGGCAGTAAAGAAGATGTCAACCAAAGGGCGTTCGAAGAGCACTTCCTCGAAGGGGGCGAAGGCCGCGCCCGCGAAGAGGACGACTCCTCGGCGATCCCGTCGAGCCGTAGCTCCGGTCCGCGCGAGAGCTGAGGGCCTGACGATGAACGAGGCGTCGCCCGGCCTCACGGCGAACGACCTGGAAAAGAGTCTCGCCTGGTACCGGGAACTCCTTGGGTTCGTCGTCGCGCCGGTCCGGGCTCCATTCAGGCTCGAAGGTCCGGTCCTCGCGCCAGAGGCTTGAGAGCTCGGTGAGCGAGGCGTAGGCGCCGCAGGCCAGGCCGGCGGCCTGCGCGGCGCCGAGGGCGGTGGTCTCGCGGACGGCGGGACGGACGACCGGGATCTCGAGGACGTCGGCCTGGAGTTGCATGGATGGGATACGTGGTCACTACCACCGGGTGAGCGAGGACCCAGAGTAGACTCTGAGATGTCCGTGACGACTTCGGCGGGTTGGGTGCTTACTTTGAATCCAACAAGCGCAAGCCTTACCCTTCTCGTGCTCCGGCCGGATTTCGGCCGAGCGGGCGGGCCACGCTGTGGGAGGGCTGTATGACTTGTGGTCGCCTGCGGTTTGCTTTCTTCGTCCTCGCGTTCGTGCTGTGTCGCAACGCCGCGGAGGCACAGGGTGTCAAGGTCGAGGACACGCGGATCCTGCTGGAGACCGGAGCCTTCGACCCCCTTCGAGGTCCACAGCGAATTCCACCCGAGCTGCGGCTGGCATCCGAAGAGGCGACAGACCGTTGGATCGTCCAGTTCCGCGCTCCCCTCACCCGTGAGCAGCGGGAGAGGCTGACCAAGGATTTCGGCCTCAAGCTGACGCGGTACATCCCGAACCTTGCGTATCTCGAGCGGGTCTCCAGGCCCGATCTCGACCGGCTGCGGAAGCTTGACCTCGTTCGCGCCGTCGTCGCGTACCAGCCGGCGTTCAAGATCTCGCCGCGGATCAGCAAGGGGGGGACGTTCCGTACTCCAGAGCGTCGCGCCATCAAGGGCCTGCTGTTGCGTGCCGTGCTTTTCGACGATGCAGACGTCCAGGAGGTCCTCGGGGCCTTGGGAGGGCTTCCGGGCGTTTCCGCCGCTCAGCTCGGCGACTTCCGTCCGGAGGGGGGCGAGGCACGTATCGAGTTCGTCCTGGCGTCCCGAAGCGGTCTGCCTGCTATCGCGAGGCTCCCTGGCGTGCGATGGATCGAGGAGGTGGCGGAGCAGATCGAAGACAACGGGAACACGGCGGGGACCATCCAATCGGGAACTCCCGGCTCGGTGCCGATCTGGGACAAGGGTTTGCACGGCGAAGGCCAGATCGTGGGGGTCGTGGACACCGGGACGATTCCTCGAGGTGCGCAACGCCAGCGCGACGGATCACGCGACGTTCGTCGGAGGGATCGTCGCAGGCGACGACTTCGGTAATCCCGGAACCGGAGCGAATCGAGGAAACGCCTGGGCGGCCCGGCTCGTCTCGGGGCGCCGTGGCGAGGGAATGTTCAACGCCCTTGTCTCGAACCGTGCCCGTGGCGTCAGGATCCACACCAACAGTTGGCACGATGACACCAACGGACCGACCCCAGACGGAGCCGCGCTCTACAACCAGACCGCGGCCGATGTCGACACGTTCACGTTTAATAACCAGGATCACCTGGTGCTCGGCTCGATGGGCAACAACAATGAGGAACAAGGACCGCCGGGGACGGCGAAAAACGCCATCGGCGTGAACGCGTCGCTGCGCGATCCGAACGAAGGGACCGTTGGCGACGGAAATCCCGGCCCGACCGCCGACGGCCGGCGAAAACCCGACATCGTCACCCCTGGCTGCAGCATTACGTCCGCCATCGTGAGCACGGCTTGTGCCGTCCAGCCTTGGCCACCCTCTCCGACCGTTTGCGCCACGAGCTGGGCCACGCCGGCGGCCGCGGCCACGACGGCACTCATCCGGCAGTACTACACCGAAGGATGGCACCCGACCGGCACCGCCCGTCCGCAGAACGCGATCACGCCCACCGGCGCCTTGCTCAAGGCGACGCTGCTCAACGCGACCCTGGACATGGCGGGCGAGGCCGGTTATCCCAGCGTCACAGAGGGATGGGGCATGGCGCGGCTCAACAACACTCTCTTCTTCCCCGGCTCGCCACGACGCCTGCGAGCGTGGCAGGTCCGCAACGCCGACGGGCTTGCCACCGGTGAGTTCCAGGCGTTCACGGTCGAGGTGGCCTCCGCGACGGAGCCCTTGAAGGTCACGCTGGCCTGGAGCGATGCGCCCGGAACCTCCGGTGCCGCGAACCCGGTGGTCAACAACCTCGATCTCACGGTCGTCGCGCCGAACTCGACCACTTTTCGAGGCAACGTCTTCGCGGGCGGGCAATCGAGCGCGGGAGGTGTCCCCGACGCCCTCAACAACGTCGAGCAGGTGCTCGTGAGCGCGCCGGCTGTAGGCTTGTGGACGATCCGGGTCGGCGCGACCGCCGTGAACGTCGGCGCACCCGGCCAGGGATTCGCCGTCGTAGCCACCGCGCGGATGTCGGCGCCGGCCATCCAGATCCCGGGAGGCGTGAACCTGGCCGCGACGTGTCTCGGCAGCGCGTCGCTGGCAGACCTCAATGTCTGCAATACGGGATCCGCGGATCTGATGGTGAGCGGAATCGCGTCTTCGAATGCGCAGTTCTCGGTCCAGACGCCTTCCTCCGGGTATCCCGTCAAGATCGCGCCGAACGCTTGCTTCCCGTTCAAGGTGTCGTTCGCTCCCACGGCGGAAGGTCCGCAGACTGCGACGCTGAGCGTGTCGAGCAACGATCCCGAGACGCCCGTTGTCGCAGTAGCCGCGAACGCGACGGGGACGCAGAAGGACATCCGCGTGACCGGCTCGACGGCGTTCGGTGTGGTCTCGGCTTGGAGCCCCGGGATTCGCACCCTCGCCGTGTGCAACATCGGCAGCTGCCCTCTCGCCGTATCCGGCGCGACGATCAATTGCCTCGATTTTTCCTTGGTCGCGAACCCGCTTCCGGCCACTCTGGCCTCGAGCGCGTGCGTGGACCTTGCCGTGGAGTTCACTCCCACCCTTCCGGGTCCCAAGATTTGCCAGTTGCATATCACGAGCAACGACCCCGACACTCCGATCGTGACCCGTACGCTGTCGGCCCGCACTCCGCCGGCGGTGAGCGTGCATGCCGGACTCGTTGACGCCCACGGGCCTTTCGGCAACGTCGCCGGGACAGGGTCGAGCATTGACTTTGACTTCGTGAACCCGGTGGGACCGAAGCTCGCGTGGGATCTACGCCTGGGCCGATCGCGCTTCGACGGGACGGCTGGACAGCCCGACACCAAGGTCTGGAGGTTCGGCGCCAACGCCAAGTACACGTTCAATCCGGCTGGCCCGCTGCGGCTGTTCGTCAATGGCGGCCCGAACCTGTACCACTTCGATCCGGGCTCGGTCGAGGGTGGCTTTAACGTCGGGATCGGCCTGAACCTGCCCGCCGGGAAGCGGTTCTCCTTCGAGGCGACTTACAACTACAACCGCGCGATCACGGCGTCGCCCGACCTCCCGTTCAGCCAGTTCATGCTGGGGCTGCTCGTGAGTTTCTAGCCGGCTATCGCCGGCGCCTGCGGAAAGCTCGTTCGGTTTGAATTGAGAAGCTCCGAGTTGCCGCTCTCGGCCGTTCTTCGGGGGCCCTTCGGGGCCCCAACGACCCAGTTTCCGGGTGGCCGTCTACTGGAAGTAGCCGGTGACGTCGTTCTCATTCCAGCCTCCTCTTTACTTCTGGGCCAAAAGAGCGTCAAGGCGCGAAATAGCCAACGATGTCCAGGATGAAGTCCACGTGCAGTCCCGACCCGATCCCTGCGAACACGGAGACCGCGTCTGTCCAATGGAAAAGTTGATGGTTGACGCATTCGGAACGGATGTGCCGCCCGGATGGACCCTCAAGGTGCCCGCTCCCCTCTGCCCCGGTCTCAGCGACGTTGAGGGCAATCGCCATGGCCGTCGCGGGGAGGGAACACTGGTTGATGACCACAAAGGTGCGGCTGGCGCCACCCGTCAGCGATGGGCCGCCCAGAGGCCCGGCCGGGTTGCGCGTGTCGATCAGCCGGCAGGGGAATAACGTGTAGAAGGAAGTACCTGCTATGGAGTAGTCAAACGCCCCGCTGCTGTAGTTGCCGCCGTAGTTGGCGTAGCTGTTGCTGCCCCGCGTGCAAGTTCTTGCCGGTGCCATCGATCGCCAGTGATTCAACCCAAAGATTCGTGAGCCCGTTGTTAAGAGTGGTCCAGCTCTCCCCCCCGTTGATGCTCTTGAAGACTCCGCCTCCCCGAGTCCCGGCATACACCGTCGCCGACGTGACGGGATCGATCGCCAGAGCGAATACGACCGTAGTCGTCAGATCGGTGTTGGCCGCAGTCCAGCTTTCCCCCCCGCTAACGCTCTTGAAGACTCCGGCCCCGTAAGTCCCGGCGTACACCGTTGTCGGCGTGACGGGATCGATCGCCAGGCGGTAGACGATCCCGCCCTCTGGCCCGCCGGTCGTCCAGACGTTGGCCCCCGCCAGGGCGACACCCGCTTTCAGGCCGATCAAGGCCACAAAAGCCAGCACGGCCAACTTCGCGTTCCAAAACGCGCGCATTGGAGGATCTTTCGGAGACGAGGGGGAAGCGGAGGCCGCGGTCTAACCCCGGCTCGAGGTCGTCTCCGGCTGGGGAGGCGTTGCCTGCCGGATTCTCACTTTCAGGCCGAGGCGGCGGCACGCGCGGATCGTCTCCTCGCGATCGGCAGCCTTCAGCCAGGAGTCGAGCGGAAGGTCTTTCGTCTTCTGGTATTCCGCTTCTCGAACCCGGTGAATCCATTCGAGCGAAGGCGATTCCCACTCGGGTTCCGATTCCGCCACTCAGACCTCCTCGGGAGAGACGATCTCGATCAAAGGATATCCCAGGCGCAGGTTTACGGAGTTGCTTTTCAATGTCTCGACGATCACCTCCCGGGTTACCTTCTTGGATGGCTTGATAGAGATGCGCGGCCGATGACGAAACCGCCCCGTCCTGGCATCCGGAGACGTTCCGGGCCCGGATGCTCCAGCGCGGAGCCTGCTCTACTGGAAGTAGCCGGTGACGTCGAGGACGAGGTCGGCGTGGGTG
>WNGB01016800.1_pt1 | contig 14062 bp, 13 predicted proteins | sample 5400681 | NCBI WGS metagenome assembly WNGB01 (sample SAMN13153367, study PRJNA577476) | soil metagenome | isolation source: 115 cm soil or saprolite under grassland replicate 2 | place: USA:California | collected 2016-06-15 | reverse complement strand
TCTCTCCGGCGCCGGCATCGAGGAACAATCCGCCGCCATGAGCCTCGGCAATGCCTTTGGACAGCGATAGGCCGAGGCCGGTGCCGTGGCCGACGTCTTTGGTCGTGAAGAACGGCTCCATGATGCGGTCTGCGATCTCGGGCGCGACGCCGGCGCCGCTGTCGCTGACCGCGATCCGCATCTCTTGTTCGCGCGCCTCGACCGTCATCACGACGCGACGGACGGGTCGGCCCGCGACGGCGTCGAACGCGTTGCTGAGCAGGTTGAGCAAGACCTGCGAGACTTGCGGCCCGCGGCACTGGATGTATCCGTCCTCGTCGGCGTGGACGACCTCGAGGTCTACGTTCGCCATCCGGAAGCGCTGCGCGCACAGCTCGACGGTCTCGTCGACGATGCGGCGCACGGGCTCCGGCCGCATCGGATCCGCGTCTCCCTGGCGCGCGAACGCGCGAAGCGCGTCGATGATGCGCCGGATGCGTTCGACGATCGAGCCGATCTGCTGGACGGAGCGGACCACCGCGTCCTTCTCCAGACGTTGCTTGCCCGCCAGCGTCTCCAGCCGGCGAGCGCGCAGCAGAATGGCGGTCAGCGGGTTATTGATCTCGTGCGCGACGTTGGCGCTCATCTCGCCCAGCGCCGCCAGCTTGGCGGCCGTAATCGCTGTCTGTCGAGACTGCGCGGCCTCGCGTTCGGCACGTTCCCGCGCCGCGATGTCGTCGCGTAGCGCCTGCTCAGCCCGGGTGTTCGCGCGGCTCACCTGGTAGAAGCCGAAGATCGCCGCCGCGAGCGACCACACGGCCGAATACAGTTGGTAGCTGCGCGGCGAGTACCCCGCCGGGACACCGCCCAGCGGCCCGAGCACGCCCGTGTTCGCCACCGCGAACACGGCGACGGACATCGCGACGCCGAAGCTGACCGCGCCGCGCTCCCTGAGATCGAACAGGACGAATGGGAAGCCCGCCAGCGCTATGCAGAACATGGACACGCCTGAATCGACGCCCAGCCCGGCGCTGTTGACCAGCACCAGCAGGTTGGCGATGACGAGCACGCCGAGGCGCGCGGCGGTCGGGTGACCACCCCGGTTGAGGATCACGACAGCTGCAAATGCCAGGCTGCCGAGCACGTCCAGCGCGACGATCCAGCGCGGCGCCTGGATCACGTCGATGGGGATGCCGGCCAGCATCGCCACGGCGCCGAACGAGGCCATGGCGTTGGTCACTCGAATCCGCTTTTCTAGCGGATTCGGTAGTGGACCCTGCCCAGCTGAACCCGTGTCGACGGTTCCCTGAGAAAGCAGCGATTCGATGAACCTGCCCATTCGTCCCCCCGCGCACCCTTGAACCGCTGCCACACTTGCCACGTCAGCGACGATTCGCCACGTCGCCCGACCCCTCAGCGCACGACCTTGACGTTGATCCTGCCGGAGCCGGTCGCGCCCCAGAGACGGATCCAGGTTGCCATGTACATCTCGGGGCCGCGCGCCGAAGAAATATCGCCGAGGTCGAGGATGTCTTTCCAACCGAACGATCTCAGCAGCTCGCCCGCGGCGGCCTTGGCGGCGGCATCGTTGCCCGAGACGAAGATGGTGTGATCGCCGCCGCCCAGCGAACGGGGGTCGACCATGATCGGCGCGCCGACGGTGTTGAGCGACTTCACGACCCGCAGGGTGGGGAACGCCGTCTGAATGCTCTCGGCCAGGCAGCGGTCCTGGCTGGCGAGCGCGCGTGGCGGCATGCCTTTGCTGGCATCGAGCTCGTTGGCGGTGTCGATCAGGACCTTCGACCCGAGCTTGTCCGCCGCCGCGAGCTTGAGCGCGTCGATCGAGCTCTGACCGTGAGTGGCGTTGATGAGCAGGTCGCCGTGCGCTGCGGCGTCCTTGAACGTCACGACCCTCGCCTTGTTCCCGGTCGCGGCCAGCCACTCGCGCAACGTACCGGCCATGTTCTTCTTGTCGTCGAGCTTTGCGGGATCTCGTGTTCCCAGCACGACGTCGTGGCCGAGCTCGACCAGCTTCGAGCCCAAGGTCTGCGCGACCACCCCGGATCCGATGATGCCGATTTTCATGAGGCCTCCATTCGGGGAGGGATGATAGGTCAGCGTCGGCCGAATGCGAGGGCCTCCATCGCGAGCGCCACCGCGATCGCCAGGATCCAACGCCCACTCCGGCTGGCGACCAGTCGCATCACCAGGGACGCCGCCGGCCTCATGGCCTCGCAGCCTTCACCAGAACCGGCTCGGCCTTCGATCCGTGGCGCACGACCCTGCCGTCCCGGTGAAGCACGAGCGCCCGCCCGCGATTGTCCGGATACGCGTCGAGGATCTCCTCGCCGCCGTCACCGAGGTACGTCACCGAGGCGCCGTTGGCGCGGAACAGCCGGGAACCGAACTGGAGCACGTTGAAGCGGCCGTTATCCTGGCTGGTGACGTAGCAGGGTCCGCCGAAGTCGGCCCCCCCGGGATCGATGGTTTTGGTTTCGCCCCGGGCGTGGACGCGAAGAGCGCAGCCGTCGGGGAAGTGACTCGTGCTGTAGAGAAACCCATGACGGCCGACCGCGGCGCTCCACGGGCCGTCGAGCTTGTCGTACGAGAGCCTCGAACGCGACGCGACCCCGCTCGGGTCGAGCTTGAGCCGGGTGAGATCCTCGAGCAGGTCGGACGAGCCACAGGTATTGAAGACCGGGGCCAGCACGTCGATGGCGCCGGCGTCGTCGAGCCAGAGTGATGCCGCGTAGAAAGCGTACCCGTCCGCCTTCCAGGCTCCGGCGCGCGTCCAGCTGCGGCCGCCGTCCTCGGACCGAAACGCGCCGCCCGCGTTCGCGAGCACCACGTGGTCGCCGTTGCTGGTGAAGTGGGCGTCTGAAAACATCGGGGACCTTGGCAACGTGACCTCGCGGTGGTCCTTTCCGAGCACCCGCGTCACCTTGACGGCCGATGCCTGGGTCCGATCGTTATGCGCCTCGCGCGCGATCAGCAGCGCGCCGTCGGCCAGGACGACGACGTCGTAGATCGAAAGACTCGGGTCCTCGATGACGACATCGAAGTGCTCGCCGTCGGGCGCGAACTCGATGCGCTGCACGTCGGTGCTGCGGGTGAAGACGGCGATCCCGGGCCCCCGCGAGGAGCCACGCACGAACCCGTCGGCGTAGGCGACACCGGCGAGGAACGAAGCGACACAAGATGCGATACCGATGAGCGTGGAGGAAGGCGGGTTGGACCTCATGTGTGGTCTCCTTCTTGATTCGGCCGATGTTCGCGGCGGATGTTCGCGACGGTCGTGACGCGGGCGAGGGCCGTCAGTGGATGCAGCCCAGGTAGATGGGCGTGGTCCTGATCGAGGCTTCGGGGTAGGCGGTCTTCGCGCGGCGCAGGGCCGCGCGGACGTTGCGGTCGCGCGGCGAGCCGCTGGCCAGCACGACGATGTAGAAGCCCTCTTCGAAGCCTTCGTAGGAGCTCGTGTGCTCGACGCTGACGTACACGCCGTCGTCCCAGCGGCCGCGCGGCACGTAACAAGGGAAGCTGCCGAACTCGTTCTTGCAGTCGTCCTCGGGGAAGGTGAGGCCGAGCGCGGTGTCGGGAGCGAGCTCGCGCAGGTTCAGCCGAAACGCCAGCTGCTCGGCGGCGGCGACTGCGACCGCGCGCGCTTCGTCGTAACTGGTCGTCGATCTCACGATCACGAACGACTTGGGCGCGACGTCGGGCGGCTCGGGCGGTTCGACCGACGTGGCAAGCATCAACACCAGGACGGCGGCGGGGATCACGATCGTTCTCCTTGTTCGGGTTGGCACCGGTTCATCGCAACACCAGCGTGCCGGCGCGCCAGGACGGCGCGCTCCAGCGCTTGAACGCGCCCAGCTTGTCGGCGCTGGCGGCCCAGCGCTGGACGGCGAGCGTCGAGGTCGAGACGACCTGGAACCGCTTGGTCATGTGGCCGGCGGCACGTGCCTCGCGCACGACCAAGAGCCGCGTGCCGTCGGGCGAGAACCCCGCCGATTCGACGTAGCCGACGTCGGGATCGGTCGTCGCCGGCGCCAGGGTCTCGAACGTCCAGCTGCCGTCGCCGGTCTGCCGCAACACCCACAGCTCGGTCCATGCCGCGAGCGGCTGTACGGCGATCGTCGCCGCCGTGCCAGACGGCGCCCAGCGCAGCGCGCCCGGCCACACCAAACCGTAGGTGCAGCGCTCTCCCAGGACCTTGGCGTCCGTCCCCACCCGCACGCAGGTCTCGCCCGGGGCACGCGGAACGATCGACACGGCGACGCCCCGCTTGCCGCCTTGCTTGATCGGCGCTTCGGTGGCCCAGCGCGAGGCCGCGACCCGGACCGCGACCTCCTCGTAGACGTCGAGGTCCTCGGGCGCCAGCACGCCGCGGTCGGCGAGCGCGACCTCGTTCACCGCCGTCCCCTCGGCGCGCGCCGCCGCGTCGGCGTTGCCCCGGCGGGCCTCGTCGAATGCGCGCCATGCGAACGCCTCGGCGCGGCGCAGGTGCAGGCGGCCCTTCAGCGACGAAGGCAGCGCCCCCGCCGCCGCGAAGTCGACCGTCTGCAGCGCCTGGATGCTGGCGTCGTTGCGCTGGCGCTGCTCGGCCGGCGAGGGAAGCGTCGTGCGACAACCCTCGCCGGCCCCAGACAGAAACAAGGCCGCTCGCGCGCGCTCGACCGGCGCCGCTGCGGCCGACGCCACCACCTGGCGCCACGCCTCGCCGTCGTAACAGGTCCGGCCCACGTCACCGTCTGAAACCGTGAACCCGACGCCGTAGCTCTGCGCGACCTCGATGTGGGCGGCCAGCGTTTTGTCGCGCGCGTCCGCGCGCCGCGCCGACGCCCGCCGCGCCAGCCGCTCGGCCATCGTGCCGATCGACGCGAGCACCTCGCTCGTGTCCGCCCCCGCCGGCGCCGCCTTGAGCGCCAGCGCCGCGTAACCGATGCCGAGCGATTCGTTACCCGACGAGTCGCGCAGGAAGCGCACGATCGCGGCCAGCTCGGGCGCCGCCGCCTCCTCGACCCGCTGCATGCGCACGAGCTGCGGGCGGATGTAACCCGGGCGCTCGTGACGGTGGTCGTACACCTTGAGAAAGCCCGCGGTCTCGCCGCGGACCTCGAGCCAGTCGCCACGCCAGAGCATGGCCTGCGCGGGGGCGTCGGGCCGAGGCGCGTTGCGCAGCGTCGCGGGATCCTCCGCGACCAGCGCGACCAGCAACACGGCAGAAGCGGCGGCGGCCACGGCGTTATTCCCCCCCGTTGCTGTCGTTGATCGCCGGCCCCGCCGGCGATTTCGCGGCCGCCGCCGCCTGCACGTGACCTTGCATGCCGAGAAGGCCCCCGGCGAAGAACCCGCCCGCCGACGGCGGCGCGACGATCACCTGGATCTTGTCGCTCAACTTGTCGGCCAGCGTCTTTTGGATCAGGAGCGGGTTCCTGGCGATGAGAACCGAGTCGCGCTCGAGCTGGGCCGCGTTCGCCTTGCCCGTGACCTCGATGCGGTACGCGTCGGCGTCGGACAGCTTGCGGCGCGCGTCCGCCTCCGCCGCGGACTCGATCTTGCGCGCCTCGGCCTCGCCCTCCGCGTCCTTCATCCGCTGCACCTTGCGCGCCTCGGCCTCGAGGCGGCGCTGCTGGATCTCCTTCTCTTTGAGGGGCAGCACGTGCTTCATCGCCTCCTCGCGTGCCTTGGCGGCAATGATCTCCTCGCTGGCGGCGGCCTCGGCGGCCTTCTGGCGCTGGATCTTCGCGGCGTCGCCTTCGAGCGCCCGCTCGCTCACCTGCTTCTGCTTGAGCTCGAGCGTGTAGCGCATCTTCTCGCTCGCCAGCTCCTCGGCCAGCATCCCCTCGAGCCTGGTCCGATACTGGGCCGGCAGATCGACGTGGCCCAGAAACACAGTGCGCACGGTGATGCCGTCCTTGGCGAGCAGGCCGCGGAGCTCGGCCTCGACGTCGTCCTGAATTGCGACCCGCTTGTCGGTGAAGATCTCGCGCACCGTGTGCTTGGCGAGCGCGCGGTGGAGCACGCCGTCGACCACCGGCTCGATCAGGTCTTGGCCGACATTGCTGGGCAGCCGCCGCGCCACCTCGCCGATGTGGTCACCGTCGAGCGCGTAGCGGACGGTCACCGCGACGCCGACCGACAAACCCTCGACGGTCTGGAACGGCGTCGCGCCGTCGGCGGTCGCGCTGCCCGTCGGCCGGTAGACCTGGTCGCGCAACGGATAGCGCCGCAGTTCGTGAACCAGCGGGATCATCAACGTCGGCCCCTCCGGCACGACCGCCAGGCCGCCGGTCAGGCGGTTGATGCGGACCCCGATCTCGCCCGTCGGCACCGCGCGCATGGGCGGGCGGGCCACCAGCAGCACGGCCAGGCCCAGCAACGTGCCGACCGCGATGCAGCGGCGGCCGCGCGGGCTCCCGAACACCTCGATCATCCCGAGCGCGACCGCGGCGATCGCCGCGCGCACGAAGACGTAGCCGTTGATGCCGACTTGTTTGATTCCGTGCGCGATGCGTTTGACGAGCGCGGTCATGTGCGTTACCTCCCTGTAGACGTGGCAGAGACGCTGAAGCTCTTGCAGGCGAGTCGTTTTCCGTCGGGGCCGAACATCTCCACCAAGTAGGTCCCCGCCTCCAGCCGGTGGCGCGACCAGGTCCGCCAGCGGCGGTCGCTCCCGACTGGCATGTAGTGGCGCGCGACCTCGACGCCGTCGCGCAACCACACGTGCTCGATGAAGCCGTCGCCGTGGCCGCCGATCGCCGTGTGCGCGTAGACCTGCTCGCCGGCGCTGAACGGGACCTCGGCGCTCTCGCCGCCGACGACCTCGCGGTTGACGATCCGACGGCCGATGGCGAGGTGCGCCGCCGGGAACGACTGGCGCTCGCCCGCGAAGGCCCGCGCCGACATCAGAAGTTGCAGTCCGGTCATGGCCGACCGCTTGTGCAGCCGACGTGCCGGCGTCACGCACCCGGTTTCCGGCCCAAACCGGCGCTCACCGCGCAGCGCTCTACTTTTTGGAGATGTCGTTCTATATAATCAATAGGTGTTGCCCCCCCGCTGGCTCGCCCGCGTCCGCCACGACCTGGTCAAGCGGCTGGTGTGGCCGGCGCGCGATCGCCGCGACGCGGGCGGCGCGCCCGCGCCCGGCGAGCTCGTGGCGCAGCTCGTTGACGATGAGGGCCGGCCCGCGCCCGCCACGGCTATCTGGTCGGCGCTCGCGACCGAGGCGCCGCCCACGACGCCCCAGGGGGTATTGGATGACTTCGGCCGGGCGCTCGCGCACGCGGAGGCCGCGGCCCGCGCGGGCGACGTCGAGGGCGTGCTGGCGCTCGAGACGGCGTTCGATGCGCTCGCGCGGGGGTTGGAACACGGCTCGCAAGGAGGTAGCTAGTGCCCCGACTCCTCGTCATCGACGATCGCGACCAGACCGTCGAGATGGTGCACCGCCAGCTGCCCCAGCTGGACACGGTCACGCGCTGCGACCGGCGCATCCCCTGCCAGGTGTGCGAGGAACGGACGCGCGGGTGCCCACTGCGCTGCGCGCACGACTACGCCGAGGCGGTGGAGGCGCTGTCTCGTCAGGACGCGTTGCCGGATCTCGTCGTGCTGGACCTGCACTTCGCGCTGCCGGAAGAACGCCTGCTCCCCGAGGACAAGTCATCGTTGCCGACCGAGCCCAAGGCGCGGCGCGCGGCGGTCGAAACGCTGCGCCGGCGGCAGGGCCTGCACATCCTCGGCAAGCTGCGCGCGAGCTACCCGACGCTGCCGGTGGTGATGTTGACGACGACCGAGGCCGACCTCGGTTCGGATCGTCCCACCGACCCATTGGTCTATCTTTGCGAGAACGAGGTGGTCGACGGCCGCAGCCTCGCCGCTGAGATCTCGCGCGCGCTGGCTTTGCACCATAGCGAGCAAGAGGGCCCGATCTTCTGGGGCCGCGATCCGGCGATGACCGAGCTGCGCCGGCAGCTCGAGGTACTGGCGAGGTCACCGTTGCCGCTGCTGGTCGAGGGCGAGACCGGAACCGGCAAGAGCTTCCTCGCGGAGCACGTCATCCATCCGCGCTCGGGCGCCAAGGGCCCGCTGGTGGTGACGGATCTCTCGACCGTACCGCCGGCGCTGCTCGCCGCGCACCTGTTCGGCGCGCGGCGCGGCGCGTACACGGGCGCGGTCGAGGATCACACGGGCGTGTTCGAGCAGGCACACGGTGGCACCCTGTTCCTCGACGAGATCGCGAACCTCGACCTCGACCTGCAGCGACAGCTCTTGCTGGTGCTCGAGCGCGGTCAGGTCACGCGGCTCGGTGATACCCGCCCGCGCCCGGCGGCGCCCAAGCTGGTCGCGGCCACGCACGAGGACGTCGAGGCGCTGGTCGGCGCGGGGAAGTTCCGCGCCGATCTCTACATGCGCCTCAACCCGGCCACCCGGCTGCGGGTGCCGCCGCTGCGCGAGCGGCGCGGGGACCTGCCGGACCTCGTGCGGTTCGCTTTTCTCGAAGCGCTGCACTCGGAGCAGTTGCGGCCGCTGGTGCGCGAGTACCTGGCGCGGTTCCCGACCCCGGAGGACTTCGTCGAAGGCGAGAACACGGTCCAATTCGGGCGCCCGCGCGCGGCCGGCGCGCGCCGGGACGCGTTCACCGTGTTCGTCAGCCGCGAGGCGCTCGGGCGGCTGACCGACCACGACTGGCCGGGCAACCACCGCGAGCTGCGGCTGCTTGCAGCCAACGCGCTCGTGTTCTGTCTCACCCAGCACCTCGACGCCCCGCCGCCCGCCGCCAGCGCGCCGCGCGCGCCCGCGTTGCTCGACGTATCCGATCCGCTGATCGCGCGCCTCTTGCGCGCGACCGCGTCGGGCGCACGCCGGTCACTGGGACCGCTGCCGGCGGCCGACGACCGCGGCGGCAGCAAGCGGCGGATCGAGATCGAGCTCGGCGCCGGTGACAGCTTCTCGCGCATCTCGGCCGACGTCGAGCGCCAGTACCTGCGCGCCATGTTCGCCGCGTGCGGCGGTGATCTGGCGCGGATGGCGCGCGAGCTGCTGGGGCCGAAGGGCGCCGCGCGCCAGGTCCACCTGCGACTCAACCAGCTCGGGCTCAAGCTGCGGGACCTCCGGGGCACCAAGTGATGGCAACGATGATGCTGCTGACCGCTTGGCTTGCAATCGCCGACGCGGGCGCCGGCGGCGCGCCGACGCCGACGCCCACGACGACGCCGCCGCAACCGTCCGCCCCCGGCCCCGTGCCCACGATGCCCGGCGCCAACGCGTCGCCCGCCCCGACCCCGACCCCAGGCGGCAAGCCCGCCGCTCGCGCCGAGCAAGCGCAGGCGCTCACCCGCCTGCGCGCCGGCCGCCTCGAAGAGGCGGCGCAGTTGTTCGCGCGCGCCGCGGAGCACGATCCGGGCAACGCCTCGATCGCGACCGACTACGGCTTCGTGCTGGCGAGGCTGGGCAAGCGCGCGGAGGCGGAGCAGGTGCTGCGGTGCCGCGCTCTCGTTTCTCGACAAGGGCCTCGATGCGGTAAAGGACGACCGCAAGGCTAAGCTGGCCGTGTCGCTCGCGATCGCGGGCTTCGAGCGTGCGGTGGGACGGACGACGCAGGCGCGCGCCCGGCTTGCACCCCTGCTCGCGCCCGAGGCGCCGGCGCTGTCGCGCGCTCAGCGCAAGCGTGTGCTCGATCTACTGGACGCGATCGCGCTCGACGAGCGGGCGCACGCGCTCGAGGACTGGCCGGAGCCCGACGTTCCCGCCGAGGACGCCGCTCGGCTCGACAAGGCGGCGCGGTCGCGCGAGCCTCTGGATGCGATCGCTGCGCTCGTCCCGCTGGTCGACCGCCACCCGACGTGGGCGCGCGCGCGTGTGGCCCGCGCCCGCGCGCTGGAGGCCGTGGGAAGGGTCGACGAAGCCGCGCGCGACCTCGAGATCGCGACCCACCTCGCGCCGTCGAACGCGGCGGCCTGGCGCGCGCTCGGCCGGCTGCTGGCGGCGCACGGCGGCGCACTCGAGCTCGAGCGCGCGGACGAGGCCTTACGCCAGGCGATTACGCTCGAGCCAGCGTGGGTCGACCTTCGCGACGTCCGGGCGCGACTGGCGCGCCGGCGGGCCGCCCAGAGCCCGAGCACGCCCGCCCGACCAGCCGCCGGGCCGTCCGACAAGGCGCGTGCCCTATTCCAGGAAGCCGAGGAGTGGATCGAGCTCGGTGATCCCGCGGGGTTCGGGCGGGATCGCCTGGAGCAGGCGCTCACCGACTCGCCCGGTTTCGTGGCCGCCGCAGTCTCGTTGTACGCGCTGACCGGTGCGGTGCCGAAGCCGACGACCGACGCGCTCGCCGACGACGGGCCTGGGCTGTGGGCGCTCGCCTCGGGCGTGCGCAAACTTGCGCGGCCGGGCGCGGGCGCTGGCGACGCGGTCGACGCCGAGGTCCGGTCGTGGATCGATCGCGCGGTCGCGCTCGACGTGCAGGAAGCGCGGTTTGCGCGCGCGGTGTCGCGCGCCGCGGCGGGCGACCAGGCGGGCGCGCTCGCGGATCTGACCGCCTACGTCGCGCGGGAGCCCGACCCCGAACACCTCGCCGAAGCGCAAGCGCTGCGCGCCGGACTCGGCGTGGCACCGGCCGGACGTGGGGAGGTCCGACCGTCGCCGCAGCTGCTTGCGCGCATCCGCCTGCTCGAGGATCAGCCCGAGGCCGCGCTCCGCGCGCTCGGGGGCGCGTGCGCGCCCGGAATCCCGGCGGAGCGCCTGCTCGCGATCGGAATGGTCCACGAGCTCGGCGACAAGCGCGCCGCGGCCCGCGCCTGTTTCGAGCTGGCCGGCGATCCCGGGTTGACCCGGCTCGCGCGCCTCGACGCGCGGCTGCCAGACACCGAGCTCGCGAGCGCGGATCCCAAACCGCTCGTGCGCGCCGCCGGCCATGGCATCGCCGGGGCCGAGTGGGCGCTGGCGCGGCTGGCCGCGGCGACCGGCGACGAGGCGACCGCCCTCGAACACACCGACCGCGCGCTCGCGCTGGCGGCGCGGCAACCCGACGAGGCGGACGTCTGGATCGGCGCCGCGCGCGCCACCGCCGATCGGCTCGCGCAGGCACGGCGCGCCGAGCTACGCGCGCATGGCGATCGCAGGCGGCGCGCGCTGTTCGCCGCCGGCGTGCTGGCGCTCTTCGCCGCCGGACTGCTCGTGAGCCGGCGGCTAGGCGGCGCGACCGTGGCCACGGCGTTGCGGCGCCGCCCCGGCCTCTACCCCGAGGTCGCACGCGCCATCGGCGAGATCCGCCACGACGTGCTCAAGCACCGCGCCGGTGTGCTGGGCATGATCGCCGACGCGGCCGCGCCGCGCGACGAAATCGCCCGCGCCCTCACCGAGCCACGCCCGACCTCGGTCGTGCTGGCCGGGATCTACGACGGGGTCGTCACCGCCGCGCGCGCGCACGGAATCGCGCTGCGGCCGCTCGCGCGCGAGCCGGTGTTCGGGCCGCTCGCCCGCGCGCTCGCGCGCGCCGAGGGGCTGCTTGCCCGCGGAGAACGGGTTGACTCGCGCGCCGAGCTGCTCGCGATCGATGCTCGCCTCCGTGGCGATCACGCCGACGCGCTCGCTGACCTCCTCCAACTCGGCCCTCGCACTCGCCTCGACGCCGCGGCGCTGTCGACCTGGATCGCCGCCACCGAGGCCGCCACGCGGCAGGGCGGCACGCCGTGGACGCCCACCGCGCTCGCGCTCGCCGATCTCGACCTCGACTTCCCCGTCGACCGCGACGCGCTCGAGCTCATCTTCACCAACCTCCTGCGCAACGCCCAGGCCGCGGTCGCGGGCGCCCCCGATGCCCGCGTGCTCGTGCGCGTGGATCGCGAGCGCGACGCCACCGGCCGGCAGGTGGTGACGCTGTTCGTGGGTGACTCGGCGTCCGCGCCGTTCACCGTCGACACCATCGAATCGCGCGAAGGCGGCCGCGGCCTCGCGATCGTGCGTGATCTCGTCCGCGCCTGGCGCGGCCAGATGGTGGTGCGGGCCGAGCCCGCGCCGCTCGCCAAGCTGGTCGGAGCCTCGTTTCCGCTGTGACGGTGACCCGCAAGCCGCGTTTCGTCGTGTGCGAGGACGGACACGAATACCTCGACCGTTTCCGGCGCTTCCTCGGCGAGTCGTTCGAGCTCGTGGCAGCCGCCGACTACGCGACCGCCCGCGCCGCGGCCGCCGACGCCGACGGCCTGCTATTCGATCTCGACTTCCGCCGCACCCCCGCGAACCGCCTGGTCGACGAACACGGCCCCGCCCCCCCCCGCTTGAGCGACGCGGCGCGATCGCGCCTCGCCGAAACCCAGGGCATCCTGATCCTCCGCCGGCTGCGCGCCGACGGCGTGCGACTCCCGGCCATCCTGTTCGCCGACCTCGACGACGCGGCGCAGTCGCGCTTCCTGCTCGAGACGCTCGCGCCGCTGTCGATCGCGGCCAGCCGCGTCGGGCTGCCGGAGATCGCCGCGCGAATGCGGAGGCTCCTCGACGCGTCCGCCCCCTGAGCGTGTTATGCAGGGTGAGCATGGCTCGCTCGGCCCAGCGCATCTCTGGCGTCGGCACTTCGATCTTCACCGAGATCACCGTGCTCGCGGTCCAGCACCGTGCCGTGAACCTGGGCCAGGGTTTCCCCGACTTCCCCGCGCCCGACTTCGTCAAGGAGGCCGCCGCGCGCCACATCCGCGACGACGCGAACCAGTACGCGGCCAGCGCCGGCGTGCCGCGCCTTCGCACCGCGCTCGCCGATGACTGGCGTCGCGAGCACCCGAACGCGCGCGCGCTCGATCCCGACCGCGAGATCACGGTCGCGTGCGGGGCCACGGAGCTCCTGCACGACGCGGTGCTGGCGACCGTCGACCCGGGCGACGAGGTGATCGTTTTCGAGCCCGCCTACGACGCCTACGGGCCCGACGTGGCGATGGCGGGGGGCGTGGTCCGGTCGGTGCCGCTCCTGCCACCCGATTGGGGGTTCGACCCCGATCGCCTGGCGGCCGCGTTCGGGCCCCGCACCCGCGCGCTCATCCTCAATACGCCCCACAATCCCACCGGCAAGGTGTTCCGGCGCGCGGAGCTGGAGCTGATCGCGGCGCTTTGCGCGCGCAACGACGCCCTCCTCATCAGCGACGAGGTGTACAGCGAGATCACGTTCGGCGCCGAGCATGTCCCCGTCGCGACGCTGCCCGACGCGTTCGATCGCACCATCACGATCCGCAGCATGGGCAAGACCTTCAGCGTGACCGGCTGGAAGGTGGGCTGGGCGATCGCGCCTGCGCCGCTGTCGGCTGCGCTGCGCGCGGTGCACCAGTTCGTCACCTTTACGAGCTCGGCGCCGTTTCAGGAAGCGCTGGCCGACGTGCTGCCGGTGGCCGCCCACAACGGTTACTACGATCAGCTGCGCGCAGACTACCGGCGCCGTCGCGATCTGCTGGCCGGGGTGCTCGCGGGCGCGCGGCTACCGACGCTGCCGATCGACGGCGCGTACTTCTTGCTGACCGACGTGGGCGCGCGCGGCGAAACCAGCGACGCGGCGTTCTGCCGCCGCCTGGTGACCGAGATCGGGGTCGCCGCGATCCCGACCTCTGGCTTCTACGCCGACCCCGACGTCGCGCCCCAGCTGGCCCGGTTCTGCTTCGCGAAGCGCGACGAAACCATCATCGCAGCCGTCGAGCGCCTGGCGCGGCTCGGCTAGACTAGTCTAGAGCTTGTCTCACAAATAGCCGCAGACTCGCGCTTCGCGCGAGAGCGGCTAGCGGGTGCCGGCCTAGACGACCACGCGGTCGGGAAGCTCGTTGCGGTCGGCCGGATCGGGAGGAAACGGCTCGGCCAGGCGCGCGCCGATCGTGGCCAGCGCGCGTTCGAGCCCGCCGGTTGGATCGCCCGCCCGGAACCTGGCGCCGAGGCCGCGCGCCACGTCCTCCCAGAACACCGGCTCGACCTGGGCCGCGGCGCCAACGTCCGCGACGATCGCGAACCGGCGCAAGCGCGGCGCCACGAACAGCAGCACGCCGTCGCGCGCGCGCGTGTGTTCCATGTGCAACCGCTTGAACGCGGACTCGGCCGCGCGCCGCACGTCGCCCCAAAA
>WNGB01010485.1_pt1 | contig 14062 bp, 16 predicted proteins | sample 5400681 | NCBI WGS metagenome assembly WNGB01 (sample SAMN13153367, study PRJNA577476) | soil metagenome | isolation source: 115 cm soil or saprolite under grassland replicate 2 | place: USA:California | collected 2016-06-15 | reverse complement strand
CAGGAACTTGGTGCCCATGGTCTTCCAGAAGCGGTGCTCGGGGCGCTGCTCCTCGGTGGGGGTCTGCTCGATGGCGTTGGCCAGCATCACCGCCATCTGCTGGGCGCCCGCCCAGGTCCCGCACGACGCGAGCGGCGACCAGCGGGCGGCCTGGACCCCTGACGCGCCGAGGGGGTCGATGACCAGCACCTGGCCGAGCCGGGCGCGGTGGGGCATGGTGGCCCGCAGCAGGTCCGGCTTGACGCTGGTGGCGAGCAGGGGTCCGGTCCATTCCAGGACGGCGGGGATGACCAGGGCGGAGGTCTTGTAGCTGCCGGTGGGGCCGAAGACCAGCACCGAGTGGCAGTCCTCGGCCGCCAGCAGCCTGCCCATGAGGCCGGGGGTGCGGCCCAGGATCACCCGGCCGGGCTCCGGCTCGCGGACGGTGAGCAGTCGCAGCTCGCGGTTGCCGGCCCAGACGGCGCCGGCATGCTTGGCGGGCCTGGCGTGGCCGGGGCGGTGGCCGGCCGCTCGCCCCGGCAGGTGCCGCAGCACCGCGGCGGTCCCGCCGGTGAGGCTACCGACCAGGGCGGCGAGGGTGGCGTACATGCCGGCCGGGCCCGGCAGCGGGCCGCGCACGGAGGCGGGCCAGGCCAGGGCGGGGTCGCTCCAGTGATGCGGTAGATGCCACAGCACGTGGGCCACGTCGGCGGGGGACACGTCCAGCCAGGTGTGCCCGAAGGCCAGGCCGGCGAGCTGCCCGGCGGCCCACACCAGCGCCCCGGCCCCGGCAGTGGCGCCGAGGCCGACGGCAAGGAGCTGGTCGCCGGGGCTGGTGAACGGCGGGGCGTCCGGTGGCCGATGGCCGCCGGGTGGCAGGGGCGGCCAGGCGTCATGCCACATCCGACTCACCCCCCGCGATGCTGCTGACGCCGTGGCGTCTGGGGCGCTGGGCGGCGAGGAGGGCGCGGTACTCCTCCAGGTGGGCGCTGATCAGGAGCCGCAGGGCGGCGTGACGACGACGGTTGTTCGCCCGGGTCTGTTGCCGATGGCAGTCTCTGCACCGGCCGGTGAGGCGGCCTCGCCGATCGGCATAGAACTCGTTGGTTGGCTTGATGATCCGGCAGGCTGCGCAGCGCTTGCTCGCAGGCCGACCGGGCACGCCGGAGTTGGTACGCTGGTCGCGCATCTGGGAGGGTCCTTTCAGGTGCTTGGCTCCCGGCGCAGCGCTACCTGCTATATGCAAGGAAGCTGGCCGGCGTGGCCTCGGATGACAGCCGGCCACTGAACGGGAGGTATCCTGCGGCACGTGATGCAACGGTGAGCCCGACCGAGACCTTCGGTGATGTGCTGAAGTACTGGCGCGGCCGCGCCGGGCTATCGCTTCATCAGCTCGAAGAGGCCGTCGGGATGAGCGCAACCAACCTCTCCCGTATCGAGCGAGGTCTCGTTGGCCCGCCAACCGCGGAGTGGCTCGACAAGCTGGCTGCTGCCCTCGGCGCCCCACGCAGCCGGCTCTACCGGGCCGCTGGGCGCATTCCCCCGTCCGACGAGGACGACCGCACCGACGTGATCGAGGCGATCCTCACCGATCCCGACTTCACCCAAGAGGAGAAGGCGTTCCTGGTGAACGCGGTCAAGTTCGTCCGCCAGCACCGAGGGATCAAGCGTCAGGGTTCCCAGTAGCAGTGCATCATCTGCAAGCCGTGGCATACTCTGCTACATGAGCGCGCCGACCTACCATCCTTCGGACGCAGCCCACGCCGGGCGGCTCCTGAAGCCAGAGGAGGCGGCTGAACGCCTGAACGTCAGCCTGCGCTTCATCCGGCGACTCTGCCACGAGCGACGCCTGCCCTACACCAAGGTTGGCAAGTTCGTGCGCTTTGACGCCAGCGAACTGGAAGCATGGATCACCGCTCAGCGAGTCGAACCGGCACACGGTGAGGGCGGCGACCCCCGCCGACGTACCAGCGGGGATCGTCCTGCGTAACCTTGTCTCGCTGGCAAGCCCTAACAAGTAGACCTGATTGCAGAACGGGGAACCATGGCGCACGCGGTTGAGGTGTTCTTCGACTCCACCACCGAAGCGGCGATCAAGGCGGTATGGGCTCGATTCGAGGCGGCAGGGGTGCCCAGCCTGGCCACTCGTACGCACCGCCGCCATCGGCCGCACATCTCTTTGAGCGTCGCCGAACGGATCAAGACAGGGCAGCTCCAGGACGCCCGCGAACGCCTCGCCGCCACGCACCTCGACGTGACACTCTCCTCGCCCGCGGTCTTCCCTCGCAGGGGTGTGCTGTACCTCAGCGTCGTCCCGACGCTAGCGCTCCTGCGGCTACATGAAGACGTCCACGCCGCCCTGCGCGACAGCCTAGTCGCGCCCTGGGACCTGTACTCGGTTGGCGCCTGGGTACCGCACTGCACCCTGGCCCAGGAACTCACCCGCGCCCAGATCGCCCAGGGCATCGACCTGCTTCACGACCAGCCGATCATCACTGCCCACGTAAGCAGCGCGGGCATTCTTGACACCGCGACGGGCGAAGTACTCCCACTCGCGGTGCTGCGGTCGCATCGGTAGTGGCAGCTTTCGTCTTTGGTGTCGGTGCTCGGGCGCTTGATCAAGGACGGGATACGGGCAGCTCATACCCGCGAAGCCGATCCGCGAAGTCCTTAACCGCCGGGTTCGTGCGCCAGCGGCCGAAAAGCCCGTACAGCTCCACCGCCCGCTTGCCGACGGTTTCGGTCCGCTGGGCTTCTGGGACGGCGATCGCCTCGATGCACAGCCGAGCTGCTTCCTCTGGTTCCGGCTGCCGCCGAAGCACGAGCGACGCGGCCAGGTTCAGTGTCGCGTTGCCCCTGTCCTCAAAGAGTGTGTCTCTGACACCCGGTACGTCATACAGGGCGACCGCTCGGCGCGCGTACGGCTCGGCGGCCCCACCCTCGCCGAGGCACGCCAACGTGGTCGCCAGGGCGGACGTGGCGGTCGCAGTCGTATAGGGCGAATCGCCCGGCTGGGGAGGCAGGTCCACAAGGTGGCGCTCCATGGCTGCGAGGGCTCGTTCTGCCCTCGGCCGATCGCCCAGCACCGCGTACGCCCTCGCCGTATTCGCAGCGATCCGAGAGCGGTTGTAGGGAGTGTCGTACGCCCTGGCAGCCCGCAGCAGGTCGAGCGCCTTGTGATGCTGTCCGGCGTAGAACGCGATCGTGCCCTGCAGCGTCCGCACCGAGGCACACAGCACCGGCTGCCCGACATCCTCGGCATACTGCCAGGCCAGAACCGCGTGCCTTCGCGCGGCGGCGTAGTCGCCCATGTTGAACGACAGACGGGCCAGGAAATAGGTCAGTTGGCCGCCAAGCAGGGTGAGGTGCGCGCGGTCGTTGAGGCTCTGGCGGGCGTCGAGGAATCGCTCCACCTGTTGCCAGTCGTAGCAGACCTGCGGGAAGAGTTCGGCGTGCGGGACGCCCAAGCATTCCAGGGCGAATCGTTCGACGTCCTGGTCAAGTTCTTCGAGCGTCATGGGGTCGACATGGGCTCGCTTCCGGTAGGCTGCCACGGCCGCGTCGGCGGCATCGATTAGGACGTGCCGGCCGCCGAGAGCGCCAACTCCCCCCATGGCAGTGATGGCCTTGATGGCCGTCCGCCGGTTCGCGCTCTTCACCTCCCGGCCTCGTGTCCGCGGCTCCACCAGGAACGTAGCCGACGCCGACGATGCCCCGCTTGCGCTTCCGGTGTCTGGGACGAGTCCCGTCGGCTGTGGCTCTACCGAGGGAAGCGCAACGCGTCTCTCGGCGGCCTGGCGGCGGCGCGCCTGCCGATCATGTCGCTCAACGGTCTGCTCGGCTACTGCGCCCCAGAAGCGCTCGACCAGGCCATCTTCACCGGCCGTCTCCAGGACGCGATCAAGGTTCTGGACCAGCCCGACCGATGGCAGCTTCCTGCCGTTCTCCACCTCCGACAGGTGCGAGGATGAGCAGTGGGCGAGCTTGGCGAGCGCGTTCAAGCTCAACCCCCGGGCCGCCCGGAGCCGCCGGACCTCAGCGCCGAGATCCGCCCGCCGGGAAGCCGCCGGATCAAGTGGGTTCGGCGGCCGACCAGGCCGGCCGGCTCCACCGCCCACAGAGGGAACCTGATCCTGCATTGTTCGCCACCTGCCGAACTTCTTCGCCGTTGGACGGAAAACCAGCGAACAAGCTTTCGTGTCCTCTGCTGCCCCATGAGGACCGCTAGAACAAGTCAAACACTACCAGATCGCCCGCACCGGACCTGAACCAAGGGAGGACAAGATGCGACAGCGCTCGCGGCGACGCCGGGACCTCCCAAGGTCCACTGCCACCCGGACTCAGCGGGCCCAGGTCGCGCTGAACGAAGAAGGCGTTCCCCGCATCGACAGAGCGCTGGTGGCCTTGATCGAGAACGGCATGGTGCTCGAGGTCCCGGGAGCACCCGCCCTGTGCGAGGTGTGTTGGGACGAGCCAGCTGTGATGCTTGCCCGCGACCTTGGCGAGGCCGGAGCGTTTCTCGGCGAGCGGTGTGACGTGACCTGGTTTCATGGACTGACGCAAGCGCGGTTGTCCTGGCGCGCTCGTAGGCTCTAAACCCACTCCGCGCCGGCGCTTCTTGCCGCAGAGCGGCCCCGGCGAAAGGACAGCAGACCAGTGGCCCACATCGAGAGGCGCCTCCGGGGCGACAAGGTCACCTACCGGGCACGCTACCGCGACCCTTCCGGCCGGGAGCGCAGCAAGACCTTCACTCGCAAGGTCGACGCCGAGCGCTTCGTCGTTGAGGTCGAGCATGCCAAGAGCCGGGGCGCCTGGGTGGACCCGACACTCGGCCGCATCACCTTCGCCGCCTGGCTCGACCAGTGGTGGGCCACCACCACCAACCTCCGGGAGTCGACCCAGGCCAGGGATGAAGCATCCCTGCGCGTCCACGCCATCCCGAGGTTCGGCAGGATGCCGCTGGCCGCGATCCGGCAGATCGAGATCCGCGCCTGGGTGGCCGAGCTCGGAGGAGAGGGCCTCAAGCCCGCCACCGTCGTCAAGGCCTACCAGCTGTTCGGTAAGGTCATGGCGGCCGCCGTGGACGCCGGGATCATCGCCCAGAGCCCCTGCCGGCGCATCCCCATGCCCAAGGTCGAGCAGGACGAGAAACGCTTCCTCACCCCAGCCGAGATCGCCCGACTGGCCAGCATCATCCAGCCGAGGTTCCGCGCGCTGGTGCTGGTGGGCGGCTACGGCGGCCTCCGCATCGGCGAGCTGGCAGGCCTCCGACGGGGCCGCGTCGACACCGACCGCGCCAGCGTGAGCGTCCTTGAGATCGCCACCGACGTCAGCGGCCGGCTCGTGTTCGGCCCGCCCAAGACGCGCGCCGCCCGGCGGACGGTCGGCCTTCCAGCTCCGGTCGCCGAGGAGCTCGAGCGTCACTTGGCCAGCTACGCAGAGCCCGACCCGGACGCTCTCGTCTTCACCGCGACCAAGGGGAGCGCCCTTCGCGCCACCAACTTCCGCCGGCGCAGCTGGAGGTCAGCGGTGCGTGCCGCCGAACTCGACGGCTTGCGGATTCATGATCTTCGGCATACGGCGGTCGCCTTGTGGATCGCGGCTGGGGCGTCGCCCAAGGAGGTCGCCCGCAGGGCCGGGCACACGTCGGTGAAGACGGTCCTCGACGTGTACGGGCATTTGTATGACGAGGCCGACGTGGCGCTCCGCGAGCGTCTGGAGGCCATGTTCGTCCCGATCGTGGCCCTTCCGACGGACTCATGCGGCCCCCGCCCAAGCGGGCATGCGGTCCCCTCGGCAGCAGTCGGACCGACAGAGGAACCCCGGTCGGACCTTGGAGAACGGGGAGTGGGCCTGCCAGGACTTGAACCTGAGACCTCATCCTTGTAAGTGATAGCGGGCTCACCGCTGTGCGACCCTGCGTTTCCCCAGCTCGTCAGCGACCGTAACGGGCGAAGTTATGTGTTCTCGTGAAGGCTCTCCCGGCCGACCGCCATGCCCACAGTATCGTTGGACTGCTCGACACCTGTTGCACCACTGCAGTCCGTCGGTCCATAGGTGGTTAGCCGCCGGCGGCCGCGAGCATCCTGGAGGCATGGAGGTGACGCCGGGATGGAGCAGCGCGTGCGCCTGGCCGCCGGCCGGGTGCGGCTGGCCGCCGACCTGGCCATACCGGCCGCCGCCAGGGGCGTGGTGCTGTTCGCCCACGGTAGCGGCAGCGACCGGCTGAGCCCCCGCAATCGGCTGGTTGCCGCCAGGCTCCAGCGGGCGGGCCTGGCCACCCTGCTGCTGGATCTGCTGACCGGCGAGGAGGAGACGGCCGAGCGCGCCGGTGGTCGCCTGCGCTTCGACGTCCAGCTGCTGGCCGGCCGGCTGGCCGCCGCGCTGGACTGGCTGGCCACCGAGCGGCGCACTGGCGGCCTGCCCGTCGGCCTGTTTGGGGCAAGCACCGGCGCCGGGGCGGCGCTGCTGGTGGCTGCCGACCAGCCGGCCGCGGTGGCCGCGGTGGTCTGCCGTGGCGGGCGACCCGACCTGGCTGGGGCCGTCCTTGGTCGGGTGCGGGCGCCCACGTTGTTGGTGGTCGGCGGCCGCGACCGGACCGTGTTGGCGCTCAACCGGGCCGCCTTGGAGGGGCTGGCCGGCCGGGCCCGGCTGGAGGTCGTGGCCGGCGCCAGCCACCTGTTCCCGGAGCCTGGTGCCCTGGAGCGCGTGGCCGAGCTGGCCGTCGCCTGGTTCCTGGCGCACCTGGCCGGGGAGCTCGCCTCCGAGCAGGCCACCTCCTAGGGCGGCAGCTCCTCCAGAAGGCGGTGAGGAGGTGAGGCTCGGCAACGTCGGCGCCGTCGGGGCGGCCTCGAGGATGGCAGGCTGCCGCCCGTCGGTGAGTTCGGGAACCTCCTTGTCGATCGTGGATCGGCGCACGCCCAGCAGCCGCGCGATCGAGGCGACGCTGTTGCCGGAGCGGCTGCGCAGGTCGCGGGCATGATTACGGCGAACCGCGCTGGGGAATCCTCCTGGCGGTGAGGGCCCGGCGCGGACGGTGGCAGGTGAGGGCAATGGCCCAGATGTGGCTGGGGATGCTGCTGATCCTCGGAATCGATCTCGTCCTGATCGGCTTGGTGGGCGCGATCATCTTCGTGGCGACCACGGGGCTGGGGGGATGGCAGGATCGACGGCAGGCGCGCCGCTTCGCCGAGGCCGCCGCCCGTGGCGATTTCGAGGAGGCCGAAACCGTCGTGCGGGAGGCATCCCACCAAGCAGGCAGGACCGATCTCGCCGCCTGACACAAGCACGGGACGCGATGCCTCGGCCCGTGCTGGAGGCCGAGATCGTCTCACGCGCGGGCCACAGCCTGCCGGTTGACCAGGCCGACGCCGTTACCCGCCGGATCCTTGGGGATGTCGCCGTCAACGCGGCGGAGGACACGCGCTGAGGAGCATGCGGCCGGCCCTGCTGCCTCACAGCCTGGCCACTGGTGCTCTGACCAGCAACGATCCGAGCAGAGCATGTGCACCGCCATTGAGGAACATAGCATTAGGCACAGCCGATCACCGGCCCAAAGAGCCATCGAACGCTATGCGTGGGGACGCGCACGGTGCGCACCACAACACCTCCGTGCGAGTAAGTAGCCGCCCACCGCTGTGCCGACCGGCGTTTCCGCAGGTGGATCTCGACCGTCAGGGTCGAAGTTAGGCGTTCTCCTGCCTGGGCCGCCCAAGCCTTCGAGGATGTCGGTTCCCGAGGCTGGGCGAGTCCCTCTCAGCGTGGGGAGTACAGCCAGGGTTGCTTGAGGTCGAAGAACTCCGGCTCCCCGACACTCAGCGCGGCCATCTCGTCCATCTGGGCCTGCAGCTCCGGTGGCGGCTCCTTCCGTTCGCCCTCGCGCGCCTCCGCCTCGGAGGTGAAGTACACCGCCATGGTGTAGGCCCCACCCTCGTGCCCCACCGCCACGGTGGCGAGGATCTCGGGACGGAAGGCGGCCCACGCCGAGGAGTCCTGGCCCATGAGCTCCCGCGCGCGGTCAGGGTCGCTGCCGCGGCCCTGAATGACCTGGACGAAGCCGGCGTCGTCGGGATCGCCGGTGACGTCGACGGTGACGTCGCTGCTGTCTTTGAAGGTGGCCTCCCCGGTCAACAGTTTGGCGGTCTCGGTCCACCACTGGTCCTGTTCGGGGCGGTCGCTGTTGCGTCGGGCCGCCTCCTCGGACGCGAAGCGGGCCAGCGCGATGAAGCGGCCGTCTTCGGTCACCCCGGCGGTCGAGCCCAGCCAGCCCGTGGCACCGGGCGAGAGCTCCTGGGCCCACCGGTCGAGGGCGACCCGGAGCTTTCCCCCGTCGGCTACCTGTCCCTGAATCACCTGAACAAACACCATGCCCCCCTTTGATGGACGTCCCGGCCCCGGTCTGGCCTGTCGATCCTATACGGACGCGACGGCCGCCGGGCGCCCGGGTCGAGAGCGCGAACGGCGGAGGTCGGTCTGGGTGCCGGCCCTGGTCCTGACCCTTGCGGCCGTCGATCCTAGCCAGCTGGTTAGGCGGCCAGCAGCGCGCGTCGGCTCATCGCCTGCTAGACGGAAGGAACCAGCCCGCTCAGGCCGTCGGTTCCTCCCGGAGCTGCTCGGCCAGCTCGCGGATCCTCGCCGCCGGGTAGCGGCGGTGCCCGCCGAGCGTCTTCATGAACGGCAGCTTGCCCTCCTTGGCCCAGCGGGCCACGGTCTTGGGCGACACATACAGAATGTCGGCCACTTCTGCCGCCCGCAGATACCTGGGCTCCTGCGTGCTCGGGTTGCCCTTGCCCTGAGCTGCCACCGTGCGTCCCTTCCCGAGTCCGGAACCGACGGCGCTGCCGTGGCTCGGACGGCTGTTGGTCCGGCCACGACAGACGAGGACGTGCGGCGGAGACGATCCTGCCGGTCACCTGCTGGTGCACTACCAACAGGACGATTATCGAGACCGACCCAAGCGACCACCATAGCCCGGTTGGGCTGGTTCAGCGCATCTGCTACCTAGGCACCGCAGCAGCCACGTTCCCGATTGGCGAACCTGCTCAGGCTCCTCAACAACGCGCTGAGTCACCCCCAATCGACCCAGGGATCGCTTGGCGGTCATCTTCCACGCCGGCTCCTACCGGCAACGGGAGCCCGAGAGGACCAGCGGCCGGCGTGGCCTGCCCGCACCGCCGGCTTCTGGCACGCGCGCTCGCAACCTTGACGCGGGCGGCGAACGCTCACTCCCGGGGGAGCAATGACGGGGACGTGGCCGCGTCCGAGTCGTGAACGTCGGGGAGGAAGACTCGGAAGGAGGCGCCGCCGCCGGGGCGGTCCTGGACCCAGGCGCGGCCGCCGTGCAGGCTGGCGAACTGAGCGACCAGCGCCAGGCCGATCCCCGAGCCGGGTGGGTGGTCGGCGATGTTGCGGCCCTTGTGGAAGGGCTGGAAGATCCGCTCCCGAAGCTGGGCCGGCACGCCCGGTCCCTCGTCCTCCACCAGCAGCAGCACCCCTCCGTCCTGCGGCTGGACACCGACCCAGATGGTGGTGCCCGCCGCGGTGTGCCTGGCGGCGTTGACGACCAGCTTCTTCATAATCTGTTCCACCTTGGGGGCGTCGACCGCAAGGTGCACCGTCGGGGCGTCCACCACCACTGCATGCTCGTCGTTGACGCCGGCGTCCTGGACGACGCGGCGGACCAGCCCGCCAAGGTCGATCGGCTGCCGGTGGGGGGTGAGGGTGCCGCGGGCCAGCCGGTCTAGGTCCAGCAGGTCGCCAAGCAGCCCGTCGAGCTTGCGGGCGTTGGTGGACAGCCGGTGCAGCAGGTCGGCGACCTCGTCGGCCGGCAAGCCGCCGGCCCCGCCGCGCTCCAGGGTGAGCGCGATCCCGAGGATAGTGGTCAGCGGCGAGCGCAGGTCGTGGGAGACCGCCTGCAGGGAGATGGTCCTCATCTCATCCACCGCGCGTAGGTGCTCGGCCGCCGTGCGTTCGCGTTCTAGGGCGGCGGCCAGCTGCTGGGCGGTGTCGTGCTCGCGGTCCAGCGCCTCGGCAAGGCGGGGAAGGGTGGTCTTCATTTCGTCCACGGCAGCCTGGTGCTCGGCCCCGGCCTGTTCGCGTTCCAGCGCGGCGGCCAGCTGCCGGGCAGTGTCCTGCTCGCGTTCCAGCGCCTCGGCCAGCTGCTGGGCGGCATCGTGCTCGTGGTCCAGCGCCTCGGCCAGCCGCGCGGCGGTCAGGCGGCTGGCGGTGATGTCGGTCAGGATCCCCTGCCAGAACAGCGGGTGGCCGTCGCCGCCATGGACCAAGACCGCCTCGTCGCGGACCCAGCGCACCTCGCCGTCGCGGGTCTGCATCCGGTACTCAGCGGTGAACGGCTCGCCGGTCTGGTTGGTTCGCTCGCACTCGGCCGCCACCCAGTCGGCGTCGTCGGGGTGCACCAGGCGCTTCCAGATGTCCGAATCGCCGATCCAGTCCGCGGCCGGCTTGCCCAGCAGCACCTCGATCTGCGGGCTGATGTAGACGACCTGGTTGGGCGCCTCCGGGCCAAGGGTGTAGACGACCCCGGGGAGGTGTTCCAGCAGCGCCTGGTGGCTCGCTTCGACATCGGCCAGGCGCCGCTCCAGTTCGCCGCGCGAGGCGAGGTCGGCCCGCTGTTGCAGCTGGGTCATCACCAGGCCGGCCAGCTCGGTGAGGGGTGGCCACCTGGTCGGCGGTCCAGTCCCGCGGCTGCCGGTCGGCGACGCAGAACGATCCCAGCACCTGCCCCGAGACGATCAGCGGGACGCCGAGGTAGGCGGCCAGGCCAAGTGCGAGGATGAACTCGTTGTCGCGGGCAAGCGGGTCGCGGCGGGTGTCGGGGATCACCAGCGGTTGCCGGGTCACCAGCAGGTGCTGACACAGCGACTGCGGCAGGGGCATCTGCCTGGCTGATGTCCACGGCGCGGGCAGGCCCACGCTCGCCTTGAAGAACTGGCGGTCCTGATCGATCAGCGACACCAGGGCGATGGGCGCGTCCAGCACACCGGCGGCCTGCCGGACGAGCCGATCGAAGGCCTCCTTGGCAGGGGTGTCGAGCAGGTTGGTCTGTCGCAGCGCGGCCAGCCGGCCCGGGTCAGCCAGCATGCTGGTGAGGGTGGAGGCCATGCTGGCGGATCCCTTCGACCGGCCGACGCGACTTGCTGCGTCGTACTTCGTGGGGGTCTCGGCCCCCTTGGAACCGAAGCCGGCCTATCGCCTCAAGAAGAGGGACGCAATCGGTAGTTCTGACGAATAGGTTCGGTGATGGAATGGGTGCGGCACATGCGACTGCATCACGCTGGTCGCTCTGTTCGGGTGGACCAGAACACCCTCGTCGAGGCCAGCATGCCGGCCCCGCGCTCGAACCGACCGCTGATCGCCGCTCCACCGCCCTGCTCGTCGACCAACCGCAGGGCGGCCACGGCTGCTCAGCTGGCCAGGTGGACTGACATCTGCAGGTCGGTGCAGGTCGGGTTGCACACATCAAAGGTGTGGATCTGCTGCTTGACGATGCCCCGCTTGGCCGGGCCGTGGTCGCGGACCACCAGGTAGACATCCGCCCCGGCCGCATCCAGCAGCCCCTGGGTCGACAGGCCGGGGAGGCTGACGACCCCCTTGGTGTCGCCCTCCCGCAGGGACCCGCCGAACTCGGCCGTACCGGACTGGTCGATGACGTGGCCAGCGGCATACAGCACCGACACCGACTCATCGGGGTTGACCACCATCCACCAGACGGTCACCGCGTGCCGGGGCTCGAGCCTGGTGGTCTGCAGCGTGAAGGAGATGCGACTGGCGGTGCGGGTGAGTGTGGAGGAACCGACGGTGACCGCGGAGTCGGCGATGGAGTGACGTCGCTGGTGGTCCGGGTGGCCGCCCCAGCGCGACCAATGAGCACCGCAGTCAGCAGACCCACAAGGGCAAGGGCAACGAGCAGCCTTCGTATCACAGCGGCTTCCTTTGCAGGGGGAGGACAAAGGGACGGGTCGTGAGTTCGGCAGCTGCGTGAGACGCCCACCCCACTGGGGTAAAAGCGATAGCCGCGCCGCCAGCGTTACTGCCGCTCCTCGACGAGCGAAATGGATACGGGTTACATGCGTTGGTCGCGTCAGTTCGAGAGTCGGTACGAGAAGGGACTACACCCCTTATCAAGGCCGAGCCAGCCGGCGGCACCTCGAGGACGATCCCTTTGCGTCAGACGGCGTCATCGATACTCAGGTGCCACGGCGCGTTGGGGGTGAACGGCTCGCCCACGATGAAGCCCTCCTTGACCTGAGAAATGGTGAAAGCCGAGGCGGTCGTCGGACCGACGACCTCCGATTACAAGGCGACAGGAAGCCGGAAAGTCTGAGTCGGCTTGTTAAGGTAGCGCAGCTCAGCGCAGGTTCCCGGCAACCTGGCGGTAGCCTGCGCAAGCCAGAACATCGACCACGTCAGCGGCCAGGACGCCGCAGCGTCCACGTCGACCAGGCCATCCCACCCGGGTCGCGGTGCGTACCCCGCTCGCCTGCGTCCCGCCCTCCGCGCGCCGCGCGGCTCCATCATCTCCGCCGGCATCGACAGGCACGAACGCGCCGTTCGATCCGTTATGCGGAGCCACGTCTTATGCGGACGGTACGGCGCGCGCTCGGTGGGCAGCCTCAGGCGCGGAAGAACGAGGCGAACAGGGACCACAGCAGCCATGCCCAAGCAACCCCCTCGGCACCTGGAGCCGCCACAGCAACCCTGGCGCCTCACGCTCTTTGCCTTCGGGCTCACCGCTTCGGTCCTGGCCGCCCTGGTCGCCTCGGCCGCCCTGGTCCCCCACGACCCCACACCACCCACGCCGGGTCGGCCGCCCGGCGGCGCGCTGTCGACGGTCCCCGCCGAGCCGACGCCGACGGCCGCGTCGACCACCACCACGCGCCCGCCCCAGCCGAGCGCCTCACGCGCCCCGTCGACCACCAAGCCGGCCACCGCCACGCTCGCGGCCAGCAGGCCGACCGCCACGACCCGACCCGCCACCACCTGGGCGTCGGCCACGGTTGGCCACACGACGACCACCAGGGCCCTGACGACGCTTGGCGCCACGACCACCCTGCCGACCGTGACCGCACCGACCACAACAGTGGAGCCCACTACGACGCTGCCCACCACGACCACGACCGAGCCGCCGACGACCACCACCGGGCCGCCGACCACCACCGGGCCGCCGATCCTCGGCGGCGACCAGGCAGCGTCCGTCTCGGCCGCGACGGCCACCGTGCTTCTGCCCATCCTCGGCCTGCTGTACCTGCTACGGGGGCTTCTGCCGCAACCGGGCGGCAGGCACGCCAGACGACGGCGGGGCGCCAAGCACCTCCGCCGCTATGGCTGAGCCGCTGCGCCGCCAGATCCGTAGTCTGGGACGGCCGGAAAGGTAGCGTCGTCCTGGTAAGGCAGCGCAGGTCAGGAAGGCCGGCCGTTCAGGTACGCGCAGATAGAGCAAGGTAGAACGTTGACCGCGTCGTTGACGAGCAAGCCAAGCAGAGGAGCTGAGAGCATCAGATCGAAGTCTGGTGCCCTCAGCCGAGTCCGGTCACGTCGAGCAGCCCGACCAAGCCGGGCGCAGCCGATCTGACCGCGCGCGGACCATATGCCGCGGGGTGAGCTGGGCGACTGTGGGTCCGTGGTCCCAGGTCGTGAGGGGTACCTGCATCAGCCCGAGGTCACCGCTGACCTGCTGGACGCTGACGGCTGGTTGCACGCCGACGACATCGTCCTGGCGCTCAACGAGGTGGCGACCAACGCGATCCTGTACGGGTCACGCGGGGGGCAGCCGGTCCAGGTGGTAGTCCACGTCAACGACGACGTGATCGAGGCGTCGGTGCTTGATCACGGTCCGGACCCCCCGGCGCAGCCCCCAACCGATGCCGACACCGACGCGCTGGGGGTTCGCGGCCGGGGCTGTGGCTGCTGCGCCGGCTCGTGGATGAGGTGCGGCTTGAGCGCGTCCGGCTCGGGACCCGCGTGACGCTGCGCCGGACGATCGGGCCACCGAGGACACTGGCCCGCTAGGCTCCTGGCTACGCCTCGCCGTGGGCGACCACGGCGGCGAAACAGCCAGGGCATT
>WNGB01009019.1_pt1 | contig 14062 bp, 19 predicted proteins | sample 5400681 | NCBI WGS metagenome assembly WNGB01 (sample SAMN13153367, study PRJNA577476) | soil metagenome | isolation source: 115 cm soil or saprolite under grassland replicate 2 | place: USA:California | collected 2016-06-15 | reverse complement strand
GAGTTGTGCAGCCGGCCACCATCCTGCGGTGGCATCGGGCAGGGTTCAGGACCTACTGGCGCTGGAAATCCCAAGGTCGGCGAGGAAGGCCCACAATCGAGCATGAGCTGCGCGATCTCATCCGTCGAATGAGCAAGGAGAACCCATTGTGGGGCGCTCCGCGGATCCACGGCGAGCTGCTGAAGCTCGGATTCGAAGTCGCGGAGTCAACAGTTTCGAAGTACATGATCGGGCGCCGTGGACCGCCATCGCAGAGCTGGCGGACATTCCTGCGCAACCATGCGGACGCGATTGCGGCGATCGATCTGCGCGTGGTTCCAACCCTGACCTTCGAGCGGCTGTTTGCCTTCCTTGTTGTGGGCCATGGACGGCGGCAACTGCTGTGGTTTGCAGTGACCCGCAATCCGTCGGCGCAGTGGCTGGCTCAACAGATGGCAGAGGCATTCCCGTGGAACACGGCGCCCACCTATTTGGTGCGCGACAATGATCGTGCCTACGGGCAGGCCTTTCAGCGCCGAATTCGCGCGATGGGGATTCGTGACCGACCCATATCACCGAGGTCGCCGTGGCAGAACCCATACGCTGAACGTCTGATCGGAACGCTTCGGCGTGAGTGCCTGGATCATGGTGTGCCACGAACATACCGACGAAGAGGGAGGTATGGAGCTGTGCAAGAGATGGGGGAGGGCCCCTCGTATCCTGCGATCAGGAGCAGGATGCAAACCGCTGCAAGCTGCTGCCGTTAAGAGCGGTGGTGGTGAGCGTTGCAGAAAGGGCGGGACGTGATCCCGCTTTGGTGCGTCTGGGAGAGACGAGCGAAAGCAAACAGTCGATGAATGGTCGAAAAGGCAACGTCGATGTCAAAACCGAGGTCAGTGGTCATCTCGGGACAAGTTTGGGCGGAGCCCTGAAGCCCGGCCCAAGCGGCATCCGGCTCGAAGGCGGCGTGACTCCGAGACAGGCTCTTGTATGGAACCTGGGAACCTGTCGTCTTGATGCGAAGGGAAACGTCCAAGTCGGAGGACCCGATAAGGATCAATTTACCGATGCAAGACACAGGGACGGAGCTGTCCGTAGTAGGGCAGAAGGTGTCGCTTCTGAAAACTCTATCCATTTGACTCGCAGTCACCGACGAATCAGAACATGATCGCCGAATGTTTGCAGTCGGCCTCTTATTAGTCCGTATGCTGTGCGACCTCTTCAAGCCGCGACCGCGGCTGGAAGCCGAAATCTTAATACTGCGGCATCAGCTCAACGTCCTGCAGCAGCGCATGCCGCGCCGGCGACTGCATTTGCGTTGGATCGACCGCGCCCTGTTCATGTGGCTCTATCGTCGCTACCCTCGCATTCTTGATGCCATGAGCATCGTCAGGCCCGAGACTGTCGTGCGCTGGCATCGCAAGGGTTTTACCGGCTACTGGCGATGGAAATCCCGCTCGCCTGGTGGCCGACCGCGGATCGCCCGAGAGGTGCGCGACCTGATCCGAACAATGAGTTTTGAGAACTCGCTGTGGGGCGCGACCAAGATTCACGGCGAACTGCTCAAACTCGGCGTCGGGGTCGCCCAGTCCACGGTTTCCGTCTACATGGTACCGCGGCGGGATCGGCCATTGCAGACTTGGAAGACCTTCCTTCGCAATCATATAGAGGGGATTGCGTCGATTGATCTGTTCGTGGTTCCGACGATTGCGTTTCAGCAGCTCTTTGCATTTCTTGTTCTCGGCCACAAACGTCGGCAGCTGCTGTGGTTTGCGGTGACCCGCAACCCGACGGCCGAGTGGTTGGCGCGCCAGATCACTGAAGCGTTCCCCTGGGCCACGGCACCGAAGTATCTCATTCGTGACAATGACCGAGCATTTGGCGCCGTGTTCAAAACTCGCGTCCGAGCGATGGGTATTAGGGATCGGCCGACATCCTTCCGCTCGCCCTGGCAGAACGGCCTAGTTGAGCGCTTGATCGGGTCGGCGCGGCACGAGTGCACGGACCACGTGATCGTGTTCAACGAAGATCACCTTCGGCGCATTCTTTCGAATTACGCCAGCTACTATAATGAGGTGCGGACGCACCTTTCGCTTGGCAAGGACACACCCTGCACACGCCCGATTGAGCGGTTCGGAGACATTATCGCGCAGCCGATCCTTGGCGGACTACACCATCGATACGCACGAATCTGAGTTCTCGGAAGCCACAGGATTATTCATCGGGTTCTCTGACGATCGCCGGTTCTTCTTGCCGGTCATCGTCCTCTTCGTCTTCTTCGTCCTCGTCATCATCCTCGCTGGGGTCTCGCGGCGGCATCGTGTTGCCCATGATGGTGACGAGGCTCCAGTCGACCAACCAAGTGGAAATGTTCTCGGGAATGCGTGGGGTCATGTCGGCTCCTGTTCACGGGGCGTACGCCCGGGCGGCCATGCGTCCTATATAAGGAATCCGAGGCGCCCCTCGCCAGGCTCGAAGGTCTCGATAAAACAAAGCGACGTCGTGATTTACCCAAAGCTGGCGTTCGCTTTCGTGCGACGGCGAACGTAGTAAATTGAGGTATCGCTTCAAGCGAGTTGGGCTGGAAGCTGGACCGCTGTCGCAGTGGCTATACAGCGTTCTCGCCGAAGCGGGCTTGCCGGTGATCTGCGTTGAGACGCGACATATGCGGGCCGTGCTGAAGGCGCCCGTATCATCCAGGATGCAGACACTCGTCTCCTTGACCGATACATCGAGTCCAGCAAAATAGGCCATGCTGCGCTTCTCCTTCTGATGCTTGAGGCCGCAGACGCGGACCTCGTTTCACCATCAGCCCGAAGCGCAGCACCCTAATTCTTCAGCTATCCACAAGCTGGCAGGCCGATTACCCCATCTTTGGATCGCTTTTCGGACTCAAGTCGGACATTTCCCGAGGTCCGAGTTGTGCCAATACCGCACCAAAATTGAATTCTCATTTGAGCAGGTCACGCGGCCGCACGTCAGCGTTTGATGAGCTGCGCTCATAAGTCCATGCGAGTTTAACCGTCTAATCGGAGCCTCCGCCTGCGCATACACATAGGTCGAAGGCGCAACATAAATGCGCGAAACATTTGGGCTCAAAGAGCCCTGGATCATTCAAGAACGCGATCGCGTTTTCCGACAGGAGGCCCACATGAAGCTGCTGTTGCTAGCCACGGTCGTATCGCTCGCCTTGATTGCTTCGTCGGTCCAAGCGCAGGAGACAAAGGTCATGCCGAAGTCGATGTTGACTCGTGAGGATATCCGAATGGTCGCCCCAGCGCTTGATCAATACACGCAAGACCGCCTTCTCGGGGATATATGGAAACGCCTCGGTCTCACGCCACGCGACCGCAGCATCGTTACGCTTGCCGCACTGATTGCGCGCAACCAGGCAGTCGAGATGCCCTACCATTTCAACCTGGCGCTCGATAACGGCGTCAAACCGCGCGAGATCTCCGAGATCATCACGCATCTCGCCTTCTACACCGGCTGGGCGAACGCCATGTCGGCGGTAGCGGTCGCGAAGGACGTCTTTGCGGAACGCAAAATCGGAGCTGATCAACTCCCAGCGGCTTCGCCTTCCCATCTCCCGCTGGACCAAGCTGCCGAGGCGCAGCGCGCATCCCGCGTCGGCGAACAGTTCGGCGTGTACTTTCCTGGAATTGTGCAGAACACAACCGATATTCTTTTCCGCGACCTTTGGCTGCGCCCGGACTTGGCACCGCGCGACCGAAGTCTGGTCACGGTCAGCGCGCTAATTGCAACCGGGCAAGTCGCGCAGATGCCTTACCATCTCAATAGGGCGATGGATAACGGTCTCACGCAAGCAGAAGCCTCCGAAGCCATTGCACATCTCGCCTTTTACGTCGGCTGGCCAAACGCCTTCTCGGCGCTGCCCGTCGCAAAAGACGTTTTTGAGAAGCGACCGAAATAGCAAGCACCGCAATCGGACGAAAATGAGCACCACCTTCACCATCGATGGAAGAGCCCACAGCTTTAAGGGTGATTCAGAGATGCCGCTTCTTTGGTATCTGCGGGATGTCATCGGCATGACCGGCACTAAATTCGGCTGCGGCCAGGCGCTCTGCGGGGCTTGTACCGTTCATGTCAATGGGTCGGCCGCTCGCGCGTGTCAGATACGAATGGGCGATATCGACGGCCAAGCCATCACCACGATCGAAGGGCTTTCACCGGATGGCATGCACCCGGTTCAGGTGGCTTGGCGTGAACTTAACGTAGCGCAGTGCGGCTATTGCCAGGGCGGCCAGATCATGCAGGCAGCGTCACTTTTAAAGGAAACGCCGAATCCGACTGATGCCGACATAGACGCCGCGATGAGCGGGAACATTTGCCGCTGTGGCACCTATCCGCGTATTCGCGCCGCCATCAAACGTGCCGCGAAGGGAGCATGAGGATGAATGCAACCACCCAACTGACAAATGTCAGCCGTCGAGCGCTCCTGCTTGGCCTCGCAGCCGGCACCCTCGTCCTCACGGTTCGAGTGCCATTGCCCGCGTTGGCGCAAGAGAAAAAATACAGCGGCGCGGCGATGAAGGGCGGACTCAAAGACAATCCACACATCTTCCTCTCCATTGCAGATGACGGAACAGTTACCCTCTTATGCAATCGCGCCGAGATGGGCCAGGGCGTCCGCACAAGCTGGGCCATGGTTGTCGCAGACGAACTCGAGGCGGACCTGGCACGCGTCAAAGTTCTGCAGGCGCCAGGCGATGAGGCGCGTTTCGGCAACCAGAACACTGACGGCTCACGCAGTATGCGACACCATTTTGAGCCACTTCGTCGTATTGGTGCGGCAGCCCGGCAGATGATTGAGGAAGAAGCGGCTGCCCGGTGGGGTGTACCTGTCAGGGAGGTCAAGGCCGAGAACCACGAAGTCGTGCAGGGAAGCAGCGGACGTCGTCTCGGTTTTGGAGCACTTGCCAATGGCGCGGCGGTGCGGCCGGTTCCGCCGCGCGAGGCGCTTGTTTTTAAGGCTCCGGACCGATTTCGCTATATTGGCCGAGAAAATATCTCCCTGATCGATAACTACGACATCACGACGGGCAAAGCCGTCTACGGTATCGACGCTCGGATCGAGGGAATGATCTTTGCGGTCGTCGCACGGCCGCCCGTCTATGGCGCCAAGGTGAAGAGTTTTAATGCGGCCGAGACCTTGAAGGTCCCGGGCGTATTAAAGGTCGTCCCGATTGATGCGCCCGCTATTCCGTCAGCATTTGAACCGCTCGGTGGAATTGCCGTTGTGGCGGAGAATACTTTTGCTGCCATCAAGGGGCGTTCGCTCCTCGAGATTCAGTGGGATGACGGACCAAATGGAAGCTATGACTCGGCTCAGTTCCGCAAGACGATGGAAACTGCTGTAAGCGGACCGGGCAAAGTCGTGCGCAACAACGGCGACGTCGATGCAGCAATGGCCCAGGCATCGAAGCGCATCGACGCGTCGTACTACATCCCGCATCTCGCGCAGGCCCCTATGGAGCCTCCGACCGCGACTGCCCGCGTGACCAACGAAGATTGCGAGGTCTGGTGCAGCGTGCAGGCTCCCGAAGCCATCCGAACCGACCTGGCAAAACGCTTCAACCTACCGGTCGATAAAATCATCGTACATCCGCTGCTGCTCGGTGGCGGCTTCGGCCGCAAGTCGAAACCGGACTTCGCCAGCGAGGCGGCGATTTTATCTCGCGCTATGGATGGCCGGCCGGTAAAGCTAACCTTTACGCGTGAGGACGACATACAGCACAGTTTTTTCCATACCGCGTCCGTCGAGCGATTGCAGGCTGGCCTTAACGATAAAGGCAAACCGGTTGCCTGGCTGCATCGCACGGTCGCGCCGACCATCCAGTCGATTTTTGCGCCGGAGTCCAAGCACGAGGGGCCATTCGAACTGGCAATGGGCGCCGTCGATATGCCTTTTCCCATCCCCAACGTCAGAGTCGAAAATCCGGAAGCGGAGGCACACACCCGCATTGGTTGGTTCCGGTCAGTTTCCAATATCCCGCACGCCTTTGCGATTCAGAGCTTCGTTGGAGAACTCGCGGCGGCCGTGGGGCGCGACCCCAAGGACTATCTCCTTGAGTTAATCGGACAGGATCGCCTGATTGACGCGGCATCGATGTCGGACGAATGGGTCTATGGCGAAGACCCAAAGCTTTATCCGTTCGATACGGGACGACTGCGGAGGGTGATCGAGAAGGCGGCGAGCAAGGCCGGCTGGGGACGCAAACTGCCTCAAGGCCATGGCCTCGGCATCGCGGCGCATCGCAGCTTCGTGAGTTATACCGCGGTTGTGGTCGAGGTGGCGGTTGGCGCCAATGGTCAGTTGTCAATTCCTCGGGTGGATATCGCCTTCGATTGTGGCGCCGTCGTCAATCCGGATCGCGTCCGCGCGCAACTCGAAGGGGCGGTTGTGCAGGGCATTAGCCTCGCGACCATCGGCGAGATTAGCTTCAAGGCGGGACGGGTTGAGCAGACGAATTTCGACAGTTACGAGGTGACTCGAATCGACGCCGCGCCGTCGGAGATCCACACGCATTTGCTCGCCCCAACTGGCTTCGGCAAACCGCTGGGTGGGGTAGGTGAGCCCGGCTTGCCCCCCGTTGCGCCCGCGTTGACAAATGCGATCTACGCAGCTTGCGGCAAACGAATACGTGCGCTGCCGATCCGGAATCAGCCTGCGCAAAGAACATAAACCAAGCTGTTTTCCGCCAGAGCCAGGAACGATCCGCGCTGGCATCCTCATCGAGTTTGCCTGCTACCGCGATAGCGAAGCGCGTCCACCAACAAGGTAAAGGCCGCAGAGGATTGCCGTCGGCTCGGGTAGTAGAGATGGTATCCGGACCAAGGCGCGCACCACTCTTCAAGCACCCGCTTGAGACGACCCTTGGCGAGATACGGCTGAGCTAGATCCTCCGGTACATAGGCCAAGCCGAAACCGGCCAGCGCGGCATCGAGGGCCTGGAAGATATTATTGAAGACAAGCTGGCCTTCCACTCGCACTCTCAGTTCGCGGCCACCTCTTTCGAATTCCCATGCGTAAAGCCCGCCGTAGGTCGGAAGCCACAGATTGATGCAGCTGTGATTGATCAGGTCCCGCGGCGTCTTTGGTTGTGGCCGCTTGGCGAAGTAGGACTTCGTCCCGACCACTGCAAAGCGCACGTCGGGCCCGATGCGCACTGCGATCATATCTTTCGCCACTTGCTCGCCCCAACGAACGCCCGCGTCGTAACGCTCCGCCGCAATGTCGGTCAGTCCATAGTCGACGATAATCTCGACCCTAATGTCGGGATAGTTCGGTAGAAACTTCGCCACTTTGGGCCAGAGAATGGACTGTATTGCGTGGTCGCCCGCCGTGATTCGAATAGTGCCGGCCGGCTTCTCCCGAAGCTCGCTTACAGCTGATAGCTCGGCATCGATTTCCTCGAACCGCGGACCTATGGCGCGCAATAAGCGCTCCCCCGCTTCAGTGGGCGACACGCTGCGGGTAGTGCGGGTCAGGAGCCGGACGCCGAGGCGCTCTTCGAGTTCTCTGATGGTATGGCTCAGCGCCGATTGCGAAACGCCAAGTTTCGCTGCTGCATTCGTGAAGCTGCGCTCTTGTCCTACGGCGACGAAAGCTACCAGCTGATCCAGGTTTCCGCGCTGCATTTATGACCCCTGCTCATAAGTCCATGCGGATAATAGCGGCTAGTCCCAACCGATGCCCGCTCTAAATTCCAAACAGACGGTCGACATAAATGCGGCCGGGTGCCGCAAAGCTAAAGGCAAGCAGCCATTCAGGAGACGTGATGATTACGCGCCGACGCATGCTCGTCGCCTCGGGTGGTCTCGCCTCGATAGCAGTAACTAAACCAACTGCTGCGCAGACGCCGGCCGTCCAAACAAAAGGAAGGAGCGCAACGATGGAAATCACACGAGTAGGATCGCAGGCATCGCGCACAGGACCGAACGAGTATTTCACAGGTGTGGTGCGAATTGACCCGTTGTTCCCGGTGCGTGAACCCAGCCGCGTCTCCGCAGGTAGCGTCACATTCGAGCCGGGTGCTCGCTCCGCCTGGCATACCCATCCGCTCGGACAGACTTTGATCATTACGTCTGGCCTCGGTTGGGTTCAGCGCGAGGGCGATTCGATCGAAGAAGTACGGCCTGGCGACGTAATCTGGTTTCCGCCCGACCTGAAGCATTGGCACGGAGCGACACCGACGACAGCAATGACCCATATCGCCATTCAGGAAACGCTCAACGGCAAGAACGTCGATTGGATGGAGAAGGTCAACGACGATCAGTACCGCAAATGAGTCTTTTTGAGATGACGCAGCACAATCCCAGGAAATCCATGGCAGGAGTCGCGGCGATTGAACAAAGCCGTTGGCCGCTCCATGTTCTTGTCGCAAGCGGATGGCTTTTGACAGTGGCCAGCATTGGCATCTTGTTCGACGACAATCTCGCGTTGTCGAACCATGGATTTGGCAAGGCCGAAGTGATGTCGATCCTTATCGGCGTAATTTGCCGGCTAGGCGGCGGACTTGAGCGACGAACACACATACTCGGAAGCCGGAACGCCATGAGCCGCTCGCCTAAGCGCAAAGGAGCCCGTTTATGAACATATCATTTGAAGGCCAAGTCGCGCTCGTCACCGGTGCGGGATCAGGGCTGGGTCTTGCAACCGCGAAAGCCTTCGCTGAATCCGGCGCATCAGTTGTATTGGCGGACTGGAACGAAGACTCCGTGCGTTCTGCTGTCGATGACCTCACAGCTCGCGGGCATAAGGCCGCTGCAATCCGATGCGATGTCGCTGACGAGGCCGACGTGGCGGCCATGGTCCGGCAGACCGTCTTTACCTTCGGGGGGCTGGATGCGGCGTTCAACAATGCCGGCATCCAGGTTCCGCCAAGTGACGCGGCCGATGAAACGACAGAGAACTTTGATCGCGTGAACGCGATCAACCTGCGCGGCGTGTGGGCGTGCATGAAGCACGAACTGCGCCACATGCGCACGCAAGGAAGCGGTGCCATCGTCAACTGCTCCTCGCTGGGTGGTCTCGTGGGATTACCTAGCCGGGCGGCCTACCACGCCTCCAAGCACGGCGTGATCGGACTGACCAAGAGCGCCGCGCTTGAATATGCGTCGCGGGGCATCCGCATCAACGCGGTGTGCCCGGGAACAATCGACACGCCGATGGTCTCGGACATGCTGGCAAAGCAAGCCGATGCCATGAAGGAAATCATGCGGGATCAGCCGATCGGCCGGCTCGGCCGACCAGAAGAGATCGCCTCTGCCGTCCTTTGGCTCTGCAGTCCCGGCGCAAGCTTCGTGATCGGCCACGCGCTCGCTGTCGATGGAGGCTACACCGCACATTAAGCGACTAGCACACAGCGTTAGAGGTGCAAACGATGAAACTAGCGTCACGGCCGAAGTCATCGAAGGAAGGAGCAAAAGCCATGCGAGGCGCCGTTCTCTATGGTCCGCGCGACGTGCGTTTCGAGGCGCGCGAAATTCCGACGATTACCAAGCCCACGGATGCCATCATCAGGATCGCGGCCACCTGTGTATGCGGGTCGGATTTGTGGCCCTACCGCGGGCTTCAAGCTACCAACGGCCCTAGTCCGATGGGGCACGAGTACTGCGGCGTCGTTGAACAAGTCGGCAGTGATGTCAGATCCGTTAAGCCCGGCCAGTTCGTGATCGGTTCATTCTTTGCTTCGGACAATACCTGCCCCAACTGCCGGGCCGGTTATCAGTCGTCCTGCATCAACCGAGAGTTCGTCGGCACAGCACAGGCAAGCCTGCTGCGTGTGCCGCTCGCAGATGGCACGCTGGTGGCCACGCCAGGTATCCCGTCGGCTGAAATGATCCCCGACCTGCTGGCGCTCTCCGATGTCATGGGCACCGGCTGGTTCGCCGCTGATGCCGCGAACGTGAAGCCAGGCAAGACTGTCGTAGTTGTTGGTGACGGCGCCGTCGGGCTCTTGGCTGTGCTGTCCGCCAAACAGATGGGCGCCGACCGCATCCTCGCGATGAGCCGTCACGAGCCGAGGCAAAAGCTCGCGCGCGAGTTCGGCGCAACCCACATCGTGACCGAGCGCGGCGATGAAGGGGTGGCCCGCATCAAAGAGCTGACGGACGGAATTGGGGCCGACTCGGTGTTGGAGTGCGTTGGCACTCAGGAATCTATGATGCAGGCGATCCGTTCTGCTCGCAGGGGTGGCTATGTGAGCTTTGTTGGTGTCCCGCACGGAGTCCAATTGGACGGGGAAGAGTTGTTCTATGCTCATGTGCATCTCCACGGCGGTCCCGCTCCCGTGCGCCGCTTTCTGCCCGAGCTGATCAAGCTTGTGTGGGACGGCAAGATCAATCCCGGCAAGGTCTTCGATCTCACGCTCCCCCTCGATCAGGTGGCGGAGGGATATCGCGCCATGGACGAGCGCCGAGCCATCAAGACGCTGTTGAGACCGTGAATCAATGAAGACCCGGATCAAGCGCTGTCTGTTCTTGCCGATCCTATTGGTGGCGGCGCTCAGCAACGTGGCCTACGGCGGCGATAGCGCGGTCAACAACATCCGACCGGAACAGCAAGCCGAAACATTTACTGAGCGGCAAACTACTATGATAAGAATAAGGACTGACGACCGAACAATTACGGCCACACTGATCGACAGCGAAACGACAAAAGATTTCGTTTCATTGTTGCCGCTAACTTTGACAATGAACGATCTGTTCGGCCGAGAGAAATTTGGGCATCTGCCGCGTGCGATTTCGGGAGGAGGAAAGCGGACGCGGACTTATGAAGTTGGCGACGTGATCTACTGGTCACCCGGACCAGATGTGGCGATGTACTATCGCCATGATGGGCAACCCATTCCCTCAACCGGCATCATCGTTATCGGCAAGATCGACTCCGATGTGGAGGCACTGAACGTGCCCGGATCGGTGAAGGTGACGATCGAGCTCATTAAGACCCAACAATGAAGATTTACCCACATGGCTTGGTCGAAGAACGAACTGCACAAGATCGCTAAGGCTGACGACTTACACATCTCTCCGTTCCGTGAGGACGGTGTCACGTATGGTAGTCCGACATGGATTTGGTCCGTCGCGGTCGACGACGCGCTTTACGTGCGCCCTTATAACGGACAGAAATCCCGTTGGTGCCAGGCCGCATTGCGACAAAAGGCGGGGCGGATCATCGCCGCCGGGATGACAAAAGAGGTCATCTTCGAACCGGTTGACGGGCCTACCAATGATCGCGTCGACGACGCCTACCGTGCGAAATATCACGGCAGCCCCTACCTCAATCCGATGATTGGCAAACGCGCCCGTGCCGCTACAGTCAAGGTCATGCCGCGATGAACTTGAAGCAGATTCTCTTTTTTAGCGCGTCGATGCTGGCGTCGTCCGTGTGTGGGTTTGCCGCCGAACAGGAGCCGCAAGGACAATATGTACAGATAGCAGAAATCGAAATCGATCCCGCCCAGTTAGAAGACTATAAATCCGCAGTTAGGGAGCAGATAGAAACTGCTGTTCGCGTAGAGCCAGGAGTTCTGGTCCTATACGCCGTGTCTGAAAAAGATAATCCCACCCACATTAGGGTTTTCGAGATCTATCGGGATGTAGATGCGTATAAGTCACATCTGGAATCTGCCCATTTCAAGAAATACAAAGCCACTTCAGAGAAGATGGTCAAGTCGGTCAAACTTGTTCAGACTGCTCCCATTATGCTCGGCGCGAAGGCCAAGTAAGGAACGTTGCACGGTTGCTCAGGTTAGTCATCGCAGCTCGGCGGATGCACGAGCTGATCCGAGTAGAAGATGTGGCCTAGGTCACCTTTAATTATTGTGACTCTGTCGGCGGCCACTGTCCTAGCCGCCTTATACGGCGCGTATCGCTTGGTCGATCCGCTGCCACCACGTCACCTCGCAATCGCCGCCGGGGCGGCAGGATCCGGGTACGACAACTTTGCGAGGCAATACGCTCGCATCCTGGCGCGCCATGGTGTTGAGCTGGAGATCCGCAACTTTGCCGGCGCCGTGGAGAATCTTGATCGGCTGCGCGATCCCGCCTCCGGGGTCCAGGCCGCCCTCGCGACCTTCGGCGTCACGCAACCGGCCGATGCGGATATCTTCTATTCACTGGGTGGAATATTCGATGCAGCGATATTTATTTTTTACCGGAACGCGGAGCCTGTTACGCTTTTTGCTCAGTTCCGTGGCAAGCGCCTTTCGATCGGCATGCCAGGAACAGCGCTACGATTGCTTATGCTGGAAGTTCTGAAAGCCACTGATGCATTGGATGCTTCCACCCAACTCTTGGATCCCGATTACACACAGGCAATCGACGCATTGATTGCAGGCGAAATCGACGTGGTGATCGTTCCACAGCAGGATCTCAACAGCGTGCAGCATACTCTCGGCGCCCCCGGCATCCGGCTCATGAGCGTCGCGCAAGCTGAAGCCATCGCCAAAACGGTCCCCGGGCTGAAGCATGTCGTGTTATGGCGAGGTCTCCTCGACCTGAGCCGCGACCTCCCCAATTCGGACGTTGACCTGCTGGCCTCCCGCAACAGATTGCTCGTGCGAAAGGATCTTCACCCTGCCTTGCAATACTTGCTGCTGGAAGCCATGCGCGAAGTCCACTGGGGGGCGGGCCCCTTCAATGGTCTCGGGGAATTCCCTGCTGAGCAACCCAATGATTTGCCCCTCTCTCCAACGGCACAGGCATTTTACCGCTCGGGCCCGACTGTCTGGCAACGGTACACGTCCTTTTGGCTTACCTCACTGCTCAACCGAATCGTGTTCTTTGTCATTCCGTTCGTCGCGGTGATGATCCCCGTCATTGGCTTGGCACTTTCCTTTTCCAGATGGCTGCACACGCGTCGTTCCGAACGGTCTACGCCGGGGAAGTGATACTGATCCACCCCCATTGAAGTGGTCCGACTTGAGGTATGTCTTTGGCATCAAGGAGGACTGTAATGGCAAGGAAGCGATACAAGCCTGAAGAGATCGTCGCGAAGTTGCGGCAGGTTGATGTTCTGGTCTCGCAGGGCCAGACCATGGTGGACGCAATCCGCCAGATCCGCGTGAGCGAGGTGACGTATTATCGGTGGCGCCAGGAGTTCGGTGGGCTGAAGACCGAGCAGGTGAAGCGCTTGAAGGACCTTGAGCTCGAGAACAGCCGGTTGCGCAAGGCGGTTTCCGATCTGACGCTAGATAAGCTCATTCTGCAGGAGGCGATGGACGCAAGTATCGGATGCTCAACGTGCTCGACGAGTTCACCCATGAATGCTTGGCGATCCGTGTTGCCCGCAAGCTCAAGGCGATCGATGTGATCGACGTTCTGTCCGACCTCTTCATCCTGCGAGGCGTCCCCGCTCAGATCCGGTCCGACAACGGACCGGAGTTCGTCGCCAAGGCCGTGCGGGAATGGATCGCGGCTGTCGGTGCCAAGACCGCCTACATCGAGCGGGGTCGAGAGCTTCGCGCAGCCGCGTGTCCCTATGCTGTTGGGGTAGGCGTGCGCTCACGCAAAACTTTGAGGGCAGCCAACGGAGGCGGCCTAATCGGCCCGGATTTTCGAGCGTATTTCGCCGGCCTGCTTATCGCGGCTTCTAATCGTCTCATTTGACCTGCGAGAATAAGCCAAGCTTGAGCGGCAGTGAGGAGGCGAGTCCGATGTCGCGGTTCGCGTTCGGCCTGCGTTATTTTCTCTTCGGCTTGGGATCGGCACTCCAAAAATGGTCACCCTCCCTGGTGTTCCAAGGTGCGCCCAAGAACCGCATTTGGTGGCGGTTCTTGTTCCAGCGCGATCAGCGCCGCGGTGGTGAGCAGGAGATTGCTGGAGCGTGGATGCATCGCAACAATCCCGCTACAGCCGAGCGCTCAGGATGAAGAAGAACCGCGTATTTTTCCGTGGGCCTTGCTCGAGCAAGCCGGGCAGGGCGGTTGTGCCGACCAAGCCTTGGCCTTGCGCGACCTGCGTCACGGATAAATCAGCGGTTACCGCATTGAGCCATCCCAGGCGTAGGCCTGCCCCAAAAGAGGCTGCATCCACGCTTTTGAACGTGCCTGGAACC
>WNGB01013446.1_pt1 | contig 14063 bp, 21 predicted proteins | sample 5400681 | NCBI WGS metagenome assembly WNGB01 (sample SAMN13153367, study PRJNA577476) | soil metagenome | isolation source: 115 cm soil or saprolite under grassland replicate 2 | place: USA:California | collected 2016-06-15 | reverse complement strand
ATACAGAGAGTGTTCCGCGACCAGAGCAAGGCAAACCCCGAGCCGACCGATCGCCGGCGACGGTTGCCAGCAGGGCGTCGACGCGCACAGAGCATCAACTACCGTCCTCCCGGCGGCTGATCTCGCCCGGCCTCCGTCCGAGCCCACGGCGTGTGAGATCGTAGGCGGGTCGGACCGTCGAGGGATCCTCGGGGCCATGGAGACGCTGGTACCGCTGGTGGTGGGGTTCGTCCTGACAACCGTGCTCGGCGGCTTGCTCGGCACCTACCTGCAGTGGCGCACCTGGGATCACCAGAACGAGACTCCGCGAGGAGGAGTTGCGCCGCGCCGGCGCCGTCTGCCAGTCCGTGAGTGGACTACTGGACGACTCGACGGGTTGGACCGCCGGCTGGGGGAGCTGGACGACACCGCCTACCAGCTCAACGTCTTCATGATGACCCAGTTGCGCGAGGGAGCGGTCGGCCGCCGGGCACCACGACCACTCGACCCGCCACGGCTGGAACGCCACGGGTGAGCGAGGCGCAAGTTCCGGTTGCATCTCGAACGTACGTTCGATTAGTCTACCGGCCATGCAAACCTGGGAAGCCCAAGAGCTGACCCTCGAGCGGCCGCTGGCCGCTCCGCTGGGGCGGTGCGCCGAGCTGCTCGGCGTCGACCTGGCCATAGTGCGCAGGGCGGCTGCCGGCGTCGAGCCCTATGTCCGGGTGGACGGCACCAAGGTTTGGAGCCTCATGCAGCTCGAGCGCCAGCTCCGTCCCCAAGCCTTCGGCCGGGTCCGAGGCGGCTACATCGCCCGCCGGCGCGACCCCGATGGTGAGGAGGCGCTGGGATGAACCGCGAACGGTTCTGGGCGCTGATCCAGGAGACCCATCCCAGCAGCGGTGGTCGGGCAGGGGCACAGCTGCTCGCCCGGCTTCGTGAGCTTCCCCTTGGCAGGATCAACACCGCTGACCCCGACAAGCCCCTCCCGTTTGACGCCCTGGTTGAGGAGTTACTGGCAAGCCGCGACGCCTGCTGCCAGCACGCCGCGCGGCTGGCTGCCAGGCTCCGTGAGCTCCCCCCGGCAGAGATCGCCGCCTTCCAGGACGTCCGCGACGACCTACTGGCGGAGTCCTCTATCGACGGGACCTGTGGGGTGCGGCATACCTCATCAATGGCGGCTGCTCCGACGATGGTTTCGACTACTTCCGCGCGTGGCTGCTCGGCCAGGGCAATGCCGCCTTCCAGACCGCGCTGCGCGACCCGGACGGCTTGGCTGGCCACCCCGAAGTCCAGGACGTGATCTCGGCCGGCATCGGCCGCGAGCGACTGGAATGCGAGTCGTTGCTGGCCGCTCCCTTCTGGGCCTACGAGGCCGCCACCGGGCACGAGCCACCCGACCATCCACGGCCGTCCCTGCTCAGGGAGGCGCTGGAGCGCGGTCCGGCTGGCGAGGACTGGGACTTCGACGATGCCCGGGAGATGCAGCGCCGTTACCCTCGGCTCGCGGCGCGGCTTGGCTCGGACGAGCATGCTTGACAACCACGGGCTCCGCCTCATGCCACTCGTGCGAGCCCAGGCATGGTCCAAAACCCATCTGCGGCTTCGCCGTTCCGCGTTCAGAGGTCGGTAGCGCGCTGCGGGCGCCCTACGCGGGCTGGAGGGCCTCGATGAGGCGGTTGAGGGCCGACTGGGCGGTGGCCGAGACGTACGGCCCGACGGAGGCCACCGAAGCGATCAGGGCGGCGATCTCGCCGGGAGACAGGCGGACCGGGGCGAGCGTTGCCGGCACGTCGAGGCGGAAGCCGCCGCCGGGTCCGCGGCGGGCGGCGATGGGCACGCCAATATCCCGGAGCCTGGCGATGTCGCGCTCGACCGTGCGGACGTCGACCCGGAGGGCGTCCGCCAGCGCCTCGGCGGTGGCGTGCCGTCCGGCGGCCAGGCGCAGCTCCTCGATGAGGCGGTGCTGCCGCTCGACCCGAAGCCGGGCCAGATGGGGCTGGGTCGGAGCCACCGGTCGGACCATCACCATGCTCCGCGCCTCTCTCCAGAGACCGGCTTTGGCCTGTCGGCTTCTCATCATAGGGTCGAGGCATGGACACCACATCACAGCATGACGTCGCAGCCTTTCTCGACCGCTACGCCGACGCCCTGGCCAGCGGCGACCTGCCGGGCATCGCCGCCTGCTACGCACTCCCCGCCCTGGTGGTCGGGGACGCCGCCACCATCCCCGTCGCTGAGCCGGCCCAGGTCGAAGCCGCTTTCGGCGGCGCTGCTGACGCCTACCGGGCCCAAGGCCTGGTTGGCCTGCGGCCAGAGGTGCGGGCCGTTGATCCACTGACCGGCGCGCTCACCTTGGTCGACGTCCGCTGGGCTTACCTGGACGAAGCCGGCCGCGAACGCCAGCACACCTCCTACCGCTATCTGCTGCGCCGGGCGGACACGGGCCAGCTCGGCATCCAGGTGGTCATCGACACCACGCCGTGATCATCCGCTCGATCATCCCGACGACCCGACGGGCTTCTTGTTGATCGGCCTGGGTCGACGAGGCATCCAACCTGTCGCTTTCAGACCGCGGTTCGCTGACGGCCGGTTGGACGTTCATCACATAGGTTCTGCTCATGCGTTGGCTGGAGGTTCGACGGCACTCGCTGACCAGGAAGGACTCGGCCCGCGATCGCGGGTCGCACCTGTCGGCGGACGGTGTGGCGCTGGCTCGTCTGGTTGGTGAGTCACTCGGGCCGTTCGCCTCCGTGGTAACCAGCGCATCGCCACGTGCCATCGAGACGGCGGTGGCGATGGGCTTCGCCGTGGACGACACCGTGGAGCTGCCGTCTGGGTACGTGCCCGGCGAGGTCGATCGCCACGAGCAGTGGCGCTGGCCGCGCCCCTACCGCACCTACGCCGAGCTGCTCGGACGAGGTGGCGGCCTGGCCACCGTCGCCGAGGCGCACCGTCGCATCTGGACGAGCGTCGTGGCGGCCGTGCCCGACGGCGCCGCCGCCCTGGTCGTTGGCCACGGCGGTGGGATCGAGCCGGGGCTGGTGGCCTGCCTGCCGGGGGCTGGTGGCCTGCCTGCCGGACGCGGACTACCAGTCGTGGGGCGGGCCGTTCGGCCACTGTGACGGCGCACGCCTCAGCTTCAACGAGGGCGGGTTCGTCAGCGTCCAGTTCCGCCGGGCGCCCGAGCAGAAGGAAAGAGGTAACACGAAACCGCTGGTCAGGGATTGGGTGACCGAGGGGACTCGAACCCCCGACCTTCGGGACCACAACTCCACCAGGCCAGTTCCGGCTGGTTCCAGTAGGTCCCACTAGACCCCACCTGAGCAGCGTGAACGTGCGCTGCTTGTGCTGTCTGATGCCTGTTCGTTCCGGGACGGTCGTGCACGTCCCGTTGACAGATCCGTTGACACACGGGGTCCACCCGTTGGCTTCGCGCTGCCCATGAAGGCGGCCCCGGCGCGGCACCACCCGCGCCAGGGCCTCAGCACACCAGCGAGGAGCCACCCCCGTGATGCACGCTGACCGTACTCCGGTCCTGGCCCGCCGCCCAGCCTCCAAGGGCTGTCCGGCATGCGGCACGACCAAGCCGGCCGATGACTTCTACGTCAGCCGGGGCCGGCTCTTCAGCTACTGCAAGAACTGCCAACGGCGCATCTCCAACGACGCCTACCGCCGTCGCCGTCAAGACGTCGGCCAGCGCGAGCGGATGCGCCAGCTCGACCGCGCCCGCAAGCGTGCCGAGCGGGCTCGCCTGGCACATGTCGACCCTGACCGGGAGCGACGCGCCGGTCAGGCCCGCACCGCCGCCGTACGACGCCTCATCGCCGCCTACGAGGCCGAGTACCGCGCCCTCCTGGCCGCCGAGCGAGCACGCCGAGAGGCGGCTCATCAGCAGGAGGTCGCCCACAGTGCCTGATGAGGGCTTCTATCGTGCTGGCCGCACTCGACCCGGCCCACAGGTCCACGGCGCCCGCTACGGACCACCACCGGGCGGCGCCCGCTCCGGGGACAGCAGCTTCCGGCGTCCGCGTTGGGACATTGACGCCGGCATCACCGAGCGGGATGTGGCCGCCTTGTGCTGGCTGGGCCAGCAGTACGCGGCCCGCTCCGACGTTCTTCGCGTCTTGCTCGGTCGGCTGTCGCCCGGCTCGCCCAAGGTCGCGGGGCAGCTGAGCGAGCAAACCCTGCGCCAGATCCTAGGCCGTTGGGAGGAACGCGGCCTGATCGCTCGAGACAGGCTGCTCGGATTTCAGTGGGTCGCGCCCACGGTCAAGGCGTTGCGGCTGGTCGGCCTGGACGTGCGCGGCTGGTCCTTCGTCATCCCCCAACTCGCCCACGTCCACGCCGTCGGCGTCGTCCGCCTGGCCTTGGAGCCAAGCATCCCCGCCGGTGGCCGCTGGCTGTCGGAGCGGGAGCTGCGCCGCGAAGCCGGCAAGAGCCACGTCCCCGACGCCGCCATCCAGCTCCCCGACGACCCCGACCTTACCGCCGGCGCCGGCCTGTACGGCGAGGACGTCGACCCCCTCCCCAAGCGGGTCGCCGTCGAGGTCGAGCTGACCAGAAAGGGCGCCGCCCGGCTGCGGGAGGCCTGGACCCGGCCGCGGCATGGCCGCTGGCAGCGCACCGTCTACTACGCCCCGCCCGAGGTCGCCGGGTACCTGACCGGCCAGCTCCAGCGCATCCGCCCCCGCCATCCCATCCAGGTCCACCCGCTGCCCGACGTGCCCGGCATCAGCTACCAGCGCTCGACCCTCGGAGGTGCCTCGTGATCCGCTCCAATCCCCCCGAGCCGGTCCGCGGCTGGCAAGCCACCGCCCGCCAGCCGATCCCCCGAGCGGCCCGCCAGCCGGCCGCCAACGGGCTGCTGCTGGTCATGCTGGCGCTGGTCTGGTTCTCCCCGCTGTCCATCGCCGCCTGGCTGCTCGGGCAGGCGGTGATCTTGCTCCAGCGCCGCTGGCACTGGTGGCGCTTCACCCTCGCCAGCCTCGCCGGGATCGCCGCCGTCCTGCTCGTCGTCGGCCCCGAGCAGGCGCTACGTCGGCACATCTTCGTGCCCCAGCACTTCTGGCAGTACGTCGCCCTCCACTTCGGCTTCGGCCCACCCGGCACCCGCATCACGGTCGGCCAGTTCCTCTGGGACCTGATCACCACCCAGATCTGGCTGGCCGCCCCGGTCGGCCTGCTGGCCGCCAGCCTGTCGGTCTGGAACGCCGAGCGGGCTGCCGGCGGGGCCGAGTGGAGCCCGTTCGTCCGCCGCCGCCAGCGCATCGACCAGCGCACCCGCGACCGCAAGACCACCCGGCTGGTCGCCAAGCCGCGCGACCACAAGCTCACCGCCCCGGCCCTCGGCATCGCGCTGGACGGCGACCTCCGTAGCTGGCGCCAAGGCCGCTACGTCGTGCCGCCGGCCCAGCTGCGCGGCAAGGCCATGGCCTTGGTCGGCGCCCCCGGCGCCGGCAAGACCGTCACCCTCCTGCGCCTGGCCTACCTGGCCGCCCGGGCCAACCGCAAGGTCTGCTTCGCTGACTGCAAGGGCACCGACCCCACCCTGGTCCTGGCCCTGATCGCCGCCTACCGACTCGGCAACCCCACCGCCCGGATCGGCTGCTGGCCCGACACGGCGATGGACATGTGGCGCGGCAGCCCCGCCCAGGTCCAGAGCCGGCTACTGGCGGTCGAGCAGTTCACCGAGCCGTTCTACCAGCGGGTCGCCTCGGCCGGCCTGCGCCTGGCCCTGACCGCCCCCGACATGCCAGCGGTCGACGGCAGCGACGAGCTGCTGCGCCGCCTCGACGCCGACGAGCTGGCCGCCCTCTGGGAAGGCCGGCCGCTCCAGCTCAAGGACATCGAGGCCATCGGCGACCACCTGCCCGGCGCCCGCCTCCGGTATGCCGACTTCTTCGCCGCCCTCGGAGGCGCCTTCGACCGCGGCCACTGGTCCTACGAGGACGTCGACCTGGCCGTCCTCACCGTCCCAACCCTGTTGTCCAAGAGCGAGGCGGATGCGGCCATGCGGGTGGTGCTGGAGGACTACGGCCACTACGCCACCGGCCGCAAACCCCGCCAAGGCGAAGACGCCCTACTGGTCCTGGACGAGTTCAGCGCCCTCGCCTCTGGAGTCGACTCGGCCATCAACCTAGCCGAGCGGGTCCGCGACGTCGGCGTCCGGGTCGTGGTCGCCGCCCAGTCTGTCGAGGGCCTGGGCGACCACCGCCAGGCGCCCCGCCTCCTAGCGTCGTGTGCGGGCGGGATCGTGGTCCAGCAGTGCCCGGACCCCGAGCGACTGCTCGCCCTGGCCGGGACGGTCCGCACCCTGGAGCACAACTGGGAGCTGGACTTCTACGGCCCCCGCGGGCTAGCCAAGGCCCGGATGGGGGAGCGGCCCCGCATCGACCCTGAGCAGGTTCGTCAGGCCCAGCCGGGCGAGGCCTGGGTGATCCAGGCCGGCCAGTCCATCCACCTGCGCGTCCTCCCACCGCCTACGGTGGCCCCCGAGCCCGCCGAGCTGGCCGCCACCGTGCCGCTGACCGAGGACACCATCCCGCTGCCAGTCGAGGAGCCGGCCCCGGTCGGGGTCGCCGCGGCCATCGCCTTGGCTGGCCGGGCGGTTCACCGGGTCGGGGTCAGCGAGTCGGGCGCCGGCGGGAGCGCACCGGGCGGCTGCCTACGCCCGTCTGCCGGCTCTGGCTGCCCGTGCGGCCCCTACCCGGTCGAGGGCGGCGATGACGCCCCTTGCCGTGGCCCCGGCCGCGTCGCCGCTCCTACCGGTGCTCACCGGGGGTGGGTCTGCCTGGTCGCCCCAGGGTGGGCCACCCCAGACAGCCGCAAGGGTCCGCGCCGGCGGCGCCGGCTGCGCCGCCCTTGCCCCGGCCCGGGGTCCCCGACCCCAGACAGCGACGTCCAGGCAGGCCAGCAGCCAGGAGGACAGGTCATGGCCAACCACGTCCAGGGCGTCATCTATCTACTCCACTTCGACCGCCCCTACCGCCACGCCAGCCACTACACCGGGAAGCCCGCGAGTTCGGGATTACTGCAGGGTCGTGGGCGGGGAACTCCCGGCTTGGGCGACGGCGGGCGCGGCGGCCCGATGGGCAGTTCCTCCCGACGGGTTCCCGATCGCTTGGCCTGCTGACCGGGGTCACAGCCGCGTGAATGTGACCGTGACCTGGATGGCTGCCGCCAGCGACGAGTCCTTGGCGAGGCTGACGGTCCACACCCCGGGCTCCTCTGCCTCCAGCGCAGCGAACCGGACTACACAACGGGACTGTCGGTGGGCGGGTCGGCAGCTACCCGAATCGTGGGTGGTGTCCAGGACGGGCACGCGGCGGCTGGGCCCGGTCTCCAGCCACACCTGGAGCTTCGCTGTGGGCGGCCTGGCCACGACCACCGTGAGCGGGTCGTGCATCGGATCAGCGGCGGCGACCCGGTATGTCGCGGTGGTCGGGCCGCGCCCCAGCCGCAGCCGGCGGGGGGTGGCGTTGGGCCACACGTCGCTCCTGGTCCGAAAGCCCACCGGGCTGTTGGGCGGGACCCGCACCCCGGCGGGCGGCTCCTGGGCGACGACGACGGCGCTGGGGGCCTGCGGATCCCGGTCGTGGGCGCCGCTTGGGAGGCCGGCTGCAGCCATCACGGTCATGGCCTGGGCGAGCGTACGACCGATGGCCTGCGGGACCAGGACCCCACCAGTGGTCGAGGCGATGCTGGCCGCCGGGGGGGCGGTGACCACGCTGCGAACGGCCGTGGTGGCTGGGGGCCGGGCGCTCGGTCCGCTCGGCAACAGCCGCCCGGCCAACACCAGGACACCAAGGCCCACGGCGACCGCGGCGATCGTCAACCGGCTGGATGACCCACGCATGCTGCCCCCGGCGGACACGGCGGTGATGGCCCACACCATCCTGACCGACGCCGGTGGTGGCCGTGGGGTTCACCGCGACCAGGCGACCGTGGACCGCAGCGTTCGTGGCCTCGGTCATGGAGCGAGCACACCGCGGGTCGCGGGCGACTCCGAGCAGTTCGCCCCCCAGCCCTCAGTTCAGGAATCCAGACGAGCCCACACGATTTCCAACATCCATCCAGGAATCCTGGCGGAAGGTCAGGAATGCTTGGGAGGCTCCAACCACGGCAGCTACCGCCTCCGAGCTGGCATAACGCCAGACAGCATCGCGTGTCCGCCGCAACGAACTCTCGGTAGATCCAACAGTCGATCTGACCGGTCGGCGCATCCAGGTGCAGACGGCCGGCAACGGCGCCGCCATCGTCCGCCACGTGCAGGCCCAGGGCATCGGCTTTGTCGTCGCGGCGACCTGGCCGGGCGGCCGGGCGCTGGAGCGGCAGCTGAAGAACCGCAAGCACGCCTCCAGGTTCTGCCCGGTCTGCCGCACGGCCAAGGGGAGGTGATGCCCACAACCACCGTCGTCGAGCCCTAACCGCCTACTACCGCCACTACGGCCCAGCAGGGCCACCAGCCCCAAGGAGGGACCATGCCCGAGACGTTCGTCTCCCTGGTCGGCAACCTCACCGACGACCCCGAGGTCCGCTTCACCCCGCAGGGCACCACCGTGGCCAGCTTCCGCCTGGCCGTCACCCCCCGCGTCAAGGACGGCGAGGGCTGGAAGGACGGCGACACCTCGTTCTTCCGCGTCAACGCCTGGCGCGACCTGGCCGAGCACGTCACCGACTCGCTGTCCAAGGGCGACCGCGCCCTGGTCGTGGGCCGGCTCAAGGCCCGCAGCTGGGAGGACAAGGACACCGGCGAGCGGCGCAGCGCGGTCGAGGTCGAGGCCGAGGAGGTCGGCCCCTCGCTCAAGTGGGCCACCGCCAAGCCCCAGCGGGCCAACGGCAAGGCCAAGGCCGACACCGGCACCGGCCGCAGCAAGGCCGGCCGCGGCTGATCCGACCAGCAATGAGGCCGGGGCGGATGGCCCCCGTCCCGGCCTCGCACACCCTGAGGAGATGGTCCCGGATGCACCCGACACCCTACCCCACCCATCCGCAGCCCGAGCCGGCGCTGCACCTGCTGGCCGGGCTGTGGGTGGCGTCCTGCCCGGTCTGCGGGTTCCAGCTCACCAGCGCCCGCAGCCAAGCCCGCTGCGAGCGCCGCGCCGCCCGCCGGCGCTGCCCCGTCTGCCGAGAGGACGCCTGATGCCCAGGATCACCATCCACATCGGCGGTCGCGAGCGGCTGAACCCGACCATCAGCAAGGGCACGCTGCTGCTGCCCACCGACGCGCTGGTGTGGATCGGCGCCACCTGCATCAGCGGCACCGCCTCGGCGCTGCGGGCCTTGGCCGATGCGCTGGTCGAGGCCGCCGACCTGGCCGAGGCCTACGACGCCGACCCCGACGCCTTCAACCAGCGCGAGCAGGCCGAGCGTGCCACCGACCAGTGACCGTGAACCGCTGTGGCGGCCCGGCACCCGGTCCCCGGCCGTCACCTCGACTCGGCAGCGAAGCGGGCCGCGCAGCCGCCGCCACAGCGAGCACCCGGCCGCCCACCAGGAAGCGAGGCCCCTAATGCAGCAGCCAGCCACCCACAGCCCTATCCCGGAGGGAGCGGCCAGCCTGCTGGTCGCCGCCCTGGAACACGCCTGGCAGACCATCCGCAGCCGCCACCCCGACGTGCCCCAGGCGGTCCTGGTGGTCGCCTCCGGCTCGGAGGGCAAGCGGCTCAACTGGGGCCACTTCGCGCCCCACCGCTGGCAGGTCAACGGCACCGACCGCCACGAGGTCCTGGTCGGCGGCGAAGGCCTCCACCGCGGCCCCCTGGAGGTGCTGGGCACGCTGCTGCACGAGGCCGCCCACGGCCTCGCCCAAGCCCGCCAGGTGCAGGACACCAGCCGCCAAGGGCGGTACCACAACCGCCGCTACGCCACCCTGGCCCGCGAGCTGGGCCTGGAGGTGGCCAGCGTCAAGCCGATCGGCTGGTCCGCGACCACGGTGCCGGAGCACACGGCGACCGCGTACGTCGGGCAGCTCGAGGAGCTCCAGGCCGCGCTGGTGCTGTGGCGCCGCCAGGAGCACCGCATCGGCCCCGGCACCCGCGCCCGCAACCTGCTCGCCGCCTCGTGCCCCTGCGGCCGCCGCATCCGCGTCGCCAAGGCCACCCTCGCCGAGGCCCCCATCCTGTGCGCTCTCTGCGAGGAACCGTTCCAACCCGATGACCAGGAGCTTTGACGATTAATCGACAACCGGAAGGAGCCTGATCGTGCACGTCAAGCTGCACCTGACCGACGACACCCAGCTGCGCGCCTGGGGCTTTGCGATCGGCGGCGCCCTGTTCGCCCAGGTCTACTGGGACTGCTCCCTCCCCGACAGCCCCCTCGGCCACGGCAGCATCGGGGGCACGCCGGAGGCCATGCGTCGCCTGGCCGCCCTCGCTACCCAGGCCGCCATCCAAGCCGAAGAGGAGGCCTGCTGGCACGCCCACCAGGCCGCCACTGACCCCGCGGAGGGGAGGGTGGCATGAACGCGCTGCTGGACGCCGCCCTCGGCTACGCCGCCCACGGCATCCCCGTCTACCCGATCCACTGGCCCCGCCCCAACGCCAGCCGGGCCGCCCTGGGCTGCTCCTGCCCGCGCGGCCGCTACTGCGACCGGCCCGCCAAGCACCCGCTGGTCTGGCACGGCGTCAAGGACGCCAGCTGCGACCCCGCCCAGCTGGCGCGCTGGTGGCAACGCTGGCCCGACGCGAACATCGGCCTGGCCACCGGGATCATCTTCGACGCCCTGGACGTGGACGGCCTCCAGGGGATGGCCGCCCTGCGCCAGCAGCTGCCCACGGTGGGCCGGCGGCACCCCGGCCCGCTGGTGGCCACCGGGGGCGGTGGCTGGCACTACTGGTACGCCCCCGCAGGGTTCGGCAACCGCCCACCCCGAGGACTCACCCACGTCGACTGGCGGGGGCTGGGCGGCAGCGTGCTGGCCCCGCCCAGCCGCCACGTCAGCGGCGGCCGCTACCGCTGGCTGCGCTCCCTCGACCACGCGCCGCTGCCTGAGGTCCCCACGGCCCTACGGGCGCTGCTGCAACCCCACCGGGCGCCGGCCAGCCCGAGCCCGCCAAGCCGGCCGGCGGAGCTGGGCCACCCCTAAGCGCAGCAGGCGCTGGCCGCCGAGCTGGCCATCCTCCAACAGGCCCGGCCCCGCAGCCGCAACCGCACCCTGAACCGGTGCGCGTTCAAGGTCTACCGCTACGTCGTCGGCGGCCTCCTCGACGAGGAGGAGACGACCGCCGCGCTGACCACCGTCGCCATCTCGATCGGGCTGGGCGCGGCCGAAGTACGGCGCACCCTCGCCTCCGCGCGCACCGCCGCCCGCACCTTCCCCCGCGGCCTGCCGGCCCGACCCGAACACGGCGAAGGGGGTGCCTGATGGCCGGGTGGACCTACCGGGTCAGTGCGGCCGGCGTGCTGGTCCTGGCCGCCGCCGCCTTCACCCTCTCCTACGATGCGCTGCACCAGCTCGCCCTGGACAGCCGCGTGCGGCCCGGCCTGGCCTGGCTGTGGCCGGTGGTGATCGACGGCACCATCGTGGTGGCGCTGCTGACGGTGCTGGCGGCCAAGCGCGCCAGCAGGGGGGCCGGCTACCCGTGGGTGCTGGCCGGGCTGTTTTCGGCCGCGTCGGTCGCCTTCAACATCGCCCATGCGCCTGAGCGGCCGGTCGCCCGGCTGGTGTTCGCCATGGCCCCGGTCGCGCTGGTGCTCACCACCCACCTGCTGATGCAACAGGTCGGCTGGCGGCCGCCCACGTCGGTTCGCCCGGCCGCACCCGCACCCCAGGCCGACCTGGAACCCGAACAGGAAGCCGGCGCCCAACCCGCACACCCGCACCGGCCAGGCGACCACCCCGCACCCGAGCCGGCCGGTGCGGAGCAGCTGGGGAAGGTTGGTGCTCGGGTGCGGGTGCGGGCGGCCTACCAGGCGCAGCTGGCGGCCGGGCAAACCCCGACCGGTGCCGGCCTGGCCCGAGCGGCCGGCGTCAGCGAGCGGTACGGGCAACGCCTCCTCGCCGAGTTCACCTCCGACCCCGCTCGCGCCAACCACACGAACGGCGACGGTCGACCGGCGGCCGCTCCACCCACCCCGACTCGCGCTGAGCACACCGAAGGGAGGTGAGCATGGAGAACCTGTTGACCATGGAGGAGGTGGCCGAGCGGTTGAACACGACGCCGCGGCATGTGCGCCGGCTGGTGTCCGCCCGCCGCATCGCCTACCGCAAGCTTGGCCGCTACGTCCGCTTCCATCCGGCCGATGTGGACGAGTACATCGCCGCCAACCGGGTCGAGGTCGGCGCGAACCAAAGGGCCGGCGGGTCCGTAGCTCCCATCCCGCCTACGTCGGCCACCCATGCACGGCGGGCAGGGTAGGGCGGGATGGGCTACATCGAGGACCTGAAGAGCAAGCGACAGGGCCAGGGCCGGCTGCGCTGGCGGGTCCGCTACCGCGACCCGGCCGGCCGCGAGCGAGCCAAGAGCTTCGCCCGCAAGCGGGATGCCGAACGGTTCCTCCAGCACGCCGAGGCCGACAAGCTCCACGGACAGTGGGTCGACCCCCGGCAGGGCCGAACAACGGTGGGGGAGCTGGCCGAACGCTGGTATGCGACCACGGTCATCCTCAAGCCCAAGACGCGCGAGGACTACCGCTCGCTGCTGCGCAACCACATCCTGCCCGCCTTCGGCGAGCGGGCCGTGGCCTCGCTCGACACCCTCGCCGTGCGTGGCTGGCTCGCCGGCCTCGTGAGCCGAGGACTCTCACCCTCGCGGGCCAAGCACGCCTACTACGTGCTGTTCGCCGTGCTGGAGGCGGCGATCCAGGCCGGCGCGCTGGTCCGCAATCCAGCCGCCGGAGTCCGCGCCCCGCGGAGCCATTCCCGTGAGATGCATTTCCTGTCGGCCGCCGAGGTGGAGCGGCTGGCCGAGGCGATCGTCCCGCCGTACGGCACGCTGGTCCGCTTCGCCGCCTACACCGGGCTCCGCGCTGGGGAGATCGCGGCGCTGCGCGTCAAGCGGCTCGACCTTTTACGCGGCACGGTCCGGGTCATCGAGGCCGCAAGCGAGGTCGGCGGCCGGCTGATCCTGGGGCCGACCAAGACCCACGCAGAGCGCACCGTCCGCCTGCCCCAGTTTCTGCGGGACGAGTTGGCCGCCCACTTGGCCGACCGGCCGCGCGACCGCGACGCGTTTGTATTCACCGCCCCGAAGGGCGGCCAACTGCGGCACAACAACTTCTATCAGCGCCTTTTCTGCCCGGCGTTGCGCCGCGCCGGCCTGCCCGAGCAGGTCCGCTTCCATGACCTGCGGCACACCTGTGCCGCGCTGCTGATCGCGCAGGGTGCTCACCCGAAGGCGATCCAGATACACCTCGGACACAGCTCTATCCAGGTCACGATGGACCGGTACGGTCATCTGTTCCCGGACGCCTTGGAGCAGCTGGCCGACCGGCTCGACGCGGCCCGGGCCATGGCCCGGACGGTCCCTGCGCCGGCCGAACCGGAAGCTGGGGTGGTTCAGCTGCCTAAACGTCGGGTGCAGCAACGCCAGTGACCTGCGGTGGCGCTGGGGTGACCGAGGGGTGACCGGGGGGTGACCGAGAGAGTTGAGACCGCTGTACCCGCATGGCGCAATAAGCGCTGGACCTCTGGGTTATCGATATGTGGCACGCAACTGGAGCGGCCCGCGAGGACAAGGCTGACACACCGGTGAGGGAAGCACCAGCTTGCGCGGCGAGTGGGGCCGGACGCCGGAACCCCTGCCCTGTTGGCAGGTCGCCACGTCATGCGCGGCGCCCAAATCAAAGCGGGCTTCTAGTCAGCTGGGGGTAGAGTCGGATTATGAACTCTTCAGCACCTTCCTTAGGGCTTCGACTAGCTTCATGTGAGAGGCATAATCAAGGTGGGAAGTAATCACGACGCTGCGATCTCCCACATCCTCCTCATCATAGTGATCAAAGTCTAACTGGGCTTGATTCCAGACGCCATCAGGGTTAACGAGGCTTACCCAACAGGAAATCTGATGAACCATTGCTCTTGCAAAGACAGGCTTCTCTTGATGCCGGACCCTTTGGGGACCCATTCGGGCAGCCAACTCACC
>WNGB01010170.1_pt1 | contig 14063 bp, 10 predicted proteins | sample 5400681 | NCBI WGS metagenome assembly WNGB01 (sample SAMN13153367, study PRJNA577476) | soil metagenome | isolation source: 115 cm soil or saprolite under grassland replicate 2 | place: USA:California | collected 2016-06-15 | reverse complement strand
GGCCCTCGACGAGCTGGTACGTCGCTGGAAGGACGACGGCAAGCTAGGGGAACCCTGGAAAACAGCCTTGAAACAGCGGGGCTTTGACTACAGCGATAACATTTCCATGACCAGCCGTGGAAAGTACGGTGATGACTACAAGTTTAGTTACGCGGGAAAGAAGCAATTATTTGAGAACCACGTTACCATCGGCGCCAAGCAGGCGGACAGTTGCTTGTCTGTGCATTGGCTCCGCGATGACAAGAAGAAGGTGCTAGTTATCGGGTCTTGTGGTCGTCACGGCACGAACACGTCGACCTGATTCATTGGCCGGCGAGATCGGAACTGAAGCGTGGTTATTGCCCGGTAACCAGCACGATTCTGAAGCGAGCTTCGTTTCGCATCATCCGCCCGTAAGCTTCTGCAGCATTTGCAAGCGGAACGGTTTCGATCATCGGGCGGACTCCTTGCAGCGCGCTGAAGGAGATCGTGTCTTCCGCATCTATCGAAGATCCGGTCATCGTTCCTGCAATCGAACGCGTGCCAAAAAGAAGTGGCACAGGATTGACCTCGATTGGTTCATCTCCTCCGACTCCGGCGACAATGAGCTGGCCGCGTGGAGCAAGTCCTCCGAGAAGTGGAGACATGGACTTGCTATTTGCGGCTGTAGCGAGGATCAGTCGGGCACCGCCCAAGGCTTGAAGTGCGGCAACCGGGTCTTTGGCGTTGCTGTCAATGTAATGATGCGCCCCAAGCGTCTTCGCCAGACTTTCCTTTTCTGGCCCGCGAGCAATGGCCGCGACTTGAAAGCCCATGCGTCGCGCAAACTGAATTCCGAGGTGGCCAAGCCCACCAACTCCTTGAATAGCGACGAGCTCGCCGGGCCGGGATGCTTTCTTCCCACAACCGAATCTCGCTCGGAAACGCATTGTCGCTTGGAAGGCGCTGTGGTACAGTTCCGGAATGAGCACGCTTGCCGAAATCGAAGCCGCACCGGAATGAGCACGCTTGCCGAAATCGAAGCCGCAGCCGAGGCCCTGACGCCGGAGCAGAAGCAGGAACTGTTGTTGTTCCTGGCGACCCGTTTGCGGGCGCAAGGCGCCAGGCTGCCTGAGCCACGCAAATTCGCCCGCGAACAAATCGCAGGGTGGATTGCGCAGGATGAAGCGGATATGCAGCGGTTCCGTGAGGGCAAGTGAGGCTGTTTCTGGATACCAGCGTGCTGCTGGCCGCCAGTGGCTCGGCTGCGGGTGCCTCGCGAGAAGTCTTTCGCCGGGCCTCTGCCAACGGCTGGGTCCTCATTGCCACACCGTACGGATTGGAGGAAGTGCTTCGAAACCTGCCGGACGTGGCGCCGTCCGCCAGCGGGGACTGGGCGGCACTGCGACCGGCTTTGCTGATCATGGACGACGTGCTGACGCTTGATCGCCCCGCCGTTTTCCCCGTCTCCAAAGACAGACCCATTCTGTTCAGCGCGCTGGCGTGGGCCGATATCCTGTTGACGCTGGACGAGGGTGACTTTGGCGGGTTCATGAATAAGCCGTTTTACGGGTTGCTTGTGCTCAGGCCGGGCGCTTTCCTTCAAGGAGAGCGCGCTGCAGGGCGCCTCCGATAAGTTATTGCCCCGTAACCAGCACGATTCTGAAGCGAGCTTCGTTTCGCATCATCCGTCCGTAAGCTTCTGCAGCATTTGCCAGTGGAATGGTTTCGATCATCGGGCGGACTCCTTGCAGCGCGCTGAAGGAGAGCGTGTCCTCCGCATCTATCGAAGATCCGGTCATCGTTCCTGCAATCGAACGCGTGCCAAAAAGAAGTGCCACAGGATTGACATCGATTGGTTCATCTCCTCCGACTCCGGCGACAATGAGCTGGCCGCGTGGAGCAAGTCCTCCGAGAAGTGGAGACATGGACTTGCTGTTTGCGGCTGTAGCGAGGATCAGTCGTGCACCGCCCAAGGCTTGAAGTGCGGCAACCGGGTCTTTGGCGTTGCTGTCAATGTAATGATGCGCCCCAAGCTTCTTCGCGAGACTTTCCTTTTCTGGCCCGCGAGCAATGGCTGCGACTCGAAAGCCCATGCGGCGCGCAAACTGAATCCCGAGGTGGCCAAGCCCGCCAACTCCTTGAATAGCGACGAGCTCGCCGGGCCGGGCCTTTGAATTTCTCAACCCGTTGAATGTCGTCAATCCGGCGCAGAGCAGTGGCGCCGCTTCCGTTGGAATAAGGTCGTCAGGAATTGCCGCGAGCCCACTCGCTTGGGCGATCATCATTTCGGCGTAACCACCATCGCTATGAACACCCGAAATGGGTTGATTCTGGCAATTGACGAAGTCGCCACGGCGACAGTTTTCGCAATGCCCGCAATGCCCACCCATAAAACCCACGCCCACCCGCTGCCCTTCTTTCCAGCCCTGGACGCCAGGCCCTATGGCTTCGATTTTTCCAATCACCTCATGGCCGGGAACGCGCGGGTAAGTGAGTCCCGGAAAACCGCCTTCCACCGCAAGAGCATCAGAGTGGCAGACGCCACAGGCCTCGACCCGGATTCTGACTTGCCCAAAGGCGGGCTCGATGATTGCCCTCTCAACGACTTCCAACTTGCCAGGTTGAGTTGCCTGCACTGCTTTATAGGTCCGACTCATATGTTTTCCTTTTGTTTTTGCGGTTGCTGTAAAATGACTAGTGTAATCCTTTACCTCCTCATTTGAAATCCGCCCAATACCATGTTGGTTGCACAGCCATGCTTTTTGGGCATAATGGAATCCAGCGAAGCGCAGGCAAATGCACTATCAAATCGAATTCCTTCCGTCGGCCTTGGAGCAACTCCGCGCGCTGCCCAAGGACGCCCGCCGTTTGATTGGTAGGAAACTTGACCGCGCCCAGCACGATCTGGCCGGGGACATCAAAAAACTGAAGGGCTTCAAGAACAAATATCGCCTGCGCGCCGGCAATTACCGCGCGCTCTTTGAGTTGGAAGGCACTTGCCTCGTGGTGTATGATGTCGGCGACAGAAAAGATATTTATGAGTAACTCCACTTTGACATCCGCCAAGCCGCCGGGCAACTGGAGGCAGCTCAACAAGCAACTCGCTCAGGCCAAGGCCTTGCTGCGCCGGATGAGCCAGACCGTCGAAGACATCGAGGACGCTCGGACGATTGAACGCGCCAAACGCGCCAACGGCAGCAAACCGCGCATCCCGTGGGCGCAGGTCAAAAAAGAATTGAAATTGGATTGACCGACTCGACTGATGTTTTCAACGGTTGACGAAATAAAGTTTTGGATTGAGCCGCAAATCAACCCTTACCGTGGCCCTCTTTTCATCACTCGCTCGTTGGAATCGCCTGTTGGCGACAACATCATAACCAACGGAGGCTTTGGGCTGGTAGATACGGGAAAGAAAAAACTCCTCGTTACTTGCCAGCACGTTTGGGAAAAATCCCAAGACGAACACAGCCAAGACTCGAACGTCAGAATGTGCGTTTGTCTCGACCAACACGGGCCAGTTGTCCTCGATCAGAACGAGCCGATTGACCAAAACTCAAAACTTGATATTGAAGCGTTTGACGTATCGCCTGTCCTGGCGGCGTGCGGGGGACGGCAGTTTTACCGCTTGGATCAGAATCCTGCTCCGGGCGTTACCAAGGGAGACAAACTTATTACAACGGATGGGGTGTCACAAAAAATCTCCAAGAGGCCGTGAGCTGGAAGGCGACCCGCTCAGCCCGATCGCCCCGACAACTTCTCCGTTCACCTTGATGGGAAATCTCCGCGACCACGAGTGTGTCCTCGTCCATTGTGAACGCGGTTTTCGCCGCGTCACGCTTCCGCCGCTCGAAGCTGATGGATCAACTGCGAAGTGGTTCTCCCGATGGTGATACGAATCGTCGAACACGAACCACGCATCTATTGGGATGCTTTCGGAGGGCACACTCCCATATCCGAATGACACGCCATCCGAGTTGGCGCAAAGCGACGTTCACTTCCCGGTCGCGCCGATGGTTCCGTGCGATCTTAAGGTCCCAGTAGCCGCGATTTGACTGTGGGCGCTTGTAGCAACGGGGACAACGATGCCAGAAGCATCCGTCAACAAAGACCACGACGCGGTTGTTAGAGAATGAAAAATCTGGCGTGCCGGGAAGGTTCACGTGCCGCCTCCAACCGGTAATACCTGTTTTCCGAAAAAGCTTGGCGAGTGTGAGTTCTGTCTGTTTGTTGCCGCGTGCCCTGATGGAGGACATCGTTCGACTCCGTTGCTCGACTGTCAGGTTATCTGGCATATCAAAGAGCCTAGCCGCTAGTCGCCACTTGCCATACTGTGCTGAAGGCTTTGTCAGCCTTAAAAACGTCTGACTTTTCGGCGTGCGCTTTCCGGGCATGGATGACACGAATAGTGTCACCCACATTGGGGAGTTGCGCGGGATTGCTGCAAATCCAAGAAGTCGGAATCTGTTGGATGATAATTGCGCTGTCGTTTGGAACATCGGTGCCAGAGCATTGGCCGAGTTTCATCGTAACGAGGTTCAGACCTTGCAGATTGGAGCTTGATGTCTCAGCGACGGTGCCTTGAATGTGCCATCCGAACCCCTGATAGTCTGCCCAGCCATCTTTTCTCGCTTGCCAGAATCTCTCGCAAAAAGGGATGCAAGGACAAAACCAACAAGCTTCCTTTGAAGGTTGCGCCATCGTAGTGAAGCTTTCACCGGCCTCGACCGCCTGATTGTACTCATCGAGAACCATTCGTGCCTGCTCGGCGAGCGCATTGGACTCTTCCTGAGAAATGCTGACTGAGCACCTCTTACCGTTACTGCGGATGATTGTCCCCCGATTTATTTCCACTCCACTCTGGCGTGCCAAGTACGCGTAGAAGCTCAACTGTCGGCGCTCACGGTCAGATATTTCGTCCCCTTGGCTTCCAAAAACGATTCCGGCCTTGTAATCAACGATCTCGTGCTCAGAGATGTTGAGCCAGTCAATTTTGCCCTTCAGCTTGCCATCTAATGACGTAAGCGTCTGCTCAGTCGCAGGAGCAATCCCTACGACAGATGGAACGGAGGCCGTGGAAGATTGACCTGCCTCCGACTGAGGCAACTGAGATGCTGCGACCACCGCGCGTTCCCGCTGGAGGAAGTAGTTGGGGAGATGCTGCCTTGTTGGGTATTTGTTCCTCAGAAGTGGGTGAGCTCGTTCAAAGGCTTGCTGCGCTTCTTCATCGAAGAACCCTCTCGCGACGGCACGGAAGGATTCGTCTACTGGCAACTTACCTGACGCAGACATTTCCATAACTTTGTGGAAGGCAATCCCAATAAGCCCGTTCGGCGTGTCGATGACGTACTGGCGATTACCAAATCTCACCCAAACCGCTTTAGCTTTGCACGCTATTGCGGCCTCATAAAGCGTTGGCGAGATCGATTCGATTTTTGTCGGTGTTGGCGGCGCTGGAAGCTGCATCTCGGTCCTTTCGTCACTCGTAAGGAAATCGCACTGCGCGAAAAACCGAATGGGGCTTTGGGGAAAAGCCGGCTTGCTCTGCCTCGGCGTACGCTTCCGCCAACGGTTCACAGAAATTCCCAGCCCGAACATCGATGTCCCAGAGCGGATGGGTCAGGATCACTGCCTGATTTTGGATTGGATCTATCGCACCTCTTAATCCGCCAAATTGGCGCGGCTGCATGTTCAGATCTCTGAAATAAGTTTCCGCTACCTGGTCGAGTAACCTTCGCCAGTAGTCACGTTCAAAGCTGATCTCGGAAGTTGCGTCCAAGGCCAACCGCACCATATCCAGCCCTAGCCGCCAATCGAGGAGTGGATGATAAGACATATTCAGAAACTCTCTGAGGCAGCGGCATGAGGTCAGGCATTCTGTTTGATGATCCTCCGCAACGAGGAAATCGAAAACTGAGGGGCGTCCGGCTTCGCCAGGCTGAAGCAAGGAGCGCAAAAGTTCCTCGAACCTTTGAGGATCACCAAGATACGTGCTGTAACCCGCACCATTCTCCAACGTGTCGCAAATAAAGACCTGAGCAGTTGGTGGTGCGAAGGGAATAGTGAGGTTCTGGAGGGGTTGAATCCCGACCTCCAACTCTGAGGTTGCGACATCTAGGTGTGCAGCAGCGGCACGCCGGAGCATGAAACCAAATGAGTACCAAGCAGCACGGGCCTCAGGCACCGCAGGGTTCAAGCTGAGCCCGACAGGGACTGAGTCTATACCCGCGACCAAAACGTCTGTTCGAAAAATTGAAGCGAGCGCTCTTCTCAAAGGTTGCGCGCCAGCATCAAAAACCGGGGACGTGATGTTTCTTCTCTTGTCCGTTGGGAGGTCGAACAACGCCTTTTGAAACGCCTCGTCGGTAATCCAGACGTGGTGGTTTTCTAACTTCCTGAACAGGAAGTCCTGACCATCTCGGTCGTTTACGAGATAGATGTTCCCGTGCGGAGCATCCAAAACGAAATTACATCTTTGTTGAGGGGCATTTCGGGCCGATCCCATCCTTGATCGAAGGGCACGAGAAGTGAATCCGAAATTCCCGCTGAAATCTGCATCTATTGACCACCATGTGCAGAAACCTGGAGGTTCGTTAACATCCACGAGACGATAGCCGTCCGGTGTGTTCGCGGCTTGACAGTATGGACATTGGTCCTGCTCCGGTTGCTCGACGAGCGCTTGGCACTGGCGGCAGACGCCGACGCGGACGGGGTTCGCCAAGGGGTCCGGAAACGCCACTATGCTGCCCTGATCTGGCCCCCATTCACCGACTCCGATAGAAGTGTAGATTTTGTCGTCCTTAACGGACTGACCCTCGGGCGCGAATTGGCTGATCGCGATGTCCATCTCGCGATCGATCACACCGCGCTCCGGTGGCCAGCCTGTCGTGTGCAACCCGGGAAGCTGATGAAACAAATATCTGACACGCGTGGGAAAGCCGAACATTGGCAGGATTGCTCGAGAAGCAAGGAGCTCGCTTAAGGGCCGTGCTGGCCTCGCTGCATTATCATCCGCTACTTGGTCAATTCGATTGAGCAAGGCACCTCTAACGTGATCGATAAGTTCCTGTGCGGGGATCTGGGTTCTTCGCGCGATGGCGTCACAGAGGGATGTGATAACTGGTGTGTTTGCTGGATTTGTTATCCAGCCCTCGACAGCGGGTCGTTCAGCCGGACGGTCGCCCAAGGAGTTGCGCCAGTTGCCTACACTGCCGAACTCACCATGGACGCTATCGCCGTCTCCACCTGGCAAATCAAGATCATCGAATGCCCGCTTCAGGATTTCCTTCGTGATAACTCGCTTGGCAATTTCCGCGCGGCGGACATCAACGTACGGAGGCGGAGGATCTTCGGCAGTGATCAAATGCGGAAGGTCGAAATAATAGTCGTCGTGGCTACGGCCCCTACAGAGCGTCAATGCGACAGACATTCCGTACCCACGGCGACCCGCGCGGCCAACCCGTTGCTGGTAATTAAAACGGACCGGGGGCATGTTGGCTAACTCGATTGCTTGAAGGGCTCCGATATCCACACCAGCTTCCATCGTTGTTGTTACACTAAGAAGGTCCACCCCCACAACCTTCTCGTTCTCATTTTCCATGAACACTTCCTGAAAAAGTCGTTGGCGATCAATACGATCATCCTTATCCGTCTGACCTGTCAACTCCTCGCAGTTCAGACGGAAGGCAGGTTCAGAAGTGCGGGCTAAGAACTCGTAATAATCGTCCGGTTGAGCGTCGAACGCACGCGTGATCTGGTTGAGATTCGTCGAGAAGCAAATCATGCAGACGTTCCCCGACCCATGAAGATGGTGGCGCCCACAACGGGCGCAAACATTGAACTCGAACTGTCCTTCCTGATCTGGCCTTAGTCCCAGAACAGACAGCTCGCTTGGGACGACAAGCCAGTCTCCGAGTGCGGGGCCAAGTGTGTCCTCAATGTCTTGCTGGAGTTGAACACGGTCACGCCCGGTCTGTGCTGCGACGGCTTCAATGTAGCGGCTAACCGGTCCGGGTGGAGCCGCCTGACCCGGACTCTCCGATCCGGTCCATCGCCGGCGCATGCCGAGAAGTCGAATCACTGATGCCGCAGCTTCATCGACAATACCGTTGGGGGGCGTAGACCGAACCCAGGCGAGACCCAGACCAAGTGATTCAAAGTCTCTGGCGCCGCCAGCGAACAGTACGTCCTCGACCAGATTTTCAGCAAAAGCATTGTCGATCTGCGTCTGAAAGCGTATCTGTCCGGGCTGGAGGTCTTCCTTGTATTCCAAGTGCCTTGGGCTGTCCGTGCGCCATTCAAAAAGCTCGGCCCAGAATGAACCGCCAGACTGTCTCAAAGAAGGCAGCGGGCCGCCGGGATTGATACCTGCCTGGAGCAGAGTTCGGCGGACTGAATTCAGAAGGCGATTCAATGGAAGTGGGATGAACTGACCAGGCGGTGTGGGGACTTCGAGAACCGCCGGAAGAGGCCCTTGGGGGTTATCCGCGTAGCGCGCCACGGCTGCGACGATCTCATCGGATAGGCCGGCTCTTAACTCCCTTCGTTGGTTTCTTTCTTCAGGAGTGAGACCTTGCTCATTGTTGCGCCGCTCCAAACCGAGCAAAAGCAAAACGCTCTGCTGGCTCGCCATGGATGCTTGATACAAGCGCTGGGCATTCTCTGCTTCCGAACGGACCCTCTCATAAGCGCACTGGCGCAATGCATCTAGGTAGTGGTCCGTCTTGATGCCAGTGGATAGCTTTGCAGCATCTTGTCTGCTATCAGAAAACAGAACGAGCTTCCGACCTAGCCCCACGGGAATTTCCCGCATGAGTCCGTCACAAAGCAACTGCGCAATTCTTTGAAAGCCGGTGCCCAAATCCCGGATTGGGGATGTCGGACCTTTGGTTCTGCGCCCCCAGTCGGATGCGCAGTGAGGGCATTTAGCGGGAAATGCATTGGCTGCTGGATTATCAGATTGGAATACGTATCCCCGCGATGATGAGGCCTCATCCCTGCCCGGCATTACAGGTGGCAGCGTTAGCTGCGCAATGTTGTGTGATAGGAGCGCGGGCCTCCAAGCGTGGTCAACTGCCACCTGCGCGGTGTTTATCGTAGCCTGCTCTTGCCACCGCCAGACTGGCCCAGGACGCCGGGGCGTGACGTGAGCAAGTGCCCTCCCCCGGGCCGGCCAGAAAACAAGGTAATCTTCGTGAATGCGGTCCAAGGATATGGTACGATCTGGAACTTTTTCCAAGTGGGGGTAGTCGGGGGAGAGATAGAAGGAGTTATCAAACGCGGATTCCTTTCGGTAACCACCAAGGAAAACCTCACCACAGGGTTCACAATAGAGCAATTCGAGAACCCGAGAATTACAGCCATCGCATATTGGCCGAGGCTCCGTGAAAAGTTTGCCCATCGGTGGTGCCTCGGAACCAGGTGGCGTGGTGCCAGTTCTCCCACGGCAGTCTGGGTTTACACATGCCCAGATGCGTCCTGCGTGATGGAAAAAGTAGTGGAGCCTCAGCGGCAGTGGAGCTACGCCATCTGGATTGGCAGGATCGTCAACGCGTGCAAGTGAAATGGCTCGAACCAGTCCCTTTGCGGCTTCATCGCAGCGGGGGAGGGACCCGAAGACCGATTGCCCAATTTCGCGAACTGTGACTGGCGCAGATGCGGCAAGCTGAACAAGAGGCTGAAACGCTTGCATTTGACTCAGGTAAGACGCGACTTGCTTGGGCAAAGTTGTGGCTGGCGGGGTAAAGCCGGTAGCATTCGATAAAGCTTCAACTACTTGCGGAGTGATAGCAGAACCTCGGAGTCGGACTTCCAAATCGGCGAACAACTCTGTATAGGGCTGCAGTCCGGCTTGTGGAGCAGTGAATTCGGTTCGCTCACCCGACCTTACTCTGAAGGAGCGGCTGTCCCGTCCGAAGAATTCTTGCAAGTACGTACGACTCCGAGGGTCTTCCCGCACTGAGGCGCTCGTCGAGATTATCCGAAGCTGCGGGGATTCCGGGTCGAGTCCGATTCTATGAAGCAGCGCTCTTAGCAAGTAACCCACTTCTGTGCCCGGAGTTCCTCGGTAGCTATGAAGCTCGTCAACCACCAAGAAGAACAGATTGCGTACACGATCACTTGCCAACCACTGCCGTGTTCGCTCGAATATCGTATTTTCAATGCTCCGCATCAGCATGATGTTGAGCATGCTGTAGTTCGTGATCAGGATGTCTGGCGGGGCGTCGTGCATATCCCACCGAGACCACATCTCTGGAGCTTCAGGGTTTTGAAAATAGGAGAGAATGTCTGTGTCGGCTCTGGTCGCGGCTGATCTTTCAGCTCGGCGCCAGTTGTTGTGCATCTTCTGCAGTCTTCTTTTCAACGCTTGGCGATTCTCCGGGGACTCCCTCGGCCCGGGAACAGGGGTCGCGCCGACATAGCGACCGTACCAGATGCGATTGCCGTGGCGATTTTGGTTCATCCAGGAAAGTGCCTCATCGCTGCTGCATGCGTCTCGCAATCGCGCAAGTTGATCTTCGATCAGAGCATTCAGCGGATACAGCAGAAGGGCGCGCACCGCGAAAGGGCGTCTTCCGGCCTCATGGGCACGTTGGGCAACACGTTCTTGTCCTCGGTGATTCCACCAAAGTCGGTTTGGGTGAAAAGAATTCGGTGCGCTCCACCGGGCTGATTCCTCGACTAGCGCCGCTAGAATCGGCAACAAGAAGCACTCCGTTTTTCCTGAGCCAGTTCCTGATGTCACGACAACAGCAGTGCCTTGTGTGGAGTCTTGCCAAGCTTCGAACTGATGCTGGTACAGACGACGTTCGCGGTTTGGAAAGAGTCCTTGTGCGATGAAATCTGATACGTCGGTGGAGACGCCTAACTGCTCACAGGCTCGTTGCACGGTGGATTCAGATTGGAGATAGGGTGGTAGGGGCTCGATCATAGGCTCGCGGTATAACCTGCGATCTCGGTCGAGCAGTTCACGACGCTCCTCTCTAAGCGCTTGGTATCGCAGCCAAAACGGACTATCGAGATACCGTAAGTAGGATTCTCTCAGATTATCGAATGTAATGAATGGGTCCATAGACGCACTCTTTCATTTACGTACTCACGAAACCCGGATGGCGCTGTCCAGCGAGAGTTATGATCGGCAGTGCAATAGACGGCGGGACCTTCTGATAGACGAGTTTGCCGGCCTCAACGCGAGCCGGGCTTCCGGAGCAGAGGCAAGCCATGCGCGTGTAGGCTTCAGGCAGGGGTGCAGTGAGCGGCGTCGACAGCACGCATCGCTGCGGGTCGTAATTGACTAGGGGCCGGTGCTTAAGGGACGCAGCAACATACACCGCCTCGCGCCGGGGCAGCTTGCGTGGGCCTGTTTGCAACCCAGTAACACAATACTTCCTTTCGTAATCCGACTTGAACTCTAAGGCGGAATTGGAAGGGAGCTGATCACCCATCGAAAGCCGTTCGGTCAACAGGGTCCACTTCAAGGTCTCAAAGTCAAAAACACTGACTGCCCAATTGAGGATGCCCCTTTCGAGTTGGGCAATTTCGTACTTTTTCATGACCGGCGCCGCTGAAGCCAGCAGATGAAGTGAATAATCGGCAAGAAAGTGAACACCCGTTGAATGTTCAACCGAAAACAGCATTTGTTCGTCGCCGTTGACGAAGATTCCAGAGGGCGCGTCCTGTTCTGGCTGCTCATGATACTCGCAAGCCACTTTGTGCGCGGCTTGCCGCACTGACTGGACTAACCGTTCGCTTCTGGCCCCGCAGAGGATGGCCCTTCCGCGCACACCGATAAGGCCGGCCAGCACTGGTCCGCGAACTTTCCATTTGCGGGTGCGTCGTGAAAAGTCAGCGTGAGCCAAATCAGAGAGGCTCACAACTAGTTTGCGTTTGAGGCGGTCTTGGTCGCCATCGGGACCCAATTCTTCCAGAGTTTCAGCAAATCTCCTCCATGAGCCGTCGCCCAGACGGGACATCCAATACAGGAGAAGGTTTCCGTTCATTTTTTTCGGATGTGTCGCGCGACCTGACGAGCGGCTCGCTTGTACGCATCCCACGCTTCCTTTACACATTGAGCGGCCTCGCGGCCGTCGGCACAAATGAACCGTGCGTGAGGATGGTTGGCAAATCGGATACTTGATACCCAGCGCGCTGCGTATTTGCGAAGCTTCTTGTTGGATCTCAACTTTTGCTCAAGTAGCCGAGAAAGTCTTTGCGGAAGCCGCGGTTGCTCTAGCAGGAACACGATCTTCGGGCTTCTCCGGTTTGCGCAGCAAATTGCCCAGACTGGTTGAAACTCGCAGTGGTGTAGCATTCCCATTGGACCGATGAAATATGGTTCCCCGATGTCTCCAATGCCAGCGCCAAGGACCTCCCAAACACCAGACGGAGTGGCGGCTAACGTGGAGAACTTGCGATTCGGCCTATCTGCACCGGGCGCAATGGGACGGACCGCCAATCCAGGGGCAAGGTCGGAATCAACGATCTCTAGTTTCCTTTTGCGGTTGCCGGCGGAGATAGTGTGAAAGCCGAGGTCCAACAACGGAGCGGAATTGAGAACGAATCCATCGCTATCAACGACGATAGGCTTCTCGTCTATCGATACTTCCCCGGCGCCCGGCGGCAGACCTGTGATACAAATTCTTGGCGGCGCATCTTTGAGATATGCACCCCCCACCTTCAAGCCACCGACGCAGAGGATCTGTACGGCGGAGTCGAGGACGAGTGATTCCAATCCTTCGGGCGGAGAGACTTTGCTATGGCGAACACTAATACCAGCGAAAAGCGTCCAACCATTCGGGAATCCAGGTGGCTTACAAGGATCGCATTGTCGGCCGCATGCTTCAGAGAGATATTTTGCGGCAGACACAGCAAACTGGTCTAGGCACATAACCGCACACTTGCCTCCGACTGACAGGCCACCGTGAGACATCAATGCGCTGCTGTGTTCCTGCGTAACGAGGGCAATGGCTTTCGCTGGCGATCTGCGTAGGGCGAAGGCCGTACCCTTGGATTCGCAGTTCCATGTGAAGCCTTCCGAAAGAAGCGGACCATCAGCGTCGGAGACGGACTTTTGATCATACCATCCGCCTTCGGTGCTTTGAAGCATCTGATGCTGAGCATCGAATGTGCGTGGGAATCCTGCGGGACACCTAGCTGAATATGAGAGAGTGGGCTGTCTATTTTGGAACTCCAACAGAAGTTCAATGTTAGCGGTAGTCTTGCCCTGTTCATCCTCTCCTGCTCCATCCCAAATTTCGAGTTCGTGCGCAATCTGCGAGAGCACGGCAGGCCGCCGCTTGTCATTGATCGCATCCATCCCTGCGTCGGTAAATCGGCGATGGCCTGCACACCAGTGACGCAACGCAGCATCTAATTGATGGGCCGGAGGCTTTTCGGCAGGGCCATATTTTGCAGAGAGGAAGAAGCGTGGCAGTCGTTCCGTGTCGACCTGCCGTAATGGAACATGAGACAGGGCTAACGCAACATAAAACCTCGCAGATTCATCCCTTGTGGGAAGCGAAAGCTCAGCACCATTGTGTTTTCGAAGCCAGTCTTGAAGATAAGCCCAAAGAGCGTAATATTCGTCTTGTTCAAAGGGGAGAGAATCATCGGTGTTCCCATGTCCGACGAGAAGATCGGCAAGTCGCGCATAATAGGCATTTGCTGAGTATCCTCCGTCGGTCCTCATTGTGTAGGCAGCGAGCACAGCGAGGCCGAGAAATGCTGTGCAAAGAGGCGACCTGTCCAGGACAGAGCACTTGAGAACCTTAAGTCCCTGTGGTTGCGAGAGCACTTCGTGCTCGTACAGTTTGCCGACGGCGTTCGCGAAATGGGTCGACGCTTCTTCGGGCTGAAGAGTGACGCCTTCCGCTTTCTGCCACGCAGCAACTAACAGTCGCGGTGTTATCGTCAGGTAGACTTCGGTCCCCGAAGTGGAGTTAAGCAAAAAGAAAGCTACGAGGGCACGGTTCCACTTTCGATATTCTAGCCAATACCGAGAATTGTAGGTGTCTAATGTCGCGTTCAGGCATTCGGAAATATCGGGCGGACCGTACACTCTTGCTTTGCGCTCATGGCGCGCGGCAAGGCCTGGTTGGGATTTTGGT
>WNGB01009018.1_pt1 | contig 14063 bp, 8 predicted proteins | sample 5400681 | NCBI WGS metagenome assembly WNGB01 (sample SAMN13153367, study PRJNA577476) | soil metagenome | isolation source: 115 cm soil or saprolite under grassland replicate 2 | place: USA:California | collected 2016-06-15 | reverse complement strand
AGTTGACGATGGCAGCCAAAATCTGGTCGGCGCGATCACTACTTGCATGGGCAACGTCGGCGCGCGCAGTGTTGCCGAATTTCAGCAAACCGAGATTATCATCGCGCCATCGATCAAGACCGAAGGAAAACTCTTCCAAACCGTTCAAAGCGTCGGAATGGGAACCAGCTAAAATTATTTAGCGATTCAGTGATTCAGTGATTTAGCGATTGACCTTGCGCCACATCGTTGAACCGTTCCACGCTTGAATCGCTAAATCACTAAATCGTTAAATCGCTAAATGAACAACGATCGCAGAGTTGTTATCACTGGTCTCGGCGCTGTCACGCCGCTTGGCAGCGACGTCGAGACGTTTTGGGCCAATCTTAAAAACGGAGTCAGCGGCATTCGTGCAATCGACGCATTCGATACTACCGGATACGTTTGTCGAATCGGAGGACAAGTCCGCGATTTCGATCCAAAACCATTCTTCAAAAATCCGAAGGACGTCCGCCGCACCGATCGATTTACGCAGCTTTCAATGGCGGCAGCAAAAATGGCGCTTGAGGACAGCGGGATTGATGTGGCGAACTTGAAGCATCGGGATCGTTTCGGCGTGATTGTTAGCACCGGAATCGGCGGACTAAAAACGCTCCAGGATCAACTGACGATCCTGCTGACGAAAGGACCCAGCCGGAATTCGCCGTTCACGATTCCGATGCTCATCAGCAACATGGCCACTGGCGTTATTTCCATGGAGTTCGACCTGCGCGGGCCGAATTTGTGTATCGTCACCGCCTGCGCGACTTCGAACAACGCCATCGGTGAATCCTGGCGGATCATCAAATTTGGCGACGCCGATATTTTCCTCGCAGGCGGATCCGAGGCGCCGATCGTCGAAATTGGTCTTGCCGGATTTTCCGCGATGAAAGCCCTGAGCACTCGCAACGATGAACCCGAGCGCGCTTCCCGACCGTTCGATCGTGACCGCGACGGTTTTGTAATGAGCGAAGGCGCAGGAGTTGTGGTGGTGGAGGAGTTGGAACACGCCAAAGCGCGTGGCGCGAAGATTTACTGTGAACTCACAGGATACGGTCTTTCTGCCGACGCTTATCACATGACTGCGCCGCCGCCGGACGGTGAAGGCGCCGTGCGCGCCATGCAAATGGCGCTCGAGCATGCCCGCATATCACCGGATCAGGTGGATTATATTAATGCGCATGCCACTTCCACCGATATCGGCGACATCTGCGAGACTCGCGCCATCAAGCAAGTCTTCGGAGATTACGCTTATAAAGTTGCCATCAGTTCCACCAAATCGATGACCGGCCATTTGTTAGGCGGCGCAGGTGGGGTAGAGATGGCGGCGTGCGCGCTCGCCATTCGCGATTCGGTCATTCCGCCCACGATCAATCTGGAAAATCCGGGGGAAGAATGCGACCTCGATTACGCACCAAACGTCGCTCGCGAAAAGAAAGTGCGCGTCGCTCTGAACAACTCTTTCGGTTTCGGGGGCCACAATGCCACCCTGGTCGCCACCGCATTTGAAAAGTAGCGCGGCGCCTTTGACTATTCACCAGCCACAGTCACTATTTCCTCGCGAACGCTTCCGGAGTTCGCTACGCGCGGGCATAGCTTAATGGTAAAGTTCCAGCCTTCCAAGCTGGCCATGCGGGTTCGATTCCCGTTGCCCGCTATCCTCTTTCCCTCGGGTCCGCCGTGCCACCCGAGACGGCGCAACTGATTATTTGGCTTCGCCACGATGCAGACTTGTGAAATCAAATCCGCCCGACTTCCCGATCTCTTGTGCGCGGCGCTTCTGCTTGCGTTCGCTGTCGCCATAGCCTATCCCCGCTGGCGCGCCGGGATCGATTGGCGCGATGAAGGTCTTCTCGCTTACGGCGCGGTGCGTGTGATGCACGGGGAGGTTCCGCAGCGCGATTTTGTCAGCGTGCAGCCGCCGTTGTCGTTTTACACAGCCGCTGGCATTTTCAAGCTCTGCGGCACGTCACTTGTCTCGCTCCGCGGTTTCGGTTTATCGATCTTCTTTCTTTTGCCGCTTCTCACCTACGGCGTTGGCCGCAACTTCATGGATCCCGTTCTCTCTTTCGCGGCAGCCACACCTGCCTGCATCCTTGGCCTTCCATATTGCAACTTTGTACCGCTCGCCATCTGGCAAGGCATTGCCGCTTCGCTGGCCGCGGTGTTCTTCTTCCTCCTAGCGGCATTGTCAACCCGCCAATGGCTTGCCTTTCCCGCTGGAGCACTCAGCGCGCTTTCGCTCTTCCTGCGGCACGATCAGGCGGTGTACATGATGGTGTCGATTGCTGCGCTCACGATAGCGCTCGCTCTCGCACGAGGCGATTCCATTCCGGGAACGAACTTAAAACGCGCGTTGCTTCTCTGGCTGGCCGGTATCGCCATCGTTTTGATTCCAGCGATCCTGATTTGCTGGAGGATTGGGGCTCTGCCTGAAATGTTTCGGCAGTTGATTCTGTTTCCGTTCACGACTTATCGAAAAACCAGTTCACTGCCGTTCCCGAGATTTACCGTGTGGCGGTCCGTTTGGGAAACTGCCGTCGTGCTCTTGTTTTACCTTCCGCCATTTGTTCAGGCGATCGCCTTACTTTATCTCGTGCGATCTGTCATTAGCCGCCGGTTTAGCCGGCGTGAAGCGCTACTCACCTTCCTCGTGATTTGGTCGGCGCTGTTCTATCTCCAAGTCATCATCCGATCCGACTTCACACACCTCGCGATAACACTATCGCCGTTTTTTCTCCTCACGGCGTTCGGTTGGTCAATCGCGCACGAGAAAATCGCCAATTATCGTAAGCTCAAGCTCGCATTGTCCGCCGTCGTCGCCATCTTGGTCGCCTCGTTTCTATGGATCCTTCATTCATTCGCTTTACCTGATGGGACGCGGGCGAATGAGCAACTGGCGTTGGAGCGCGGCGGTGTGCGGATTGAGCAGGCACACGTCATTGCCGATTTTATTCAACGGCTGCAGGCGAGTGTTCCCCCGGAGCGCTCGATACTGGTGCTGCCTTACCAGCCGATGTTTTATTTTCTCTGCGAACGGCGAAACCCGACCCGCTGGAACTATTTGTGGCCGGGCGATCAAACCGCGCAAGATCACGAGCGCTTGATCGAAGAAGCAGAGCGCGATCCGCCCGCGATAGTGTTGCTCGCACAGCAACGCAACGTAGCCGCATTCGCGCCTACCATTGTCGAGTATCTACGTGCGCGCTACCTCTGGACCGGCGATGTCGGCGATATTGCGATCTATGTTCGCTTTTAAATTCACGACGGCTTTGATTTTTCCAGTCCTGGCGGCCACCATTTCCGCCTGATGGAGAGCCGGCGTTCCACGATCTTTTCGCTGATCCTCTTGCTGGCAGTGGCGCTCGCTATGTTTGGCGATCTTTTGTTCGCCGGCGGCACGCGCGTGCTTGGACATCCGGGCAGCGATATGTTTTTGCAATACTTCGCATGGCGCGAATTCGGTTTCCGCGAATTGGCAAAAGGAAATCTCGCGTTGTGGAATCCCCATATCTTTAGCGGAGCGCCGTATTTCGGTGGAATGCAAGGAGCGCTGCTCTATCCGCCCAACTGGCTCTTCCTGGTTTTGTCCACGCGTGTCGCGATCAACTGGTCAGTGACGCTCCACGTTTTCGCCATTGGCGCCTTCATGTTTTTTTGGATGAAACAACGGGGTCTCTCCGCTGCGGCCAGTTTCTTTGGTGGAATGCTGGTCATGTTTTGCGGCGCCTTTTTTCCGCACGTTTTTGCCGGGCATTTGCCTCAGCTCAGTGCAATGACGTGGTCGCCGCTTATTTTTTGTTCAATCGACGCAGTTTTCAGGACTCAGCGCGCTCGTTGGTCGTTGCTTGGGATGTTTGCTATCGCCATGCAGACGTTGGCGGGATTTCCGCAGTACGTCTTTTACACCGCAATCGTTGCCAGCCTTTACACTGCACTGCACTTGATCGGCCACTGGAATTGGCGGGTCGCAGCCGCCTTGCTCAGTATCTATCCAGGCGGCGCTCTCCTTGCAGCCGTGCAATTGCTGCCGGCTATCCAGACAACGCGCGAGACCACGCGTGGCTTCAGGCTGCCGTTTCAATTCGCCTCTATGCTTTCTCTCCCGCCCGAAAACTTTGTGACGGTGGTCGCGTGGGATTTTTTTGGGCAAATCGCAAAATACTGGGGGCGCTGGTACTTGTGGGAAACCTCACTTTTCATTGGCGTAGCTGGCGTGGCGTTCGCGATCTACGCGGCAATTCGGTGCAAACGCGGAACGAAATGGCGCGCGCTGATTGTCATTTTCGTCGCGTTTTTATTGGCCCTTGGCGCGTACACACCGTTGTTCGGTTTTCTTTATACCTGGGTGCCCGGCTTCGATCGCTTCCGCAGTATTTCGAAGTTTAGTTTTCCAGCGTCGCTGTTTCTTTGTCTGCTCGCGGCCAGCGGACTCGACCGGTTGTTCCGACAAAAGAGAATCGAGACTCCATTTATCGCTGCGGTTCTCGCGGGTGCTGCGGCCTTGGGCGTCGCCGGATGGTGGACCGCAAGCACGGGGTCTTGGCGGGGACTAATGAACGCAAGTCGCGCCAGTGGCCAATCGTACTTGTTCCCCCAACTCTACGCGGACACGGAATTTATTGCCCAATCGCAGCATCTCGCAGCGATGTCGCTGTTTGTTGCCGCTGGAATTTGCGCGCTCCTTGGCATCATCCTGGCCTTCGCCAGGCGAGAGCCGCGTGCGCTCTTTGGCGTGATCGCTTTGGGCGCGGCGGAAATGTTTATTTTTGCGCACGGCGTGCGTGCTACGTTTGACAGCACTACCATCGTGAATCCGGATGAAAAGCGCTTTCTCGAGGAGCACGCCGGCGATTACCGGATCATGAATGTCGCGAACCCGAACAGCGCGATGTTGATCGACGCGCAAGACATGTGGGGGTACGAAGCGACCGTGGTGCGGCGCTACGCCGAGTTCATGACTTGGAGCCAGGGCGGTGATCCCGACCAGGCAATGTCGTATGTCAAGTTCGTCCGCTACGATCCGCTCTTCGCCATGTTGCGTCTGCGCTATGCCTTGAGGCAACGTGGAAATGAATTAGAAACCGGCGATGCACCAGAGCCGGCCATGTCTCACCTCCACCTTGTTTCCAGCTACCGTGTCCTGCCAGATCGCAACGCAATCTTCGATGCCTTGCGCTCGGCTACATTTGACCCCGCTCGCGAGGTAATTTTGGAATCGGAGCCTGAGCCGAGGCCGTCGCCCTCCGAAAGCGCCGGCACGGCACGAATTGTTGCCGCTTCAACTGACGCGCTGGAAATTGAAGCCGATGTCGAACAACCGGCCATCTTGCTGATCACGGATGTATTCACGCCATCGTGGCGAGCTGTCGCCCTGCCCGGGAGCGTTCAGACAGATTACAAATTGCTGCCGGCAAATTACATCTTGCGAGCGGTGCCGCTGCAGGCCGGTCATCATCATTTACGAGTCGAGTACGCCCGTGATGCGCTTGCAATTGGAAAGTGGATTTCAATTCTCGCCACGCTCGCATTTCTCACGGCCCTCGGCCGATGCGCGCGCACTTGATGGCCACTATTGGTCGGGCGCGATCAGTTCGCGGTGCCGCCAAGCGTAGAGGAATCCCGAGTAAATCGTTAATGCCACGGTGATCCAAACCAAAATCGGGCCCGCTTCCTTCCACGCCCGCAGCCACCACGTCGAGGTTTCATTCGCATAGCGTAGTTCGGCAATCGAGAGGAGCGCGAGAAAGAAAATGATCGTGATGATCTGCCAGGAGGTTTTCTGTTTACCGAGACTTTCCGCTGGAAGAATCCGCCCTTTTGCACTGGCCATTAGCCGCAATCCGGTAATCAAAAAATCCCGCGCCACTACTGCCGTGGCCGCCCATGCGGGCACAGCTTTAAGAGGCACGAGTGAAATGAACGCAGCCGCCACCATGATTTTGTCCACCAGTGGGTCCATCAATTTGCCAAAATTCGTGATCATCCCGTAGCGCCGGGCGATTTCTCCATCGACAAAATCGGTCAGGCCCGCGATCAGAAAAATCACCAGCGCTGCGGTGCGCGCGTACTGCCAGGAAGAATTGAGCGCCACCACGAAGAGAACCGTCAGCGCAAGGCGGCCCAAAGTAATTCGGTTCGCCCAATTCATCTTGCTGTAGCCGCGGCCCTGTGGGCCGCGTGGGGCTGTTTTTCTCTTGTAAACCGTGGCTTCTTCCAAATCGGCACTTTTTTCTTTAACTCATTGACGATCCATTGACTGGCTCGAAACGCTTGTTCCCGATGCAAACTGGTCACGCGCAGAAAAAGCGATGGCTCCCCAACGGCGATAAAGCCGATTCGGTGATGAATGATAACAACCCGAAGTCGAAAGTTCTCCGCGGCCTGATCGGCAATTTGTCTCAACTGATGGTCGGCCATTTCTCGATGCGCTTCATATTCAATTCCATCGATCTCGCGTCCATCCTCAACGCTCCGGACGATCCCCGAGAAATCGACGACCGCCCCGGCTCCGAGGGGATCATTCTCCGGCGGCCTAAGTGGTGCGTTGGTCAGTAAAACTTCGCAAACGAAATTTGCCATGGGCTACGAATGCTCGTTACAATGATCTCTTCTCCGAAATCAGAAAACAAGATACTAAAATGACAACCAATCAATGTGATATTGGCCTGATCGGTCTGGGGGTGATGGGCGAAAATCTCGTCCTGAACATGGAATCAAAGGGCTTTTCTGTCGCCGTGTTCAATCGCACCACCGAAGTCACCGAGAAATTCGCTGCTGGCCGCGCCCACGGAAAAAACATTCAGCCGACGCGCACGATGGAAGAATTCGTCGCGGCGCTCAAGAAACCGCGCATCGCGATGATGATGGTAAAAGCGGGTGCACCTGTGGACGCTGTGATCAGCCAGCTCGCGCCGCTGCTCGAGAGAGGCGACGTGATCATCGACGGAGGAAACTCGCTTTTTACTGACACGCAGCGACGTGGGAAGGAACTGGAAGGAAAAGGAATTCACTTTGTCGGCATGGGCGTTTCCGGTGGCGAAGAAGGCGCGCTCAAAGGCCCTTCGCTCATGCCGGGCGGCTCGCGCGAGTCGTGGGAAATCATCGCGCCGATTTTTCGCAAGATCGCTGCACAAGTGGATGGCGAACCATGTTGTCGATACATGGGGCCGAATGGCGCCGGTCACTATGTCAAGATGGTCCACAACGGCATCGAGTATGGCGATATTCAATTGATCTGTGAATCCTACGCTATTCTGAAGGACACCCTGGAGATGGATGCGGCGCAACTAGCTGAAGTTTTTACAGAATGGAACAAAGGCGAGCTCGAGAGCTACCTCATTGAGATCACATCGCAGATCTTTCGAAAGATCGATCCCGAGACGGGCAAGCCGCTGGTCGATATGATTCTCGACAAAGCCGGTCAAAAAGGCACCGGCATCTGGACACTTCAATCCGCTATCAGGCAATCTGTCGTCATTTCAACGATAAATGCTGCCGTTGAAGCCCGCGTTGTCTCGTCAAGGAAAGAAGAGCGTTTGGCCGCGTCCAAAATTCTGCCGCAACCGAGAGTTCGAAAATTTAAAGGCAATCGCGCGCGTCTCGTCGAGGGGGTGCGCGACGCGCTTTATGCGTCGAAAATTGTGTCTTACGCACAGGGAATGGAACTTCTGCGTTCTGGCAGCACTGAATACAAGTGGGATCTTAACCTGAGCGACATCGCCACGATTTGGCGAGGCGGCTGCATCATTCGCGCGAAATTTTTGAACCGGATCGTGGAGGCGTACCAGCGGGATCCTGCACTGCACAATCTTCTGCTCGATCGATATTTCACGAGGGCGATCAAAAAGGCACAGTCGAAATGGCGCCTCGTTGTTTCGACAGCGATTAAACATGGCGTGGCCGTCCCCGCGTTTTCCGCCTCACTCGCTTACTTCGACAGTTATCGCTCCGCCCGTCTTCCAGCAAACCTGCTGCAAGCGCAACGCGATTTCTTTGGCGCGCACACTTACGAGCGCATCGATAAGCCTGGCGTCTTCCACACCGAGTGGATCGAGTCGGATCAACAACCAGCCGAAACACCGACCAAACCGAAAACACCGCCGCCGCATCACGCAGGGGAATAGCTGTAGCCGCCGCCCCGTGGGCGGGGCGCACACGCTTCGCGCAGCGAAGCAGCTACACATCATCTAAAGTCGTGTGACTCGCTGCCGATGAGTTGTTCGTGCCCGAGCGCTCTGATCTGACGCGCTTTAATCAAAACTACATTGTCTGAATTTTGCACTTCCCCTTCGATGAGAAGAAACGCTTCTTCTGTAATCACAAGCCGAAAATCTTCGAACAAGTCAGGATCGACAATCGCATTTGAAACGCCGGTCTCGTCTTCCAGGCTGATGAAAACAAATCCTTTCGCCGTGCCGGGGCGCTGACGGCAAATCACATTGCCGGCGATTTGAACGATTGAACCGTGCCGGGCGTGAACTAGATCAATCGCTCGCCAAATATTCGGCAAACTTTCACGCAACAGCTTCATTGGGTGCGGACCGGTGGTCAGATTCATGGTGTCGTAATCCGCGCGCACGCGCTCGGGTAACGTCATCGGCGCGAGCGGCGTCGTTGTAGAGGCGCTTGTGCCAAGCGCCTGTTTTTGTGGTTCGGCGTTTGACACAAACGCCGCTACAGCTCTGGAGGGTGTTAGTAAGTCATCATGTATCGTCTGTTCCGCTTCCCACATCGCTGCGCGCCGATGTTTGGAAGAACAATTGAGCGCGCCGAGTTCCGCCAAGGTGCGCAATTCGTCTTTTGAAAGCGGAACACGTCGTTTGAAATCATCGAGCGACTGGAATCCGCGATCTTTTCGTTCGTGTTCGATTTGCTCGCCATGCTCCTGCCGCAATCCGTTCACCACGCACAAACCGAGCCGAAACGTGTTGTCATCGACAACTGTGCAGTGCCAATCTGAGTTCATCACGCAGACCGGTTTAACTTTCACGCCGTGTCGTTGTGCGTCTTTGACAATCGTCGCCGGCGTGTAAAAGCCCATCGGCTGATTGTTGATGAGGCTGGCGTAAAATTCCGGCGCGCGATGGACTTTTAAATAAGCGCTGCCATAAGCGAGAATGGCGAAACTGATCGCGTGTGATTCCGGGAATCCGTACAACGCAAACGACGAGATGGACTGAATAATCTTGTCGATCTTGTCTGGCGCAACGCCTTTTCGTTCCATGGCTGCCCGCAATTTCACGCTCACTTTCCGCATGCGTTCTTCCGAGCGGTGGAAACTCAGCGCGCGCCGCAGTTCCTCGGCTTCATTGCCGGAAAAATCGGCCATCACCATGGCAATCTTGAGCATCTGCTCTTGAAACAGCGGAACGCCGAGAGTGCGTTCGAGCACTGGCTTTAATCGTTCATCGTAATATGTGATTGGCTCTTTTCCCGCACGTCGCGCCAGATACGGATGCACCATGTCGCCCTGGATCGGGCCCGGCCGGATGATTGCCACTTCAATGACGACATCGTAAAAACATTCGGGCTTCATCCGCGGCAACGTCGCCATTTGCGCGCGACTCTCGATTTGAAAAACGCCGATTGTGTCGGCGTGCTGCATGATGTCGAAAGTCGCGGGATCATCTTTTGGAATGTGCGCCAGATCGAGAGGTTGTCCTCGCTCGCGGCAAAGCTCCAGCGCATCCTGCATCACCGACATCATGCCAAGGCCTAATAAGTCCACCTTCACGATGCCGAGGTCTTCGCAATCGTCCTTGTCCCATTGCGCCACGACGCGGCCCGACATGGACGCGTTCTCCAGCGGCACAAACGAACTGAGTTTGTTCTGGCAAATGATCATCCCGCCAGAATGTTGACCGAGGTGTCGCGGCAAGCCGTAGATTGCGTGATACAACCGGATGAACGCGGGCATGCGTGGATGATTTTTCGGCAAGCCGGCCTGCTCAATCTGCGATTCCAACTCAAGCGTGTGTGGAAAATCGCCGCTGGCAAACAGATGTGAGAATCGATCAATAATGCTTGGTGGAAAGTTCAGCGCTTTGCCAATCTCGCGTGCGGCGCTGCGTCCGCGATAACTGATCACGTTTGCGGTCATCGCCGCGCCGTGTTTGCCATAGCGGCGATAAATTTCCTGGATCACCGCTTCCCGGCGATCGCCGCTGGGGAGATCGAGATCGATATCCGGCCAACCTTTGCGGCTCTCGTTAAGGAATCGCTCGAAGACGAGATGACTTTCGACCGGATCAACCGGCGTGATCCCAAGGCAATAACAAACCGCGCTGTTGGCGGCGCTGCCGCGTCCCTGGACCATGATGTTGTGTTCGCGACAGAAATTGACGATGTCCCAGACAATCAGGAAATAACCGGGGAACCCAAGTTTCGTGATCAGCGCGAGTTCTTCCTCAATCTGACGTTTTACTTTTGCGCTGATGGCGGCGTAACGCTGCTGCGCGCCGAACCAGACGATGGTGCGCAGAAATGAATCCATCGTGTGACCGGCCGGCACCGAATACTCCGGAAATTCATACCCGAGATTTTCGAGCGAAAACGTGAGTCGCTCGGCCAGACGGGATGTATTTTCAATGGCCTCGGGCAAATCGCGAAACAGTTCGCGCATTTCACGATCGCTCTTCAGATGGCGCTCGGCGTTTTGCGTCAGCAACTTTCCAGCGGCATCGAGATGGGTATGCTCGCGGATGCAGGTGAAAACATCCAGCACCTCGCGTCCGAATGGCTTGCCGTATTGAACGCCATTTGTGGCGATGAGCGATAATCGATTTGCACGCGCAAGATCGACAAGCTCGCGATTGATACGCTCTTCGCCGCGAATGAAATGCCGCTGGATTTCCACGAAGACATTTTCGCGACCAAACGCATCGATCAAGAATTGCGCGCGATCTTCTGCGTTCTGGGGAGCACCCCGAATGCTTTCGGGGTTGTTTGCGGCACCCTGCCGCAAACTTGGAACGAAACGCCGCGCGTGTGGAGAAATTGCGTCCGGCAAGCTGCCGGACGAGACAGGCTGGCAGCCTGTGCTCCCCAATCCGAAGAGCGTGACCAATCCCTCCGCAAACTCGGGCAATTCATCCCATCGCACAGCGCATTTTCCTTTCTCGCTCCGCAAATGCACCTGGGTAAGTAATTCGCACAAATTTTTGTAACCCGTGCGATTTTCAACCAGCACAGGTAAAATGCTGCCGTCTTCCATCGACAATTCGCACCCGATGATCGGTCGCACACCGTGCTCGCGCGCAGCGACAGAAAATCGTTGCGCGCCGTAAACGCCGTTGCGATCAAGCAATGCCATCGCTGGCATTTTCAGTTCCGCTGCGACTTCAGCTAATTGCTCAGGGAAAGAGCCGCCCCGCAAAAAGCTAAACGCGCTGCACGCATGGAGTTCGACGTAAGGCATCGCTGTAGAGGCGGTCTGTGACCGCCGAAATCGCTAGTCATATACCCCGTCGATTTTCCAGCTTCCGTCAGCTTCATGAGCACGAACGAGTTCTCGATTCTCCAGTTGCAGATCCCATTCGGCGCAGGCCCAAGATTTTTCGCCCCACCAATTTCCAGAAATCAAATATGGCCCGCGTTGATTGATGACCCTTCCCCAAATGTCTGCGCTGCGAACATGCGCGAGCCTGTCTTCATCCAAGAACACTGATGCAGAAACTGCGGGGCGAAATCGACGCAGCGCTGGAGATAACGGAGCACAGCCATCGTGGCTGTGGGGCAGGCAGGCATCTTGCCTGCCGTTTCTATCGCAGGCGAAGACGCCTGCTTGCCCCACAGGCTGGAAGCCTGTGCTACTATGTGCAAACGGCTCCATTCGAAATGCATCCGGCCGATGAGTCTCTTCTAACATCGGTGTGCCAACCTGATCAGCGCCGAGAAGAGCGCTCAAACGCGCGAGCGTTTCTGATAGTTGATGCGGATTGCGTAACGTCGCTTCAAATAATCCAAATTGTTCCCTGGCCGGTTTAATCGGCTGCGCGCTCAGCGCGACAGCAACGATCGGGTGTTCCGATCGAAAATTCTCCAAGTGCGTCTGGAGCATGCGAAAGAGAAGATCGACATCATTGGTCGGCTGCGGAATTTTGAAAACGCGTTCGTAAACTTGTTTGTCCGCCGCAGCGGATCCGTCCTCGCCACAGGACGAGTCCGTCCGACTGGCGGACTGTGGCGGATTCGCGAACGTGATTTGCAGAGTCAGTTCTTTTGCGACGAGATAAATTGCGCGCAGCCGCACCGCGAGCTGCTCCAAAAAACGGCGCAGCATGAACAGGAGCGGCTCGGCGGTTTCAATTTCATTCTCAAATTCAAAGCTCTCCTCGAACGACTCCGGGGGTCGAACCAGTTTGAGTAATCGATTGGATTGCCCGCTCGCCCGCTCCCACATTCGAACAGCTTCCGGTCCAAGCCGCCCGCCAAGCTGCTGCTTATCAAGTGTCGCCAGCTGCCCAAGTGTATGGATCCCCCATTTGTGCAGGATCGCGAAGATTTCCTGCGCCTGCATGTGCCCTTCCATAGGCGCAATTTAGGGCAAAGGGGTATATGTTCAAGCGAACATTTAGATAATTTCCACCGGGCATTTCGGCAGCGCTTGCATGAAAGCCCGACCGTACGGTCTGGTCACGATGCGATTGTCGAGAATGACGATGATGCCGCGGTCGCTCTTTGTTCGAATCAAGCGGCCGACGCCTTGGCGCAGTTTCAGGATCGCCTCCGGTAATGAATATTCGCTAAATGGATCGCCGCCGCGCTCCTCGATCAATTCGAGTTTCGCTTCGATGAGCGGATGATCGGGCACGGCAAACGGGAGGCGGGTGATGATCACATTGGAAAGCGCCTCGCCCGGAACATCGACGCCGCCCCAAAAGCTGTCTGTGCCGAAAAGCACACTGCGCGGCGTTGATTTGAATTGCTCCAGTAGCTTACTGCGCGGCGCGCCCGCGCCCTGCATGAGAAGGTTCATACGCTTTTCCACAAAAAATTTCTGCATGGCCGCTGCGACCTGCTGCATGTCGCGGTAATTTGTGAAAAGGACAAACGCGCGGCCATCGGTTTTTTCGATGAAATGGGCGATCCACCGCTCCAGCTCTTTCTGATAGGCGGCGTCGCGCGGGTCGGGCATCTTTTGGACAACGAACATTTTCATTTGCCGTTGAAAATCGAACGGGCTGCCGAGCTGCAACGGCTTCGCCTCCGTCGCGCCAACGCGCTCACGAAAATAGGCGAGATCCGGGCGGCCGACTGCCAGAGTCGCGCTGGTCATGACGCAACAACAGTTTTCGCGAAAGAGCATTCGCCGTAACACCGGCGCCAGATCGACCGGCGTAGCGTTGAGAGCGAGGAACCGCTCCGTTTTACCCGTGCGCTCGACCCAGTAAACGTACTCTGGCGCGCTTTGCTCTAGAAAAATGGCGATGCCGTCGCGTGCGTCGCGGATGCGCCGGCCGAATTCCTGCAGTTCCGCTTTCAAGATCTCGTCACCGGCGCGTTTCACCATCTCGGCTATACGCGCCTGAAGCGCGGTCAACCGGCCGGTGATCGTGTCCGGAACAAAATCGACCTCGCGGACGCGAAACTCGCGGCCTTTGCGAAAATCTGATTTCGACTCGACCGCGCCAAAAAATTTCTCAACATCATCGATCAGTTCCGCCGCGAGTCGCACGCTGTCCGCGTCGCGCATGACAGTGAATAGCCCTTTGCGGGTGCGCGCATTGTAGAGCCGCTGGATTGTCGATCGTAGTCCATATTGCGAGACGCCGATTCCGATCTGCCTGGACGCGACCTGCTCGACCGTGTGGGCTTCGTCGAAAATAATGAAGTCATTGGGAAAAAGAAACCCGCTCTCGCGCTCTTGCTGCGCCTCCGGTGAGCCGAGCAAAATGAAAAGCAAGGTGTGATTAAGCACGATCACGTCCGCAGCCAGCAAACGTTTCCGCGCCTGCTGATAAAAACAGCGCGGATTCTGGCCGCAGGTTTTCTGGGTGCAGATGTGCGCTTCGCTGCAAACTTGTGCCCAAACTTTTGGATCT
>WNGB01022441.1_pt1 | contig 14066 bp, 10 predicted proteins | sample 5400681 | NCBI WGS metagenome assembly WNGB01 (sample SAMN13153367, study PRJNA577476) | soil metagenome | isolation source: 115 cm soil or saprolite under grassland replicate 2 | place: USA:California | collected 2016-06-15 | reverse complement strand
AGCTCGCGCGCCGTCGGCACATCGGGAAAGTCCGGATGACGCGTTTCGCGGGCGAACTGCACCAACACATGGAATCCGCTGCCCGGCTTGAGCCAGTCGGGTTTGATGGTCCTGACTGACGACAGATCCGTAGTGCGGCCGTGCACCTCGCCGCGCTCCATCGCCAGGAAGAGCGCGCCGCTATCGGGATAGCCGACGACGCGCTTGACGTTGAGGCCGATGGTGTCACGCAGGATGATCGGCACGTCATTGCCGGTCGCGCCCTCCGCGGTGCCGCCGAGCACCAGGTGGCCGCCGCCGGGCCGGCGCGCCTCCTCGATGGTCTTGACCGGCGCGTCGGTGCGCACGATCAGAATGTAGGCATCGTTGGCGAAGCGCGATGAGGAGCCCAGCCAGACAAAGCGCCGCGGATCGAATTGCGCGTTGGCGTTGCTGCCGAGCAGGCCGATGAGCGGCATGTTGCGGGCGAAGTGCGCGAGCGTCGTGCCGTCGCGCGCCGCCACATTGTAGAGATAGTTTACGGCGCGCAGGCTGCCGGCGCCCGGCATATTCTGCACCACCACGGTGGGCTGGCCGGGGATGTAGCGGCCGAGATGGCGGCCAACGAGGCGGGCATACACGTCATAGCCGCCGCCCGGCCCGTAGCCGACGATCAGGTTGATCTGCTTGCCCCGGTAGAAATCAGCGACCGTATCGGCCCGCGCCTGCGAAGCGGCAAGCGCTGCCAGCATCAGCGCCGCCGCCACTCCCTTGCGCATCGTTTGCTCCAACTCCCGCGCACCACTTTGCCGCACATTTTATGCGTTCGGCGTTCGCGGTTCAACAGCACGCACTGCACTGCAACATGACTCTTGATGACTCTTGATGACTCTTGCGAATCACCCACCGCCCTTCTGATCCGCGAGCAGCTTCTTCATATAGTCGAGGAGACCGGGCGGCGCTCCCGCGATCTCATCGATCGCGCGCACAACGTCCTCGGCACCAATCGGGCTCACATCAACTTTGAGCCGCGCGGCGTCGTCGAGATAAAGCGGATCGCGCTGCACCGCCATGAACGCCGCCTGCAGCGCCCGCGCGCGATCCGCCGGAATACCAGGTGGCGCCGCGTACGGGCGCGAGAGCTGGTAGGGCAATTCGGCGAGGCCGATCAGCGCACGTGCGCGCTCGTCGGGAGCAAGCTCGCGCGCGGTCGGCACATCTGGCAGCAATGGATGGCGCGCGCGGCGCGCGAACTGCAAGAGCACGTGCATGCCGCTGTCCGGCCTGAGCCAATCGGCGCGTGTCGACTGCGTGGCCGAGAGCCCGACCAGGCGTCCATCGAGCTCCTTGCGATCAACCGCGATGAAAATCGCGTTGCCATCCGGATAGCCCGCGATCAGCTTGATGTTGAGCCGGAGCGCGTCGCGCAATAGGACGGGAACATCGTTCCCGGTCGAGCCTTCTCCGGTGCCGCCGAGAATGAGCGGCGCGCCCCCGGGCCGGCGCGCATCCGCGATCGAGGTGATCGCGGCATCCTTGCGCACGAACAGCATGTAGGCGTCGTTGGCATAGCTCGAGGACGAGCCAAGCCAGGTGAACTTGCGGGCGTCGAAGCGGAGGTTCGGATTGTGTCCGATGATGCCGATCAATGGCATGTCGCGACCGAAGGTTGCGATTGTGCTGCCGTCCTTGGGCGCGGTGGTATAAAGGTGATTGGCGGCGCGCAGGCTGCCGGCGCCCGGCATGTTCTGCACCACGACATTCGGTTGACCTGGGATATGCCGGCCGAGATGGCGCGCCATCAGCCGGCCATAGACATCGTAGCCGCCGCCGGTTCCATAGCCGACGATCAGGCTCACCTGCCGGCCGCGATAAAAGTCCGCAACCGGATCGGCGCTCGCGGACTGCGTCGCCAGCATCAGCGCGGCCAGCACGGCGGCCTTGTTAAGCATCCTGTCCTCCCTCGCGCCAACTATTGATTGTGTTGCAATGGCGCCCGTTTGTATACTGAGGCCATCGGCGGGGGGCGTTGCCAGCGTCCAACCACAACACCGCCGGACCCGCCATCCAAGGGAGGTTGTCATGAAACGATTGCTTGCCGGGCTTTTCGTGTTGTTGAGCCCGTCCGCCTTCGCGCAGTCGACGTCTGCGCCCGAACTCAACTTCGACTCAGTTCCGAATTTCATCAAGCTGCCGCCGGACATGCACCTGGGCGAGGCCTCGGGTGTGGCCACGAATTCCAAGGGCAACATCTACGTCTATTCGCGCGGCGGTACCGTCGCCAATGCCTTCGGCGCCACGGCTTCGCAGATTCTCGAGTTCGATCGCGACGGCGGCTTCATCCGTGAGGTCGGCAAGAATCTCTATGCCTGGGCATTTGCGCACACCGTGCGCATCGACAAGGAGGACAACATCTGGGCGACCGACAAGGGCTCAGACATGATCGTCAAGATGAGCCCGGCCGGCCGGGTGATGATGGTGTTCGGCCGCAAGTCCGAGGCTTCCGACGGCGAGGCACATGCGCATGAACGCCCGAACCCGCCGCTGCCGGCGGTCGACGGGCGCTTCCGTCAGCCGACTGACGTCGCCTGGGATCGCGCCGGCAACGCCTATATCAGCGACGGTTACATCAACTCGCGCGTCGCCAAGGTCAGCAAGGACGGCGATTGGCTCAAGTCGTGGGGCAGCAAGGGCAAGGCCGACGGCCAGTTCGACACCCTGCATTCGATCGCGTCCGACAACGAGGACAACATCTACGTCGCCGACCGCGGCAACCGGCGCGTCCAGGTGTTCGACACCGAGGGCAACCTGAAGCGCAAGTTCTCGATCGACATCCCGCCGCCCGCGGACGCCAAGCCGGCGATCGGCAACATGCCGAACCTCACCAACTATCTCACCACCGGCGGCACGCAGACGCCGGGCGCGCCCTGGGCGATCTGCATCACGCCCGGACCAAACCAGGTGATGTACATCTCCGACGCCTTCCCGGGCCGCCTCTACAAGCTCTCGCTCGACGGCAAGGTGCTTGGCATGATGGGCAAGTCGGGCAAGCAGCTCAAGCAGTTCGGCTGGGTCCACCAGATCGCCTGTCCGTCCGAAAACGAAGTGTACGTCGCCGAGATCCTGAACTGGCGCGTGCAGAAGCTGATGATCAAGGGCGACCAGCGCGCCGAACGCTAAAAATTAGCAAAACAATCTCGCTCTCACCGCGGGCTCATATGTGAGCCCGCGGTTTTCGTTTGTGCGATTTGAAACCTGTTGGTGAATAAGGCAGAGGCGCGCCTAAAGCCCAGAAACCGTCATGCAGCGGCCAAAGTCCGCGGCAGGATGAGCGTGCTATCACCGCACGGGGAGCGCGCCAATGAGCATCGATACTTATGACACGTTGGCGATGGTCCGCCCGGGCGCGTCCGCACGGTACAATCTCGATTGGATCGAGCAGCTGGCGCGCGAGGTTGCCGAAGGCGGTGGCGCAACCGTGACTCGCAAGCCGGCCTTTCCGAGGGGACATCGCATCTGTCTGTCGCAGAATGGCGTCGAGCTGAGCATCTACTACAGCGACGAACCCCATATCGCACTCGAAAGCCAGGAGATCGCGGCCGAGTACGGCGCACCCTGCCAAGGCAGCAAGGCCCGCTTCGAGCTTCTCGGCAGCGATCTCGATCTCCTGCTGATGAATGACCATCAACGGATCTGCGAGCGACTGCACAGGACCGGCGATTTCATCCTGTTCTCAGGCCAGGCCGGACTGCTGTTCGAGGATGGGGTCAAAGCGTAGCAGACCGGTCGCACACGATCGCTGCTCGGATCACCGCCCCTTGCTGGCGGTTGCCGCTCTCTCAACCACAGCCTTGGGCGTCGCGTAGATCTGGCGCAGCAACGTGGCGACCTGCTCGCCGCTTGACGGCTCGACCGCGAGGTTCATTCTCCCGGCGTCCGCCCGCAGCTCCGGATCGCGCATGGTGGCATCGAAGGCGCGGCGCAGCAGGTCGACGCGCTCGGCCGGCATGCCAGGCGGCGCGAAGAACGGCCGTCCCATCTTCAGAGGCGCCGCCCAGAGCGCCCAGATCTGCCGCTCCTCCTCGCTTGCAGAGAGATCGAAGACCGAGGGCACCCCGGCAAGCTGCGGCAGCTTGTCGAGCCCGATCTGCACCAGCATGCGCACCTTCTTGTCGCGCAGCCAGTCAGCGTTGAGCGCCTGCAGAGTGTCGAAGCTGATGCCGCAGCGGCCGTCGACCTCGCCGCGCTCCATGGCGATGTGGGTCTCGGTCGCCGACTTGTAACCCTCGACCACCTTGAACTTCATTCCGAAGAGCGCATTGAGCACGTTGGGATAGATCGAGTCGGTCGAGGCCGGACCGCTCGAGCCCACCACCATGCTTCGCGTGCGCACATCCTTGATGCTGTGCACCGGCGAGGCGTGCCACGCCATGCAGACATTGGTCTCGTTGTTGGCATTGCCGATCCAGGCGATCTTGCCGACGTCAAACTGGCCCTCGCCCATCAACGGCTCGAACGGGACGCCGCGCTGGATCGTGGCGATCGCACTGCCGTCCTTGGGCGCGACGTTGATCATGAAGTTGATCAGTCGGCGCCCGCTGGCGCCGGGCATGTTCTGCACCACGACGGCCGGATTGCCGGGCAGATGCTTGCCGAGATGGCGACCAACGAGCCGCGCATAAGCGTCGTAAGGGCCGCCGGCGCCGGAGCCGACGTAGAGATTGATATCTTTGCCACGGAAGTCCTGCGCGGTGGCGGGCGAGGCAATGCAGACCGCGAATGCGGCCGCGATTGTAGGGTGGGCCATAAGGGCGTTTACGCCCGTCTTCGTCGGGCTATGGGCGCTGACTCGGTGTTTCCGTCTAGTGGCGGCCTTGCGCGCCTTTGCCCACCGTTCAAACCATATGATGGATGTGCGAGTTGGTGGGCAAAGGCGTGCAATATTGTGCCCAGACCGAAGCCTCAGTACAACGCCTTTGCCCACCCTACGCTCCTCGCTTCTCTACAGCTTCAACAGCTTCTTCGCATTCTCATAATAAACCTTGTTCTTCTCCTCGGGCGTCAGCCCGAGCTTGTTGATGAGATCAACACCTTCGCGCTTGAGCACGAACAAAGGCGGCGAGTCGGTGCCGAACAGGAAATGATCAATCCCGACCGTGTCGATGGCGCAACGCGCACCCGGCGGATGGTAGCAGGTCGATTCGAGATACATCATTTTCAGGTAATGCAGCGGCTCGTGCTTGATCAGCATCGGCTCGTAGGAGCCCAGGAAGAATGCCTCCTCCTGCAGCCGATAGGCATAGTTCATGCGCCCGATCATCTCGCAGATGCCGCCGCCCAAGTGCGTGCCGACGAGCCTGAGCCTCGGGAATTTCTCGAACACGCCGCGCACGATCAGCCGTGCAATCGCAAGCGCGCCGTCCATCGGGCGCCCAATGCTGGAGGCGAGCCGATAGTCGCGCATGCGCTCCTCGCCAAAGCCGACCGACGGCGGGTGGATGACCACCGGCACGTCGAGCTCCTGGGCGAGTTGGAAGAACGGCATTGCCTCGTCGTCGTCAGGATATTTGCCCTGCAGGCTCGAGGTGATCCAGGCGCCCTTGAGGCCGTCCTCCTTGATCGCGCGCTCGAACTCGCGCAGAAACTTGTCGCCGCCATAGGGTACGGTCGAGGCCATGCCGACGATCGCGCCGTGGTACTTGCTCTGGCATTCGGCGTTGAACCGGTTCTGGCGCTGGCAGCGCTCGAACTGCTGCTGCGGGTCCATGTCGCGCAGGTTGTGGATCGGGTTCGAGATCACAGTGATGTCAACGCCGCCGATCTTGGCGGCTTCGAGCGCGTTCTCGATTGTGGTCGGCGAGGTCTTGTGGCGCGCCCCGATGTTCTTGTGGAACTGCGTGCCGGTGAAGGCCGCCATGTCCTGGGGCGGCAGGACATGCACGTGGAAGTCGATGATCATGGGCGCTTCACTCTCCCTCTCCAAATGGCCATGGCCGAGCTCGTGCCGGCCAGGTTTCACGGATACGCCACTCCAAAGACGTGAATGCCCGGCACAAGGCCGGGCATGACGGTGAGAAATTCTCACAGGGCTCAGCGCGACGGCGCGATGATCGTCTTGTGGTAGAGTTCTTGCCACTTCTGCGCCTGGTCGAGCATCACGCTCGAGTCGATGGTAGAGTTCTTGCCACTTCTGCGCCTGGTCGAGCATCACGCTCGAGTCGATGAGCTGCAGCGGGCCCTTGGTGAAGGGTGAATCGACCTTGCGGCTCGGCGACACGAAGTTGCGGCTCGCGAGCAGCGGCTGCGCCTCTCCGATGAGGAAGTCATAGAACAGCACGGCGGCATGCGGATGCGGCGCGTTGCGCGCCACGCCGGCCGCGGTCGGACGCGCGATCAGCGGCGGAATGATGAACCAGTCGAGCGGCGCGCCCTTCTGTTTGATCTGCTCGGCCGAGAAGCCATAGGTGGTGAGCGCGAGCGGCACTTCGCCGGCCGCCACGAGGTTGGCGAGCAGCGTGTGGCCCTTGCGCACCGACAACCCATTGCTGGCTACTATGTCGCGGAACAGCTTGAGGCCCTGCGCCTCGCCGAGGCCGAGCACCACTTGCGCGAACCAATCATAGTCTTCCGCCTCGATGGCGAGCTTGCCCCTCCATTGCGGCTGGAGCAAATCCTGATAGGTCGTGGGCAGGCCTTCCTTTTGCACCAGGTTGGTGTTGAACGCCTGCACGAAGGTGTTGAGATAGACCGATGCCCATTCGCGATGCTTGGCGATCGATTCCGGGATCAGGTCGTCGAGATGGGGCGACTTCACCGCCTGCAGCAGCCGTTCGCGATAGAGCGGCTCGAGCGCCGAGCTCGAGCCCGCCATGACGTCGACCTCGAACCGCCTCGCCTTGGCCTCGTTGACGATGCGCTGCAGGAGGCCTTCGGAGTCGGCGCGCCAGACCTTCACCTTCACGCCATACTTCTTGTCGAAGGCCGCCGTGAGCGCCGCAATGTCCTCGACCGGGATCGAGGAATAGAACATCAGCTCGCCTTCCTTCTTGGCGCCCTCGATCAGCCGCTTCTCGCGGTCAGGTCCTTCATAGTTGGCGATGTCCGATAGGGTTGGAGCGGCGGCTTGCGGCGTCTGCGCGGTCGATCCGCCCGGCAACAGCACACCCACGAGCGCCGCTGAAAACAGCGCTGCAAGCATGGTCAGACGATTGTGCAGGCGTCGATGGCTGTTCATCGCATCCTCCGGCGTGTCCAGCCGCGCTCACCCAAAAGTAGGCCGCGTGGCTCGCAAAAGCAATGCGACCGTTCGCGCATCGCCTCGCCGCCCTTCCCCAATCGGATGAATTATGCGCTAAAATGCGGGGGCGTTGAAGTCGGGGCGGGGAATGAAGATTACAAAGCTCGAGCACTTTCATGTCGATTGCGGCTGGGAAATCTATTCCTTTCTGAAGATCAGCACCGACGAGGGGCTCACCGGCTGGTCCGAGTTCAGGGAGCACCGCCGCCCCGGGATCGCGGCCGCGATTCATGGCATGGGCGAATTTGTGGTGGGTCAGGACCCGCGCGCGATCGGGCGCCTCGAGGCGGCGCTCTACTCGTTCACGCGCAGCGTCCCGGGCGGGCTCAACCAGAACGCCGCCGGCGCAATTCTTAACGCCTGCCTCGACATCAAGGGCAAGGCCTTGGGCGTGCCGGTCTACGAGCTGTTCGGCGGCGCCGTGCGCGAGCGCATCCCGGTCTACTGGTCACGCTGCGGGGTGATCCGGGCGCGCTGTGCCGAGTATTTCGACGGCAAGGTGATCAATGCCCCGGCGGTGCGCACGGTCGATGACCTCACGGCCGCCGCCCGCGAGGCCCGCGAGCGTGGTTACAAGGCGCTCAAGACCAACCTCCTGGTATTCGACAAGAACGGTGGACGCCAGTATACGCCAGGCTCCTCACGCGGCCCCGGCCATCCCGAGCTCAACCTGCCCGAAGAGATGCTCGATGCGCTGATCGCGCAGCTTTCCGCGCTGCGCGAGGGAGCAGGCCCCAAGCTCCGCATCGCGGTCGACCTCAATTTCAATTACAAAGCCGAGGGCTTCCGCCGCATCGCCAGGAAGGTCGAGCCGTTCGACCTGATGTGGCTCGAGATGGATATGTATGAGCCGGAGGCGCTTGCCCGCATCCGGCAATCGACCACGACTCCGATTGCTTCTCTGGAGACGATCCTCGGCCGGCGCGCGCTCAAGCCCTATCTCGAAGCGCATTGCGCCGACGTCGCGATCATCGACCCGCAATATAACGGCGTGCCAGAATCGATCCGCATGGCCGCGATGTGCGACGCCTATGAGGTCAATGTGGCATCGCACTATTTCAGCGGCCCACTGTCGGCGATCATCTGTGCGCACTTCGCCGCCGTCGTCCCCAATCTGCGCATCTCGGAATATGACGTCGATGAGGTGCCGTGGAAGCCCAAGCTCCTCACCCATCCGCCGGTGATCGAGAACGGCGAATTCGTGCTGCCGACCGGCGCCGGCTGGGGCACCGACGTGAACGAGGACGAGCTGCGCGCGCACCCCGCGACGGTGTGAAGCCCTATGATCATCGACTGGCATACTCACGTCCATTCACAGCGCGAGCAGGCAGCGCCGTTCTGGCGCGGGCAATGCCCGGCGACGATCGACAATGTGCTGCGCCTGCATGACGAAGTCGGGCTCGATGTCAGCGTGATCTCGAACTCGGGCCATTATTTAAAGGAATACAGCCGTGATGAGGCGCTGCCGGCGATCCGCGAGGCGAACCAGTATCTCGCCGCGCTGCGCGACCAGCACAAGGGCCGCCTCGTCGCGCTCGCGGTCGCGATTCCGGGCGGTGGCGACGCGCATCTGCGCGAGCTCGAGCGCGCGGTGAAAGAGGATGACCTGCGCGGCGTGCTGATCAGCTCGAGCCACCGGCGCGCCTATCCGGACGACGATGACGCGCGGCCCTTCTTCCGCCTCGCTTGCGATCTCGACATTCCGGTGTTCATGCATCCGCCGTCAGTCGGCTTCGGCGAGGAGCGCATGAAGGAGTTCCGGCTGGCGTCCAGCGTCGGCCGCCCGTTCGATTCCTGCCTCGCGCTGGCACGCTTGATCGTGCGCGGCGTGTTCGAGGAATTGCCCCGGCTCAAGTTCGTGGCGAGCCATCTCGGCGGCGGTATCTGCGAGATCATCGGGCGCATGGACTATGCCTATGAGCTGCGCGACAACCCGCTGATCCTCGGCCCCTACGGGCCGCCGATCTACATCACGCGCAAGCCCAGCGACTATCTGCGCATGCTCTACTTCGACACCGTGAGCTATCACGCGCCCGCAGTCGAATGCGCGATCAAGACCGTCGGCGCCGACCGTTTGATCTTCGGCACCGATTCCCCGATGATGCTCGCGCTCAAGAAGCGCGGGCGCGACCTGATCGATCAGGTCGAGCTCAATCCCGCCGACAAGGTCAAGGTGCTCGGCGGCACCGCCAGGATGCTGCTCAAGCTTTAGGAGGACACCATCATGAAAGCCGCCGTCGTCGGCGAACAAGGCGCCGAAGTTCGCGATCTGCCGAAGCCCGAGCCCGCGCCCAACGAGGTGCTGATCCGCGTGCGCGCCTCAAGCCTCAACCGCGCCGACGTCGGCGTGGCGGCTGGACATCAGCACGGCCGTGTCGGCGGCGTCGGATCGCGCATCGGGCTCGAATGCTCGGGCGAGGTCGAGGCGGTCGGGCGCGACGTGAAGGACTTCAAGCCCGGCGACCGCGTGATGGGCTCGGCGCCCGGCAGCTATGCGGAATATGTCGTGGCCGATCCGGGCCGCATCACCCGCATCCCGGCCAACAACATGACCTACGAGCAGGCCGCCTGTTTCCCGGTCGCGTTGCAGACTCTGCACAACGCGATCGTCACCGCCGGGCGCTTCAAGCGTGGCGAGACCTTGCTGATCCAGGGCGCCAGCTCCGGCGTCGGCCTGATGGGCATGCAGATCGGCAAGCTCATGGGTGCGTCGCTGGTGATGGGCACCTCAACCAACCCGGGGCGGCGGGCGCGGCTCAAGGAGTTCGGCTGCGACCTCGCCATCGACACCACCGATCCAAAATGGCCGGAGGCGGTGAAGAAGGCGACTTCCGACAAGGGCGTCGACCTGATCGTCGACATGGTGTCGGGCGGCGTCGCCAATGGGAACCTGGAGGCAGCGGCGATCCTCGGCCGCATCGTCAATGTGGGCCGGCTCGGCGGCCAGAAGGGCGAGTTCAACTACGACCTGCACGCGCTCAAGCGCATCGACTATATCGGCGTCACCAACCGCACCCGCACGCCGGAGGAGCTCAACGAGGTGACACGCCGCATGCGCGCCGACCTATGGCCGGCGGTCGAAGCCGGCAAGCTGTCGCTGCCGATCGACAAAACCTTCCCGCTCGAGAAGGTCGCCGAAGCGCTGGCGATGATGAAGGCCAACCAGCACTTCGGGAAGATCGTGCTCACGATGTGAGCTCAGTCGGCCGCAAGCGTCAGATCACCGAAGAGCCCGGCGCATCGCCCGTCATCACCAGGCTGAGTCTAAGGCCCACCCACTCGCAGGTGCTTGCCGACCGGCAGCGACTGCGGCGGCACATCCCACGGGCGCGGCGGGCGCTTGCGTTTCGGGCGACGCTCATCGGCATCGCTGACCGCCACGGCGCCCTCGGCAGGCTTGACCTCCAGGTCGAGGTCGCCGAACCAGCCGGCCGCAACGCCCGTCACGACCAGGCTGATCTGAATTTGCTCGGCATTGCGCGGGACGTCGGCGGCAATCGAATGCCGCATCCAGTGCGAGGAGCGCACCGGCGCGCCTGACTGCACCACTTGCACAGCGTCGCCACTTTTTGGCAAAAACCGAACGACGAGCTGGGCGCCGGTTCCGATCCGCGCCCCGTCCGCGCGCATGGCCGCGCTGAAGACTAGTCGCTTGCCATGGAGCTGCCCGACCGGGAAGGTCTGCATAATCCCGCCGTCGCCCCAGGCGAGCGTGCTGTCGCTACGCGCGATGCGCACCGCGCGGCCTGCTTCGAGTGTTTCATCCTCGGCGACCGACAGCGCGTATGGATGGCGGCTGTAGCTGATCGCGCGCCAGCCGTCCGGGAGAGCGCGGCTGCCCGCAAGCTGCAGATTGGTTGGCTCGCTGTTCGAGCCGCCCTCTGATGCAACCCGCGCCCCTCGCGGATTGCCGCGCGCTGCGGTCGTCCGCTCGACGAACAGCAGGATGTCGTACTTGTCGCGTGGATTGGCGACTTCCGAGTAGTTGGTGTGATCGCCGTGGAACACGGCGCCCATCGAGCGTTGCGACGGCCTCGCGGCCAGCCACTTCGCCAGTGGGCCGTCGGGTGGGATATTGGCGAGATCGAGCGCCAAGAGCGGCAGTCCGGTCGCGGCGAGCGCGGCGTCGATAAATCCCTCGGGCGCCGGCGGCACCGTGTGTTCGCGCAGCTTGCCGGTCTCATCGGTGGCCCGAAAGCTGCCCTGATTGAACGCAAAGCCGAAGACCACCATCTCGTTGCCGAACATGGTGTGCAGGTGGCTGCCCATGTTAGTGAGCTCGATCATTTTGAAGAAGACCGATGGTGAGCGCTGCACATGCCCGTTGTGGGCCCAAAGGACAGCCTTCGCGCCATGGCCTTCTGCGTCGAGCAGCGAGCGCACGTTCGCCGCCATGCAGCGGTCGCGGAAGCGCCAGCTCTTGGCCCAGCTCAGGCTTTCGTTCTCCATCGCGTTGATGCGTGCAAACTGATCGAGCACGATCGCGCTCTGGCGCGCCAGCTGCCATTCGGACTCCGTGGTCCGGCTGACCCAGTCCGCTCGTTGGGTCACAAAGGCATCAAGAACGGTCGCAAGCTGTGACGCGGCTTGGTCGCGCACGATCGTTGGCATGAGGCGCAAGTCGTCGGCCGCATAGGCGGAGGCGAGCGGCGCGATGTTCTGCTCGCACACTGCGGCCAAATACGGCGCAACCCGCTCCAGATAGGCCAGCAGATGCATCCCCGAGGCCGGGCTGCTCTGCATGTCGAAACCGTAGAACTTCACCTTGCGGGTGTTCGCAATATTCCAGGCACGCACCCATTCAACCAGCTCGACCACCTCCTCGGTGTCCCAGGTCCAGAAGCCCATGCCAGCGACAACGTCGAGCGCATTGCCCTTGCCACTGAGCACATAGTCGTTGACCGCAAGCGTCGCGCCATACTCGGCCTCGAAGGCGATCATGGTGAAGCCGAGCTGCGACACGCAGTACTCGATCATCCGATGCTTGAGCTTGAAGAACTCGCGGGTACCGTGGGTCGCCTCGCCGAGCGAGACAATGCGCGCGTCGCCGATCAGAGGACGCAGCTGGTCGAGATCCTTAAAGTCGGTACCCGGCTCCGCGCTGGCGATCGGCAACGCGTTAGCCTTGAGCCAGCCGATGACGGCATTGTTGGGATGCGTGTGCCACTTTGCCCGAATGGCCAGCGCGGCCCCCGCGATTCCGGCTGCGCCCACCAGCGCGCTGGCGCCCAGCAACAAGGCCCGACGATTGAGCATGAGACCCTCCGACATTGGGTGAGGGGCCGCCGGCAAGCCGCGCCCCGTTCGTGCTCTGCGTGTAAGGCCAATGGGCCCGGCCCGATGTGATCGCCGTCACACGATGCCGCTTTCGGCCGTGGCCGGGATGCCGGAAAGCCGCATTTCGGCGGAAGCGCGGCCATAGTATAAGGACACCAAGAGAGGGCGGAGACGATCCCGATGCCAAGCCGATGGGCGCCGATGATGGCCATCGCCACAACCTTCGCAGCGCTGGTCGCGCAGACCGCGGCCAAGGCGGAGCCCGTCGCCGATTTCTATCGCAGCAAGCCCATCAGCCTCTATGTCGGCTTCCCGCCCGGCGGCGGCTACGATCTCTATGCGCGCGTGTTCGCGCCGCACTTTTCCCGCCACATTCCCGGCAATCCCCCGATTGTGATCAAGACCATGCTGGGCGGCTCGGGCATTCAGGCGGCCGGCTACATGACCAACGTCACGCCACAGGACGGGACCTCGCTCGGCCTGTTCCTGGATTCGCTGACGCTAGGTAAGGTCCTGGGCGGTCATGGCGACTTCGACCCGCTCAAGCTCACCTGGATCGGCCGCATCGTGTCGACCGCCACCGTCTCGGTGGTGTGGCACACCTCGCCCGTGCAGACCATCGAGGAGGCCAAGACGCGCGAGCTCCTGATGGCCGGCACCGTGCCCTCCAACACGTCGAATTTCATTCCGGCCGCGCTCAATGATCTGATCGGCACCAAGATCAAGGTGATCATGGGATTCCGTGGCTCGCCCGACCAGGCGCTCGCAATGATGCGCGGCGAGACCCATTCCATCGGCGGCATGAGCTGGGAGGCGATTCAGACCAATCACAAGGAATGGATCACCGAGAAGAAGATCAGGATTCTCTATACGCAGGGCGCGCAACGCATCAAGGATCTGCCGAACGACCCGGCGCTGCTCGACTTCGCGACCGACGAGCGCTCGCGCCGGATTCTCGGGCTCCTCGGCAGCGGCCCCGACATCGGCCGCTCGCTCGTGGCCGAGCCCGGCATTCCGCCCGAGCGCGCGGCGGCGCTACGCCAGGCATTCATGGCAACGATGCAGGATCCAGAGCTCATCGCCGAGATCAAAAAGCGCAATCTCAGCATCGAGCCCTTGAGCGGCGAGGACCTGCAGAGAATTGTCGCAGCGTCGGCCGCCACGCCCAAGGAACTGGTCGACCAGGCCAAGCGCTATGTCGGCCAGTGAAGCAAGAGCGAGCCCTGCGGCGTTCGTTCACTGCTGCGGGCATGTTGCACGTCATGCCAGTGCCGCCGATTTGAAGTTCCTACACCACCCGCAGCAAACCCTGTCAGGAACTCCAAATCGCAAAGCGGCACTAGAAACGCCCGCACTCACTGGCCAAAGCCGGGATCGCGGCCTGCAGGCGCACGCCCGGACGGCAGGTTAATCACCTGTGTTCCCTTCCTTGACACCTTCGGCGCATCGGCCTCTTCGATCAACTGATCAAGCGCGCGGGCCACGGCATTGGCCTTAGCGTCGACCGTGACTG
>WNGB01009013.1_pt1 | contig 14067 bp, 15 predicted proteins | sample 5400681 | NCBI WGS metagenome assembly WNGB01 (sample SAMN13153367, study PRJNA577476) | soil metagenome | isolation source: 115 cm soil or saprolite under grassland replicate 2 | place: USA:California | collected 2016-06-15 | reverse complement strand
TCCCAGTTCAAGGACATCTTGATCGGCCTGGGCGGCCCGCCGCCCCGGCGTCAGCTCCAGAACCATCGATGAGATCAAACCTGGGGCGACGACGGCCGACGCGGCCAAACGCTTCTTGCCCGCCAGCACCTGGGGCTATGAGGCTGAGCAGCGCCTGCTCGTCTCAGAGCTCGGGCACGGAATCGGCATGACCTACGAGGAGCCGCTCATCAGCCGCGTCTTCTCGTTCGACCATCCCCAGGCATTCGAGCCAGGCATGGTGATCGCGGTGGAGAGCCGCGAGGGCGGAGTCCGCTTGGAGGAGATGGTCCTGGTGACCGAGACCGGCCACGAGATCCTGACCACCTGGCCGTCCGAAGAGCTGCTTCAGGTCGGGACGATCGCGGGACTGGGCTGAGGACGGCACCGCGACGCACAAGAATGCATCCCATCGCGTTGAGGCGCCGAATGAGCTCCCGGCGCTTCATCGCACATGTAGATGCGCGACTCTGTGAACGTTCGGGATTTCACCAGACGTCAGATCCCGGTGGAGGTCCCTCAAATGCTACGGCAGATCCTCGAGGTTCCCGCCCTGGGTCCAGTAATCCGGGAACTCCTCGAGGTAGCCGAGCCACATACCCTCTTCCTGCCAGTAAACGTAGCGGGCCGGCACCGGGTCTCGATCCTCTCTGTTCATCTGTCCACCCCTGGAAGAGCCTAGCAGAAGGTCAGCTGAGGCCACCTTTCGCACGCCAGCGTTCCTCTCCGCGCTTCTGCAACCCAGTCATCCGCTCCTCCCTCGGCTGCGCGGCGGTGGCGGCCGTCGATGGAGCGACGAATCCTCGACGTCGCTGCGAAAGATTATGTGCGTTCACCGGCCGCCCTTGGCCCCTCACGTGTCCACCACCACCAGCTCCCGCTTGTAGCCGTGAAGGCGCTCCACGCCTTCCCGGGTGATCCGGACGGTCTCGCCGAACTGAAGGCCCATCCGACGGTCCGGCGTGATGAGCTGGGGCTGGATCGTAACCACCATGTTCTCGCGGAAGACGAAGCCGGCCGGCGTGCCGCGGTCGGTCTGGCGCGTCTGCACGATCGGCTGGTACTGGTTGGCGCCGTGCAGCAGGTCGTCGAAGATCGTGTAGCCGCGCTCGTGGATCACTTCGGCCGCGTCGAGCACCTCCTCCACGCTGGCCCCGTCGCGGAGCACTGACTCGATCGCATCGTACGCCTCGACTGCAGCCCCGTGCAGTCGCTCCCACTCGGGTGTCGGGCCGGTCCCGATCGCGTAGGTACGGTGGATCTGTCCGGCGTAGCCCCAGAACGTCCCGCTGATCTCGGTGATCAGTACGTCGCCGGGCTGGATCTCGCGGTCCGATTGGTACTGATGGGGAACGAAGGCCTGCGGGTCGTCCATCGGGGTCGCGGACATGAAGTGGATGCCGGTGTAGCCACCCAATTCCAGGTATGGCTGCTCGACGATCGCCGCTAGCTCGTACTCGCGAAGGCCCGCTCGGAGCTGATGCTCGAGCGCCTCCATGGCCCGATCCGAGAGCTCGGCCCCGATTCGAAAGAACTCGATCTCCTCCCCCGAGCGGACCAGCCGCAGCTCGCGGTACGCCGGCGTGAAATCGACCAGCTCGGAATCGGGCAGGAGCGCCGCCAGGGGGTCTCGCTGCTGGAACGGCAGGCTGCCGATGAGCCCGATTCGCTCTCCCGCGAGGCCGCGCTCCTGGATGCCCGAGGCGAGCGTGGCGACCGAGTTGGGGCCGGCCCAACGCGTGTTGGGGACCAGCGATAGGCGCTGGGCCATCGGGACGTGGTTGAATAACTGGACCAACAGCTCCGCGTCGCCGTCCAGGGGCAGTAGGACATAGCCCTCGCGACCGCCTGGCCAGTTGCTCAGGTAGAGCATCTCCAGGTCGAATCGCCCGGCGCCGTAGGCCACGGCCAGCGCTATGCCCTGGCGCGCCATCGCCGCCCTGAGGGCTGCGTGCCGCCGAGCTATCTCCTCCTCCGAGAAAGACGGGTAGCCATGGCGGGTCAGGATCCGGCAACGGGCCGAGTAAGGCTCGCTCATGCCCTCACCCCGCGAAGCGCACTTGTTCCTGCCCCCTCTTCCTCGAGGGCCCTCGAGGGGAGAGGGGAACGATTCCCGCAGATCACTCGAGGGTCGCGATCGAGACGAGCTCGCGGCTGCCCAGGCGGACCGCGCCGCCCTCCGTCACCGGGACGTGATCGCCCACCTGGACGACTCTGTTCTGGCGGCCAAGGTCCTCGGCAGCCGAGCGCTTCATCCTGATGGCCGGCTTGAAGTCGAACGTCATGCCGGCGCCAGCACGATATCCTGCTCGCCGCGCGAATTGGCTGGTCCCAGGCGGGGCCTCGACAGGTTGCCGATGCCGCTGCTGTGGAGCACCACACCTGAGCGGTCCTCGGCGCCCAGCTCTTCGGCGGTCGCCGCATAATGGTCCACCAGCTCGCCGCAGGTCGCCTTGCCGGGCACGATGAACCGGAGCGCCTCGAAGAACAGCTGGACCGCGGCTTCCATCGTAACCCGGTAATAGTCGAAGCCGGGCGTCGCTCGGTCGCCGGCGAAGAGCGAATGATTGACCTGGGCGCGGTAGCCCTGGGCCGTGGCGTCGATCTCCTGGCTGATGATCTGCCCCATCCGGAACGGGTCTCCGACAGGGGCGCCAAGGGTCGAGTTGGCGGGCTTGTCCAGGGCTATCGAGAGGCGGGTCGGCTCCTCACCGGTCTCGGCGAACATCGCCTCGAAGGTCGGAAACCAGAGGTCGGCCTGGACCTGGGGGCGTGCGCGAGTCGCGCCGATCAGGGTCTGGATCCCCATCTCGCCGGCCGCGACTGCCTGGCGGATAGCGGCGTGCTCTTCCGGACCCTCGTGCATCGCGGAGTCGTCGATCGGGCCGGCGTCGCGTCCCCACTGGTCGATTGGGACGAGAAGGATTCCGGGCAGAGCTGCCTTCAGGTTGTCGAGATATGTCGCGGAGGCCAAACCCTCCGGGTCGAATCGACTTCCGGCCAGCTTGGCGACGCCGATCCGCGTGCCGGGTTGGCCCAGGCCCACTGCTCGCAGATGCTCGGCGATGGCGCTCGAGCCATCCTGGGCGTGCGTCACGAGCCTGCCGTCGGCCACCCACCCCCCGAGCCGAGCATCCCAGAACTCCTTGTCGCGGGCGGTCCCGACAAGAGCGTGGACCGGTATCCCCTCGTCGCGCGGGAAGACCACCTCGGCTCGCCCCGGGCGGCCGCCGATCTGCGTCAGATACCTGGCTGAGTCACCGCTCAGGTCGCTGTTTATCGTGATGAGGGCATCCAGGGCCCATTCTGCACGCTGCATGATCCGGCGTACCGCTGCCCAGCGTCTATCGCGCTCGGCCAGCGAGAAGGCTGGCTGGGGATACCTGGCGGCCCCAACCGGAGCGCTCCCCTGCGCGGAGCCTTCGGGCGCGCCGCGTGGCAAGAGCTGGCTGAGCGGGAGACCCATGCCGGCGAATGCCGCATAGCGCAGGGCGTCGCGCCGCGACACGGCTCCGGAATGGAAACCAGAGTCTCTAGTCGTGCCTGACATGCTTCGCACCTCCGCTGGCTCCGAAGTTACGTCGCGCCTCTCAGTCCAGTGTCGCGATGGGGGCCAAGTCGCGCGTTCCCAGGCGCACCGCGCCGGACTCAGTCACCAGGACGTGCTCGCCGATCTGAGCGATCCGGTTCCGCTCAACCACATCTTCCACTGCTGACCGCTTCATGCGAATGGCCGGCTTGAAGTCGAACGCCATCCCGGCTGCCACGACTACGTCCTCGTCGCCGCGCGAATTCGTCGGTCCGAGGCGTGGCCGGGCGAGCGTGCCGATGCCGCTGCTGTGGAGGACGACGCCCGAGGCGTCCTCGGCGCTCAGTGCTTCGACCCGTGCGGCGTAGCGGTCGGCGAGCTGGCCACAGGTTGTCTTGCCGGGCACGATGAACTCGAGCGCGTCGGCGAACAAGTCGATCGCCGTCTCCATGGCGGCTGCATAGTAGCGATAGCCCGGCGTGCGGCGGTCGCCGATGAACAGCGAATGGTTGACCTGGGCCTGGTAGCCTTGCACGGTCGCCCCGATCTCTTCATTCACAATCAGCCCTTCGCGAAAGGGGTCCCCCACGGGCAGGGCCAGGGTCCGGTCGGCGGCCTGGTCGAACGCTATCGAGAGGCGGGTCGGATGTTCGCCGGTCTCGGCGAACATCGCCACAAAGGTCGGGAACCAGAGGTCGGCCTGGTTCTCGGCGGGCGGGCGAGCCGCGCTGACGAGCGCCTCGATGCCCTTCTCGCCCGCGGCTACACTGTGTGTGATCGCCTCGTGCTCCTCGGGGCCTTTGAGCATCGCCGATTCCTCGATCGGGCCGAGGTCGACGCCCCATCGCTCGATCGGCACGAACAGCGCCTCCGGCATCGCCGCCCTCAGGTTCTCCAGGTAAGTCGTGGAAACGAGGCCTTCTGGATCGAACCGAGCGCCGGTCAGCTTGCCGACGCCCAGGCGCGTGCCTGGCGCGTCCAGTCCCAGCGCCCGGAGCTGGAGGGCCACGGCCTGTGAGCCGTCGTCACCGCGGAGGACCAGCATGCCGTCGGCGCACCAGTCGGTCAGGCGGGACTCCCAGTAGGGCCTGAAGCGGCCGAGGAAGGCGTGAACCGGCGTCGCAGGGTCCCTGGGAAAGATGACCTCGAGGCCGGCCCCGTAGCCGCCGATCTGGGTCAGATAGCGGGCGTAGGCGCCGTGCGAGTCGCTCGGCGTGGTCAGGATCGCGTCCAGGTTCCACTGGGCGCGGTCCATGATCTGGCGAACTGCCGCCCACCTTCGGTCGCGCTCGGACGCCGAGAAAGTGGGAGCCGGAAAGCGTGCCATCCATGCCTCGCCGCGCTGGGCCGCTGGGCGGGCACTATAAGCAGGCCGCGCCGTGTCGTCAAGCGAAGCTGGGAGCGCGGGCGTCTCGCCCGCCAGACCATTGCGGGCGAGACGCCCGCGCTCCCAGGGCCGGACCGTTGCGACAGGTTGCACGGCGTCCTGGTTTGAGAAACAATAGGCCCGGGCGGTCCAGCCTCGAGCTGCGTCGAAATGCCGCTCGATCCAGAGAGGAGCGCAGCGGAGATGGTTCCACACACGCGCACGGCGGTTCTTTTGATGGTCTGCGCGCTGCTCGTGCAGGCGTGCGCTCCAGCCGCGGCGCCAGCTCCGGCGGCTCCGCAGGCTCCGACTTCGGCCCCGCCAGTCAAGCCCACTGCCGCGTCGGTGCCCGCCGCCGAGAAGCCAGTGGCCGCCGCCGTGTCGGGCGCGGACACCGAGGCCGAGGCGCAGAAGCTCTTCGAGGCCGCGAAGGCCGCCGGCGAGACCGAGATCAACTGGTACACCTCGATCAACGAGGTGGAGGGCGTGCCGCTCACCGAGATGTTCGGGAAGCAGTATCCCGGCCTGACCGTGAACTACTTCCGGTCCAGCGAGACCCAGCTCATCAGTCGAATCTTCACCGAGGCCCAAGCCGGCAAGCAGAACTTCGATCTCCTGGTTACGACCTCGGCTCACGGGCTGGTCCCGGCCGGGCTGGCCCTCAAGTGGAATCCTCCCAACGCCGCGGCCCTCGACCCGGACTACGTCGACAAGGACGGGTACTGGCAGCCGGTCTACGTGACCTGGAACGTAATCGAGGTCAACACCCAGCTGGTCAAGAAAGACTTGATCAAGAGCTACGAAGACCTGCTCAAGCCGGAGTTCAAAGACAAGATGATCATCGACGACACCGATTACGAATGGCTGTCGGGAATGATAGAGACCCGCGGGCGGGAACCGACGCTGGACCTGCTAAAGAAGATCGCGGCCAACGGCGTGACGGTCATCAATGGCCACGGCAACATCTCGGATAAGATCGCGGCCGGCGAGTACGCGCTCGCGGTCAACAACTATCTGAACCTGTCCGAGCGCGCCAAGCGACAGGGCGCGCCTAACGACTGGCTCGCCGTGGAGCCTGTGGTGGTCCAGCTCTCCAAGCTGGCCGTGAACCCCAAGGCCCCCCATCCCAACGCCGCTAAGCTGTTGGGCAACTACGTCCTCTCGGCCGAAGCCCAGCAGTATCTGGCTACCCAGGGTCGCTTCCCCACCCGCGCCGACGTGCTGCCGGACCCACCCGATCTGGTCAAGGGCCTCAAGAAGTACGCCGCTGCACCGCTCCAGGGCGACAAACAGAAGGAGATGGAGCAGCTCTTCAAGAGCATCTTCCAGTCGCCGTGACCAAGGAGCCAGGGGCCAGGAGCTAGGCCAGGAGCCGGTGGAAGGAACGCCCCACGTGACTCGCGACTCGTGACTCGCGACTGGTGGGGAGGCGAGTGGCCCAAGCGCAATTAGAACGGCCCCTGCCGTTGGTGCAGGCCAGGCTGCGGGCGGGCTGGCTCCGACCCGGGCTCCTCGCCATGGCCGGCGTCAGCTTGGTCGTGGCCTACCTGGTGCTCGGGCCTCTGGTGGTCCTGGTGCTGTCCAGCTTTCGGCGCTACAGGCTGGTGGGCGGGATCGAGTTCGAGCTCACCCTCGACAACTACCAGACCGCGTATCTGAACCCCGCTTTCCTGGAGATTCTCGGCAACTCGTTGCTCTACGCGGCGGGTGGCAGCCTGGTGGCGCTGCTGTTCGGGACGCTCGTGGCGTGGTTGGTCGAGCGCACCAACGTCCCGTGCCGCGGCGCGTTCGGCTTTATGACTATTGCCACGTACTTCGTGCCCGGTGTCCTCAGCACCATCGCCTGGATTCTGCTCCTCAGCCCACGAATTGGCGTCTTCAACAACCTCTTGCGATTGGTGGTCCCGGTGAGCGAGGGCCCGCTGAACGTGAACTCGATGGGCGGCATGATCTGGGTGTTCGGGGCCCACATGTACCCGCTCGTGTTCCTGGTCATGTCGGCCGCCTTCCGCTCGATGGATCCGGCCCTGGAGGAGGCGGCCGCCCTGTCTGGGGCCGGGCTGCTGGCCAGCCTGCGGCGCGTGACGCTAGGCATCTCGCGTCCGGCCCTGATCTCGGCGGTGCTGATCATGCTGGTCCGTGCGCTCGAAAGCTTCGAGGTCCCGCTGCTGCTAGGCGTGCCGGGTAAGGTGCGCGTGCTGACGACGGAGATCTACGGGGCCAGCCAGCGGCAGCCGCCTGAGCTGGGGGTCTCCGCCGCCTTCGCCATGATGCTGCTCGCGCTCAGCGTGGCGGGCGTGTGGCTGTATCGGCGGGCGACGGCGCGGGCCGAGCGATTCGCGACGGTGACGGGCAAGGGTTACCGACCGCGTCAGCTCGACCTGGGGCGTTGGCGGTGGCCGATCGGTGGGCTGGCCTGCCTCTTTTTCTTGGCGACGTTCGCGGCGCCCCTGCTGGCGCTGGTCTGGATCTCGCTGTTCCGCTTCGTGACCCAGCCATCGCTCCAGGCGCTCGGTAACGTGAGCCTGTTCAACTACCAGTTCGTGGCCCGCTACCCGGCCATCAGCCAGGCGTTCCAGAACTCGATCCTCAATGCCCTTCTGGCCGCCTCGGCAGTGGTGGTGATCACGGGCTGTCTGGCCTGGATCACGCTCCGAGTGCAGCTGCCGGGGCGGTGGATGCTCGACGGGCTGGCCTTCCTGCCGATCGCGATTCCGGGCACGATCATCGGGGTGAGCGTGCTGCTGGTGTATTTGACCTTGCCGGTTCCGCTGTACGGGACTCTGTTGCTGATCACCATCGCCCATGTGACGATGTATCTCCCGTACGGGATGCGGCTGCTGTCTGATGCTCTGTTGCGGGTCCACCGCGAGCTGGAGGAGGCGGCGGCACTCTCGGGCGCCAGTTGGCTGGATACGGCCCGCCGAATCCTGGTCCCGCTGCTGGTCCCGGGTATCGTCGCGGCCTGGGTCTACATCGTCACGGTCTCGTTCCGAGAGCTGTCGGCGGCCATCTTCCTGACCTCGCCGCAGTCGCGAGTGGTCTCCGTGGTCGTCTTCAGCCTCTGGCAGGATGGCAACGTGACGACCACGGCCGCGCTCGGGATCGTCGTGCTGGTCGTCCTGGCCGTTCTGGCGCTCGTGGCCAACCGACTGGGCGTCGCGCTCGGTGCGACTCGGTAGCCGGCGTTGGCGAGGCGGGAGCGCTAGAATACTGAGCAGACTCGGCAGTGGAGGTCCGACATGATCGAGGAGGAGACGCGCCAGCAGGTCGAGGCGGCCGAGACCAGCCAGGCGACGCCGATCAAAGTGAAGAAACTGGGTCACGTCGTCTACCGAGTGCGAGATATCCAGCGGTCGACGCAGTTCTGGACAGAGATCCTGGGCTTCAAGGTGTCTGACATCAACGAGAAGGGGATGGTGTTCCTGCGGCATGGCAGCGACCACCACACCGTCGCCCTGGCCGAGGCGCCGCGCGGGGCCGAGATGCCCGGCGAGTCCACCCTGATGGTCGAGCACTTCGCGATGGAGCTTGGCAGCCTGGACGACCTCTTTCGGGCTCGTGAGTTCTTCAAGTCGAAGGGCGTACCCATCTACTTCGAAGGGCGACGCGGTCCGGGCTGCAACCCCGGAGTCGAGTTCTACGACCCGGATGGCTACCTGATCGAGCTGTACGCCGACATGGAGCAGATCGGCTGGAACGGCAAGAGCCGGCCAAGCGAGCTGTGGCGCCGAGCCAAGTCGCTCGAGGACGCCGCCGCCAATCCCGTCCCGGCGGGCTAGCCCTCACCCCCTGCCCGTCTCCCAAGCTTGGGAGAGGGGGTTGGGGGTGAGGGCTCCCGGGTCCGCCTCAGCGGCTGGGCATCCAGGCCTGGAAACGCCGCTCGAGGCGCTGAATCAGGTGCGTCAGCAGGATCCCGGTCCCGGCGATGATGATCAGCCCGGCGAAGACCTTGGAGGTCTGGAAGGTGGCGCCCGCGGTCGCCATCATCAGCCCGACGCCGGCCTGGGCCGCCACCAGTTCGCCCACGAACACCCCGACCATCGCGTGGCCCACCCCCAATCGCAGCCCGGCCAGGATGAAGGGGACTGAGCCAGGCAGCGCGATGGTGCGGAAGATCTGGGCATCAGACGCGCCAAATGAGCGCGCTGCCTTGAGCAGGCTCGGGTCGAGGTTACGCACGCCGACCGCCGTGTTGATCACGATCGGGAAGAACGCGCCCAGGAAGATGATCGCGATCTTGGACGCCATCCCGATCCCGAGCCAGATGATCATGAGTGGCAGCAGCGCGACGCGCGGGGAGCTGTACAAGAAGCTGATGAACGGGTCCAGGCCATAACTGAGACGCCGATACCAGCCCATCAACATGCCCAGCGGCAGGGCCAAGATCACAGCCAGGCCGTAACCGTAAACGACCTCCTGACCGCTGACCCACAGGTCGCGCCGGATGAAGTTGATGTCACTGAAGAGGATGACGAACGCTTTGAAGATGTCGGTGGGACCCGGCAGGAACAGCTCCGGCACCAGGCGGGCCGTCGCCACGGCCTGCCAAACGCCGAGGAAGACGACCACCGCCATCGTCCCGATGATGGCGCCCTCGTAACGCGCCAGCCGGCCCGGGCGACCGGGGATGCGGAGATCGGCCTCCGCCTCAACCGCCAGGTCGGGCGCGGCGACCTGGAGCACGCCCAGGTTCGGCTCGGGCGTCGTCCTGGTCGCCATGCTCAGCTCCGCATCCGCTCGGTCTGTCGGATCGTCACTCTGACCTCTTCCTCGATGCTCGTCCAGATGAAGTCTTCGTACTCGATGAACCTGGGCGCACGCTTGACGCGCAGCTCACGGGGGCGGGGCAGATCGATCGGCACAATCTGCTTCACGCGACCCGGACGAGCGGTGAAAACGGCCACGCGGTCGGCCAGATAGATCGCCTCCTTGATGTCGTGGGTGATGAAGAGAGCCGTCTTGTGAGTCTGGTTCCAGATCTTGAGCAGCTCGAGCTGCATGAACTCGCGGGTCTGCGCGTCGAGCGAGGCAAACGGCTCGTCCAGGAGCAGCATGTCGGGGTCGGTGGCCAGGGCGCGCGCCAGGTTGGTCCGTTGCTGCATGCCACCGGACAGCTCCAGCGGGTAGGCGTCCTCGAACCCCTGGAGGCCGACCAGCTCGATAAAGCGCAGGGCCCGCTCCGCGGCCTCGCCCCGCGGCAAGCGGCCCTGCAGCTCCAGACCGTAGACCACGTTGCCCAGCACCGTCCGCCACGGCAGCAGGCTGGCGTGCTGGAAGACCATCGCCCGATCGCGGCCCGGCTTGGTAATCGGTATGCCGTTCAAGGTCAGCGAGCCACCAGAGATAGGAAGCAGACCGTCGACGGCGTTCAGAAAAGTGGTCTTGCCGCACCCGGACGGGCCGACGATTGCTAGAAACTCGCCTGGACTGACGTCCAGGGTCACGCCGTTGACCGCCAGGAACGGCGTCCCGGATCGCTCGAGCCAGTAGTGAATCGTGACGTTGCGGGCCTGAAGCTTCTCGCTCGCAACGGTCATCAGGCCGTCAGCGCCGGCCCCGTCGTGACTCACCACGCTGTTGCCTCAGCGCTCCCGAGGATTGGTCTGAGGATCAGCCCATTCGCTTCCGGCAGAAGATAGGCGGTCGTGATGCATCTGTCAAGCTTTGCCGCTTACTCCCTCTCCCTCTGGGAGAGAACAAGTGCGCTTCGCGGGGTCGGGGTGAGGGCCGCCTCTCCCTTTGGGAGAGGCTCGGGGTGAGGGCGCACCCCGTGCTCTAACCTGCTCGGCCACGGTCTGGCGGCCCAGTTCGGCCAGATGTTCCGAGGCCAACCGACGCGCCGACTCGGCGTCGCCTCGCCTGATCGCCTCGAGCAGCGCCGCGTGCTCGTCGACTACCAGGCGAACGGGCCGCGGCCGGTGCGGGATGGCGCTGTCGAGCCGCTCCGCCAGCTCGAGAAGGGAGGCCGCCAGCAGCACCAGCAAGGCGTTGCCGGTCGCCTCGGCCAACAGGAGATGGAAGCGTAGGCTGGCGTCGCCCGTGTCTCGGCCGGCGGCAGCGAGGCCGCGAAGCTCGGCCAACACCGCCTCGAGCGGGGCCAGCCGCTCTGGAGTCGCCCGAGCTGCGGCCTCAGCCACGATGCCGGGCTCGAGCAGACGGCGCGCCGCGTACAGCTGCTCCGAGTCGAACTGGCCGAGCTGAGCGAGGCGGTGGAGTGACTGGCTCACGAGCGTCGGGCTTGGCGCCGAGGCGTAGGCGCCGCCGCCCGCCCCGCGTCGGACGGCCACGAGGCCGGTCTGCTCGAGCGAGCGCAGCGCCTCCCGAACGCTGCTCCGGCTGGTGCCGAACTGCTCGGCTAGCTCGCGCTCGGTCGGCAGCCGCTCGCCGGTGGGGAATCGGCCGTCCAGGATAGCCTCCTCGAGCTGCTCGGCGATCTGGCGCGAGGCGCGGTCCCGACGGATAGGAATGAGGAATGAGGAATGGGCGCGGGTTCTGGCTCAGTCCTCATCCCTCATCCCTCATTCCTCGTCAGGATACCATGGTCCGATGTCAGACCGCCGTTGACGGCGGCTGCGCCCGTTCGCTAAGGTGAGGCCGCTGCAGGCGGCGGCCTGGCCTCAGGCGTGCTCGACTCGGATGAGGACTGTGGTGACAGATGTTTCCGTGGGCGGCGAGACGGAGCTGCGCGAGCAGATCGCGATGTCTTGCCGGATCCTGTATCGGCTGGGACTCGTGGATTACCTCGGCCATGTCAGCGCCCGGAGTCCGACGCCAGGCCAGGTGCTGATCAGCGCCCGACGCTCGACCGGCGTGCACGGCCTGGACAGCATAACGGCCGACAACGTCGTCGCGATCGACTTCGACGGCGACGTCGTCCAGGGGGAGGAGCCGCCCGTCGAGCGGTTCATTCACACCGAGATCTATCGCGCTCGACCGGGCGTCAGGGCCGTGGTCCACACCCACCAGCCGATGGCGACGCTGGTCGGGATCGTCGACCTGCCGATCCTGCCGATCCTGCACATCTCGTCGCCGCTGGTGGAGCGGCTCGTCCCAACCTACCCGTGCGCCAAGCTCATCGTCGGCTCGCAGCTCGGCCAGGAGCTGGCCAGGGCGCTAGGCGACCACGAAGTGTGCCATCTGCAGGGGCACGGCATCGTCAGCGTGGCACCAACGGTCCCCGAAGCGACGATCCTAGCGATCATGCTGGAGCAACTCGCAGAGACGAACTTCCGGGCCGCCCAGATCGGCCGTCCGCCACGCGTCATCCCGCCCGACGAGATCGACCAGCTCAAACTCCACCGCGCGCCCCTCATCGGCCGCTGGCGCTATTACGTGGAGCTGGTTGGGGGCTAGCTAGCCGCCGTCGCCCGGGGAGATAATTCCCACGCCCCATGCCCCTGCTGGCCGTGCTCGAAGGGATCGCCGGCGTCCTCGTGGTCTGCGCCATCCTGCTGGACGTCTTCCAGTCGGTGGTCGTCCCGCGGCGCGTCTCGAGGACCGCGCGGCTCAGTGTCTACCTGGTGCGCGGCCTCTGGAGAGTGTGGCGCGCGATTGGCCTGCGCCTGCCCTCGTCCGAGCTACGCGAGGGCTTTCTCGGCACCTTCGGCGCGCTCGCGGTGATCTTGTTGCTGATCGCCTGGGTGGCGAGCCTCGTCCTCGGCTACGGCCTCCTACTTCACGCGCTTCGGTCCCAGATCCGACCCGAGCCCGAGAACCTCGGGACTGCGCTCTACTTCGCGGGTACAGCCCTGTTCACTATCGGCTCCGCCGACATTGTCGCAACTGAGGGCCCCGCCCGCCTGATCACCTTACTCGCCGCGGCCAGTGGGCTCGGGGTTGTCGCCCTGGTAGTCACCTTCCTGTTCACCCTTTACGGGTCGTTCCAGCGACGGGAGACAGCCGTGGTGGTCCTCCAGGCCGGTGCCGGCGCTCCTCCGTCCGGCGTGACCCTGCTCGAGACCTATGCCCTGGCGGGAATTCTCGACGACCTGCCACGCGTCTTCGCGGACTGGCAGGCGTGGGCCGCGGAGGTGCTCGACAGCCACCTGGCTTACCCCGTCCTGGCCTACTTCCGCTCCAGCCACGACAATGACTCCTGGATCAGCTCGCTGGGGGCAGTCATGGACGCTGCCACGCTGGTGCTGACCACCATCGACGGTGGGCCGAAGGGCTGGGCCAAGCTGAGCCGAGCCGTCGGCGGGCACTGCCTCGAGGACCTCGTCCTGTACTTCCGGCTGCCCGACGACCGGGACGTCGGCGTGGAGCGCGGCGAGTTCGAGGCGGCCTGTGAGCGGCTGGCCCGAGCCGGCTTCGTGCTGCGCGAGGCGGAGGAGGCCTGGGCCAGCTTCGTCCGCCTGCGCTCGGAGTCTGCGGGCCGCGTCAACGCCCTGGCGCGCTACTGGGCGTCCCCGCCTGCGCAGTGGATCGGCGATCGCTCGCCGCTGACGAGCCCGCGCCTGCACGGCGAGCGGCCCGGCATCCTGCCCCCGGCGGGGGCGACAGACGCCCGCTGACCGACCGCGGTAAGGCCGACCAGCTCCGAAGTAACCGTGCGCCCCTCATCGGCCGCTGGCGTTACTACGTGGAGCTGGTCGGCGGGTAAGGCGCCCGCGTCCGGCCGGCGGGCTCGTCGCTCGACACTGACCCGCCGCGTGGCGGCCGACTGCTTGTCCAGGTATGCTCCAGGCGTTATTACAAGTAGATCCGGAAGAGGCGCTGTCGTCAAGAGAGCTCTAAAGCAGGCCGTCTCTGGGCTTCGAGCCGCGGTCGGAGAGCGTCTTGTGGCGGTCGTGCTCTTCGGCTCCCGTGCCCGCGGCGACGCTCAGGAGAACAGCGACTGGGATCTGCTGGTGATCGCCGAGGGGTTGCCAGACGGCTTCTTCGACCGACGTCTATTGTTGAAAAATGCGCTGCCCACGGAATGTCGCGGGGAAGTCGCCATACTGGCCAGGACGCCGTCGGAGTTTGAGGCCCATGTGCCTTCCCTGTATCTGGACAGTGCCCTAGAAATGGGCACATTCTCTACAACTCGAGAGGTTATGCGGCTGAGAAGCTGACGGATCTGAATCGGCTGATCGCCCGGTTGGGCTTGTATCGGGAGCGAACGGAGGCTGGCGATTATTGGCGATGGAAGGAAGAACCGAGCGGGCCA
>WNGB01011417.1_pt1 | contig 14068 bp, 8 predicted proteins | sample 5400681 | NCBI WGS metagenome assembly WNGB01 (sample SAMN13153367, study PRJNA577476) | soil metagenome | isolation source: 115 cm soil or saprolite under grassland replicate 2 | place: USA:California | collected 2016-06-15 | reverse complement strand
CGATCACGAAGCCCTTCTCGGTGGCCTGGACCTCCTCGTGCCAGCGGCCGTAGTTGGTGTCGACCTCGAACAGCGCGGCCAGGGTCGGGATGTCCTTGATGTCGGAGACCGAGACCGGCGTGAACAGGTTGTTCTTCAGTGCGATCCTCAACAGCGAGCGCCCGATCCGACCAAACCCGTGAATCGCGACTTTGCCCATGGTGACTTCCTCCTACTTCCTTTTCATGTCCTTCAGGCAGGCATCCCACGGCCAGCGCCGGTCGGCGCGGCCGGGGATGAACGCTTTGCCAGTCGAGTGCTTAGTATATACCTCCTCGATCAAAGAAGTGTTAAGAGATCGCTGAAGAACCCGGGTCGTGTCTCAACTCTCGCGTTAGAAGGTTAGAAGGTTGGAACGTTCAAACGTTCTAACCTTCTAACCTTCTAACGCTTCATGCTTCCCCGGAGCGCTTGCGCCAGTAGCGGGCCAGCCCCTGCCAGCTCAGATCGAGCGAGGCGGTCTGCTCGATCTGCGCGCTCTCGGCGGTCGACTCGGCGGCGTCGAGCTCGGCGCGCATCAGCGCGCGCAGCCGGTCGACCTGGGTCGCCTCGTCGGCGCCGGACTCCAGGCCGGCGCGCACGACCTCGGCCCAGCGCAGGAGCGCCGCGCGATAGTCGGCGATGTAGGCGTCCGGCCGGTAGGCCGGCCCGAAATGCGTGAGCAGCAGCGCCTGAGGGTTGAGCGAGCGCAGCGTGTCGAGCGTGCTCAGCCAGCCCTCGACGTCGATATCGGGCGGCGGCGTGGCCGGGCGCGCGACCGGCGCCTCGGGCAGGCAGACCCCGGCGGTGTCGCCGACGAACGCCGCGCCGCTGCCCTGATCGAAGTAGAACAGGTGGTGCACCGCGTGGCCGGGCGAGTCGAAGACCCGCAGTGCGCGCCCGCCGGCGCGCAGCGTCTCGCCGCCGGCGAGTGTGGTGATGTGCTGCTCGGGCACGGGCAAGATCTCGCCCCACAGCCGGCCCATCTCGGCGCCATACAGGCGCGTGGCGCTGCGGATCAGCTTCGTGGGATCGACGAGGTGCGGCGCGCCGCGCTCGTGCACGTAGACGCGCAGATGCGGGTAGCGCCGGACCAGCGTGCCGGTGGCGCCGGCGTGGTCGAGGTGGATGTGTGTCAGCAGAACCGCGCTCAGGTCGGCGGGCGAAAGCCCGTGCGCGGCCAGGCCGGCCTCCAGGTTCGCCAGCGTGCTGGGCGGGCCGGGGTCAACGATCGCCGGCTCGTCGCCGGACAGCAGGTAGGTGCCGATCACGTGCGGGCGGCCGAGGTGCAGGTCGTCGATCAGGCGCACGTCCGCGGGCAGGGGGACCAGGTCTGTATCCTTCATGCGAGCTCCCATCTCAGGTCCTATCGACTATCATAACACATCCTCGCCGGCCGGTCGCAACGCCCGCGCCGCGAGTCGCCCCGATAAACTAAAACGATCGTTCACCACGTTGTATGTCGAAGAAACATGGTATCATGGGCTGTAGGAGCGCCCCATGGAACTACCCGAAGCATACATCCCTATCGATCGCCGCATTGCGCTGGCGCATGGCGTAGATCTGCCCGATCGCACCCACGGCGCGGCGCTGTTTGCCGATATCTCCGGCTTTACGCCGCTGACCGAGCTGCTCGCAAAAGAGCTTGGGCCGCAGCGCGGCGCCGAAGAGCTGACCAAGCAGCTCATCACTATCTATAGCGCGCTGATCGCCCAGGTCGACCAGTACCGTGGCAGCGTGATCAGCTTCAGCGGCGACGCGATCACCTGCTGGTTCGACGACGAGGGGCCTGGGGCTTGGGGCTTGGGACTTGGGGCGCGGGACGTACAAGTCCCAAGTCCCAAGTCCCAAGTCCCTGCGGCCCTCAGGGCGGTGGCCTGCGCCCTGGCGATGCAGGAGGTCATGGGCTGCTTCGCCACCGTCGAGACGCCGTCTGGAGCCAGCGTGACGCTGGCGATCAAGGTCGCGACCGCGGCCGGGCCGGTGCGGCGCTGCCTGGCTGGCGATCCGCAGATCCAGCTGATCGACGTACTGGCCGGCGCGACGCTCGACCGCCTGGCGGTGGCCGAGCACCAGGCCGGCAAGGGCGAGGTGATCGCCAGCGCCGAGGTGGCCGAGCAGCTAGGCGGCGCGATCGAGGTGCGGGAGTGGCGCGAGGACGCCGAGACCGGCCAGCGCTTTGCCGTCGTAGGCGGCCTGCTGCGCGAGGTCGCGGCCGAGCCGTGGCCCGATCTGCCGCCCGGCGCGCTCGGCGAGGAGCAGGTGCGCGCCTGGATGCTGCCGGGAGTCTACGAGCGGCTGCAGACGGAGCAGGGGCAGTTTCTGGCCGAGCTGCGGCCGGCGGTGGCCCTGTTCGCACGCTTTGGCGGTATCGACTACGACGCCGACGCGGATGCAGCCGGGAAGCTGGACGCCTACATGCGCTGGGCCCAGCGCATTGTGGCGCGCTACGAGGGCGCGCTGCTGCAGCTGGCGATCGGCGACAAGGGCAGCTACTTCCACGCCGCCTTCGGCGCGCCGCTGGCGCACGACGACGACCCGGACAGGGCCGTGGCGGCCGCGCTGGAGCTGCTGTCGCTGCCGCCCGAGCTGAGCTACATCGCCGGCCCGCAGATCGGCATCAGCCGCGGCCGGATGCGCACCGGCGCGTATGGCGGGCCGACGCGCCGCACCTACGGCGTGCTGGGCGACGACGTGAACATGGCCGCGCGGCTGATGGGCCTGGCCGACCAGGGTCAGATCCTGGTCAGCCAGTCGATCGCCGACACCGTCGCGCGGCGCTTTACGCTGCGCTACGTCGGCCCGGTCAGCGTGAAGGGCAAGCAAGCGCCCGTGCAGGTGTCAGAGGTGCTCTATCGGCGGGTGCCCTCGGCGCAACGCCCGGCCACACTGTTCGCGAGCCCGCTGGTCGGGCGCGAGACCGAGCTGGCGCGGATGACCGAGATGGTCGAGGCCGCGCAGTCCGGCGTCGGCCAGATCCTGCGGATCGAGGGCACGGCCGGCGTGGGCAAGAGCCACCTAACGGCCGAGCTGATCGAGCGGGCGATCGGCTGGGGCATGCGGGTGGCCGTCGGCATGTGCCAGAGCACCACCGAGAGCACCGCCTACGCGCCGTGGCGCCAGATCCTGCGCGCCTTGATAGGCCTCTCGGCCGAGCCCGGCGCCGGCGAGGGGCCGGCGGCCACATACGCCGGCCAGATTGCGGCGGTGGAGGGCTTCGTCGCCGCGACTGACCCCGGCTGGCTGCTGCGCCTGCCGCTGCTGGGCGACCTGCTGGGGCTGCCGATCGCCGACAACGCCACCACGGCGGCCTTCGAGCCGAAGCTGCGCCAGCAGGCCCTGCTCGACCTGGTCGTCGAGATGATCCAGACCTGGGCGCAGGCCCAGCCGCTGCTGCTGCTGGTGGACGACGCGCACTGGATGGACGAGGCCTCCAAGGGACTCACCGTCGCGCTGGGCCGGGCGATCGGCGGCACGCCGCTGCTGCTGGCCCTCGCGCAGCGGCCGCGGCGTGGCGGCGCCCGTCTACTGCTGGAGCTGGACGAGATGCCCGGCCACCAGCAGCTGAATCTGGATGAGCTGTCGCCCCAGGGCGTCGCCACGCTGATCGCGAACCGGCTCGGCGGCCGGCCCAGCCCGCTGGCGCTCTCGCTGATCCAGGCCGAGACCCAGGGCAACCCATTCTTTGTCGAAGAGGTAGTGGACACGCTGCGCGAGTCGGGCAACCTCTACCGGCGCGAGAACGGCGAGTGGTGGCTGGCCGAGCGGATGTTCAGCGCCCTCCAGCAGGCCAACTGCCTGGTGCGCGCGGATGGATACTGGGTGCTGGCGCCCAGCGCATCGCTCTCGGCGGTCGACCTGGGGCTGCCCGACTCGATCCAGGGCGTGGTGCTCTCGCGCATCGATCGCCTGCCCCAGGCGCACAAGCTGACGCTGAAGGTCGCCAGCGTGATCGGCCGGACCTTCGCGATCGATCTGCTGTCGGGCGTCCACCCGGCCCACCCGAGCGAGGCCGAGCTGGTCCAGCAGATCGAGCTGCTGGAGGAGCGCGACTTCACGCGGCTGGAGGTGCTCCAGCGGCTGGTCTACCTGTTCAAGCACATCGTCACGCGTGACGTGGCCTACGAGACGCTGCTGTTCGACCAGCGCCGCCAGCTGCACAGCATGGTCGGCGCGGCGCTGGAGCGGCTGGCGCCCGACGCGACCGCGCAGCTGGCCTACCACAGCTTCGCGGGCGAGGACTGGGCGCGGGCGCTGCGCTACCAGGCGCTGGCCGGCCAGCAGGCCCGGAAGCTGTTCGCCAACCACGAGAGCATCGAGCACTTCCGCAAGGCGCTGCGCTGCGCCGAGCGTCTGCCGCCCGAGGAGACGGCCGCCGAGCGGCAGCAGATCCACGCCGGCCTGGGCGAGCTGCTGACCTCGACCGGCCAGTACGATCCGGCGCTCGAACACCTGACGGAGGCCCTGGCGCTTGCCACTGCGCTGGACGCCTATGACGCCCAGGCGCACGCCTGCCGGTGGATCGCGCGCCTGCACGAGAATCGCGGCGATTACCCGCATGCGCTGGAGTGGATTCAGCGCGGGCTGGAGGCCCTGGCCGGCAGCGCGACCGCCGCCGCGGCCGAGCTGCTCGCGATCGCCGGACTCATCCACACGCGCCAGGGCAACTACGATCAGGCGGCGCAGCACTGCCGCGACAGCCTGCAGATCGCCGAGACGCTGGGAGATACCATGGCGCTGGCGTTCGCCTACAATGTGCTGGGACACATTACGCTGCTGCGGGGCCAGAGCGCCAAGTCGATCGACTACTTCCAACAATCGCTCGACCTCTACCAGCAGAGCGGCAATATCCACGGGGCGGCCCTGTCGCATAATCAGATCGCAAACGCGTACTTCAACATGGGCGAATGGTCCGGCGCCGTCCATAACTATCGCCAGGCGCGCAAGATCTTCAACCAGACCGGCGACGTCTACAATCTCGCGATCACAGACAACAACCTTGGCGAGCTGGCGCGATACCAGGGGCGGCTTGCCGAAGCGGTGGCCTTCTACCAGGAGTCGCTGCGCTCGCTGGAGCAGATCGGCGGCTCGCGGTATGTGATCGGCGCGCTGCACATGAACCTCGGCGCCACGTTCGTCCGGCGCGAGGAGATCGACGAGGCGCGCGTGCATTTGCGGATGAGCCAGGAGATTTTCGAGCAGGCTGAGGCGCGCGATTTTCTGCCCGAGCTGCACCGGCACTTCGCCGCCACCGCGCTGCTCGCCGGCGATCTGCCCGAAGCCGAGGCGCAAGGGCAGCAGGCGCTGGGCCTGGCCCGCGAGCTGGGCATGCGTGGCGACGAGGGGATCATTCTGCGGGTGCTGGGCGACGTCGCCGCCACGCGCGGAGATTTCAGAGAAGCGGAGCAGCGCCTGAATGAGGGTCTGCTGATCCTCGAAGAGGTCGGCGACGAGTACGAAGGCGCGCGGACCCTGCTGGCGCTTGCGAAAGTCCACCTCTCGCACCGGCGGGCCGACCAGGCGCTAGACGCGCTGCAGCGCTGCACCGACGTCTTTGAGCGGCTGGGCGCCACCCTCGACCTCCTGGAGGCGCACGCAATGCGCGACGACCGGCTGGCCGTCGCGTGAGCGCACACCTTCACGCCGAGAATTTCAGCTTTGCAGCCTGTCGCAAGTCGCAAGTCGCAGGTGACAGCCTTCTGCGACCTGTGACCTGCGACCTGTGACGCACCATTGGCAGCGGTAGATGTTTCGAGTCCCCCTACTTGAGCTGGAAGTAGGCGGTCTTCTGCGAGACGCCGTCTTTCAACGAGATCGTCACGCTGTAGCACCTTGGCGCCGAGCCGGAAGGCACGGGCGTCTTCCAGCTGTACACGAACTGACCGCTTGAGCTGACGTAGCGCAGCCCCGTGTCGCCCGTCGTCGTGGCGGTGATATTATTGGTTGGCACTGTGCCAGGCGGAGGACACGCGATCGTCCCGACTTTGATCGGCTGGACGATGCTCGGATCGGTCAGCTCGACGCTACCCTTGAAAACCTCGAACTTGAGCGGCACGGTGTTTCCACCCTTCACGGTATTGTACGCGGGCGGCATACTGACGGGACTGTAAAATCCACTGAACGTCAGGCCCAGCACGGTGTAGGACCGCGCGGCTGTGGCCGTGTTGCCGGCGTTGTCCGTCGCCGTGGCCGTGAGCGTGTGCGGGCCGACGCTTGTGCTGTAGCCGCTCACGACGCAGGAGGCCAGGCCAGAAACCGCGCCGTCCGCCGTACACGTGGGCTGTGCTGGCACCGCATCGTAGTCGTAGCTCCCGCCGTCGGCGATCTTGTCATCGAAGGTCACGTTGGTCGGCGGAGTGGCGTCGAGCTTGATCGTGACCGACGCCGAGCTCTCCAGGTTCGCGCCGTTGACGGCCGTACACGTCAGGGTGGTCCCCGGCGTCTCCGCCGTCAGGACCTTCGTCTCGCAGCCGGACAACGCGGCGATGCCAGACTCGGGGTCGCTGACATTCCAGGACACGGTCACATTGCCGACGTACCAGCCGTTCGCGCCCGCGGGCCCAGTCACGCTCGGGGTGATCACCGGCGGCGTCGTATCCGCGCTCTCCTGGAAGGGGTTGCCGTGGTCCTGGCTGTAGGCGACGTTGCCGTATGGGTCGAGCGCCTCGGCGAAGTACACGATCGGATCGCTGATCTCGTTCACCGTCATTTCGGCCACGCCGTTGTCGACGTTGTAGGGCAGATCGACCTGCTGCCAAGTGCCGGACGGCTTATTGGCCGGCGCGTAGAGCACGATCACCCGCAGCGGCCCGCCGCTGTCGTCGGTGGCCTCGACGCGGAAGCGTACCGAGTTGGGTCTGCTCGTGTCGGGCCGCGCCGCCTCGACGTGGGTGATACTCGGGGCGATGAAGTCGGTCGCGCTGGCAGAGGCCGTGGTGACCTGCAGCTGCAGGCTGCTGTAGAGGCGCTGGACGCCGCGCGTCGGGCTGGTGTTGGGCGCGGCGCGGAACTGCCCCGGCGTCACCACCAGCTGCTGGCGCACCTGCCCGTCGCTCGTGAGGAAACGGTTGATCGTCGCGGGCAGGGTCGGGTACCACTGCGGCACAGAGTACAGCGGCTCGGGCGCCTGCTTATCGAGCTCCTGGGTGATCAGGCTGGTGATGGCCGGGTTGAACGCAGCGGTATCGTCGAACGTGCTGCCGCCGACGCCATTGATACGGCCGAGTATCAGCACGCCGTGGGCGATATCGCCGCCGGACGTGGCGATATCGCGGATGGTGCGCGGCTCAATCGGCCGCCCGCCCGCGGCGATCAGGTCGTTCTCGCCCCGGATGCTGTAGTACGTTCCGCGGGCGATCGTGTGCGGATCGTAGGTGAACGACAGGCTACTGGTCCCCGAGCCGATGGGCGCCGCCTGTGCGGCGAGCGCGCTTTGCGCGGCGAGCGGGGCGGCGCTGGTCTGCCCCGACAGGCTTGTCTTGAGCATTGGCAAGCCGTAGAGCGCCATCTCGGCCAGCACCTTCTCGTCGTAGTTGCTCAGGGTGCCGCCGGCGATAGCGTTGTAGTAGCGCTGCTTGGCGCGCAGCAGCGCCTGGCCGACCGCGGGCGTCGACCCAAGCTCCTCCACGAAGTTAACCATCAGGCGCTCGGAGTAGGCGATCAGGTCGGAGTCGCCGTAGCCATGGCCGGTGTTGCCGATGAAGCTGGCGCCTCGGCCCGCGAACGCCTGCGTCCAGTCGTTGCTGTCCGGCAGGTTCAGGCCGGAGTTGCAGCCCACGGTGAAGATCAGGCTGCCGCCGTAGTCCATGCCGTCGGTTATCTCGTTCACCGAGACGACGTCGGACGCGTCGTTCGGGTAGAATCGGTCGTGCGTGAAGTGCGAGTTGAGCGAGCTGAGCCCGCGCGCCCTGGTTCGCGGCGCTGTGGGCGGCCCGAAGAAGCTGGCCCGGAAGCTGGCGCCAGTCCAGGTGTCGTCGATCAGCGTGGCGCGGCTGCTGATACCATACTTCGCCAGCGTGGCGTCGATCGCGCTGGCCTCGTCCTTGAGGAAATCATACCCGGTGACAAGCGCGTCGCTCGGCGTGATCTGCTGATTGGGCAGGCCGATGAAGGTGTCGATCGCCTTGGCGATCTCGGCGGGCGTCTCGACCAGCCGGCCGACGGCGAGCTGCGGCAGGTACAGCTCGCGGCCCTTGAACGGCAGCGGCAGCAGCCCGGCGTAGTAGTCGTCACTCAGGAAGTAGCGGTTGCCCAGCGCGCTCGCGATCGCGGCGCTGTTGGGTCCGGTCACGTTCGGCGCATACACGCGCTCGTTCGCCACCACCGCCTCATCCACGATCCGCCGGAACGGCACGACGCGGTCGTTGCCGGCGATGACCAGGTACTGGAGGTTCGGGTACGCGGGCGCGACGGCATAGATGTAGGCCTTGATGTTGCGCGCCACGAAGTTGGCGGCCTGCGGATTCTGGGGCTGGCCGTCCCACAGCGCGTACGCGTTCCTGATCGCGGGCGTGCCGTCCTGGGTGAGCACGGCGTCGAGATCGACCACGACGCCTTTGACGTTCGCGTTGTTCGCCAGGGTGTCCAGCTTGCCGGCGATGGCCGCTCCGTCGGCGCCGAAGCGGGCGCGGTTGTAGAGAATCAGCGTGTTGACCGTGGAGCTTGCGGCCGGCGTGGCGTAGTTCGTCGGCACCGCAGCGCCGATTGTTGGGAACGTGTCGCTCGGCGGCGCGACATCGGCGCGCAGGTCGAACGATACGCCGACCGTGCTCGCGCCGTCGCCGGCGACAGCGATATAGTAGTTGCCGTACAGCTCGTTCACGTTGTAGCTAATCTGCTGGTTGGCCGGCTTGACGTTGGCCGAGATTGCGACCAGCGTGCTGAGATCGCCGAGCTGGCCGGCGTTGCCGATCCGGCCGGCGTTGCCGACCCGGCCGGCGTCGAGCAGATCGCCGGCGTTGCCGATCCGGCCGGCGTCGAGCAGATCGCCGGCGTTGCCGATCCGGCCGATGTCGCGCACCTGGCCGGTCTCCTCATCGACCTGCGGGGCAAACAGGTAAAGATCGTAAGCGCCCGCGCTCCGCAAGGTTATGTTCAGGCTGGAGCCCGCGTCGGGAACCTTGATCTTGTACCAGCTGATCGCGCTGGCGTCGTTCGACGCGCCGGTGATCGTCTGGCCGCTTGAGATGAGTCGGGCCGAGCCACGGGTCTCGTTGCCGAGCTCGTAGGCGCCGATGTCGCAGCGCGCGGCGCCGTCGCCGTTGCCGTCCTGCGGGCGCGTCATACCGCGCTGGTCGGTGTCGGCGCAGGCGGCCGGCACGCCGGCGGCCGGGTTGCCGGCGTCGAGCGCCGGGCTGCCGGCCAGCAGGTCGTGGGTTCGGGTGGGGCCGCCATTGTTCTTCAGCGGGCCGAGCGCGCGGCTGAACACGTCCTGTTGAGCAATCGTCTGGTCGCCAGTGCCGTTGCTCAGACAGCCGGCGCCGCTGCCAACCAGGTTATAGCCCTGGGAGGTGATCGGCGCGCCAGCGTAGCAGTCGGCGGTGGCGCCGAAGCCGGTGCCGGTCTTGAGCTTGTTGCCGGCGACGATGCTGTTCTGGAGCTTGAGCGTGCCGGTGTTGCGCAGCCCGCCGCCGTTCGCCGACGTGTTCGCGCTGATGGTCACATTGGGGGGAGATGCGGCAAGTATAGCATCCCGCAGGCGAGTCGTCTATACAGCTTCGGCTGGAAAGAGGTAACGTTTACATTACAATCCCGTGTTATAATCGTCGCCACACCCACGCCTTGCGATACGGGAGCACCGTTCATGGAGGAAACCGACTCCGGGACGCCGCCCGCGCCTGACGAGCAGATGCCCGATTTCGCGCGCGCGCGCGCGCACGCGCTGGATCGGCTGGAGCGCGAGCTGTCGCCGGCGCTGTGCTATCACTCGCTGGCCCACACGCGCGACGACGTCGTGCCGGCGGTCGAGCGGCTCGCCGCTGCCGAAGGCATTGCTGGCGAAGCGCTGCTTCTGCTGCGCACGGCGGCCTACTATCACGACCTTGGCTTTGTCGTGCAGCGCCAGGACCACGAGGTGATCGGCGCGCATCTGGCGGCAGAGGCGCTGCCGCGCTTCGGCTACGGTCCGGCCCAGATCGCGCAGATCACCGGCATGATCATGGCGACGCGCCTGCCCCAGACGCCGCATACACTGCTGGAGCAGATCCTGGCCGACGCCGATCTTGACGTGCTGGGGCGCGAGGATTTTTTAGCCACGAACGAGCGCCTGCGAGTCGAGATGGCGGCGTCGGGCGTACCTGCATCGGACGCGGATTGGTACCGCGTGCAGCTGCACTTTCTGCGCGGCCACCGCTACTGGACCGCCGCCGCGCAGGATCTGCGCAACGCGCAGAAGCAGCGCAACATTGAGATCATGGCGCGGCTGCTCGACAAGAGCCAGGGGCCGCAGCGATAGAGGAGCTTGGGCGCTAGTCACCAGTGCAATTGTCCTGTATAATCGTCAGTATCCACGTGCGCCCGAAACAGGAATCGCGCCGGCTTCCCGGCTCATACCCACGTGGGTATGCGGCGCTGTCGGCTAAGACAAAGTTATCTGGTAGCTGGACAATCTGGGCTGGGGTGGGGTGTGGGGGCCGGGCTGCGCCCGGCCCCCACACCCCACCCCAGATCGACAGTACTGCAAAGACCATCGTTCTGATACGTCGCCTAATGAAAGAACGAAGCTGCCGATGAGTACGAGATCATCGCTCCGGGTCCAGGCCGAAGTCGACCAGCTCGCAGCGCTTCGCCAGTTCGTCGCGGATCGGGCGCGAGCGCTCGGCGTGGAGCAGTCCGCAGTCTACGACCTGGTGCTCGCCGCCAACGAAATAGCGACCAACATCGTCGTCCACGGCTACCGCGGCCAGCCGGGCGAGATCGACGTCGAGCTGCGGCCAGTGGACGACGCGATCGAGATCTGCCTGCGCGACCAGGCGCCGCCGTTCGACCCGACCGGCGCGCCGACGCCGGACCTCACGCTGCCGCTGCACCGGCGTCCGCGCGGCGGCTGTGGGATCCACGTGACCCGCCAGCTGATGGACTTGATGATCTACCGCGCTCCGCCACAGGGCGGCAATGAGCTGACCCTGGTGAAGCGAGGGATCGTGGGACAGCACGCACAGGAGTAGTATCGATGCACATCACGCTTGATACCGCACAGGGCCGGGTACCGGTCGCCATCCTCGCCATCCACGGCGATCTGGACGCTTCCAATTTCGAGGACGTGATCGCGAAGGCCAGGGAGCTGTACAACGCCGGGACACGCTACCTGCTGATCGACATAGGCAACATGCCGTTTATGGGCAGCTCGGGGGTCGTGGCGATCCACAGCGTCGCGATGCTGATGCGCGGCGAGGAGCCGCCCGACCCCGAGATGGGCTGGCAGGCGTTCCACACGATCGACCACGACCGCGACAGTGGCGCGCAGCAGCACGTCAAGCTGCTCAACCCGCAGCCGAAGGTGAGCCGGACGCTGCAGATGACCGGCATGAACGAGTTCTTCGAGATCCATAGCGATCGCCAGGAGGCGATCGCATCGTTCTAGGCTGCGCCGATCGTTCTCGACTAGATCCTGAGTAACTGGACAATCTGGGCTGGGCTGGGGGTGTGGGGGCGGGACACCCAGCGGGTACCCGGCCCGCCCCCACACCCCCACCCCACCACGGATCGTAGGAAGGAGTGCATGGACGATGGAAATCACCGTATCGCAAGAGCAGGGGCGGGTGCCGGTGACGGTTTTCCGCATCAAGGGACCGGTGACAGACAACCTGGCGATCGAGCAGCGCGCCCAGGAGGCCTACGATGGCGGCGCGCGACATCTGCTGATCGACCTGTCCGACGTCCCCTATATGGCGACGGCCGGGCTGCGAGCGCTGCACGCGGTGTACGATCTCCTGCGCAGCGACTCGGATGAGAGCGCCGAAGCCACCAAGAAGGGGATCGCCGCCGGAACCTACGTATCGCCGTACCTCAAGCTGCTCAAGCCCACGCCGCACGTGCTGGAGGCGCTGAAGGCGGCCGGCTACGATATGTTTCTGGATATCCACCGCGATCGCAGGCAGGCGATCGCCTCGTTCTGATGTATAACGCCCCCACACCCCCACCCCCCCACAGAGCGACTGTAAAGCAGAGTACGAACAGAGCGGTCATGGATAAGATTTTGATCGGGCGCGTGCCGCTGTTCGCCGCGCTGCCGCCGGATGAGATCGGCCGCCTGGCGGCGTCGCTCAGCTCGGCGGTCTATCCGGCAAACACGATTCTGTTTCGCGAGGGCGACCACGGCGACCGCTTCTATATCGTGCTCGCCGGCCAGATTGCGATCGTCAAGGCGCTTGGCACCGACGACGAGCGCCTGCTGGGGGTGCGCGGCGCGGGCGAGTTCGTCGGCGAGATGAGCCTGCTCAGCGCGGATGGGCTGCGCACTGCCAGCGTGCGCGTGCACGAGGACGCCGAGGTGCTGGAGCTGACGCGCGCCGACTTCGACGCGCTGCTGCACCGCCACCCGACCCTGGCCTACGAGATGCTGCGCGTGCTCAGCATGCGCCTGCGCGCGTCGCACGACACGGCGATTCGCGACCTGCACGAGAAGAACCAGCGGCTCACCCAGGCCTATGCCGAGCTCCAGGCCGCCCAGGCGCAGATCATCGAGCAGGAGACGCTGGCGCGCGAGCTGCGGCTGGCCCGCGAGATCCAGGAGAGCATGCTGCCGCGCAAGCTGCCGCAGCTGACCGGCTTCGAGATCGGCGGGCGCATGATCGCGGCGCGCATGGTCGGCGGCGATTTCTACGACGCCATCCCGCTCGACGCCGATCGCGTGGGCGTGGTGATCGGCGACGTGTCGGGCAAAGGGGTGCCGGCGGCGCTGCTGATGGCGCTGGTCTGCAGCCTGCTGCGCGCCGAGGCGGTGCGCACCGACTCGCCCGAGGAGGTGCTGCGGGTGGTGAACGGGCACCTGCTCAGCCGAAATGCCAGGGGGATGTTCGTCACCGTGCTCTACGGCGTGCTGCACCGCGTGACGCGCGAGTTCACGTTCGTCCGCGCCGGCCACGAGCTGCCGCTGGTGCTGGATGCGGGCGGGGCGAACCTGACGCCGGAGCGCGGGCGCGGGCACCCACTCGGGATGTTTGCGAGCCCGGCGCTCGACTCGCAGACCGTGGTCGTGCCGCCCGGCGGCACGCTGCTGCTGTTCACCGACGGCGTGACCGAGGCGATGGACCAGCAGGGCGAGCTGTTCGGGGTCGAGCGGATCGCCGAAGCCGTGCGCGACTATCCGCGGGCGACCGCGCAGGAGCTGTGCGATCATCTGGTCGACGCGGTGACGGCGTACCACGGGGCCGCGCCGCAGGCCGACGATATCACGCTTCTGGCGGTGCGAGCGCGCTAGTATATATCGGCGGGGAGTTCGTAACGAGTTCGCTGGACGGAGGACCGACGACGGGAGACGAATCGCCCGGTCGTCCGTCTTCGGTCGTCCGTCCAGCACCAGGCAACTATGTCTGCCCAGCTCGTATGAGGAAGGCACGATGGATCAGCGGTATACCGAATCGGTGCTCCACAGCGTAGCGGCACGCCCGCCCCACAATCTCCCCGCGGCGCTCACGGCATTTATCGGCCGCGACGCCGAGCACGCCCAGGTGATCGCGCGCCTGCGCGATCCGGCCTGCCGGCTGCTGACGATCACCGGCGCGGGCGGAGTGGGCAAGACGCGCCTGGCGATCGAGGCGGCCCGCTCGCTCGCCCCCGCCGCGGGCGTCGAGTCGCCGTTTGCCCAGGGCGTCTGCCTGGTGCCGCTGGCGCCGCTGTCCGCCTCGGAGGCGGCCCGCGATGTGCTAGCGACGACGATCGCCAGCGCGCTGGGCATCGCGCTTTCCGGCCCGGAGACGGCGGTGGTGCAGGTGACGCAGTACCTGCGCGAGAAGGCGATGCTGCTGCTGCTCGACAACTTCGAGCAGGTGCTGGCCGGGGCCACGGTCATCACAGCCCTGCTGCAGGAGACCCCTGCGCTGAAGATCCT
>WNGB01033158.1_pt1 | contig 14072 bp, 14 predicted proteins | sample 5400681 | NCBI WGS metagenome assembly WNGB01 (sample SAMN13153367, study PRJNA577476) | soil metagenome | isolation source: 115 cm soil or saprolite under grassland replicate 2 | place: USA:California | collected 2016-06-15 | reverse complement strand
AGGAGGTTGATGTTCTGCAGGTCGATCGATTGGTTGTGCCGGAACACCGCCAGGATGATGGCGAGTCCGACGGCCGCCTCGGCCGCGGCCACGATCATCACGAAGAACGCGATCAGGTACGCGCCCACCCCGTACACCTGGGCCAGCGCCACGAACGCGAGGTTGACGGCGTTGAGCATCAGCTCGACGCACATGAACAGCACGATCGCGTTACGACGCAGCAGCACGCCCGCCACGCCGATGGTGAACAGGATGGCGGAGAGACCGAGAGCCGGGCCGAGGAGCATCAGACCTTCCGTTTCGCGAGCACGACCGCGCCGACGATGGCGGCGAGGAGGAGGATGGAGGTGATCTCGAAGGGAACCAGGTACTCGTTGAACAAGGGCGGAGCGATGCCCCCGACGACGCCGTGGGCCGCCGTCGCCTGCTGGGCGGCTCGGCCGCCCGCGAGAGCCGCCGCTGCTTCGGTCGCACCGGCGGAGGCGAGCACCTCTCGACTGATACGCGTGGGCGTGTAGGCCCACAGTCCGCCCAGCTCCACCGCGATCAAGCCGGCCAGCACCACCATCGTGGCGACCCCGGCGGGGCCCCGGATGTCGCTGCCGGTGCGACCCATGTTGAGCAGCATGATGATGAACAGGAACAGCACCATGATCGCGCCGGCGTACACCAGGATCTGAATCAGCCCGATGAACTGCGCCTCCAGAATCACGAAGATCGCGCCCAGGGCCAGCATCGCCTGGACCAGCCAGATGAGCGCCCCGACCGGACTGCCGCGGGTCACGCACATCGCCGCCGAGAGCACGGCGAAGCCGCCGAAAATGTAGAAGACGGTCTCGGTCATGCTACTCGCCCGCCGGGTCGCTCGGGTCCCACAGGGTGCAGACCGGATGGGTCTGGGACTGGAGCCGCTCGAGATCGTAGACGAAGCGCCCCCGGCTGTACTCCGAGTTTTCGTAGTGGACCCCTACGTGAATCGCCTCCTCGGGGCACACTTCCTGGCAGTAGCCGCAGAACACGCAGCGGAATTCGTCGATCTCGTAGATCAGGGGATAGCGGTTTCCCTGCTCGTCCTCGCCCGGCACCAGCTTGATGCAGTTGGCCGGGCAGATCTGGGGACACAGTCCGCAGGCCACGCACTTCGAGCGGCCCTGCTCGTCGGTCATCATCCGGTGGGTGCCCCGCCAGCGCGGCGAGAGAGCCCACTGCCCCATGCCATGCGCGCTGTCGGTGCTCTTCTCCTCCGGGTACTGCATGGTGACCCGCTTCTCGAACATGTGCTTGAAGGTGAGCGCCATGCCCTTCAACGTGGCCCGCACGTAGCTCATCTCCCGCTCGGGACGCTCCAGAACCTTGACGCCGATCGCCATCAGGAGCTCGCAGGCAGACGTTGGGCCTGGCGCATCGCCGCCGCGCGCGCCCGGCGGACGGCCGAGCCGCCGAGAATGAGCCCGCGGTCGAGCACCAGGAAGAGGAGTATCGCCAGCACCAGGCTGAGGCCGGTCAGCACCAGATGGGTGGGCCGTGTGCCCTGGACGCCGGCTCGCTCCGCCAGATAGAGCACGACGCACACCACCATGATGTAGGCCAACGTGACCGGCATGAAGAACTTCCAGCCCAGAGCCATGAGCTGGTCGTAGCGAAAGCGAGGCAGGGTCCAGCGGATCCACATCACGAAGAAGATCCAGAACATCAGCTTCGCGAAGAAGAACGTGCCAGTCGCCAGCGTCTGCAGCACCCCGCCCTGCTGGTCCCAGCTGGTGAACGGAATGTCCCAGCCCCCGAAGAACAGCGTCGCCAGCATGGCCGAGATGGTGACCACGTTGGCGTACTCCGCGATGAAGAAGAACGAGAACTTCATCGCGCTGTACTCCGTGTGGTAGCCGGCGATGAGCTCGGACTCCGCTTCCGGCAGATCGAACGGCAACCGATTGGTCTCGGCAAAGCCGCTGACCAGGAATACGAAGAACGACAGGAACAGCGGCAGCACGAACCAGAGCCCCTGCTGCTGGAACTCGATGATCTTCGAGAAGCTCACGTCGCCGGTGAGCAGCAGGACCGGGATCAGGCTCAGGCCCAGCGCGACCTCGTACGAAACCAGTTGCGCGCTGGCCCGGAGGCCGCCCAGCAGGCTGTACTTGCTGTTCGAGGCCCAGCCGGCGAGCGCGATACCGTAAACGCCGAGCGACCCGATCGCGAGGACGAAGAGAAACCCGACCGGGACGTCGGCCACGACCATCGGCATCGGGCCGTGGTAGGCCATCACCCCGAACACCGCGTGGAAGGCAGCGGTCACGATCCGGCTCAGCGACGCGCCGATGCCGGGGATCCCCTCGAACCAGCGCCCCAGGTCGCGGCCGAAGTCGTCCGAGTTGATCGGAAGCGGGGCGGCGAACGGGATCACCGCCGAGAGCATCAGCGCAGGAATGAAGGCCAGCGCGGGGGCGATCGTGAACAGGACCGGATTCGCCTCCGCCGGGAAAGTCTCTTCCTTGAGGATGTTCTTGAGGCCGTCGGCGGCCGGCTGGAGCAGCCCGCCGTAACCCACCCGGTTCGGGCCGAGCCGGTTCTGCATCCAGGCCGACACCTTCCGCTCCATCAAGGTGAGCAGCGCAACCCCGACCATCACGACCGTAAACACGAAGAGCAGCTTGAGAACGGTGAGCAGCAGGAAGCCCTTCATCTCAGGGGTCATCGGGTTGCCTCCGCCGGAGCGCCCCGCGACAGCAGGTGTCCGGTGAAGCCCAGATCCGCGTAGGTGAGCCCGGCAAACGGGGCCCAGGTCTCGCCCAACTTCGCGAACGCCTGAGCCGCCGTGGCCGGTGCGTCCGCGTCCGGGCCTGGCCCCGCGAGCACCTCGCCCGCCACCCACCAGGCCGGCCGAGCCATGCCGGGCTGGGATCGCGCCTGATTGTAGCGTTGGACCCGGAGGTCACGGTTTACGTAGCTGCCGTTCTCCTCCGCCATGCTGGTGACCGGGAGCACCAGATCGGCGTTGCGGAGCCGGTCGTAGGGGACCGTGCCGAGCACGATCAGGACGCCGGGGGTCGCCGCGACGACCGCCTCGTCCTCCGGAGACAGCTCGGCGTCGAGCAGGATCACCACGGCCGCGGCGGCGATCGCCGCGAGGGCCCCGGCCCAGTCGCGACCGTAGCCGACCAGCTCGGCGCCATGCAGATTCGCCGCCCGCTCGCGCCGGAGTGCCAGATTGGGGACCGCAGCCAGCGGGGCTTCCTCGCCCAGCGGCACCTGCACGGCGGCCGTGACCGCACGGTCGTCGACCAGCCGCCGCAGCAGCCCCAGCGATTCGATGGACGCGCGAGGGGATGCGAGGATGACGGCGGGACCGCTGGTGCCCCGCAGAATCTGGCCGAACCGATCGAGCGCCGTATCCCAATCGGTCGCCACGTGGCGCGCACCGTCGCGCAGCAGCGGCGCCTCGATCCGATCCCCCCGGTTCATCCAGCGGTAACTCCGCCCGTGATCGCACATGAAGTGGCGGTTCACTTCGAGGTTCGGGCGCGGGCGGAGCCGCACGACCACGTCGTCGCGAGTGTCGATCGTGATGTTGCAGCCCTGGGTGCAACCTGGACAGACGCTCGCGGTCTTGTCGAGATCCCAGGCGCGCGCCTTGTGCAGGAAGTCCTTGGAGATGAGCGACCCTACCGGGCAGAGGTCGACCACGTTGCCTGCCCAGGGATGGTCGAGGAGCTGCTCTTCGGCGATGCCGATGTAGGCCCGGTCGCCGCGCTCCGAGACGTTCAGAATCGGAGCCTCAGCGACGTTCTCCATGAAGCGGACGCAGCGGGTGCAGAGAATGCAGCGATTGGGCACGTACAGGATGTCGGGCCCGAAGTCTTCTACCGGGCTGTAGCGCTTGGCGTACTCGGCATAGCGGGTGCCGGAGCGCCCCTCCTGGAACACGTAGTCCTGCAGCTCGCACTCGCCAGCCTGATCGCAGATCGGGCAGTCGAGAGGGTGGTTGATCAGGAGAAACTCGAGGACGCTCTGCCGGGCGGCTTTGGCCTTGGGGCTGTCGACCCTGACCACCTGGCCCTCAGCCACGGTCGTGACGCAGGCCGGCGCGAGCTTCGGCTGCTTCTCGACTTCGACCAGGCACATGCGACAGACCGCCGGCGCCGGCAGCGAGGGGTGGTAGCAGTAGTGGGGCACGAGGACGCCGGCCTGCTTGGCGGCCTCGATGATCGTGGTGCCCTTGGGCACCGCGATCTGCACACCGTCAATCGTCACGCTTACCAGATCCTCGGCCATTATTTCACCGCAGAGGCGCAGGGAACGCAGAGGGCGCCGATGACCCAATGGGTTCCCTTGTCTCTGCCCATAATGTTTTGGTGGGTGACCATGCCTGCATCACGAAACACCCCAAGTCCCTCTCTGCGTCCTCTGCGCCTCTGCGGTGAAACTGATCAAACCCCAACCATTGAAGGCTTGCGCGCCTTGGAGATGTACGCCTCGAACTCTGACTTGAACTTCTGGATCCCGCTCACCACCGGCGCGGCGCAGGAGTCGCTCAGCACGCAGATCGTCTTCCCGGTCATGTTTTCCGAGAGATCGAGCAGCAGATCGAGGTCCTCCGCCTTTCCCTTCCCCGCCAGGATGCGCTCCAGCACCTTGGTGGTCCACGCCGTTCCTTCCCGGCACTGGGTGCACTGGGCACAGGACTCGTGGGCGTAGAAGCGCGCCAGCCGCCAGATCTGGTAGACCATGTCGGTCGAGTCATCCATCACGATCATCCCGCCCGAGCCGAGCATGGAGCCGTGGGTCTGGATGTTCTCGTAGTCGGTGGGACAGTCCTCCACCTCCGCGGCGTTCATGATCGGCACGGAGGAGCCGCCCGGGATCACCGCCTTGAGCGTGCGGCCCGGCCGCATCCCTCCGGCCAGCTCGAAGATCAGGTCCTTCATGGGGAAGCCAAGCGTGATCTCGTAGTTGCCCGGCTTCTGGATATGGCCGCAGACCGAGATCAGCTTGGTGCCGGTGCTCTTGGGATTGCCCAGCGCGAGCCCTTTGTACCAGGCGGCCCCACGCACGATGATGTGGGGGACGGCGGCCAGGGTCTCGACGTTGTTGACCGTGGTGGGCATGCCGAACACGCCAGCCTGGGCCGGGAACGGCGGCTTGATCCGGGGGTTCCCCCGCTTGCCCTCCAGCGAGTTCATGAGCCCGGTCTCTTCGCCGCAGATGTAAGCGCCGGCCCCGCGGTGGAGCACCATCTCGATCCGCTTCCCGCTTCCCAGCACGTTCGCGCCCAGCGCGCCATTGGCGTAGGCCTCGGCGACGGCGTCCTGCATGATCCGCAGCGGATCGGTGAACTCTCCGCGAATGTAGATGTAGCAGGTCTCCGCCCCGATGGCGTAGCAAGCGATGGCGCAGCCTTCGATCAGCGCGTGGGGCGTCCAGCGCATGATCTCGCGATCCTTGAACGTCCCCGGCTCGGACTCGTCGGCGTTGCAGACCAGGTAGTGCGGCTTGCCGCTGTTCTTGGGCATGAAGGACCACTTGAGCCCGGTGGGGAAACCCGCACCGCCACGGCCTCTTAGACCGGATTCCTTCACCGCGTTTGTCACCTCGTCCGGAGCCATGCCAAGAGCCTGGCGGAGCCCGGTGTAGCCACCCCGCTCGACCCAGCCCTGGTAGCTGCGCGCAGCGGCATCGCCGAAATGCTTCGACAGGACCACCGTCTCCTTGGGATGACTGGGATGCGGGAAGCCCATTACGGGTACCTCTTGAGGATCTCGCCGACACGTTCAGGCGTCACACTCTCTATGAAGTCGTCATCCACCAGAATGGGGGTGGGAAAGCCACACGCCCCCAGACACTCGACCTCCATCACGGTGAACCGCCCGTCCGGGCTGGTGGCGCCGAGCTCGCGGCAGCCGGTCGCCTCGAGCAAGGCCCGAAGGGTGTCCTCGGCGCCACACAGCCCGCAGGGGGATGTGGTGCAGACCTGGATGAAGTGCCGGCCCACCGGGTGGGTGTGATATATCGTGTAGAACGTGATCATGTCCTTGATGTACGCTGGTGTCAGTCTCAGCCCAGAGCGCCGGTAGGAGGCACGCGGCCTTGGTCGGGTAACGGGTAAAGAGCTGCTCGAGCTCAGCCTTTGCCTCACCCACAAAAACCGCCTCGTGCGGCGCGGTGTGACCCCCGCTCCGCCCGTGGCCCTTGTGGGCGTGGAGCTGCTCGAGGTGCTGGCTCATCGATCCACTTCTCCCATGACGATGTCGATGCTGGCATTGATCGCGATCACGTCGGACAGGAGCGCGCCCTCGCACATGCGAGGCAGCGACGCCAGGTTGATGAACGCCGGCGGACGGATGCGCCAGCGGACCGGCTTTGCGGTGCCATCGGAAACCAGATAAGTGCCCAGCTCGCCTTTGGGGTTCTCGATACCCACGTAGGCTTCGCCCGCCGGCGGCTTCACCCCTTCCATCACCTGTTTGAAGTGAAAGATCATGGCTTCCATGTCGCTCATGGCGCGCGATTTGGGCGGGAGAATCACCCGCGGATCGGCCACGTTGACTGGGGCGCCCTTGAGCTTCTCCAGCCGGGCCAGCGCCTGCTCCAGGATCCGGGTGGACTGCCACATCTCCTCCAGCCGGATCCGGTAACGGTCGTAGATATCGCCGTGCCGGCCCACCGCCACATCGAAGTCGTAGGTCTCATAGCCGAGGTAGGGCCGGTCCTTCCGCACGTCGTAGTCGACGTTGCTGGCGCGGAGCATCGGCCCGGAGAGCGAATAGTTGATCGCCTCCTCCCGCGACAACACGCCGACGTCCTGGGTTCGCCCGCACCACACCGCGTTGCGCGTGAATATGGTGTCCACTTCCTTGAGCGTGCTGGGGAACGTGCGGCAGAACTCGCGGAGCCCGTCGGTCCAGCCGGCGGGCACGTCGGCCATCATACCGCCCACCCGGGTGACACTGGTGGTGAGCCGCGCACCGGTCCACGCCTCCTGCAGGTTGTACACCCGCTCCCGCTCCTGGAACGTCCACAGAAACGGAGTGTACGCGCCGAGGTCGATGCCGGTGGTCCCTAACCAGACGAGATGGGAGATGATCCGGCTCAGCTCGCAGGCGATCACCCGCAGCACCTGGCAGCGCTCGGTGATCGCGAGCCCCATGAGCTTTTCCACCGCCAGCGCGAAGCCGACATTGTTCGCCATGGGCGACAGATAGTCGGTGCGGTCGGTGAGCGGGATGATCTGATTGTACTGCCGGTACTCACCCAGCTTCTCGAAGCCCGAATGGAGGTAGCCGACGTGGGGGATCACCCGGATCACCGTCTCGCCGTCGAGCTCGATCACCAGCCGGAGCACGCCGTGAGTCGCGGGGTGCTGCGGCCCGATGTTAATCAGCATGTGCTCGGCGCCGAACCCCTCGTCAAACTCGCCCGGCACCTTGTACTCCTGGGTGTCCTTGAGACTCAGGCCGAGCGGGACCCTGGTCACCTCGCCCTGGGCGTCGAGCCCAGGAGTCATGAGGTCGTATTCGACCGTGCGGCGGCTCATTTGAGGAACCCCCGTTCGCCGCGGCGCAGGCGCTCGCGCACGTCCTTGGGCAGCTCGTGAAACGCCGAGGCGATCGAGAGCTCTGTCAGCGAGTAGTGGGCCTCGGGGCTGGCCGCCAGCGCCTGGCGGGTCTGCTCGGCGCGGCTGAAGTGGCCCCGCAGGGGAAAGTCCTTCCGCAGAGGGTAGCCCTCCGCGTAGGTCTCCCACATGAGGATGCGACGGAGATCCGGATGCCCGGCAAAGACCACGCCGAACATGTCGTAGACCTCGCGCTCGAGCCAGTCGGCGCCCCGCCAGAGATCGTAGACCGAGCGGACCTCGAGCGGCGCCTGCTTGTCGAGCGCAACCTTGACCCGGAGATCGGCTTTGCGCTCGAGCGAGCGGAGCTGCCACACCACCTCGAGCGGCAGCTCCGGATCGCGATACTCGACCGCGGTGATGTCGGTGAGGTAGTCGAAGGTCTGCCCCGGCTCGGTCTTGAGCCACCCCAGCACCTCGTGCGCCCGATCATTCCGGAGGTACACGATGGTGTCGCCGCAGGACACGACGGCGCGCTCGACAGCATCGCCGAACGCGTTGCGCAGGGCGGGCACGGTGGAAGACAGCTGGCTCATGCGTTCTTGGTCTGATGCACGGAGTTGCCGAAGGGCTCCGACAGCTCGTCCACCCGGTCGGCGGGCAGGAACAGGCCCGCGGGGCCGACCATGTGCTCCTCGCGGAGGCCATCGTCGGTAATGCTCTCGCCCTCGATTTTCTTCTGGAGCAGTTGGATGCCGTACATCAGCCCCTCGGGGCGCGGCGGGCACCCGGGCACGTACACGTCTACCGGAATGATGGTATCGATCCCCTGCACCATCGCGTAGTTGTCGAAAATCCCGCCCGACGAGGCACAGGCTCCCATCGAGATCGACCACTTGGGCTGGGGCATCTGGTCCCAGATGCGCCGGATGACCGGCGCGAGCTTGAACGGCAGCCGGCCGGCGCAGATGAGGACGTCGGCCTGCCGGGGAGAAAAGCTCTGCCGCTCCATGCCGAACCGCGCGATGTCGAACCGGCTGGCCGCCGTCGCCATGTACTCGATGGCGCAGCAGGCGGTGCCGAACGGCATGGGCCAGAGTGAGTTCTTCCGGGCCCAGTTGACCAGGAAATCGAGCCGGGTCGTGACCCAGTTGGGCGACACGGTAGACACGGTCGAGAGCTCCCGACCTTCGGCGCGGGCCTCCTTGTCCTTCAACTCCTTGTCCTTCAATCCCACTGTAACGCTCCCCGCTTCCAGGCGTAGACGTAGCCCACCGCCAGGATCAGCATGAAGACGACCATGTCGAGGATCACCAGCCCGGGACTCAGGGGAAGCACCTTTTCCCGTGCCTGGAAGAAGGCGACCGCCCAGGGGACCATGAAAACGACTTCGATGTCGAAGATGATGAACAGCATGGCCACCAGGTAAAACTTCACCGAGAATCGGTCCCGCGCGTCGCCCAGGATCGGCATGCCGGATTCATAGGGAGCGATCTTCGTGGGGGTGCGGCGGTAGGTGGAGAAGACATGCGACAGCCCGAGCATCAGGATAGCGTTCGCGATGACGAACGCCATCAGGATAAGGATCGGGATGTAGGCCTGGAGCATGACGTTCGCTCCCCTCGTGAAAAATTTCACGTGCTTCGATGGGAAAAGCTAACCGCGGCCGGAAGGCACTTCAACCCTGCCGCGCCCCCTTATATTCCCGCCCGACTGTCGCCCGCTCGAGGGTCCCTTGTCCATCAAGTCCGACCGTTGGATCCGGCGCATGGCGCGCGAGCACCGGATGATCGACCCCTTCGTCGATTCCCACCTGGGCCGGGTGGATGGCGAAGGCCGCAAGTGCATCTCGTTCGGCGTCTCGTCCTACGGCTACGACATGCGGGTCGCCCCCGAGTTCCGGATCTTCACCAACGTCCTCTCGGCGATCGTGGACCCGAAGAACTTTGACTCCAAGAGCTTCGTGGAGTTCCAGGGCGACGTCTGCATCGTGCCGCCCAACAGCTTCGCGCTGGCACGCTCGGTGGAGTATTTCCGGATCCCCCGCAACCAGGTCCTCTTCTTCGAAGCGGACGATGACGACATCTGCGAGACGAGTTACAAGGACAAAGCCGGCAAATACCAGGGTCAGCAGGGCGTGACGCTCCCCCGGCTTTAGCCACCGCAGTCTATCACACCGCCCGTTCGCCTCTCCTCCGAAGGGACCGCCTCGTGCGTGCGCTTCCGAACCTCGTGATCGTTCTGCTGGCCGCATCCGGCGCGGTGTCAGCGCAGGACTCGCCGCCGCGGACAGCGGCCGACCAGTCGCTGTTCCGGCGGCTCGAGCTGCCCACCCCGACCCCCATCCGGACCGGGAGTGGTGCGCCGGGCCGGGGCTACTGGCAGCAGCGCGCGGACTACGTCATCAAGGCCACCCTCGACACCACTGCGAAGGCGTTGATCGGCGAGGAGCAGATCAGCTACCTGAACAACTCGCCCGACACGTTGCGCTATCTCTGGCTGCAGGTCGACCAGAATCTCTTCACCGACAGCAGCCGCGGCACGGCACTGCTGCCGGAGTTCAGCGGCACCGACGGCGGCGTGCGCATCACCTGGCTCGGCGAGCCGGCCCTGGCCGCCGCCCGAGGCCGAAAGGCTCAACCCGCTGGCCCGCTTCACTACACGCTCAACGGGACCATGCTGCGGGTGGACCTGGAGCGGCCGCTCCCACCGGGGGGCCGGCAGCGGCTGGGCGTCTCCTGGACCTTTCCCTTCGGCCCGCTCCGAAACCGGATGGGCATCGAGACGATCGACCGAGCGACCATCTACGAGGTCGCGCAGTGGTATCCCCGTCTCGCAGTCTACGACGACGTCCGCGGCTGGAACACCGAGCAGTATCTGGGCGAGGGTGAGTTCTACCTCGAATACGGCAGCTTCGACGTGAGCCTCGCGGTGCCCGCGAACATGCTGGTGGCGGCGACCGGCACGCTGCGGAACCCCGAGCAGGTCCTGACCGCAACCCAGCGGGCTCGCCTGGCCCAGGCGCGACGGAGCGACCGGACCGTGGTTATTCGGGGGAAGGATGAGATGGCCGCGAGGTCCTCGGCGGCCGGATCCGGCGCCACCCGTATCTGGCGGTTCACTGCCGACAGCGTTCGCGATTTTGCGTGGGCGGCGGCTCCCCACTTCATCTGGGACGCGGTCTCGGCCAACCAGGGCAAGGTGCTGGTCATGAGCTTCTATCCGCTCTCGGCGGATTCGTTGTGGAACCGGGTATCGGAGTATGGCAAGCTCGTCATCGAGCGCTATTCGAAGCAGTGGTGGCCATACCTTTACCCCTCGGCGGTGAACGTGAACGGAGTGGAAGGCGGGATGGAGTACCCCATGATCGTCTTCTGCCACAATCGGACCAGCGCGCAGGGATTGTACGGGGTCACCGACCACGAGTTGGGGCACACCTGGTTCCCCATGCTGGTGGGAAGCAACGAGCGACTGTATGCCTGGATGGACGAAGGGTTCAACACCTTCATGAACTACTACAACTGGAAGCAGCAGTACCCGGACGTGCCCGCCCGGCGCGCAAACGCCCAGGACTATGTCACCTACGCCCGCTCGGGCCATGAGCTTCCGCTCATGACGCCGCCTGACCAAATCCCCTACCCCGAGCTCCACGAAGTGGGCTACAACAAGCCCGGGCTCGGGCTCCGCATGCTGCGGGAGTACGTCCTCGGCCCCGAGCGGTTCGACTCGGCCTTCCGGGAATACATCCGCCGGTGGGCCTACAAGCACCCCACCCCCGCCGAGTTCTTCCGTACCATCGAGGATGGCGCAGGCGAAGACCTGAGCTGGTTCTGGCGGGGCTGGTTCTACACCACCGCCACCATCGATCAGGCGGTGGACTCGGTCGTGCTGTCCGACACGGCGGGGGTGGTGTCGCGAATCCATCTTCGAAATGCGGGCGCCATGCCGATGCCGGTCGAGCTGGCAGTCACTCTGAGCGGCGGCAAGACCTCGCGAATCAGGCTTCCGGTGGAGATCTGGTACCAGGGCAGCACCTATGTTGCGGCGGTTCCGGGGGACGTTACCGCCGTTCGCATCGATCCCGATGAGGCGCTGCCGGACGTCGATCGCACCAACGACACCTGGGCGGGGGCGCCGCCGAGATCACCCTAGGGGGACCGATGTTCGTGGAACGGACGACCCAACGATTCCTGGACGCGCTCCGGGTGGCCGGCGGGCCGAAGCTCCACGAGCTCACTCCGGGAGAAGCCCGCCGGGTCTGGGCGGCGGCTCAGGCCGTCGAGGTGCCTCGGCTGCCCGCTGAGGTCGAAGACCGTACGATCCCGGGCGGCCCGACCGGCACGGTGTCCCTGCGGATCGTGCGCCCTGAGCGCCGGACCGACGTGCTTCCGGCCCTTTTGTACTTCCACGGCGGCGGCTGGGTGCTGGGCGACCGGGACACCCATGACCGCTTGATCCGCGAGCTGGCGAATGGCGCCGGGGTGGCCGTGGTGTTCGTGGATTTCACCCGGTCGCCGGAAGCGCAGTATCCGGTCGCCATCGAGCAGGCGTACGCTGCCACTCGCTGGGTGGCCGAGAAGGGGCAGGAGCTCAAGCTCGACCCGAAGCGCATTGCCGTGGCGGGCGACGATGCCGGCGGCAATCTGGCAGCCGCGGTGACGCTATTGGCGAAGGACCGGCACGGCCCCCACATCGCGTTCCAGCTGCTCTTCTACCCCGTCACCGACAGCGATTTCGATACCCAGACGTATCAGCAGTTTGCCAGCGGCGTCTGGCTCACCCGGGACACGATGAAGTGGTTCTGGAGCCGCTACCTGCCGGACGAATCCGCCCGGTTTCGCCCGACGGCCTCCCCGCTCCGGTCATCGCTCGATCAGCTCGACGGCCTGCCACCCGCGCTCGTGATCACGGCCGAGAACGACGTCTTGCGGGACGAAGGAGAGGCTTACGCCCAGAAGCTGGCGATGGCAGGGGTCGAGGTGGCGGCGGTGAGCTACCTGGGCACGATTCACGATTTCGTGGTGCTCAATCCCATCGCGAACACCCCCGCCGCTCGGGCGGCCATCGTGCAGGCGTGCGAGTTCCTGCGGAGGGCGCTGGGAACCGGCGCCACGACAGGGGCGACGCCGCTGTCTGCGGGCCGCCAAAACGTCACGCCGGCGCCTCGGTAGAACCCGGAGATCAGCCAGCGGCGGCGGCGTTCGACCCTGGCCGGAGCGTCAGCAGAGCCCGCAGGTAGTCGCGATTCATGCGGGCGATGGTCTCGATACTGATCTGCTTGGGGCAGGCGTCCTGGCATTCGCCGAACAGCGTACACCCGCCGAATCCCTCCGCATCCATCTGAGCGACCATGCTCAGAGCACGCCGGTTCCGCTCGGGCTGACCTTGGGGCAGGAGCCCGAGGTGGGTGACCTTGGCTGCGGTGAAGAGTGAGGCGGATCCATTGGGACAGGCGGCGACGCAGGCGCCGCAGCCGATGCACTGCGCCGCGTCCATCGCCTGCTCCACCGCGTCCTTGGCGATGGGAATCGTGTTGCCGTCGGGCGCGCTTCCGGTGCTCGCGGAGACGAAGCCCCCGGCCTGGATGATGCGGTCGAGCGCGCTTCGGTCTACCACCAGATCTCGGAGCGCCGGAAACGAGCGGGCCTGCCAGGGCTCGATAGTGATCATGTCGCCGTCGGTGAAGCGCCGCATGTGGAGCTGGCAGGTCGCCGTCCCCTGATCCGGGCCGTGGGCGACTCCGTTGATCATGATCCCGCACGAGCCGCAGATCCCTTCCCGGCAGTCATGGTCGAACGCGATCGGGGTGTCGCCGCTCTCGCTGAGCCGCTCGTTCACGACATCGAGCATCTCGAGAAACGACGCGTCCCGGCTGATGCCGGGCGCGTGATACTCGACGAAGCGGCCGGGGGCGTTCGGGCCGACCTGGCGCCAGATTCGCAGGGTAAGATTCATGCACGCCGTCCGCTATCTGCTATCCGCTGTCCGCTATCTGCCGCTATTCGCTGCGGGCGGCGGCGGATAGCGGATAGCAGATAGCGTAGTTCACTTGTAACTCCTCGTTGCCAATTGCACGTTCTCGAAGACCAGCGGCTCCCGGTTGAGGCACGGCTCCGCATCGTCGCCTTGCCATTCCCACGCAGCCACGTAGGCAAAGCGCTCGTCGTCCCGCCGGGCCTCGCCCTCCTCGGTCTGATGCTCCACCCGGAAGTGACCGCCGCACGATTCCTCGCGGTGGAGGGCGTCCCGGCACATGAGCTCGCCCAGCTCGAGGAAGTCGGCCACTCGCCCCGCCTTCTCCAGTGCCTGATTCAGCTCCGCATCGCTCCCCGGGACGTTCACATTTTCCCAGAACTCCTCCCGCAGCGCCGGGATCTGCTGGATCCCCTCGCGCAGGCCGTCGGCGCTCCGCGCCATGCCGCATTTGTCCCACAGGACCTTGCCCAGCTCGCGATGGAACGAGTCCACCGTGCGGCGGCCGCGGATCGCCAGCAGCCGGAGGACCCGCTCGTTGACCACTCCC
>WNGB01022305.1_pt1 | contig 14073 bp, 15 predicted proteins | sample 5400681 | NCBI WGS metagenome assembly WNGB01 (sample SAMN13153367, study PRJNA577476) | soil metagenome | isolation source: 115 cm soil or saprolite under grassland replicate 2 | place: USA:California | collected 2016-06-15 | reverse complement strand
CGCCGAGGCCCGCGCCGAATGGGACGCGGAGCGAAAGGCCCAGGTCCGGGCTGACGCGAAGCCGATCTCGCCGCCCTTCGTCGCGCACGCCATGCGAAAGGTGCTGCCGCGCGATGGGGTCATGGTGCTCGACGCGGGCAACGCCAGCAAACACATCCGAGTCCACTTCGAGACGTACGAGCCGGGCACGTTCATGTACGTCGACGACTGGGGCTCGGTGGGCGGGGCGTTCCCGATCGGGATGGGCGCCAAGCTGGCTCGCCCGGATCGACCGGTCATGTGCACGGTCGGGGATATGGGCATGATGTGCAACGTCGGGGAGCTCGAGACGGCGGTCCGCGAGCGGGTCCCGGTGGTGTGCGTGGTCTTCAACGACCAGGGCCTCGGCAACGAGCGGGCCTGGCAGCACGAGCTGTACGGCGGTCGGACCTACGCCGTGGACTACCAGAACCCCGATTTCGGCGCGCTGGCGCGCGTCTTCGGCGCCCATGGCGAGCAAGTCCGAGACCCGAACGACCTCGAGGCTGCCCTGCGGCGAGCGCTCGAGAGCGGCAAGCCGGCCGTGATCGACGTACTGATCGACCAGGAGACGCTGGCGCCGGTCGTGCACAGGCAGTAGGCCCGGGGTCGTGCATCAAGGGACTCGGGCAATAACCTCTTCATTGCCACACATTGGCTTCGTGCCATAGAATAGTTTTATGGCACAAGAGCCGCAACTGGTTCGAGCGCTCAAATTGGGCCCACAGGGCAGAATGGTGATTCCGGCCGAACTGCGGAAGCTCCTGTGCCTTCGCCCGGGCGACGCGGTGGTGGCCTGGGCAGAGCGAGATCGATTGGTGCTGCGCCCTCGGCGAGCCGTCGAAGAAGAGCTGTGGGGGCTCTTGGAGCAGGTCGAAGGCAGCCTGGCGGCCAGTCTGATCCGGGAGCGACGAGAGGAGGCTCGGCGCGACGAGGCGCAGACGTAGCTCTGAGGCGGTAACGGATGCCTCTGCGATCCTCGCCTACTTGAAGCGTGAGCCGGGCTACGAGTTGGTCCGGGCTGCACTCGAGGCTGGCACGGCTATCAGCACCGTGAATCTGGCTGAGGTCTACGCCAAAGTGGCGGCCACTGGACAGGAGCTGGATCCTGTAGCCACCCGTCTGCTCGCGCTGGGTCTTCAGCCTGAGCCCTTCACCGAAGAAGATGCCCGCGCTTCCGCGGCCTTGTATCCGAAGACGCGCCACCTGGGCTTCTCCCTTGGCGATCGGGCCTGTCTCGCCTTGGGCCTCCGCCTGGGCCGGCAGGTGCTCACCACCGATCGGGCCTGGACCGAGCCGCAGCTGGACCTCGAGGTCCGGCTCCTTCGCTGATTACCTGACCGATGCGTCGAGCGGTCCGCGCGTCGCGCCGAGCCAAGGGACGCAGCTCGTCGTCGGCCGCGTCCCAGTGGACATCCCAGGCCACCAGCCGATCTCGCGGCGAACGTCCCCGTATGAGACGAACTCGCCGGGCGGTGCCCAAGCGTGTGATCGCCGATTCTGGCAGCGCCCCGACCTTCCGCACCGTGTACAGCGGGGTCGGGCGTGATGGCGAGTGATTCCAGTTCATCCTGTTCGCCAACGGGGGCATGGGTGCGCGGCCAACGCTCGACGGGCTGCCCTGCACGCCATATCCCACCAACAGCGCCTGTGCCTCGATCGAGGTGATGGAGAGCATGACGCCGCTGGTGGTCTGGGCCAGGCAGGTCCGAGCCGACTCGGGTGGGGCCGGGACCTGGCGTGGCGGCTATGGGCAGGAGATCGTGGTGCAGGTCGCCTCAGCCGAGCCGATCATGGTGTCGGTGATCTCCGACCGCGGCAAGCACCCCGCTCAGGGCCTCGTCGGGGGCCTGCCCGGCGCGCCGGTCGAGGTCGAGCTGCTCAATCGGGGGCTGGAGCTGCCGCGCAAGGGCGCGTGATCCTTCAGCCGGGCGACATGCTGGCGCTGCGCTACGCCGGCGGAGGCGGCTATGGCGACCCGAACCAGCGCGAGCGCGCGCTCGTCCGCGCCGACGTCCGCAACGGCGTCATCAGCCCCGGGGCCGCCCGCCAGTTGTACGGGCTGAAGTCACCGTTATCCTGATCGAACCAAGACATCTCTGTTCCGAGCGTCCGGCCGTCCCCGGTGCGGCGCTGCGGCACGCCGGGGACAGGGGGTCTCCCCTCTCCCACGCTTGGGAGAGGGGCGGGGGTGAGGGCGAGCAGGCTCGCGCGCCCCGCGTCCAGGCCATGACGCACTTGCCTGCCACACCGTTCAGTCTCTATTGTGACTCGGTGAGGGCAACACGGCGCGCCAAGGAGGAGAAGAGATGATCTACGAGCTGCGAACGACCCGCGTGCGACCGGGTGGAGTCCCGGAGTTCGAAGGAGGACTCGAGGAGGCGCTACCTGGCCGCCAGCAGCATGCCAAGCTCGCCGGCTGCTGGCATACCGAGATCGGCCCGCTGCTGCAGGTCATCGAGCTCTGGTCGTTCGAGGACCAACAGAGCCATGCCCAGTCAGCCGGACAGGGCGCGAGTGGACTCTACGTGACGGGCGACCTCGTCCAGAGCACCGAAGTCGAACTGCTCGAGCCGACCCCGTTCATGAAGCCGCTCGACGGTACGCCGCAGCAGCTTGGACCCGTCTACGAGCTGCGCATCTACCAGACGCGGACCGGCCAGCTGCCGCAGTTCGTGGAGCGGTGGGCGCCGCTAGTTCCGGGCCGCACCCAGGTCTCGCCCCTGGTTGGAGCCTGGCACAGCTCGAGCGGCCGCTTTTTCCACATGTGGCCGTACAAGGACCTGGCCGAGCGGAGTCGCATTCGGTCCGAGACGCGGCAGAAGGGCATCTGGCCGCCCGACACGACGAGTTTGCTGCTGACGCAGGAGAACAAGATCCTGTTACCAGCTAGCTTTTCACCGCTGCAGTAAAGCTTGGTACGCCCACCCCCCGCCACCGCGTGCTAAACCTGGTCGACGTCCGTATCGGAACGCCCACGTGCGGCGCGGCCTGGCCGAGACGCCTTCCAAAGGTCAACTCTGGCGGCGTGCGTGGAGTTCTAATCCACTGTCGATGGCGCAGTGGATGGCGCAGTAGGGGCGGACCCGCGTGTCCGCCCAAGCCCGGCCCCAGGCCGGCCACGAGCAGACCTCCGCCGGCCCAGATCAACGTCAGGAGCGCAAGCTGATCGCCGCCAACGAAGAAGTGGCCAGCCATGTGCGCGAGGATGAACGGGATGCTCGCAGCCGCCAAAATGAGCCCCAGCGGCTTGCAATGCTCGCGGAAGCTGGTCCGAAGCAGCCACAGGTTGATGGGCGCCAGGACCGGGATGAAGATGTGCAAGAAGGCCCCGGAGCCAATGACGCCGGCGGCGACGAGCGGGCCGACGACCAGCGGATAGCCGGCGCACACGGCGCACAGGGGCACCGTCGCCGCCTTGGTCGCGGCGGCGGGAGACATCGGGCCAAAGCGTGCCAGCAGGTTGCGCATCTTGCTAAGCATCAACTCAGACGCCGAAGCCTAGGCCAGGCGACGTTGGGTAGCTCCAATCACGGATATGAGGCTCTCCGCGCCGTTCCCCGGGCCGTTGGTGGGGACGGCTACCGAAAGAACCGCCGACGCCGGGGGGGCACGAGCGCGCTGGCATCGGGGCGCGTTTCCTTCGCGTTCGGGATGTCACTGCGTCCGCTGGGCCGGGGGCTCCCAAGGCTGCAGCCAAGGGGTGGACGGCCAGCCTTCGGCGGCGGCCATCAGTGGGAAGGCGGTGGCGCCGTCGAGGGACTCCCGGATGATGTCGGCGTGGCCGGCGTGACGTGCCGTCTCTTCGATCAGGTGGAGCAGGACCCAGCGCACCGACCACGCCTTGACGTCCTTGGGGAACCAGGGAACACCCTGCGGGACCGGCACCGCCTGCCCGAGGTCGGAGATCTCGCCGATGACCGCCTCCGTTCCCTTGGCCACCTCGTCGTAGAAGGCGAGCACTCTGGCCAACGTCTCGCCCGTCTGAAGGCGGAAGTTGGACGCGTAGTCTTCTTCCGACCTGTCGTCCCGCTGCAGCACGGTGTCGATCCAGCCGCGCTCCACGGTCGCGACGTGCTTGATAAGCCCGCCGACACTCAGAGCGCTGGAGGCTGGCGTCGCCCTGGCCTGCTCGTCTGTCAGGCCATACCCGGCCAGGCGGATGACATAGCGCTGCTGGGCGAGGTAGGCGAGCAGCCCCTCACGCTCGTCAGCGACCGGGGGAACCGATCCAGCCATGTTGACCAACCCCTTCTTGCTGGTAAGACCAGGGCGTGTTCCTAGGCTGCTACCTCACCCGGATCTCATTGGCGAAGATGCGGGCATCGGGGCGCGGCGCCTCGTCGGTCAGCAGGCTCGTCAGATCGGACACGACCTCGTCTCGGGCGAGTACTGCGCCCCGGCTCCTAGAGGCGATTCAAAACAGCCTCCGCCTCGTGGATGGCGGACCCAACAATGCGGCCCAGGTTTAGCACCGTATCATCATAATCGCACGAGTTTCTCCACTGCCTCAATTGATTCAGCCTCCTAGAGACCTCTAGCATTCCACGGCCACTTAGGTGTGACCTGATCCTCATGTGATCATCCACATTCTGCCCCGCTCTGAACGACAGATTACTGACGGCATAGTTTCTCGCATGGCAAAACGCTGCATAGTACGCCCTGCTCACCGCACTTCTGGTCGACGCTTCGGTCGTCACCCCGCCCAATCCGGCCTGCAGAGTTTTCGCGAGCGCCAAAAAATCCCTCCAGTCGAAAGCCATGCATCGTCACCCTGTAGGTTGAAAATCAGTTGTCACAAGGACCCATCCAGATCGTCCTACCATCTGACCTTCGTACTGCTCGCATACATCCTCAATTAGCTTCAGGATGTTCTCGTCATAGTCATCTTGCCGTACGTAAAGTGTGAGATATTCGTCATCGATCTCCGGATCCCGATAAACTTCGAGAGATAGCTTGGCCTGTGATCCAAAAGCCTCTGAGGCAGCTCGGCAGGCTAATCGAAGTGCAAGCGTGATGTCAGGATGCTTGCGAAGGTAACTCAGGACATCGGACTGAGCGCTCATGGTGATACTGTCGGGCAATGTCCAGAGTAAGGACATGAGAGCCATGTCTAGGACCGAGCCCTGCCATTCCGAGAACGCTTCACTGCTTACAGGAAAACGGGCAGCCGTGATCGTCACAGCGGGCGACGTGGACCAGACGCCCGTGACGCCGCCCGCGGGAGTTCCAAACGGGCTCAGCACTAGATAGCTGCTCACGTAGTCGGCCGTGGCGGACCCAAGTGCCATTTCTGGAACACCGATGAAGTAGCTGGTAAGGTGCGTGCTCCAGTCCTCTATCAGCCTCAAGTCGACCGTGGCGCTTGAATAAAACGCCCTGAGCGCGCGATGCAGCTCGTGCCATGCCGCAATCTCTGGCCGCTCCGTTAACGGGGGAAGCCATCCACCAAGCTGACTATGTACCACGGCGTTTCGAAGTCTGCGGCCGACCTCTACATCGGCGTGTTCCGTGCCGCTGCCGGCCAAAAACACCGCGTGGCCACCCGACATCAGAGCGCCGCTCTCGGCTTCGTGGCCGGTGATCCCCGGGTCGGTTGCCGTGCTACTTGCCATGCATGAGCCTCTCGCTCCACCTGACCGCGCGGTCGTGCCAGCGCGTTTGGGATTCCAGCACGCTTGCAAGCTCTTCCACGGGTTCGTAGTGGGCGTTGATGCTTAGCAGAAGGGCTTCTCGACCGGCGATTTGCGCCCCCGTGACCATCTTGGCGGTAACCGTTGCACTGTCTTCCTCAAACTTGAACGAATGTTCGGAATCCGAAACGCTGGCTCCGAACACAAGGTCCACCCTCTCCTTTCGCATCAGGCGCTTGAATACGCGATCCTTGCTGAGTTGCTGGCTATACACTTGTCCGAGAACGAAATTGATTCCGACCGCTTTGGGCTCGACCAGCGGCCAAAGCTGCAGCAGAGCGCGGGCGACGTCCTGCATCAGCTCATCCGTGCCGCTTGGTGGCCGCGATCGAGATACCTCAACGCGCTCTTCCTGGACCAGAACCTGATAACCTGGTTCATAGCGTAGCACGGTGAGGACAGGCGTCACGAGCCGATCGAGGAAACTAGTAACTCCATCAGAGGGCAATTGTAGTAGAGCCGTCAGAGCCTCGCGGCAAATCGTCTGGGGCCAATTTGGCGGCGTCAGCCTTGGATCGCCCGGCGAGGATGCAACCTGCTTTTCGGCTTCCGGCGGACCCGGAGAGATCGGACAGATCCGTTTCCGGCATGGCTCGGGCCTTCCGGGGCACTGATCCGAGGCGGCCAGGCCGCTTGCCAACAGATCGCGCCGCCTGGTCGCCCAGTCGCCGAGCACTCACGCCCAGCGAGTTTGACGACTAGAACGGACGGCCGCTCAACGTGAGAGGTTTGCGGTCTCAGCGTTGCCTCAATGTCTTCGGCGGTTCGACTCAATTGCGCCGCCTCGGACGATTCTAAATTTGCCTCTGGCGTGGTCGGCGGGATGAGCCATCCAAGTTTCGCCTGTGACGGCACTCGGAAGCACGTGTTCACCCCTCAGGATCGCTTGGACGTGAGAGCGCCCGAGCCTCCGTCCCAACTTCGCCTCGATCCTGGATATCAGTGCGGCCCGGGCCACGATGTCCTCGCCTCGCTCCAATGCCTTGCGCTCCTCGCGGTAGAGTCGCCGTCCGAGTTTTGCTTCGAACTCGGCCGTCTGCTCGTCATTCGATCGCGAGGCTAGGTTGCTCATCGTCGTAGCCTCCCGGCAGCAGCGGAGGGCCACCGTCCACAGATCACGACGTCTGCACGCCGCGGTCATTGAAGGGCGCCTGCTGCTGGCTACTTTCGATACGCCTCAACAGGTTCTGCCGATACTCCTCAACAGATTCTGATCGTCTTCGGGAACTCGCCTCTTACCTCACCCTGATCTCGTTGGCGAAGATGCGGGCGTCCGGGCGCGGCTTGTACTCGATGCTCTTGCTCATGCCCCACAGCAAGTTATGGGTCCACATGAAGTGGCCCGGCGCTTCCTCGGTCAACAGGCTCATCAAGTCGGACAGCACCTTCTTGCGCTCGGCGGGATCGAACGCGGCCCGCTCCCTTCTGAACAGCTCATCCAGCTGCGGGTTGGAATAGCCGATCCGCGGCGAGCCGCCGGTCTCGAAGTACTGCGACAGCGGAAGGCCTGGATCGAGGACCGAGCCGCGGCCCATGTAGTAGAAGGGGATGTTGCCCTTCATGACGTTGTCCCACAGCGTCGACCACTCCGGCGTCAGCAGCTTCGTCCGGATGCCGACGGCACTGAGCATCGGGACGACCGCCTCGGAGATCTGCTTGTCCTGGGTGTAGCGGCCGACCGGGGTGGACAGCTCGACGTCGATGCCGTTCGGGAAGCCGGCCTGCGCCACCAGCTGCTTCGCCTTCTCCGGGTTGTAGGTGTACTTGGGCTGGAGGTCGGGGTTGTAGGCGTACTGGCCGGGGCCAACGGGTCCGTCCAGGCGGCGGGCGTAGCCCTGCAGCACGCTCTTGATGATCGCGTCGCGGTCTATCGCGTAGGCCACCGCCTGGCGCATCAGCTTGTTGTCCCAGGGCTTGGTCTTGGGACTCATCGCCAGGAACATGATCTCGATCGAGTCCACCTGCGCGATCTTGGCGTTAGGGTTGCTCGAGACTCGCTCGGCCAGGTGGGGAGGAATGAACTGGGCGATCTGCAGCTCGTTGTTGAGCAGCGCGGTCACCTGGACCTCTGGCTCGCGAATGACGCGGTAGATCACCTCGTCCGGGCCCTCGACCGGCCCGCCCCACCAGTTCGGGTTCTTTACGATGATCACGTGCTGGTTGGGGACCAGCTCCTTGTACATGTACGGCCCGGTGCCGGTCGGCTGGCCCTTCCAGACGTCGTCGCCAAGCCTATCGAACTCGACCTTGTTGGTGATGATGATGCGGTCCGAGAAGTAGTCCAGCAGCTCGGCTGTCGGCTCCTTAGTCGTGATGCGAACCGAGTACTGGTCGACGGCCTCGACTTTGGCGACCGGCGCGATGTTCTGTTTCTGCCGGCTGTCCGGGTCATTCTTGATTCGGTCGAACGAGTGGACCACGTCGGCCGATGTGAACGCCGAGCCGTCCTGCCACTTGACGTTCTTCCGCAGGTTGAAGAGCCAACTGGTCGGGTTCTCGATCTTCCAGCTCTCCGCCAGCCCGCCGACGTAGTCGCCCTTGGCGAAGTCGTAATTAACCAGGCAGCCGTACACCTCGCACCAGATCCCGTACAGCAGCGAGACGCTGTCGCCGTACGGGTTGGCCTTCTCAACCGTCTCGGTCACGCCGATCGAGACCCGCGTCTGGGCCGGCTTGGCCGCGGGCGGCCCGCCCGCCGCGGGCTGGGCTTTCGGCGCCGGGGCCGCTTCCTTGCCCGGCGCAGCTGGAGCCGGCGCTTGCTGCTGGCAGGCCGCCAGCAGCAGTCCGGCGCAAAGGACCAGGTTTGCGAGTGCGAACCGACGACGCATCTTCCTGCCCTCCTCAATCGACGGGCTAGTCACCCGAGCGGCGCTACGCCAGCGCCGCAACCTTCACGCGCTTGCCGGCGAGGTGCTCGATCACCTCATCCAAGCCCATCACGTCGGCGTATTTCTGGTCCATGTCGAAGAGGTTGATCGCGTGAGTCGCCTCGTGGCGGTCGAAGACACACTCCTCCACAACGATCATGTTGTAGCGATACGTCCGACCGTCGACCACCGTTGCCCGCACGCAGCCGCTGGTCGACTCGCCGGCCACGACGAGCGTGTCGACGCCCAGGTAGTTCAGGTGGCCGGCCAGCGGCGTCCCCCAGAACGCGCTCGGCGACGACTTCCGAAGCACCGCCTCGCCCTCGATCGGCGCCACCTCGTCGACGATGTCATATTGACGCCGGCGACGCTCGGCTGCCTCCGGGCTCGGGTCCTGTGTGCCCGTGCGGTGGTCGGACCAGCCGGGGATCGCGTCGAGGCCGGTGATGTGAATGACCGGGATGTCGACCTCGCGCGCCGCGGCGATCAGCTTCTGGATCTTCGGAACCGCCTGCCAGCCAGCCAAGCCGCAGCTCCCGGGCCAGGTCTTGATCGCGTCCAGCAGCGGCTCGGGCCGATCACCAAACACCCAGCGGTACAGGTCGATCAGTAGCAAGGCCAGCTGCTCGCCGAAGCCACGCGGCGCTCGCTGCGTCGCCGCCACGTGCGCTCGGTCCTGGTCGGTCAAGAATCTTTCCCACACGCGCTCGGTCATACGTCCTCCTAGAGCTAACCTACCCCCTAGCCCCCTTCCCTAAAGGGAAGGGGGGACTTGTTGAGCGGTTCCCCCTTCCCTTTAGGGAAGGGGGCTAGGGGGTAGGTTACGACACTCTACTCAAAAACTCCACCGCCAGGCGATTGAACTCGTCGGCGAACTCGATATGCGGGCAGTGGCGGGCGGGTGAGAAGATCTTCAGCTCGGCGTTGGGGATGCGTCGGTGCAGGTCTTCCCAGCAGCCCGGCTCGCGGAGCAGCTCGCGATCGCCGCCCACGACGAGGACCGGAACCTTGATGTTGCCGGGATCGCCGCGCTCGGAGCCGAAGCCCTTCTCCTGGCCCGGAACCGCCAGCCGCGCAGCCGCCACCGCCTCCCAGGCGCCCGGCTCAATGCTCGCGCGCCAGCGCTCCTCGACGTGCTCCTCGGACCACCAGCGCTCGTCCCAGAACATGACTCGCAGGATCGCTCGCATCCCCTCGCGCGAGCCGTCATAGTGGGTCAGCACCTTGCGGGCGTCGTTGTCAGGCGCGAAGCCGCCCCCGCTGACCGAGACGATCGAGCGAATCCATTTCGGCGCGCCCGACGGGTGCTGGGCCGCGATCGTCTGGAGGATCGAGCCGCCGAATGAGTTGCCAACGAAGTGGGCCGAGTCGATGCAGAGCGCCTTCATGAAGGCGCGCACATGCCGCACTCGGAAGCCGTTGCGGTCGGAGAAGTTGAACACTTTCTCGGTCCGCCCGAAGCCAGCCATATCCGGCGCGCAGACGTGGAAGCGCTCGGCCAGGGCGGCGATGTTGTAGCGCCATGAGAGTTCGGCTCGCCCGCCGAACTCGGCGCTGTGGAGCAGGACCACGGGCTCTCCCCGGCCTGCTTCCAGGTAGTGGGTCCGAATCCCGCCAGCCATCACGAAGCGGCTGGATACACCGGGCGGGAGGCCGCGAGGCGGCGCGAGCGGGCTAGAAGCCACGGTCACCATCGCTCCCTCCCTCCGCCTGGCCATCATACCCCAGGCCCGCGCTGACCCGCCGGGCAGCCCGGACCAGCTCCGGGCCCCAGCGGGTCGCGCGGGCCGCGGTGAAGCGAAAGCTAGGCCCGGAGATGCTCAGCGCCGCGCATACTCGCCCGGAGCGGTCTTGAATCGGGGCCGAGATCGCCGAGCCGCCCGGCACCCGCTCGGCCGCGCTCGAGGTGAAGCCGAGGCGGCGTATGTCCGCCAGCTCGTCGACCGTAGGGCCCTCATGCTCCGGGGTCCGCGTCTGGGCCAGGATCGCGCGAGTCTGCTCGTTGGGCAGGAACGCCAGGATCGCCTTAGCCGTGGCCCCGCGGAGAAGCGGGATCCGCTGGCCAAGCGGCAGGCTGCGTCGAATCTCCTGTCGGCTCTCGTACTGGTCGATCACGACGTGATCGGCCCCGTCCAGCAGATGCAGCGTGACCGTCTCCTCGCAGGCGTCGCGAAGCTGCTCCATGACCGGTAACGCGAGCTGGCGCAGGTCACGGGCCGGCCAGCTGTCCCGCGCCAGCTCCTGGACCCGTTGGCCCAGGCGGTAGCGGCGCGAGCTGCTGTCCCGTTCGACCACCTCGAGCCGCTCGAGCGTCGCCAGCAGGCGGTGAACGGTGCTCTTGCTGCAGCCGAGCTCCCGCCCCAGTTCGTTCAAGCTCTGGCCGCCGACGTTCGTAGTAGGCCGACCTGGTCGGCCTGGCAACGCACTGAAGTGCGCACTACGAGCCAGGCGCTGCTGCTCGGCCAGGATGAACAGCAACGTCACAGCCCGCTCGACCGCGCGCACCGAAGCCTCCCCAGCCGCCCTTCTCGACTTCACGCTTGCGACCACTGTAAACCCAATTCACCACGCAGACGCGGAGGGCCCAGAGATCTCCATGCTGATCGCCCCGCGGCCTCTGCGTCTCGGGGGTGCAACTGTCCTAACTGGGCACTCCGATCCGATTGTCGACCAGCGTCTCGAAGGCGGCATCTGCGGGAGCCAGGCCCCAGCTCACCATCCAGGCATGGGTCTTCTCGAACTCGCCGGGCGGGTACGGCTGTGGCTCCACGTAGCGCAGCCTGGACAGCCTGAAGTCCTGGGGAGAGAGCGATCCCAGCTCCGGCGGTACGTCTGCGAGGAGGTGATGGAGATACTTCATCTTGTCCGCGTTGATGAGCTGGACCGCCTTCCGGACCGCGCGGTTGATCGCCTCGAAGGTCGGGCGGTCGACGTCAGGCGGCGCGATCTCCGAGCCAGCGTAGTGGGCTTCCACGATCAGCTTGCAGCCGGTCTTCTCGGCCAGGGCGATGTACGGCTCCATCAGCGCCGCCGCGTCGACCGACCCCTCGAGCATGGCCTCGTACCGCAGCCTGGCCTGCCCCAGATGGACCACGTTGATCTCCGCGCGCTCCATGAAGCCCTCGAGCATCTGCAGGGTCAGATAGTGAGATCCGGCGTGAAAGTTCACGGCGACTGCCCTATCGCGCAAGCCCTGCGGGTGACTGATCGGGGAATCAGGTCGGACGAAGATCCCCTGGCTGACGACGGCCGGGCGCATCCAGACGATTCGCCCGCCAACCGAGCTGGCTTCGGAGCGGCGGATCTGGCCCCACTCGCAGGCGTTGAAGAACTGGGCGGTCCGCTCTTCGAAGGGCGCATGCCTCCAGAACGGGTCCACGCGCGTGGGGTCGGTCTCGGGCGGCAGGCCCCGCTCTCGGTCGATTCCCCAGACGAACTCGACTTCTAGCCCCTCGTCCGGGAATAGGCCCTCTTCGTCCGCCACCAGCCAGGGCAGGTTGAACACGGCCTGGCTGTATTCTGTGGTGATCTTGCGCTTCATTCTCCCGCCTCCCGCCTTTCGTTCGTAGTGGGCCGACCAGGTCGGCCTGGCGGCGCACTAAAGTGCGCACTCCGAACCCTGGACTCCCCTCAATCGGGCGCTCGCAGCGGCCGTGGCCTTAAGTATCTCCGGATACGCGCCGCAGCGGCAGAGATTGCCGGCCAGGTATTCACGTGCCTCCTCGGGCGTCGGATCCGGCCTTTCGGCCAGCAGCGCCTTGACCGACAGGATGAAGCCCGGCGTGCAGTAGCCGCACTGGAAGGCCTCGTGCTCGAGGAAGACAGCCTGAATCGGGTCCAGCTCCCCCAGCTCAGGCCGCCCGAGGCCCTCGAGCGTCTCGACGCTGCGGCCGTCCTGGAGGGCGGCCAGCAGCAGACAACTGCTCACCGGGCGCCCATCCAGCAGGACCGTACACGTCCCACACTGGCCGACGCCGCAACCCTCGCGGACGCTGAACAGGCCGCACTGCTCGCGGAGCACCTCCAGCAGCAGCGCGGTCTCCGCGACCTCGATCGCGCGCGGCTCGCCGTTGATCGTGAGCTGAACCGGCCTCATCGATCCGAGGGCGCACTGAAGTGCGCACTGCCAGCGCGGTTCGTAGTGGGCGCTTTAGCGACTGAGATCGCCTGGAGCACGCGCTCGGGAGTTATCGGCAGGTCGACGAGCGAGACGCCGACAGCGTCCGCGACCGCGTTCGCGATCGCCGGAGCCAGGCTGAAGATGGCGGTCTCGCCGACACCTTTGGCGCCAAACGGCCCGCCCGGGTGGGGTACCTGAACGACGATTGGCACGATCTCGGGCGGCACGTCGAGCGCACTGGCCAGCATGTAATCCGCCAGGCTGGGATTGACCACCTGCCCTCCGTCGAAGACGATCTCCTCGAACAGCGCCAGGCTCAGCGCCATGCTCGTCGCGCCGACGATCTGCTGCCGGCAATGGGCCGGATGGACGGCTGTGCCGACGTCCGCCGCGGCGGCGACCCGCAAGACATCCACCCGCCCGGTCTGGTCGTCCACCTCGACTTCGACCGCCGTCGCGCCCGGGAACCAGTACTCGGTGGACTTGGCCGACATCCCGGACTCCGGGTCGACCGGGGCGGTCGTGGGGGTAAAACGGCCGTGCCCGACGACGGTGCTACCTCGGCCGCCAAAGCTGAGGCTGAACAGGTCCGGCAAGCTCACCCGCCGCTCTTCGGCGCCGCGCACGAACACGTCCCCATCGGCGAGTTCCAGGTCGGCGGGGCTGACCTCGAGTCGCTGGGCGGCGGCGTCGAGCACCTGGCACCGTACGTCGTCGGCCGCCAGGCGGACCGCGTTGCCCATGTGGTAGGTGGAGCGGCTGCCGGCCGTGATCGTGTCGTATGGAGTGATGTCGGTATCCGGCGGGTGGACCTGTATCTTCTCCAGCGGCAGGCCCAGGACTTCGGCCGCGAACTGGGCCATGGTCGTCTCCGAGCCCTGGCCCATCTCGACGGTGCTGGTATAGACGGTCGCGCTGGCGTCGGCATTGAGGGTCACGATGGCGCTCGAGGTCGACGGGAAGATGACCGCCTTGAGGCCACAGGCGATGCCCTTGCCGCGCTTTCGTGACCCCTCCCCCAAACCCCCTCCCCGAAGCGGAGAGGGGGTTTCGTTTCGCCAGCCGATCGCGTCGGCGGCCTGCTCCAGGCAGGCGCGCAGGCCGCTCGACTGCGCCGTCCCCGTCGCGAACTCATCGCCCTCGTCGAGCGTCTGGCGCAGCCGAAAGTCGAGTGGGTCGATGCCCAACCGCCGGGCGATCATGTCAGCCTGCCGCTCATGAGCCCAGACGACCTGCGGCATCCCGAAGCCGCGGAACGCCCCGGCCGGCGGCTTGTTGGTGTAGACGCAGTATGAATCGACCCAGACGTGATCGATGCGGTACGGGCCGGCCGAAGCGAAGCCCGTCTTGCCGGCCACCCGCGGGCCGATGTCGG
>WNGB01028234.1_pt1 | contig 14075 bp, 12 predicted proteins | sample 5400681 | NCBI WGS metagenome assembly WNGB01 (sample SAMN13153367, study PRJNA577476) | soil metagenome | isolation source: 115 cm soil or saprolite under grassland replicate 2 | place: USA:California | collected 2016-06-15 | reverse complement strand
TATGCCTTCGCCCACCTGACGCTCCAGGAGCACGGCGCGGGTCGCCACATGCTGCTCCAACCCAATGCAGTCGAGTTGGTGATGCAGCGCCGCGTCGACGACCGCTGGCGCGAACCGATCGCGCTGGGGCTGGGGGCGGTCCAGAAGCTCTACCCCATGCTGGCCGACCGGATCGACCGCGTGCTGACCGAGCTGATCGACCCGGACGAAGGAGGACGACCGAAGCCGCACGAGCGCTGGTACCGCGACCTGATCCTGGCGGCCGAGCTTGGCCAGGAGCGCGACTGGGACCTACTGCGGGCGCTGATCAACGTCGACCGCCTCCAGCGCGATCTGCGACGCGGGCTGGTCGCGCTGTTAAGCGACACAGCGCAGCCGCTGCCCGCCACCGAACGTGTGCGCGCCGGCTTCCTGCTCGGCGATCTGAGGGATCCCCGCTTTCCGGTGACGATCGAGGAGTGGCGGCGCGAGCTGGCGCGTGCCGAGCAGGGCGATACGCGCGGTTATTTCTGCCGAGTCGCGGCGGGATCTTACACCATCGGCAGCACCGACAACGATCCCGGCGCCGACGACAACGAGAAGCCGCAGCACACCGTCACCTTCGACGTACCCTTCTGGATCGCGCGCTACCCTTTCACCAATGCTCAATGGCAGGTCTGGGTGCAGTCTAATGGTCGACCATCCTACTATGCCGAAGATGCAGATCTCAATGGCCTGAACCAGCCGGTGGTCGGTATTCAATGGCAATGGTGCAATGACTTCTGTACATGGTTAAGCGAGCAGATCGGCATGATTGTACGTTTGCCCACCGAGCAGGAGTGGGAGGCCGCCGCGGAGACCCGCGGCGCGCGCTACATCGTCCCGGTTGGTTGCTACCCGGCCGGTGCCGCCCCGTGCGGAGCGCTCGACATGGCCGGCAATGTCTGGGAGTGGACCGCGAGCGAGTGGCGATCGTATCCAGAGGCTAAGGAACCCTTTACAGATGATAGGTATCGAGTAGTGCGAGGCGGAAGTTGGGATGATAACCGAAACCGTGTACGCTGCGGGGGACGGGGCGGGAACAACCCTGATGGCGTCGACAGTTACGACGGTTTTCGAGTAATGGTGGCCCCTCGGCCCGCACATTAGTGCTGTTTTCTGTTTTCTGAATCCTGTTTGCTGCGTTCCTAGTGTAAAGCGTTCTGGGTTGAGACTTGAGTAAGTGGTCTGGATGCCTGCGCTGAGCACAGTCGAAGCGGTCGGCCAGCCTTCCAGCAAATAGCTGCTCAACATCGAAGGAGAATCATATGGCAGACCCTATCACCATCGGCGTTGCCGTCATCACCGGCCTGGTCGGCGCGTACAAAGCCTATACCGAGTACAAGGCCGCCGTCGCGAAGGCCAAGGCCGAGCAACAAGCAGCACCCGCGAAGACCGAGGAAGCAGCGAAGGGCGAGCAGGTCGCGCAGGTGGTCGAGAGCGGCATCCAGCAATACGGCAAGCCCGAGGAGCAGACCGCGCTCGCAGGATATCAGCAAAGTCCGCAACTCTTCGAGCCAGTATTGAGCAACGTATTGACCGACATCGCAGCCCGTGAGCCGGCCTTCGCTCAGCAGCTCCAGACCCTCGCGCAGCAGGCCAACATCCAGACCGGTGGCATCAAAGGCGAGGTCAAGGTCTCCGGCGAGGGCAAGGTCTACGGCACGGCCACCGGCGTCAACACTGGCACCATCAGCGGGACCTACAACTTTGGCGAGGATGAGAAAAGCAAGCAGTAGTCGCGGCTCGGCGCGGCGTGGGCAAGGAAGCTCGAGTGCGGGCGCTGCCTACGCCGCGCTAACCATCGTACGGTGGTCATCCAATGAGCGAGCACGGCTAGTGTCAGTCGCCGGTCTTACGCAGCTTTCGTGACTTGTTTTCCCTTTGTCTATACAGCATGGAAGATCGCGTGGCTGGAACAGATCGAAACTCCGCCAAGGCGGGGCGCGAGGCTGCCACCTTCGCGCCCCACCAGTGACGGCCACATATGCAATCTTCAGCAGATTACTGGCAGACGCGATCTGCTCAAGCACGCGCGGCCGCCAGCGTGTCGAGCTGTTGAGGGAAAACCGATGGACGAGGATCTCGCAGGGAAGAGCCGCGGCCGGCAGACTCAAGCCCATGCACTCCTACACGTCAGCTTGGAGCTGACCGCAGTGGGCAACGCTGCGTCAGGTCAGTGACGCCAGAGCTTCACGCGTTGGTCTCAGACGAAGCCAGTGCAGACAACGGCGCATGCGGTTGTGCCAGGGGTGTTTCCGGGACATATATGGGCTGCGGTTGGAGAATCCAGCGCCGAGCCTGTCTGGTGCAGAATCATAGCGATCCGCAATGATGTACAAAAAGCGCCGCATGCTCCGTTTACTTAATTAAACTGAACAAATGCGGAAACCCACTCGCTTGCTCCTCAGCCGGCTGTCAAGTCGCTTAGCGGCATCACGCGCACGTCGCGTTCGCCGCATCGTCCAGCATCGCCCACCACGCCATCCCCCGCATTCGGTTCGGCCAGGCATGCGCACTCACTGCGCTCCTGACAGCCGCTTACCTGGTCGAGCGTTATGACTTCGGGCGCGTTCCACCCGATTTCGTCGTTCTCGACTATCCCGCCATTCCGAGCACGCAGTACACGTACTACCTACAGAGCGGTGTGTGGGATGCCGACGAGGCCCGATTGAGCGCGGCACAGATCGCGGTACAAGCACAGCTATGTACCGCCACAGGAGGCTCTGCCCATGCACGATGCCTCACAGCCGATCCATGGCAAGGTAGAGGTCGGCGGCCTCTCGACAGTCTACGGCGCGGTCGTCGGCGTCAACACGGGCACGATCAACAACCTTGTTCAAATCGCGCAGGTTGTCACGTCGCTGCACCAGTTGCGCGCCCCGCTGGCCGATTTTGTCGGGCGCCAGCGCGAGATCGCAACCTTATTGACCGCCTTGCGCCCCCAGACGGACGGTATGGCGGCGCTCGCAGCTATCTGTGGGATGGGCGGCCTCGGCAAGACTGAGCTGGCATTGCGCGTCGGCCATGCGCTGCGGCATGACTACCCCGACGCGCAACTGTTCATCAGCCTGCGCAGCTCGGCCATTGGCCCGCCGCGCCGCGTGGCCAACGCGCTCCGCGATGCCATCCGTGCCTTTGACCCATCCACAGCCCTGCCCGACGACGACGACGCGCTATCGCAGCGTTACCGCGGGCTACTCGGCGATAAACGCGCGCTCATACTCCTCGACGACGTGCCAGATGACGCCAGCGTGCGGCCATTTCTGCCGCCCGCTGGTTGTGCATTGCTGGTCACCGCGCGGACCGGCCTGACCCTCGGCGGTCAAGGGGTCATCGTCAACCTGTCGCTGTTCTCGCACGACGAGGCGCGGGCGCTGCTGCTGGACGACGTACCGCGCCTTGCCGGCGACGCGGCGCTCGATGGAATACTCGACTACTGCGGCGATCTGCCGCTGGCCGTACGCATCGCCGGCTCGACGCTGCTGGGGAACCCGGTGCTCACGCCCGCGCGCTACCTGGCGCGTCTCTCCGACGAGACGCGCCGCCTGGGGGCGCTGAAATATGAGGACACCGATGTCTACGCCGTCCTCGGCGTCGGCGACGAGCTGCTGCAGGCGGCGGACCCGGCGCTGGCGCGCCGCTGGCGGATGCTCGGGGTCTGCCCCGCGCCGTTTGAGGCTGCCGTCGCCGCCTCGATCTGGGACGAGGTCGACGCGGATGCGCTGGAGGATGCGCTGGGCCAGCTGGTACGCCGCTCGCTGCTGCGCTACGACGACACCACCCGCCAGTACCGCATCCACGAGCTGCTGCGCGACGTCGCGCGGATGCGCCGCTCGGCGGAGGACGACTACACGGCGCACCTGCGCCACGCGCAGCACTACCTGACGATCTACGGTGAGGCCCAGCGGCGCTACGACGACCCGCAGGAAGACACGCTAACCGCGCTTAAGCTGTTCGACGCCTCCTGGGCGCACATCCGCGCCGCCGCGGCCTGGCTCGCGGCCACGCCCACGCCGGAAACCGACAGGCTGTGTGTCTACGCGCCGCAGCACCTGTCCGTCCTCGACATCCGCCTGCAGCCGCAGGAGCTGATCGCGTGGTGCAGCGCCTGCGCGGCCGCCGCCCGCCGCCGCGACAGCCGGCACGACGAGGCGCTGGCGCTGCACGGGATGGGCAACGGCTACCTGGATACTGATTTTGAGAAAGCGAAAGCGTGCTTCGAGCAGTGCCTTGCGATCGCGCGGGAGATTGGGGATCGGCAGCTCGAGAGTTGGGCGTTGAATGGCCTCGGGACGGTTGCAGATGCCCTTGACGATGAGCGAGGTGCAATCAAGTTCTATGAGCAGGTACTTGCCATTCGTCGTGAGATCGGCGATCGGCGCGGCGAGGGGCGCGCGTTATCCAATCTCGGTATGGCGCACAGCAGGCTCGGCGACTTCCGGCACTCAATCAAATGCTACGCGCACAGCCTGACGATCCTAGGCCAACTTGGGGATCGACACACTGAGAGCTTTGTCTTGAACAACTTGGGTAATGACTATACGCGCCAGGGTCAAGTCGATCGAGGCCTGAAATATCTCTTCCAAAGCCTTTCAATCGCTCAAGCGATCGGCGACAGGCGAATTCAATCCGATGCGTGCTGGAGCATCGGCGAAGCTCTAGTCAAGCAGGGGGAGTATGCACGCGCCGTCGAGTTTATGCAGCAGACCGTCGATTACGAGCATGAAATCGGCCACCCATATACAGACGAAGATGCTCAGGTACTAGCGCAGACGAGAGCGCTCGCGGCGAGAATGGAACGATCGCCGATTTCCGACAGTGAATGACCTTCCGAGTCATTCGTCGCTTATGCAGGAGGTTCAGTATGAACTTGACATCGGCCCGTCGACTCATGCGCTTCGTCGTCACGCTGCTGCTGATGGGTGCATTCACCTTCGCGTTTGCGATGCTACTTGCGTCTCGGCAAACGCGAAGTTTAACTGGTCGGTATAGTGCTGTGCGTGACGGTCCTGGCCCCTGGTACAACTCCATCCAGGCCGCGATTAACGATGCCGGCAACGATCCATCCAATCCGGACACGATCTATGTCTACTCGGCCACCTACGACGAGAACATCAACCTCACCACGCCGGTCAACATCATCGGCATCCACGACAACGGCGATGTGCGGGTCAGGGCCAACACCCAAGGGCGCGCGCTGACGATCAGCGGCCCGGCAATCAACTCCAGCATCACGATCAGTGGCCTGTCGTTCGAGGATGGCGACGCGACCAGCGACAACAGCATCCCCGAGCTGCAAGGGTGCGGCGGCGCAGTCCTGATCGCCAATGCCTCGCCAAACTTCGTCGGCAACAACGTGCGCTTCAGCACGGCCTCGAACAGTGCGTCGCTCCCCGGCGCGGGCGGTGGGATCTGCCTGGTGAACTCGAACGCCATCCTGACGAGCAACCTCATCGATAACAACACCGCCGCGTTTGCCGGGCCTGGCAACGGCGGCGGCATCTACATCAAAGGCGGTGCGCCGACACTCAAGTTCAACAGTATCGTCAACAACAATGCCAGCACAGCCAGCGCGGCCGGCAACGGCGGCGGGGTCTATCTCGACGCGACGGCCGCGGCGCTGATCGATAACGGCATCTCTGGTAACACGGCGGCCTCCGACACGACGGTTGGTGGTAACGGCGACGGCGGCGGCATTTATGTCACCAACGCCCCGCCGGGCGGACCAACCCTGACGCTGAAGGGCAACTTGGTCGGGCGCAACACCGCCTCCGCAGGAGGCCAGGGCAGGGGCGGCGGGATCTTCCTGGCCCAGTTTACCGGCACGATCGAGAGCAACGTGATCATAGCCAATACCGGATCGAGCGTCAGCGTCGGGCAGGGCGGCGGCACCTTTCTCGACGGTGGCAGCCCGACGCTGGCCTACAACGAGATCATCAGCAACAACGCAACCGACGGCACGGGCGGCGGCGGTGGTGGCCTCTACCTGCTCGGTAGCCCGGCGCAGCTGATCGGCAACACCATCGTCGACAACTACGAGTGCGGCGCCGATACCGTGCGCAGCGGCGGGATGCGCATCGAGAACAGCACCAACTGGACACTCATCAGCAATGTGATCTCCCGCAATCGTCCGCCGCCTTTCCCCCCCGACCAGTTCGCAGGCACGGTCAACTGCAGCACCCGGCTCTCGGATGCCAACCAGAGTTACGAGGGCTATGGCATCTCGATCGCCAACAGCAGCGGCACAATGTTGCACACCACGATTGCCGACCACAATGGCTTCTACCCTGGTATTCCCGATCACCCGAACGCGGTGACGATCACCCAGGCCGGCATGGATGTCGAGGGTAACTCGACCGTGATGCTGGTGAACAGCATCATCTCCAGCCAGCAGATCGGCGTGCGCACCCGCTCGGCCAATGCGACGGTGAATCTGTCGCACACGCTCTTTTTCGACAATACGGGCGGCAATACCGATAAATCTGCTGGCGGCACGATCACCAGCGCGTCTGAATTCTCCGGCAATCCCCAGTTCGTGAACAACAGTAGCTACCCGAAACCCGATTATCATATCACGTTCAACTCGGCGGCGCGTGACACAGGCACGGCTACCGCCGCCAGCGTTGATTTCGACGGCGAGCCGCGCATCTTCAGCAATCTACCGGACCTAGGCGCCGACGAGTTTACGCAAGGGTTCTTGTTGAGCAAGACACCCTCTTCGAACCCGGCAATCGTCGGGACGCCGCTGACCTATGTGCTGAGCTACAAGCTGAAAAACGATGCGCCAGTTGCGAACGTCATGCTCACTGACAGTCTGCCGGAAGGTGTGACCGACGTGATTGTCTCGGGCGGCGGCACCGTCAGCGGCAACACGGTGACCTGGTCGCTGGGCACGCTCGCGCCAAATGCATCGGGGAGTGTGACGGTGCAGATGACGCCGACAACGCCCGGCATCACGCTGCTCAACACCGCGCGCATTCGCGGTGGCGACTTCACCACGGAAGCTACGGCCAGCGTCGCCGTCCGCGCGAACGACCAGGATGGCTTGCGCCTGACCAAGACGCCGGCAGCGAACCCGGCGTTTGTAGGTGTGCCGCTGGTCTACACGCTCACCTACCGCCTGGTAGGCACCGCAGGCGTCGCGAACGTCATCCTCACCGATACGCTGCCGCCCGGCGTGACCGCCGTGTCGGCCTCGAACGGTGGCGTCGTCAGTGGCAGCACCGTGACGTGGAGGCTCGGCACCTTGGCCCCCGGCGCAACCGGCAGCGTCACGGTGCAGATGACCATGCCGGGCACACCAGGGGCAACCGTGCTGAACTCAGCAAGCATCTCCGGCGACGGATTCGCGGCGGAAGCGAGCGCGAGCGTGGTCCTCCAGCTCAGGCAAGAGGCTCAGTGGAGTCTCGTGCATCAGCACTAGCGAGCAGAGCAACAGCCTGACTTGCTCCAGGACATACAGAAGGGATGACATGGGCATCTGGGGCGTGATCGGTATACACATCACACCCCACGCGCACAGGATCGATTGATTTGCGGTGCTGGTTAAAACGCAAGGAGTAACCTATGCCCGATCCGATCATTATCGGCACGGCGGCGATCACCGGCCTGGTTGGCGTGTACAAAGCCTATACTGACTACAAGGCCGCCGTAGCGAAGGCCGGTGAGAAGGAAGCCGCTCCGACCAAGAGCGCGGAGGCGGCCAAGGGCGAGCAGGCCACGCCGCTGGTCAAGGCGGCCGTACAGCAGCACGGCTCAGCTTCGGACCAGCGGGTATTGGCGAACTTCGAGGACGACCCGGAGCTGTACGAGGGGCGCTGAAGACGATGCTGACGCGGCTCACTGACCGTAGCCCGGCCTTCGCCCAGCAGTTCCAGACCCTGGTCCAGCAGGCCAACATCCAGACTGGCGGCGTGCAGGGGAGCGTGAACGTCAGCGGCCAGGGCCGGATCTCTGGCGTCGCCGGGGGAGTTATCACTGGCGACGTGACCTACCACGCCCGCGACGACGACAAAGACGAGTAGATCCTGCTGGCGTCACGCCTACTCTTCGTCATCCGCCGCCTGCTTTGGACGTCTGGGCGGGCGAATCTTCCCGGTCAACACATCGAGGCCGAGTTCGAGATCCGACTTCGCCAGGATCGACTCGATCGTGTGCGGCCGTAGCTGCTGGGCGAGCGCGAGGATGGCCGCGATCCGCGCGCCCAGCGTCGCCAGGCGCTCATCAAGCCGCGTTACCTCGGCGCGCTGTGCATCTGTTAGCGCCAGCTTGCCCCAGCGCGCCAGTTGCTCGCGGTACAGCCACAGATCCCCTTGCTGCTCGGTATAGACCTTGATGACCCGGTCGACGGTGGGCAGGTCCAGCACGTGCGGCTGGTCCTCGGCCTCGTGGAGATTGGCGAGCTGCTCTTCCGCGCTCTCCGCCATCCCGTCGATCGCCCAGGCGATCAGCGGCAGCTGTGAGATCGGCTGCCACGTTGGGGTGTCCTTCGGCTGAGGCATCGTGCTATACCCTCCCTTCCGATTGCGGATCATATCGACGCCCCAGTGTAGCACATGTTCCAAGCCGACGATGCGGCGTGTCCGGTGGCCGCCACGCTCGCCGCCGCACATGACTAGCGGCGCGGCGACCGCAAGGTGCGCCGGCCGAGCCCACCGGCAGCCGAGCGCGGGCGTGGCCGATGATCTGTCCAAGGGCGGCCCGACTGGCGAACCAGCCGCCGAAAGGATTATACGTAAACACCGCCGACCCCCATGAGTCGGCGGCGTTCTTCTCTATCGATATCTCTTGGTTGGGCCACGGGCTACGCCACCGGCTGCGCGCCCCCAGCGACCGAGCGCCTGGGCCCGCTCCGGCGCTGGTGCCAGCGCACGAAGGCACGCTTGATCGGCGGGATGCGCACGCTCAATAGCGCGGCCATCAGCATCCCCAGCACGATGCCTTGCCCGCCGCTTAGCAGCGCCACATGCAGCACCGCCAGCACGCCCGCCGCGTACACGGTGCGGTGCAGCCGTTTCCACCATTTGCCCATCCGCCGCATCCACCCGTTCGTCGAGGTGATCGCCAATGCGAGCATGATCAGCAGCGCCGCGCCTCCGAACCCCAGCGATGCCGTGGCTGCGAGCGTCCCGATCCGCGCCGCCAGGTCGAACTGGCTCAGCTCATAGGCCAGCAGATGCAGCGCGCTGAAGCCGAAGGCCCACAGCCCGGTCGACTTCTTCAGCTTGGCCGCGCCCTTCCAGCCGAACACGATCTGCAGCGGCGTCATCGCCAGCGACAAGACCAGGAACACCATCGCGGCGCTGCCGCTGCCACCAACGAGATGCTCGACGGACTGGCCGGCCAACATAGCGGTGACCGCCGATCCCACTATCCCAAGAAATTGCACCAGCGCGATCATGTTGACGATCGCCCATTGCCAGTTACGTTTCAGCCAGTTCATGCTATCCTCGTTTCGCAGTTGCCTGCGTTATCGTCTTGTTGCCAATGAGGATAGCAAAACACTTTTCAGAAGGTGTTAAGACATTCTAGGGTTATTGTTGGGAAGCCGATCAGCCGCGATGATCTGGCGCAGACCCGTCAGCGCCGCCCAGGTCGCCGAGGTCCGCGCCGGCGGTCTGGCCCAGCGGCTCGACGACCGCAAGGCCGAGGCCCACCGACAGTTCGACGCCCCCAACATCCACGCAGCGCAGGCCGACGGCGCGCGGCTGGCCGACGATCTGGCCGCCATCAAGCGGCAGCTGGAGGAGCAGGCCGCGATCATCGAGCAGTTGACTGGCCGCTTGAGTGGGCGCTGAACCGGGGACCACAAAACACCAGTCCCCGCGTGTCACGGCCGCGCGGGGACTGGAGCATGAAGCAGGTCAAAGGTTGCTACAATCATAACATGTTCGTTGTACCACCTCGTAACTGGTGGTGCCGGCGCAATGCGGTGCCTATCCGCCCGCCGCCGGCGACAGTAGCAGCGCGAGCAGCAGCACCAACAGTAGCAGTCCGATGACCAGCGCCCTGCATCCGCTGGGCCGCTGGTCTTCTTGATACGTCGACACAACGACCTGGGGGCGCTGCCCCAGGATCATCGCCCCGAGGAGCAGCCCAAGAAACCCGCCGATGAGCAACAGGTCTAGTGTGTTCATCTCACCTCTCCTTGTCGATGTTGGACATTCGTTCTATATAGCTATTGGTCGGTGAGGCGCAAAGATGACGGTTTTCTCATATAGGCGTAAAATGTGTCACATCAGGGGCGTAGGCGACAATAGAGAGTGCAGCGATGATTGGATCGCGCAACGGAAAGGAGAAAGATCGTCGCGAGAGCGAACTTCGGTGTCACAAACAGTAGCCGGCGTACAATAGTATGGTGCAGGGGAGTGTGCAGCCACCTCACGACCCACGCCAGCATCGCCGCCACGATCCGCCCGGCTACACCTGCCCCGCCATCGAGAAGGGGCACGCCATGCAGTACCTTGACAGCTCTGGCCATGAACCGCTCTTGCATCTCAAAGACGACCTGATCCAGGCGATCCAGGATGTCAAGCACGCCATGGCCCTGCTCGCGGCGGCTGGCCCTGACCGCCGCGAAGACCTCCGCGAACAGGTGCGCGAGCGCCTGTATGTGCTCTGGATGTTGCTGGCTGAACCGCTTATGTGGGTCGCTGCCGGCTGGACCAACGGCGGTTCCTTTGAAGATCTGATTCGCGTGCGGACGAGGCGGGATGCGCTGGAGGCGTTGGCGATGGGAATGTTCCTGAACATTATCGAGGCGTTGCCGTCGGTGACGATCGATCCAGAGAAGAACGTTTTGGGCCTCCTGCTAACCATCGCCCGGCGCGGGATCGCCAGGGAGAACCGGCAGATCTATCAGAGCACGCCGCGCAAGCCCACGAACAAAGCCTCGGCACCAAACCCGTTACCCGGCACGCCTGACGCCAGCATGGCGCCGCTACCCGTGTCTGCAAGTGGACCAATGGGCGTCATTGACGGCGAGCGTGGCGAGCAGGTAGAGCCGGTCGATCCGGCCAGCCTGGAGATCGAGGAACGTTTGCTGCGCGCGTGCCACCATCAAGAGTGTTGGGATGCGCTGCGAGAGTGGATGGGCACGCTGTCACGCGAGAACCTGTTGATCCTCAAGGCGCGCTGGTTCGCCGACCCGCCCGTACCCTATGAGGATATCGTCCAGATGCTTGGGGCCGGCTGGACGGCTGCGGCCACGCGGAGACGCCTCAGTCGGCTGCTCGATGCCGCGGCCCAGTGGCTACGCGAGCGCAGACTCCTTGAATAACCGATGTGCTACTCGTCTGCGCGGCGCGATCATAACGGCGGCCTGTCCCACCGTTGAACGCGGCGCGCGACGTGATCATGCAGGAGATACATAATGCGGCATTACTATGAACAGGAGGTGGGGCATGCCATTGAGAAGGTGGTGCGACCAGACCAATCTGCTACCCTTTTTGTGACTCTGGCGTCCACGTCCGCGCTCGATTCGGCGCTCAATCTGGGTGAGCCGGCCAGTCCCTCCACTGACGCCCTGCGTCTCGCCCGGCGCTACTGCGGGCGCTGGCTGGCATTGCGTCGGCTGGATCTGGGGCTGAGCAATCAGGAGATCGCCGAACGGACCGGGGTGGACGCCCAGACGCTGCTGGAGCTGGATCTGGGTCTCGCTGAGGCCCAGTGTTTGACCGACGATGCAATGGAGCAGCTGTGTGGCGTACTCACGGACGCGCAGCATGATGCAGACTTCGTCGCAGCCGTGATCGACGTCACTCGTGGGCGCTCCGATGATCGCGAAGGAGTGATTATAGAACGTGTAATGGCCGACCTCCAGCCGACCTTGGCCAGCCCCGAGGACGACTAACCAGACTCCCATGACGAACGCGGGGCCGGTGGCGCGGGGCGCCGCCGGCCTCGGCGTCTCTGGTGGTCCTGGCGCGATCGCAGTATCGCAGCATCGCAGTATCGCATTGCTGCGATGCTGGGTACGCGACCGTAATGTCCCTATGCTACACTCCTCGCTGTTGGTCAAAATTTTTTGAGATTTTTTTCTTCCCACGGTGAGCCAAAAAAACGTTTGAAACATGCGTCTGATTGTCACAGGCAAATCCCGCAGCGGCAAGAGTTCGGCCCTCCACCGTCTCACTCGCACCGCCCTCACGGCGACGTGGGCCAATGTCCTCATCGCCGACGGCAAGTCGGTCGAGCTGCTGCGCTACGCCAACGACCGCCTGCACATCTATGGCGAGGACGAGGTCGAGCACTTCGCCGAGGCCCTCACCGCCGCCGCCGACCGACTCACCGCGCGCTACCAGGCGCTGCGCGGCCGGGGGCTCACCGCGGCGCTGCCAGGCGACCCGCGCGAACTGATCATCGTCGACGAGATCCAGGAGTTCACGCGGCACGCGAAGGTCGGCAAGGATGTCAAGGCCGCGCTCACGCGCATCTTCGAGAAGTCCGGCGCGCTCGGCGACCTGGTGATCATTGCCACACAACGGGCGACCAACGCAATCCCGCCGAGCACGCGCCACAACGCCAGCGCCCAGCTGCGCATGCTTGGTGTCGGCTACTTCCAGTTGGTCGCCGACGGCTTCCCGACCCGCCAGGGCCGCGTGGAGCAACGCGCGCCGCTGACCGGCGCAGACAAGCTCAACCCGGCTGATCTGATGGACGTGCTCAGCGCGCAGGCCGTGCCGCGTGTCGCCACGCCGATCACTCGCTACGAGGGCGAAACCGGCAGCGGGCGCACCTACGCGCTCTACCACCACCTGGCCGACCCGGCGTACCGGCGGGTTTACCTGGATATCAAGGCCCACACTCACCGCTCGCTGCTGATCAATTGTTTGCAGACCTGCGGCGCGACGCCGCCCGATGGCGCGCCGATCGCCGAACTGGCCGAGGCCGCCGCGCTCTCGCTGAAGTCGCATCCCACGCTGCTGCTGCTCGACAACTGCGAGCACACCAGCGCCAAGGAGTTGGCCAGCCTGCACCTGCTGCTCGACGCCGCCACCGTCGCGGCGATCTCGATGACGCCGGCGATGACGACTGATCACACCAAAGATCCGCTGGCGTCGTTGCGCAGGCGCGCCACACTGGTCACAATCCAGCCGCTCGATCAGCAGCGGGCCGCCACGCTGCTGGAGCAGGCCGCGCCGGCGATCGATCCTGCCAGTAAATCGACGATCCAGCGCCAATCGCATGGCCACCCGCAGACGATAGTAGCCTACGCCGAGCGGCTGACCGCGCATGGGGACGAGGAGCGGCACCAACTCGAATCCTTCAAGCTGCCGGCGAAGTGGCTGAACATCTTCTTCATGTTCGTCCTGCTGGTGGCGATTATCTTGATCCAGCGCCAGATCTCGAACGACATCGCCGGCGCGGTGCTTTCTGGTTTAGTTGTAATGACGATGTGGTTCCTCAGGCCGCGCTTCCGTGAGGTGACCAAGAAGTGAACCTCCGATCTCCTTGTCACCGTGTCTCCTTGTCTCTTTATATGCATTGAGGTGTCATTCCCGTGATCTCTGCCGCCCTCCATCTCATCGCAGTAGCGCTGCTCTGCTTCCTCTACGGCGACGTGCCGCCGCTGATTTTTGCGGTCAGCATGCTGCTCGCCCTACTCCCCGACCTCGATACGCCCAAGTCGCTCGTCGGCGCGATGCTGAAGCCGATCAGCGTCCAAATCGAGCGAACAGTTGGCCATCGCACCGCAACCCACAGCGTGCTCGCGGTCATGCTCGTCGCAAGCGTTGGCTACTTGGTGGCACCCTCCTGGTGGCTGGTGCTCGCTGGCGCCTATGCCAGTCACCTCGTGCTCGATCTGCTGATCGGCCTACAGGGGATTACGCTGTTCTGGCCGAGCGGCGAGCTCTTGACGCTGACCGCCTGGCGTGACGATGGCCTGGCCCCGAAGATTTTGTTGTCACTACTTGTGCCGGCGACGATCATCGCGGCGACGTGGGCGCAGCTTGGGCCAGCGATCCGGCCGACGATCGCCGCAGCAGCGGCGGTCGCTAACCCAATCGCCACACCCACGCCGACGAAGACTCCGGCGCCGAGCATCCATCTCC
>WNGB01011930.1_pt2 | contig 14076 bp, 12 predicted proteins | sample 5400681 | NCBI WGS metagenome assembly WNGB01 (sample SAMN13153367, study PRJNA577476) | soil metagenome | isolation source: 115 cm soil or saprolite under grassland replicate 2 | place: USA:California | collected 2016-06-15 | reverse complement strand
AGCGCAACCCGAGCGTCACCGAGATCAAGAAGATGCCCAACCGCGGCCACTCGCTGACCATCGACCACGGCTGGCAGGAGGTCGCGCAGACCGCGCTCGACTTCGTCAAGCGGTTCGTCCCGGCCAAGCCGAGCTAGCCAGCCTCGATCTGCCGCCGGAGTTCTCGGCCGGCGGGACGCGGACCAACGAACACCACGTGCTCGTCCGCATCGGGGTCGTCGACGTCGAGGCGCTCGAGACCGGAGTCGTCGATCAGGCGGCGCCACGTGGCGTCCGGAAGGCGCCGAAGAGGTGGTGGTCGTGCTCGATACGCAGAGGCTGTCTCGACTCTCGCAATGCGATCGCGAAGTCAACGCTGTTCGCGGGACCCGAAGACACAACGTGGCAGCCGCCGGTCGCCGCAGCGCGGCCATAGCAATGGCCAGGCCTACGCGCCGAAGACAGTAAGGCTCCATCCGACGTTGTCGAGTCTGGTGACAGCACCGCCTGTCGCTGCCGTTGACGGCTGATGTTTGGCAGGGGTGCCTTCGTGGGGTCTGGTGTCGCTGGTTGTTCGACTCGTCAGGCGGGTGTACGGTCCATGGGTTCGCCATCAGAAAGGAGGTCGATCGGAGCCCGCCCCATCAAAACTGGAGGTTCTCATGAGTAGCACCGTCGAAACCGCCACCGACATCCGCCCCTTCCACGTCGACATTCCGGAAGAGGAGCTCGCCGAGCTGCGCCGGCGCATCGAGGCGACGCGCCTGCCCTCCAAAGAGCTCGTCGAAGATCGGTCCCAGGGCGTGCAGCTGGCGACAATTCAGGAGCTCGCCAGCTACTGGGCGACCGAGTACGACTGGCGCAAGGCCGAGGCGAAACTCAACGCGCTCCCGCAGTTCCTGACCGAGATCGATGGGGTGGACATCCACTTCATCCACGTCAAGTCACCGCACGAGAACGCGCTGCCGCTGATCATGACGCACGGCTGGCCCGGGTCGGTCATCGAGCTGCTCGACACCGTCGGCCCCCTCACCGACCCGACCGCGCACGGTGGGCAAGCGGAGGACGCATTCCACCTCGTGCTGCCGTCCCTGCCCGGCTACGGCTTCTCCGGCGGGCCCGCCGAGCTCGGCTGGAACGTCGGCCGCGTCGCGCAGGCCTGGGCGGAGCTGATGCACCGCCTCGGCTACGCCCGTTATGTCGCCCAGGGCGGCGACGTGGGCGCCGCCGTCACCGACACGATGGGACGGCAGGCGCCCAAGGGGCTGCTCGCCATCCACATGAACTTGCTCGTCACGGTGCTGGCCGGCCCCCAGCCGGCGGAGTCCGAGCAGGAACGCGCGGCGGCGGACCAGCTCGCCACCTTCAGGGAGAGCGGCTTCGGCTACTTCCTGGAGATGGCCACGCGGCCGCAGACGATCGGCTACGCCCTGCTGGATTCACCCGTCGCCCTGGCCGCCTGGCTGCTCGACCACGACACGGACAGCTACTACAAGATCTCCCGCGCCTTCGTCGACGGCGAGCCCGCGGGCAATCTCACCCGGGACCACATCGTCGACAACATCACGCTGTACTGGCTGACAGGCACCGGCGCCTCGGCGGCCCGGTCGTACTGGGAGGACGGACAAGCCCTGGCTCAAGCACGCGCGTCCGGCCAGGCTCCTCCGGAGGTCTCGCTCCCGGTCGGCTTCACCACCTTCCCCGGCGAGATCTGGCGGACCCCGCGCAGCTGGGCCGAGAGGGCCTATCCCAACCTCACCTACTTCAACGAGGTCGACAGGGGCGGTCACTTCGCCGCGTGGGAAGAGCCGGAGCTCTTTTCCGAGGAAGTGCGAGCCGCGTTCAGGTCAGTGCGCTGATGCGACCGGATGAGCGGCGTGCACAGGCCGTGGCGCCGCTCCCGGCTCTTGTCTGAGGCTGACGAGAGGAGCGCGTCGAGCGATCATGATGTCCGCCAGCAACAAGACCAAGGAGGAAACGTGAGCTGCACCGTGCAGCAGGCGCCGGGGATCAGGCACCTCCAACGGCACGATCTGAGCGTCCCCGGACGCGAGATCATCCAGGGCCGCGTCGACAATTAGCCCGGAGGCGCCATTCGTCGGGTCGCTGGAGTACCGGGTGGAGGGCAGGCCCGCCGACGACGCTCGAAGCCGGCGACGTCCTTGCTCGTCCCGGCCGAAACGGATCCACGCGGTGAAGAACGTCGGCAGCGGCAACGCCGCGGAGCTCGCTACATACGTCGGCGGAGCTCGCTACATACGTCGCCGAAAGTGCAAGCCGATTCCTCGTGGTAGTCGAGTGAGTCCAGTTCGGCCAAGCAAGCGGAGGTAAAGAGCGGGAGCGACGGGACTCGAACCTGCGACCTCCGGCGTGACAGGCCGAGTCCGGCACGACGACGTGCAACGACGAACGTCGCGGAACGGCCCCATTTGCAGGCGCTTTTGGCTCTGACCGCGACCTCGCTTCGTATGGTTGAGCCAATCGTCCGATCGACGTTTGGGCCACGAGTGGGCCACGAAATCTTGCCCTTGTAGACAACGCTGAGCTGCCGGGAGGGACGTTGACGTCGAGCCCCCGAGTGGCGTGTTCAGGCTGGGAGGGTGTACCGCACCGGCCCGGGCAGGCGAGGCGAATTAAGGTCCCGCAGAGCATGCCGAATTACAGCGACGAGACGATCGCGAACGCGCTCGACGGCATCCAGCAGCGCCGCTACGTGCTGCCTGCGATCCAGCGCGAATTCGTTTGGGACGCTGACAGGATGTGCGCGCTCTTCGACTCGCGACGTACGCGAGGTCGTGCGAGCGACCGTCGAAACCATACGGTCCCAGCTCGCGCCGTCGGCAGAGCTCGAGCTACAGGTCAGCCCCGAAGTCGGGAGTGTCAGAGGCGCCCGGACCGGATTCGGCAGGTGCTCATCAACCTGCTCGACAACGCTGTCAAGCACGGCGGCGACTTGGTCAGCCTTTCGCGTCGCGGCGGCCTACGGCGTCGTCCAGATGTTCGTCACAGACTCAGGCCCCGGGATTCCGTTCTCAGAACAAGAAAGGATCTTTGAGAAGTTCTACCGTGTCGGGCCTGCGCTTACTTGGCCCTCGCGCGGGACAGGCCTTGGTCTGTACATCTCCCGGGAGCTCGCTCAGAGGATGGGAGGCCGTCTTGAAGTTCGCTCGCAACCCGGAGCCGGCGCAACCTTCCTCGTCGAACTACCTCGCGCTCGTCCTTAATGATGCTCGCGGGCTGCCATCCGTCCCACTAGTGAGATGCCCGGGGCGGTGAAGCGGATGTCCGCGGCGATAGCGGGGCTTTTCCAGCACTGAGGGGCGAGAGTGGGCTGGCTAACTCTCGCCGGTGTCTCCGCCTTCCTTGCCGTGGCCGGCGTACTGGTGTGGCGGCGTCCACTGCTGGCGCTCTATGCCTTCGTTGTCGGTCTCATCCTGAACAACACAGTCTTTCTGCTCCTCTTCGCAGCCGGCGCGAGGGGCTGGCAGCTCACCGCTGCCCAGGCCTGGAAGGAGATCCTTCTCGCAATTGCCCTCGCGCGAGTCGCGCGCGATGCAATCGCCCGACGCGCTCTTGTGTTTCGCCCGGCGTGGCCGGACGTGACGGCGATGGCGTTCGGACTCTTCGTTCTGGCCTACGCTCTCCTCCCGCAGCACCTTCTCGGCGGTGACGCCGGGCCCAAGGCCGAGCTCTATGGGATGCGGCATTACCTGCTTCCGGTCGCCGCCTATTTCGTAGGCCGCTCGCTACCCCTTGGTCGCCATGATCTCCGCCGGCTTGTGATGCTGATTCTGGGCGCCGCGGCCCTAAGCGCGGCCGCCGGAATTGTCGAGGAGTACTTTGTCTCCGTCGAGCAATGGCACAGCCTCGGTGCCGGTCGGTATTACACCCAACAGCTCGGGTTTCCCCACCTGCACGGTCCCGGAGGCCTGCCAGAGAATTTCGTTTTCAACACCGCTGACGGGCTCCACCGCCGTCTGGCGTCCTTCTTTCTGAGTCCGCTTGGTTCGGCGTACTTCTTCCTCGTTGCACTCTTGCTCGCGGCCGCTGGGATCGTCGAAACCGCGCAAAGGCGGTTGCTTCTCCTCGCCTCGACCCTTGCCTTCGCAGGTCTGCTATTCGCGTTTACCCGCTCCGCTCTTGCGGCGCTTGCGCTCGGGCTCGTTGTCCTTGCAGCGGCAGCGCGGCGGGTAGCCCCGCTCGCCATTGCGGCCTGCGTGATCGTCGTTGCCGTTGCTTTCGCAGCGATCTTTACCGACGTCGCGCCCAGGACCCATTTCCTCCCCGCGGACCTCTCGTACCAGCAACGGCATGCTCGCGAGCACGGCAGGCTCCCGCGCGGAAAACCGCTCGAGACCACCGTGGAGCTCTCGGATCCATCGGTCGAGTCGCATCTCACAGAGCTTCGCGCCGGGGCACATGACCTCCTCGAACATCCGCAGGGGCACGGAGTTGGAAACTCAGGCCAAACGGCCGCGCGGTTCGAAGTCTCTTCGAGGGCGGGGGAGAGCTTCTACCTCGAGCTCGGCGCGGACGTGGGCGTCGCCGGCCTCTCCCTCTGGGTCGCATTCAGCGTGCTCACCCTCGGGTCGCTGTTCGCAGGAGCACGCGGCCGGGGAGACCCCCTCGTGCGCCGATTCGCCGGCGGGGTCTTCGCAGCCGGGGTCGCAATAGCGGTTCTGGCTGTGATAAGCGACGTGTGGGGTGCGCCCTGGCTCACCTACGTGTTGTGGTGGCTCAGCGGCTCGGCGCTGACGATGGTGCAGACAGGTCGAGCGGGCGGGACCGACGAGGCCTGCCCGAGTAGCTCCTAGTACGCACCGCGCTGGGCGAGCACCGCCGGGATAGTGCGCAAGAGAATCCAGATATCGAGCCAAATCGACCACGTTTCCAAGTAGTGGAAGTCGAGCCGGACAAGATCGTCGAAGCCAAGGTCACCGCGCCCCGAGATCTGCCAGAGTCCGGTCATGCCGGGAAGAACCAGGCAGCGCTTCAGGTGGTGGGGCTCGAGCCGCCGGTAGTCCCGCACTGGCAGCGGGCGCGGCCCGACGAGGCTCATCTCCCCTCGAAGGACGTTGACGAGTTGGGGTAGCTCGTCGAGCGAGAAGCGACGAAGGAAGGCACCTACCGGCGTCACTCGCGGGTCGTGTCGGAGCTTGATGAGAGACCCACCGAGCTCGTTCGCGGCCTCGATTTCGTCTTGCAGCTCGTCCGCGTCGACGTACATGGTGCGAAACTTGAACATAGGAAACTCGCGCTCCTCGAGCCCGACGCGCTGGGCGGCGTAGATCACCGGGCCGCGCGACGACACTTTGACGAGCAGCGCAATCAACACCCATAGCGGCGCAGTCAAGACGAGGATGCCGATCGAGAGCACGTAGTCGAAGAGGCGCTTCAGCGCCCAGTCGGCACTGGCGAAGGCAGGCGGGTGGAGCTCGTAAAGAGGCACGGCCTGTCCTGGCACGTACCGGCCCCGCCGCGCGAGCATGTCGGCCGCTCTCGGGGCGATCACGACCTTCACGCCCTGGCGATGAGCTTCGGCGGCGATGTCGAGCAGATCGTGCTCGGCGAATGAGCCGTCGACGATGAGCTCGTCGACCGCCTCGCGGTGAAGGATCTGCCGCAGGCCCTCCTTGTCGGTCATCATGGCGGCGATTTCGTACTCGATGCCAGGGCCTTCCGAGAGCGCGCGATCGAGGTGGGCAATCGGGCCGGGGTCACCAAGGAGGACGGCGCGGCGGCGAACGTGCGCCAACCGCCGGATGAACCGTCCCGCGACGTCGTAACCGACCCGTAGCAGCCCGATCGCGATCGAGGCAAGAACGATCGCGGTCGGAATGACGCCGTAAGTCGCGAACCTGTGGCCGGCCCCGAATGAAAAAGCCACGGTCAGGACGCCTACGACGGTCAGCGACGCCAGGATGGAGCCGAAGCCCGCTCTTCGCTCCCGCGGGCCGTAAAGGCCGGCGCGAGAGAACACGAGGACGGTGACGAGCGCGAGGAACGGGAGCCAGTCGGCTTCGGTGGCCCAGACCGAGCCCCAAAGCACCGGGGCGTGGCCGCGAAGGAGCTCTCGCAGCCCGAGCGCCGCGTACACGCCCAACGTGAGGCCGGCGAGATCGAGCGCGACCTGGACCAGTGTCGCACCGAGTCGTACCAGAGTGGAGAGCGCGCGACCGCGCGTGAGCACATAGGGTCGGGCGGAGCGGATATCGCGAGCCTGGTCCTGAGACTTGGCCTGCTCCGGTCCCGCGCCGGTCCCAACATCGGTACCCGCACATACCTTGGTGTCCACAGGGAGCATGGGATTGTAACCACGCTGACAAGCTCCGAGACAAGTTCGGAACCGCTGCGGCGCAAACATTCGCGCGGGCGAGACCCGGGGCTATCGTCTCGAATATGCTGAAACGGGCGCTGCTCCAGACGCTCGAGCGAACGCCTCTCCTCAAGCCGAGCTTCCGGCTCTACGAGGCCGCGACGACGCTCAGGACCAGAGACTCGAGCGTTCAGGGAACCGACGGGCTCCCGCTCCCGCCCGCACACCTGCGTACGCTGGCAGCGGGAACGGCCGATCCCCGTTGGTTTCTCGAAAGCGGGCGGCGTACAGCGGAGATCATCCGGACTGCGACTGCCCGGCACGGCCTGCCGCTCGATTCGGTTGCGTGCATGCTCGACTTCGGCTGCGGCTGCGGCCGCGTCCTGCGGCATTGGAAGGATCTGCCCGGACCCGGGGTCCACGGTGCCGAGCCGAATCCGCGACTCGCCCGCTGGTGCGTGCGCAACCTCCCGTTCGCGCATATCTCGAGGAGCCCTCCGCTCCCCCCTGTGCCGTACGAGAGCAGATCATTCGACTTCATCTACGCCATCTCCGTCTTCACACACTTGACCGAAAGAGCGCAACTGCTTTGGGTCGAGGAGCTCAGACGGCTCCTCCGGCGGTGCGGTCTGCTCCTCGTCTCGACGCACGGGGACCGATACGTCGAGCGCCTCACACCTGCAGAGCGCCACGCATATGACGAGGGACGTCTCGTCGTGCGCCGCCCGAAAGCGAGCGGGACGAATCTGTGCTCCGTCTTCCACCCCCGCGCGTACATAGAAGGTCGCTTCTTTGCCGGTTTCGACGTTCTGGAGCTCACGACCGGTGGACTCGACCAGGGTACGCCGGAGCAGGATCTCGTTCTGCTCCGGAAGTCGGCACGGTCGGAGACGCAAACTGCGGATGAAGCCGACGGGTGAAGGTGAGGCTCAGGCGCTCGGCGGGGGAGAAGGCTCCCTCGCCGCGCTCCTCGCGTTTGCCGTCATCGTCGTGACCGCGCGTGCGGGCGGAGCGTATCTGCCGTCGACCTGGGGTTGGTCTGCACTCGGACCGCTCGCCGCAGCCATTGCAACGACTCTGTTCCTGAAGCGTTTCGAGGTCAGTCGCCTGGATCTTCTCTACCTGGGAGCGCTGTTCCTGCTCGGGCTCTGGACGGCGCTGTCGACCCTGTGGTCGGACAGCGTTCCCCGCTCGTTCTCCGAGGCGGAGCGCGATCTCGTGTACGTGAGCACCGTGGCGGCACTCCTGCTGCTCGCACGGAAACGATCCGTCGGGCAGCTTGGCTTTGCGGTTCTCATCGCCGTGACTGCCATCTGCGGCTATGCGCTGCTCACACGGCTCTTCCCTGACGTCTTCGGGCTGGACATCGGCGCCGGATACCGCCTGTCCAGGCCGATCGGATACTGGAACGCCCTCGCGATAACAGCGGTGATGGGCATGCTGCTCGCGCTCAGCCTCCTGGTCTCGGCGCGCCGCGCTATACCGCGGGCTTTCGCCTCGTGCGCGCTCGTTGTCCTCGTCAGCGCGTTCTACTTCACCTTCAGCCGCACCGCCTGGATCGCGCTGTTCACCGGAGCGATCGTTGCCTTCGCTCTGGAGCGGCGCCGAGCACGGCTGGTGACGATTGCGGCTGCGGTGGTTCCGGTGCTGGCCGTCGCCGTCTGGTTCTGCTCCCGCTTCCACTGGCTCAATGACAGCCGTGCCGGGCTTCACGCCGCTGCGCACGACGGCCACCGCCTCGCCCTGATCCTGGCCGGCCTCGTTGCGGTAGCCGCACTTGTCCCGCTCGTGGTCGATCGAGTGCGTCTGACGATCACGCTTCCACGCGTTGTCCGGGTGGGTGTAGCGGCCTTAGTCGCTGCCGTCGCCCTCGCCGTCGTCGTCGCCGGGCTCATGAGAATCGGAGGGCCGGAGGCGCTGTGGACGCGAGCCTCGGATGCGTTTCGCGCCTCTCCATGGACACCTGACTCCAATCTCCAGGGACGACTCTTCAGCCTCTCAGGACACAGCCGGGTCGACTACTGGCGCGTCGCCTGGTCCGAGGCGGCGTCCCATCCGTGGCTGGGCTCGGGCGCAGGCACGTACGACCTCTACTGGACGCGCCACAGACCGCTCCCGGTCAATACGCTCGACGCCCACAACCTCTACCTGGAGACTCTGGCCGAGCTCGGACCGGTCGGGTTAATCCTCCTCATCGCTTTTCTCGCGACGCCGCTCGCCGCCCTGTATCGAGCCCGCGGGCAGCCGTGGGTCGGCTACGCCGGCGGGGCATACGTCGCCTACTTGCTGGCAGCAGGGGTCGACTGGTACTGGGAGATCCCCACCGTCACGATCGTGGCCCTCTGTTGCGGGACGATGGCCGTCGTCGCCGCACGCAGCTCCGCCTCGACCCGTAACGTCGGGTGGCGAGCTCGAGGAGCTGCATTGGCCATGCTCGCAACGCTAACTGCGGCGGCGGGAGTCATCCACGTGGGGAACAGCGCAATCGCTGAGGGAGCGCGTGACGCGGCGGCCGGCCGCTTCACCGAGGCACTCGCCGCCGACCGACGGGGCGTGCGCTGGGTGCCCTGGTCGGCTGTCGCATGGCAGTCTCTCGGACGAGCCCAGAGAGCGCTCGGGCAAGCGAAAAGAGCCCAAGCAAGCTTCACGAAAGGAACCGAGAAGGACCCGCGGGACTGGACCATTTGGTACGACCTTGCGCTCGTGACTCGCGGGCCGAGACGTGCACGAGTGCTCGCAACTATGCGACGTCTCAATCCATTTGCGCCGTCGCTTGCGGGCCTCAGTGGCAAAAGGGCGGCGAATCACCTATGATGGCACGGTTATTTCTGCGGACCTAACAAAACGGCCAGTCCGACGTTCTGTCAGAAATCGCCTAGGTGCAGCGATTGCCCTGGGTGGAGCGCTCGTCGCCTGGGTCGCTGTTTCCTTCTTCGTCGGCCTGTGGCCCGGTGGGGTGCCTGCGGCGAGTTCCGCGTACGAGTACCAATACTCCGGAAGCGTGACCGGGAGCGGAACGATCGCATCCCCAACCAACAAACAGGTCTCGTTCGATCTGAGCGCTAAGACCGATAGCAGCGGGACGACGGGGACGTGCACTGTGAATGAGTCCGCGACGAAAACAAAATTCAAGTGTCTCAGTGTTACGTCTCTTACCTTTGCCTCGCTCGCCAACGGGTGTTCGAGAGCAGTTCTAGACGGTTCCGGCACCTTGAACGGTAACCCGACGACGTACGAAATCCAGGCGCAGGATTGCGGCGAACCGGGAGTCGGTCTCGACAGCTTCGCCATTCAGGCGGGCGGCTTCGCGCGGAATGGCACTCTGACGTCCGGGAACATCCAGGTTCACGGCTTCCCATAGGCGTCTCTGCTGCCACCGTGCGGACTGCCTGACAGACGGCATCATCACGAGGATTCGGTGGCGAAGTGGTCGATTTCTGACTTTCCGTTCCTGGGACGCGTTCTGCTGCGGCTGGGATGGTTCCTGAGCGCGCCGGCACGCGCCTACTGGGCCCGGTCGGAGCGGAAGCCCGGTAAGCGCTCGTTGACCAAGCGGTTCCTCCATCTTCTACCCGCGTCGCCTGCCGGCTTCGAGGTCGGGCGTCCAGGCGGGAGCCGCATATTCGTCCACTACCGTGAGGATCTCGGCCTCGTTTCGCTCCTGAGCGGCGGTTTCGAGGTCCCCGAGACCGATTGGCTGCTGACGCAGACGCGCCCCGGGACGATGGCGATGGACGTGGGCGCCAACGTCGGCATCTTCACAGTCCCCCTGGCGAGCGCCGGCGCGCGCGTGCGTGCATTCGAGCCGGCGCCCGAAAACGTGCGGCGGCTAGAGGAAAATTTGCGCCGGAACGGACTCGAGGCGACCGTACGGCAGGTGGCGGTTGCGAACCGCGTCGGGACCCTCGTCCTCCGGCTGGCCGACGATCCCATGTTCCATTCGACGACGGAGGTGGCGGAGCAGCGCGGGACGGGCGAAGAGGTGGCGGTCGAGGCCACGACGCTGGACATCGAGTGGCGAGCCTGCGGATCCCCGCAGGTGTCGGTCGTGAAGGTCGACGTCGAAGGCGGCGAGCCGGCGGTGCTGCGCGGCGCCTACGAGCTGCTCGAGCGCTGCCGACCGGCGCTCCTGGTCGAAGCGGCGGAGCCTGAGCGCCTGCGCGAGCTGGAGGCGATCCTGCGCCCGCTCGGGTACCGGTTCACACGTCCGGCCGGTTTCTCGCCGACGAACTACGCCTTCATCGCCGACGAGCGGCGTGCCTCCTGACCGCTGCTAAAGGTCTAAGCCCGAGCGGGAACCCGCGCGGAGCTGCGCATAGATCTCGTCGAGCGAGATCGAGAGCTCCCACGCGGGATGGTCGCGGCGGAAGCGTGAGAGGTTGCTGACGTAGCAGATATGGTCGCCGCGCCTGTTCTCCGGTACGTACTCGGTTGTCAGCCTCCGCCCATGGCGCTCCTCCAGCGCGGCGATCGCCTCGAGTACCGAGCAGGAGTTCGTGCGGCCTCCTCCGAGGTTGTAGACGGCGGCCTTCCGCGGCCGCTCTGCGAACGCCATCACCGCCGTGCAGACGTCGAAGGAATGAATGTTGTCGCGCACCTGCTTGCCTTTGTAGCCGAAGATCCGGTACGTGCGCCCCTCGCGCAGCGCCTGGGAGAGGTAGGCCAGGAACCCGTGTAGCTCGGCACCGGAATGGAGCGGGCCGGTTAGGCACCCGCCGCGGAAGCAGCACGTAGGCATCCCGAAGTAGCGGCCGTACTCCTGTACCAGCACGTCCGCCGCCACCTTGGAGGCGCCGAAGAGCGAGTGCATGGTCTCGTCAATCCGCATTGTCTCGTCGATTCCGTCGCGGTAGGTGGGGTCGGCGTAGTCCCAGCGAGTCTCCAGCTCCACGAACTCGAGCTCGTTCGGCGCGTCGCCGTAGACCTTGTTGGTCGAGAGGAAGACGAACGGCGCGTCGGGGCTCCAGCGACGCGAGGCCTCGAGCAGGTTCAATGTTCCGACTGCGTTGATGTCGAAGTCGTCGAACGGCCGTGACGCCGCCAGATCGTGCGAGGGTTGCGCGGCGCAGTGAACGACGAGCGCTGGACGGTGACGCTCGAACAGGGCCATGATGCTCTCGCGCTCGCGGACATCGAGGTGGTTGTGCTCGAACCTCTTTGTCTCACGAAGGAGGCGCTCGAGGTTCCAAGAAGTGTCGCCGCACTCGCCGAAGAAGTCGCGGCGCATGTTGTTGTCGACGCCCTGCACGCGCCAGCCGCGCTCGTCCAAGTACGTGACCATCTCGGACCCGATCAGGCCGCTGGAGCCCGTGACGATCGCGATTCGTCGCGCCATGGCTGTCTACAAGGGCCCGAAAGGGCTCCCGGCATACTACGCCACGTGCGGACACCCAAGATTCTCGCCGCCGTCTCCGCAATCGACCTGACCTTCCGCTATGGCTGCACGCCTGCCTGGTGGCAGATCTGGAAGGGGCTGCACGAGGCAGGAGTCGACCTGATCCTCACTCCCTACCGTGGCCCCGCGATCGAGTCGCCATGGTGGCGAGCCGAGCCGAACCCGTGCCGGCGAGAGGGCGACCTCTTCGAGCTCCTGCGCAAAGGGGTTGCGCGGCTGCACGGAGACACGCACCTCCGCCGGGCCGAGGAGAGCCCGGGCGAGTCCGCCGGTGATCGTCTGGCGCGCGAGCTCATCCGCCGGTCGGTCACGCCTCGCTGGCGGCGCCACCTGGAGGGGATCATGGAGCGGGAGGGCGACGTCGACGCGGTCGTCGTCTTCACCATTCCGATGAGCCACCTGCGCGGTATCCCTTCGGCTCTCCGCGACCGGTTCGGCGTGCCCGTCGTTTACTACGACGCGGACGTTCCGATGAGCCTGCCCGAGTACGGCGGGATGGATACCGGTTTCAACATCTACGAGGGCGCCGACCCAGGCGAGTACGACCTTGTGCTCTCCAACTCGGAGGGCGGTCTCGCGCGGCTCCGCGAGCTGGGGGCGCGTCGCGCGGAGCACCTGTTCTGGGGCGCCGATCCGGAGCTATTCGCGCCTCAACCCGTGGAGAAGGAGCTCGACGTCTTCTTCTACGGCTACGGAGACAAGTTCCGGCGTGACTGGATGCGCGAGCTTGTCGGCGAGCCGAGCCGCCGGCTGTCTCACGTCGATTTCGCTCTCGGTGGCATCGACTTTCGCGGCGACGTCGGAGAGGCGCGGGAGCTCCGCTACTTCCCCGTGAGCGTGCTTCCTCGCGTGATCTCGTCGGCACACGTGAACCTCAACATCGCCCGGGCTCCGCACGCCTCGGTGTACGCCTCCTCGACAAGCCGCCTGTTCGAGCTCGCTGCCGCCGGCGCCGCGATCGTGACGAACCCGTACGTGGGGATCGAGCGCTGGTTCGAGCCCGGGCGTGAGCTGCTCGTTGCCGGGGACGCCGATGAGGCTGTGGAGACCTATCGCGCACTATTGGACGACGCCGCACAGGCCGAGGAGCTCGGTCGGCGTGCCCGGGAGCGCGTGCTGAATGAGCACACCGTCTCTCAACGTGCAGGGCGGCTGCTCGAGCTGGTCGGCGTCTCGCAGCGAGAGCGGGCTCCGGTCTGATGGCGGCCGTGGTCGAACGCCGGGCGGTCGACCCGCTGCGGGAGCGGCTCTCCCGACTGCGGCGCATCGCGATCGTGCCCGCCTTGAACGAAGAACAGAGCGTCGGGCGTGTGATCCAGGAGATCCGCGCCTTCGATCCGGGGTTCGAGGTTCTCGTGGTCGACGACGGCTCGGTCGACCGGACCGCGCAAGTGGCCGTGGCCCACGGCGCGCACGTGCTGCGGCTCCCGTTCAACCTCGGGATCGGAGGCGCGATGCAGACCGGGTTTCGGTACGCGTGGGAACGCGGCTTCGACGTCGCGGTCCAGCTCGACGGTGACGGCCAGCACGATCCTTCACAGTTGCCTGCGATCTTGGCGCCGGTGCTCGACGACGAGGCCGACCTGGTGGTCGGCTCGCGTTTCGCCGGAGACACCAGTTACCAGGCAGGACTGTTCCGCCGGCTCGGGATCCGGCTGTTCGCTCGGACGATCACGCTGATCGTCGGCCAACGCGTAACCGATACGACGTCGGGCTTCCGTGCAGTGGGCCGGCGCGGGATCGTTCTCTTTGCGCGCGACTACCCTCACGACTACCCCGAGGTTGAGGCGACCGTACTGGCGTACCGTCACCGTCTGCGCCTGCTCGAGGTACCCGTGGCGATGCGCAAGCGGTCGGCCGGTCGCTCGTCTCTCAACGCGTCGCGATCGGTCTACTACATGGTCAAGGTGCTGCTGGCGATCTTCGTCGGTCTATTCCGCCGCAACGTGCTGCCTTTGGAGGAGGAGAGATCATGACCCCACTCACCGTTTCGATCCTCGGCGCGCTTGCGTCATTTGCGCTGGTTCTCGTCGTCCTCGAGCTGATCCGTCAGCGCCGGCTTCAGGAGCGTTACGCGGTGCTGTGGCTGCTGACAGGTCTCGTGCTGATGGCGCTGTCGGCCTGGCGGGGGGGTCTGAACACGATCGCCGGCTGGTTCGGCGTCAGCGGTTATCCGCCGGCTGTGCTGTTCGCGGTCGGGATCCTGTTCATCCTCGTCGTCCTCCTGCACTACTCCACCGTGATCTCCCGGCTCACAGATCAAAACACGATCCTGGCGCAGCGGCTCGCGCTGCTCGAGGCCGCGCTGGAGGAGGCGAGGGCCGCAGGGAAACCGCGCGGCGACTGAGGGCGCGGGCGCACGGCCAGCCCGTCGGCGGCAGCAAGG
>WNGB01041401.1_pt1 | contig 14077 bp, 12 predicted proteins | sample 5400681 | NCBI WGS metagenome assembly WNGB01 (sample SAMN13153367, study PRJNA577476) | soil metagenome | isolation source: 115 cm soil or saprolite under grassland replicate 2 | place: USA:California | collected 2016-06-15 | reverse complement strand
CTCCGCGCCAGAATCTCGGCCGCCCTGCCGGTCATCTGCAGCTCCCGCAGAAGGTCAGTGAAGAAGCTCCAGTCGAGGCCGAAATGATTCGGGCCACGCGCCACGATCCAGGCTTCCAGGTCGCTCGCCGCGCGGCGCCCGCGACCGTTCGGCGGCGCGACGCCGCTTTGGCGCGCCCACTCGAGCACGAAGCTGCGATCCAGCCCGAAATGAGACGGGCCCTTCGCCGCAAGCCATCCCGTCAGTGCGCGCTCCGCCAGGAGACTCTCATAAGCGGCGGGCGTCAGGCCGTTGGACGCCAGCCACGCGCCGCGATCGCGAGGTCGGCGGGCTTCTTCGCACTGCCGGGCGAAATCCATCCGGAACTCCGCGGGGCACGACACACCGTGCTGTCTCGCCCACTCGAGCAGAAACCGCCGATGTGACAGCTCCTTTCGCATCGTCGCGACCAAGGCGCGGTCTCGCCGAGCCCGCGCCAGCACGTCCGCGCCCGTTGAAACTCCTTTCGAATAGAAGCCGCTCGAGAGCATCCGTTCCATGTCCCACCAGCTCTTCCGGTTTGGAAGAGACCGAGGAACCCCGTCTTCTTCGTTTCGCCGGATGCGGGCAGCAAGCCGAAGCGCGCCGATCGCGTCGAGCTTCTTGACATCGACGCTCCGCCGGGAGAGATAGCGCTTCAGTCTCCCGACCGTGGCTCGAGGCCAGCCCTTCGCGACGTGGCTCTCCAAGAGTCGGCGATAGGAACGGAGCGGATAGTAGGTTCGTTTCGCGTCGGCGACGAGGTCCTCGGCCTGCCCGGCGGTCAGGCAAGCGTCGTCGACCGCTCTCGCGAGCGTGGCACGGATGTTGACGAGCGGCTCGGAGAGAGGCCGAAAATCGAATTCAGCCGACGCGTGCCAGAGAGCGACCTCGTCGTCGCCGTCGATCTTCCCGTCGCGGTACCACTCGAACACGGTGCCGCAGCCGATCATGCCGAAGCGACGCAGCTCGGCCGCTCTCAGCGCCCCCATGCTCGACGCGCCCACGACGTCAATGCCCTCCTCGATGGCGTCGAGAAGCTCGCGGTGCCAGACGGACGGCGTGGTGTGGAAGAGTCCGTCGATCAAGACGATCGTCTTCACGCCAGAGGCGAGGATTCTGTAGACGTCGCCCTTGCGGGCGGGCGGCAGGTAGTCGGCGTCGAGGAGCGTGCGCGCCTCGTCCTGATGCAGCGAAGGACCCAGGAAGACGACCACCGGATGGAACGCACGGTCGATCCTCTTCGCACGCGTCCGGTTGTTCATTCGGAAGACGCCTCCGCGTTGCTCGGCGAGCCTTCAGGTTCTCCCGAGACCGCCAAAGTGTCAAGGAGGCGAGGGTCAAGACGTAGAATCGGTCAAGGAGTCTGAGCCGTGAAAAATGCCTGCGCGCTGAAGGGAGGCGCTACGTCCACGGCGGCACACGGTGGCAGTGCGAGGCAACGACCGTCGAGGTCGTCTGGGGGATGTGGGGACCCGATTCCTTCGACGGCCCTGAGCGCTGCAGGACCAAAGTCGCAGGTCGCGAAGTCATGGTGGCTCGGGGGACCCAGAACGAAGCACCCTCATTGGTCGTTTGGTACCCACCGGTGTCCATGAGCCCATCGTGTCGGTCCGAAGCTCGAGGGCCGAGGATCGAGACCTCGTCACGACCATCGCGTTCTCGGGCAGGACCGACGCCCCGAAATGACCGGGCGGTGCCACACGCGGATAAAGGAGACGCGCTGCGCGCTCAGATTCCTGACACACTCTTGGAATTCGAACCCTCGAAGCGCAAGGGAGCTGTTCACGGACACGCCCGAGTGAATCAGCATCCGACCTGCGGCTGCAGCGGACTCGGCGCCGCACGCTCGCCGCGGAGCCGCCAGCCGTGAGGCCGTATGCACGATGAGTAAAATGCACCTCGCCGCCTGGATCCTCGCGGCTCTGCTCTTCTGCTGGCTTTTCATCTCGGTCGCCGGAACGGTTGTCGAATTGTTCGGATTCGTGCTCCGAAGTCTGCGTGAGAGCCACCGCGACCGGGCCGAAAGGCGGAGGAGAGCTCGAGAGGCGGAGAGGTGGGGCCTGCGCGAGTGATTGTCGGAGTATCTCAGAAGGACGGCGACCAGGCGACCTTGCCGCACCGGCCTGACCCGCGCGGCGACATTACTGAGTTATGCGAACGGCAGTGCTGATCGCGCTCGGTCTCGCGGTCGCGGCAGCGGCGACCTACTTTCTCCTGTTCCCGCGCAATTCCTTCATCAATATTCGGAGGCCGGGGGGCGGCACCGTCACACTCTCGCGGACCGGTGTCTCCTTCCAGCCTGCACCGGACCATTTCGCCACGAACGGATTCGATCACATCGAGCCCTACGTGTCCCGGTTGCTTGTGCCAACGAACCGCTTCAAGTTCCTGCACATCTTTACGCCGGACGGCAACCGAGGCTTTGGATTGACAGCCCGAGGCGGGCTGGTCGAGGCTGGTCTCACACTGGAGTGGCGACAGGAAGCGCAGAGAGAGGCGGCCATTCGCTCATTCTTCGGCTCCCTCGGCGTCGCGCCCTCACAGGACTACCTCGCCGGAAATGGAGGGATTCCTGACGCGACGCGGATTCTGGAGTATCCCCTCAAGGGGAGCACTGCTGAAGTGACAGCGCTAACGAAGCGGATCTTGCAGGAGCTGTGCGGCATCTCGCCAGACGAAGCCTTGAATATCGGGTACGGAGAGAAATGACCAAGTCGCCGAACCCGCGTTCACGAGTCGCGGAACTCCGCGGCGGTAGACTTCGCATGTGGTTTACGAGTGGGATTCGGGCAAGGCGGCCACGAATCTCAAGAAGCATCGAGTAGCCTTTACCGAGGCCGCCACCGCGTTTCTTGACCCTTTGGCGTTGACCTACCGTGATCCCGACCACTCGGAGCAGGAGCAGCGGTACATCACCATTGGCCAATCGCGCCAAGGGCGCGTTATTCTGGTAGCCCACCTTGACCGGGGTGACCGAATTCGGATCATCGGCGCCAGGAAGGCAAGTCGAAGAGAGGCTCATGAGTACCGCGAGACACGTTAGGAAACGTTCCGATGATCTCAGGAGAGAGTACGATTTCTCGGCTCTCGGCCGAGGAGTTCGCGGAAAGTACTACCGGCGCGCCACTGCCGGAACAAACTTGGTCCTCATCGACCCGGACCTCGCCAAGAGCTTTCCGACTGGCAAGGCCGTGAACGATGCGTTGCGGCTGCTCGTCAATGTGGCTTCCTCGGCTCCTCCAACGAAGCGGCGCTCGCGACGACGGGCCGTCTAACCCGCGGCTGCATCCTCAGGGGATGAGCACGCGTTTCGTTCCGCAATGCGCGTGACTAGCTTACTTGCGGCGTGCGTTCTCGGGCTTGCCGTCGGCGCGCTCACGGGTAATTCTCTGGCAGCCAGCCCGACCAATACCTATGGAACGAAGGTCTTGTTCAAGAAGGCGCAACCGCTCCGGTTTCCAGACTTCACACTTGAGTACCTCGGAGACCGTCATGTGCGGTCGAAGCAGTTCCCGCCTGGTTTTCTTTATCGTGATTTCGCTGCAACCTGAAGGCGTGACCAAGGTCTACAGCGCGCCTCATGCCTTGGTTCTTGGCAATCTGAGGAACGCCTTGCTTGCCGAAGGCATCGCAAGCGAAGTGAGGACGCCCTTTTTGGCGGCCGCGCGTGGCGACGTCCCTTTCACAGAGTGCTGGTCCGAGCTTTGGGTTGTTGACGACAAGGATGCCGACCGAGCTTTATTCCTGATCCGCGCGGCCCTTGAGCCAGGCGAGCAAACGGCGGTGTCCTGGAGATGCCAAAAGTGTGGTGAAGAGATCGAGGGGCAGTTTGAGTTGTGCTGGCAGTGCGGCTCGGCGCGTTCCGATGTGAACGGCCGGGGACATAGTTAACATTTTAGACCGGGGACATCCTTTACAGTTTTGGGGTCTCCCTTCTTTTCAAATCTGACAGCTTTTCAATCGAGTCTGGCTCCTTGGAGTTGGAGTTTGTCTTCGTGGAATCGGCCGAGGAGTAGGGGACCGAAGTAGAGGGACCAGACGCCGTCGTCGACTTCTTCGAGTCCGACGTTTTGCTCGAGCAGTGAGTGGCTGATGTTGACCCAGCCTTTCTTCCAGCGGATACCGCCGTTCTTACTGACTTTGCGCACTTCGAAGCGGCCCGGGTATTGGGGTTCTGGGAGGCGATCGGGATAGGGCCGTGGAGAAGGGGCGTAGAGGTGGGCGGGTGATTTCTGGTTGAGGTGTTCGTGGGGTCGTTCGTGGTTGTACTCGTGGCGGAAGCTTTCGAATTTCCTCTGCTGAGCGGATCGATTGGCGCAAGGGGGCGAGTGGTCTCGGCCTTCAAGGTTCGGTGCATGCGTTCGTGGGAGCCGTTCTGCTCTGGGTGAGAGGGTTGGGTCAGCTCGGGGCGGATGCCCAAGCGGATCCACCAAACGGAGAGGCGAGAGAGTCGCCCGATGGCCGTGGCAGCGGCGAAGGGTGTTCCGTTGTCGGTGCGTATAGCTTCTGGCAAGCCGTACTCGCGGAAGAGGCGCTGGAAAGCGCTTTTGGTGCCTAGGGTCTTGGTGGACGAGAGGGCGCGGCAGCCCAGGAGGTATCGGCTGAAGCTGTCGGCCACGGTCAAGGGGTAGCAGTAGACGGCGTCTTGGGTTTTGAACTGGCCTTTGAAGTCTGCCGTCCAGAGCTGGTTGGGGGCTGTGGCCTGTGTTGTGGGGCGGCTGGGATGGTCGATACGTCGGCGGCGTCGGCGGTCTTTGACCAGATCGAGTCGCTTCAGGATCTCCCCGGCGGTGCTGGGTGCGGGCCAGGGATGGTCGTATCGACGAGCCAGATAAGGGATCAGCTTCTTGGGTCCCCAGGACGGATGACGTCGACGGGCGTGGGCTAAGAGCTCGACCACTTCTGCGGCGGTGCGGTGAGGGCAGGTGGCAGGCGCACGAGAGCGATCCTTCAGGCCTTCCAGACCTCCTTCTTCGAAGCGCTCGAGCCACTTGTACCCGGTCACACGGCTGATCCCGTAGCGCTGGCATAGCTCGGTCATCGAGAAAAACTCTCGCTCGAAATCCACCACGAATCGCATTCGTTCGCGCATCTTCGTCGTCTCGTTCCAGGGCATCGGCCACCCCCTGGTGCCCGATCCTGTGCCAAACTGTTAACCATGTTCCCGGTCCATTCTGTAAACCATGTACCCGGTCTGTACCATGGGGACGCCTAACCGGCGGCTGCAGCGGACGCCGTCGGCTGCGCCGCCGTCACCGAGGCGAAGGCTCATTCGAGGCCGCGCGCCCTCCTGGTGATCACGTAGAGATGATGGCCCTCGTGCACGAGATAGAAGTCGAGCCAGGCGCGCAGCGAGAGCCGTCCCAATCGAGCGTGTCTCCCGGTCCGCGCGAGCTCTTCGGGGGTCAGCGCCTCGACCGCGGCGATCAGCGCCGCGCGGGAATCCTGCAGGCGACGCATCGAGTCTTCAAAGGACCGAGATTGCCACGCCGCCCACTCCGGATCTTCTTCCGCGCGGTAAGCAGGGAAAACCGGCTCCTCTTCGGCCAGGATTCGTCGGACGCGCTCGATCGTCAGCTCGGTGTGGCGCGCCAGGTGCGCCACGTTCTCGGCGACGGACCATTTGCTCTGGACGCGCCTGTCCAGGTCCCCGCGCGGAATTCCTTCCAACAGAGCGGCCAGCGATGAAAGCTGCGTCCGCAGCCTTTCCAGAATCGATTTCGCCGTTTCCATCGAGGGAGCCCTCGGCAATCATCTCAGCTCTTGCCGCCTAAGATGAGCATCGAGTCGCCGAACTCGTGGCCCCGATAGCCGCGGGCCTCGGCATGGCTGTGGGCAGCGACGAGGACGTCTTCCGGTGCGAAGGCCGTCAACAAGGCAAAGTGGCTCGTGCCCGGCTCGTGAACTCCGGTCAAGAGACCCTCGGCGACACGAAGTGGAAAGCGCTCGGTGATGCGCACGTCCGTGACACCAGCGCCCGGCTTCAGCCGGCCGCCGCCCGCGGCAGCAGAACCCTCGAGAGCGCGCACCACGCTGGTGCCCGCGGCGACCACGCGTCCCCTGCGGCTGCGGGCCTTCTCGACCGCCTCGACCGTTGCGGCCGGGATGTCGAAGCGCTCGGGCAGCGGGAGCAGCGCGTCCACGGCGGTGTCGCCGGTCGAAGACAGCCCCGCGGCGTGTGTGATCGACGCAAGCGCGACGCCCTGCTCTTGGAGCGCGCCGAGCAAGTCCCAGTGGAGAGGAAGCCCGGCCGATGGGGGCTCGACCGCCCAGGGCCGCGCTCCGTAGGCGGTCTGCACGTGCCACAGCGCCAATGGCCCCTCGAGATAGGAATACTGGATCGGCCGGCCATGGCGATAGAGGGCCGCCCACAGCGCGTCACCGTCGAGGTCGAAGGCCAAATCCACAAGGCGCGGCGAGACCGGCCAGACGCGGCGCACCGTCGCGGAGAGATCGCGGCCGAAACGGAGGGCGTCGCGCGTGCGCAGGAGCGGCGGCGCAGAGCGGTCCTCAGTCCGCATCCGCCAGTCGCCTCGGCCGAGCAGGGCGGCGGTCCACTCGCCGTCGCGATCCAGGCGCCCCGCCAGACGGACCTCGACCGGCTCGCCGGCGGACGTCGTGGCCTGGAGTGAAGCCGGCAGAGTGGCGGCATCGTTGACCACCAGCAGGTCTCCGCGGCGGAGCAGGCGGGGCAGCTCGCACAGCCGCCGATCCTCGAGACGGCCGGTCCGAGGTTCGACGCACAGCAGCCGTTGCTCGAGCGGCTGACTGCGAGGCCAGGTGGCGGGTTTCACGAGGCCTGCCTCCAGCGCGACGCCTCGATCCGGGATCCGCTCTCAAACGCCTCGGAAGACGCGATGATCGCGGCGATCCGCGCGGCGACTTCTTCAGGCCGTGCGAGCGTCGAACGATCGGCGTCCGGCATCGCGGCGGCATGCATCGCCGTGTCCATCTCCCCCGGATCGATCGTCAGGAACCTGACGCCCGCGTCCTTGAGCTCCTCCGCCCAGATCCTTCCTAAGTGATCGAGCGCCGCCTTCGACACGCCGTACGCGCCCGGGTACGCAACGGCCCCGGCGTCGGAGGTGACGTGGATCACCAGACCTCGGCCACGCAGGGCCATGGAGCCGGCGATTGCTTTGGTGAGCCGGAACGGACCGGCCAGATTCACCGCCAGCACGGCCTCGAGGTCCTCGCAGGCGGCGTCGAGAAGCAGGGGCAGAGGAACGGGTCCGAGGGAACTGGCGTTGTGGACGAGCAGTTCGATCGGACCGACCAACGCGGCGGCGGCTCCGGCGAGCGGGTAGACGGCCCGCTTGTCGCCGACGTCCCCGACGAGAGCGTGGGCCTCTCCGCCGGAGGACCGGATCGAGGCGACGACGGCGTCCAGCTCTTCTTTGCCCCGGGCCGCCAGCGCCACCCGCGCCCCTCGGCGAGCCAGCTCCCGGCCGAGGGCGGCGCCCAGGCCCCGGCTGCCCCCCGTGATCAGCGTCCCGGCTCCGTGCATCTCCATCATCGAGCCTCCTGTCTCACACTACGCGGGCGGAGCCAATATCTCGACAATATTGCCAATCTTTTGGCAGCCGGCTATTCTGTGGGCATGAGCGAAGACCTGTCGGCGCGCCTGGCGAGAAACATCAAGAATCTTCGGGAGACCCGAGGCCTCACCCAGCAGCAGATGGCGAAGCTTTCGGGAATCCCCCGGGCCACGTGGGGCCACCTGGAATCGGGCGGCGCCAACCCGACCCTCGCGGTCTTGGACCGCGTCGCGACGGCCCTGCAGGTGCCGATCGAGGAATTGACGGCCGCGCCGCGCTCCTCGGGCCGGCTCTATCCGAGAGAGGCCCTGGCCGCCCGCAAGCAGGGCGACGGGATCGTGCGCAAGCTGCTGCCGGACCCGGTGCCCGGGATGCTGATCGACCGTATGGAAATCCCGGCGGGCGGCCAGATCATCGGCGTGCCTCACATGCCGGGCACCCGGGAGTACCTGACCTGCGAGGCCGGCGCGATCCAGCTCGCCGCGGGAGGCGAGCGATGGCAGCTCTCTCCCGGCGACGTCGTCGTGTTCAAGGGTGATCAACGTCATTCCTACACGAACGCCGGCAGTCGAACGGCCGTCGGCTACTCGGTTGTGGTTCTGGCACGGCGCTAACGCCATAAAGGCCCCGAGCATCTGTGGCTGTCCCTTTCGCCCGCGATTCAGCGATACTCCTCTAGCAGAAGGAGGAACCCATGAGAGGAGACCGTTTCCGGGTAGCCCTGTCGCTCGCACTCGCTGTGATGACGATCGCCGTCCTCGTGGCCTGCAGCAAGAGCCGTTTGACAAAAGAGAACTACGATCGCATCGCGGCCGGTATGAGCCCTGCGGAAGTCCAGGCGATCCTGGGCACCGGAACCGAGCAGGCGAGCAGCTCGGTCGCCATCCCCGGCGGAACCGTGGCGGGAGTCAACGTTCCGGGAGCGAATACCTCGGCCAAGGTTTTCACATGGCACGAGGGACAGAAGGTGATCTCGGTCACGTTCGTCAACGACAAGATGACGACCAAGACGCAGTTCGGTCTCTGACGCTTCGGCTCATCGTCCGCGCGGGCGGAAGATCTGACTGGCCGGCTCTCCGCGGGCCCTTCCAACCCTGAAATAGGATCGGGGACGGAGTCTCGCCGAAGAACCGAAATCTCGATGCGTCAAGGCCAAGCCAGCCGCGGATTGCCGATGCCTCCCGAGGCGGAAAGCGCGACGGGTGGCGTTCCCTGTTCCACCTCGGAATGGCTGGAATCCCCCCTCCTCGCCAGAATCGCGAAGAGAGTCGCGTGCCAATACGGGATTCTCCCTGGAGAGGTCGACGATCTCGTCCAGGAGGTGCGGATCGCTCTCTGGGAAGCCGAGGGGCAACTCGAGATCAAGCCAAGATGGGTCTTCGTGACGGCCAGCCACAAAGCCGTCGACCTGCTGCGTCGGAGGCGGCGGGTCGGGGCGGAGCTGAGCTGCCGAAGAATCTCCAGGTTTTCTGCGATCTGCGCTATGGGGAGGGGCTGACCGAACGGGAGATTGCCGGCCGGATGGGCCTCTGTCGCGCGTCCGTTCGATGGCTTGGACTCCGATTTCTGAGGGCCGTCAGGGCTCCCTATTTTTTTTCGGCCCTAGCCCAAGGAAGTCGCGAGAACCGATCCTTAGCCAGGTAGGGACTCGAAGATCGTTTTCCACCGCGTTCTCTGGCTGTCATTGGCAGCGATCTCCCGGGTGACGGCGGCGATTCGGTTCCGATTCTTCTGCTGACTTCAGAAAACTTGCGCTCCTCTAGAGCACGCCCGAAAGAGTCACGGGGCTCCCGCAATCGGTTCGGCGCGGGAGTCTGGAAGGGTTCGCTCTGCCGTGTGCTCCCTTCTCTGCTGGCGTTGCTGATCGGCTCCGCCGCGGCGGCGGCCGATGGACCCTTCGCCGCTCTCGAAGCAAAGCTCCGAGAAGCCCAGGCGAGCGACGTTCCGCTGCTCGCGCCCTCGGCCTATGCCCTGGCGGCGCGCAGTTACGAGGAAGCCGACAGGTTGAAGCGAAGCGGCGGCAGCGCCGACGGCGTCCAGCGACTGGTCGATGCCGCGCTGAGAAACCTCGATGCGGCCACGGCCGCCGGCGCCCGCAACCGGGAATCGCTCTCCGCCGCGCTCGCCGCCCGCGAGGCAACGCTGAAGCTGGATGCAGCGACGATGGCCGCCCGGATCGAGAGCGCGGATCAGCTCCTGCGCAACGCGGCGGCTCGCCTCGAGGCGGGAAACCGATCCGAAGGCGAAGAGCTGGCGCGGTCGGCGGTGGCCGAGTACACGCGCGCGGGCGCGGCCCAGCTGCGGGAGACCAAGCTCGCCGAGCTGCGAAGCGCTGTTCAAGCGGCTTCGGGCCAGGCCCCCGAGGCCACTCGTCTCAGAGCGACGACGGAGCTCGAGGCGTTGACCGCCGGGCTCACCGGCGGGACGATCGGGGTCACCGCCGCGGCGACGCGCATCGACGACATCTGGAAGCTTCTGTTTCCTCCGGAGTACAGGTCCCCACCGCACGAGCTCACCATCGGAACGTTCACGCTGTACGTGGAAAAGTATGAAACCCGCGCATGGGATTTCGTCAATGGCCTGATCATCCACGCGAACGGCACGGCGTGGACTTCCTTCACGTGCGCGCCGAGCCTCATTCCGATTCACGCGGGTCTCCTGACGGCGGCCAAGCAGTTTCGGGTGGTCGAAACGGTTGCGAATCCGAAGGAAGAGATCAGCGTCGCCGACGCTCAGAAGATCGATCCTGCGCAGGGCGTCCATTCCTCTCTGACGCTCAAAATTCCGACGTACGCCGTCACGAGCGCGCAGGTTTCGCAGGCGATCCAGGACATCATCAAGGCCGGAATCGCGCACAAGGGAGAGATCAAGGTCCATTTCGACCAGTTGACCATCAAGCCCGGCCCCACAGCCGACACCGGACTGGTTTTGGCCGGCACGGCCACCTACCCGACGACCCCGCCACAGCCGGAAACGATCACGCTTCACGTGGCGGGCTTCACGGTGTCGATTTCGGCCCTGATGTTGAGGCCGATCGGCGCGACCGCAACAGGGGAGCTCGAATTTCCGGTCTCGATCGCCGACCCCGGCACGGGACATCCAGGACGCGTGAGTCTGGGCGACTTCGCGATCAGCTCCGCGTGTGCGTTCCACAAGGAGCTGCCCTCGACGGCTTTTGGTCCCTGGTCGGTGGGCAGCACGGAGGTCCTGGTCCAGGGAACGGGCATCGTCGCGGACTTCGACAAGAGCTGGGCGGCTCCCGGGCTCGATCCGTCTTCGGCCGCCGCGGTGGCCTCCTGGCGTGGAGCGATTCTGCAAACGGGCTCCACCATCCCCGCATCGGCGCCGGTCGTCTCGAACTCCGGCTACTTACGCGCGAAATACAGCTTTGCGAAGGCGGAGGTCACCGGACCCGGGCTCAAGGGACACTTCGTCCTCGGCGCTGCCTACGAGTTCACCTCGCTCGAGCCATACGGCTACAGCGTGAGTATGAGCGCCGGCTCTGTGGACTTGCGGGACAGCGCCGTGGATCAGGGGCTCTTCCAGAACGGCCGCGTCGTGGCTCCCAGGTCGGCGGCGCAGGTCAGCCTTCTTGCGCCCGTGCGAGCCGATTATCAGCTGGCCTGGGTGGACGCGAATCTCGACCTCCTCGCCAACGTGAAGGTCACGACGGCCATTCGGTGGGGCGAGTACACGGGAACACCCGGCAAACCCACCTTCTACGAAGCCAGCGGCTTCACGCGAGAGCGCTTCTATTTGGCCGGCACCTGGAAGGAGAACTATTTCCCGCTGGACGCGGGCGGAGATTTCGTAGAACCCAAGGCGATCGCCGCTGACTTGCGGCCTCTGGGAATGCAAGGTCTCTCGGTCTTCCTGCCGCAGCGATTCATCATTTACACGCCGGATACGCCCGCGAAGAAACCCCTGACCTTCCGAGGCTTCGACGAGAAAGCGGGTTTTCTCAACATCTCCTTCGGCGGCGTGCACGCCAGCCTGAACATGATCACGGAGAGCGGCTCCAACAAGAACCTCGGCCCGACTTACGCGCCGTTCTACGTTGGCAACAAGCCGTTCCAGGCCGCGCAAACGACGGTCCCGGGCGCGAGGGGTCAGGTGTCGACGGAGTATCGCATCGCCGTGCAGTTCGTCTCAAGCGCGACCTACAACTGCGACATGCGAGGGACGTTCCACATTCCCGCGCCGGTCGACAGCGACCTGGACTTCACCAACCTGGCCTTCACGTCGACGGCGCTGATCTCCGGCGCGAAGGCGCCGTTCACCACGCCCTTCAAGCTCTCCTACTGGGGGCTGGACATGGTCAAGAAGCCCGGCGCGAGCGCCGCGGCCGTCATCAGCGTTCGAACCGGCCAGGTCTTCTTCACAGCCGCAGGCATCCGCGAACAGCGCCATTTCGCCGCGCCGTTCTACCTGATCTGGGGCGAGATGCTGGCCGATGGGCAGCTCAAGCGCCTGGTCTTCGATTACTCCGGGGTCGGACAGAAGTTCGATCGGTTCCCGTTCACGACGTCATTCGTGCGGCTCTCCAACTACGTGGCGGGCACGGAGGCCTATCTCAAAGTGGGGGGTACCGCCCATTTCGACGTCTTCGGACCGAAGTATCTCAACATCGAGGACGTCTACGACACCTCGAAGCCGGGAGACCCGTGGAACAACCGCCGCATCGACAACTTGAAGGCGGACTCGGATCCCGGAGGGCTCTTCCAGGCGAGCGACAAGCACCTGGCCGCGAACTGGAGCGGTGATTTCGGCTCCATGGATTTCAACATCGACTACGACAAGAACATTCAGGACGGCTTCCTCGGAAACGGCCACATGGGATTCCTGTGGATCAACGGGACGCTCGGCGCGTCGATCGTGCTCAAGGCCGAGCGCAGCTGCATGTCGGTTTCCGAGACGACGCACAGGGATTTCACGCTCGGTCCCGTGTCTCACTTCGGATTCATGACCCGCACGACCGGTTGCGGCTGCATCGAAAACGGGCAGCTCCAGCGCGTGGTCTTGAGCGCGGAGCTGGAGCAGTCAGCCGACGTCAACATTCTTCTGCGCTCCGCCGGATACGGCAGTATCGAATGGTCGCTGACGCCGACCGTGTCCACGCTCGAGGTGTCCGGCGATATGTATCTGACGATTCTTCTCGGCGGAAACCTCGAGGCGTCCGGCAGGGCGCGGTTCACAGTCGATCGCGCAAAGGATTTCGTCGAAGGGGAGATCGACGCGAAGTTCGATGCAGGGACCGCACTGGGAGCCGGAACCCTGCAGGCCGACGGGCAACTGAACTGGCATCTCGGCAAATTCGGCGGGGATTCCTATCAGTCGCTCCAGGGCAAAGTGGCCGTCCATGTGCTGACACCCCTGGCCGGCGTCGCGGCGGAGGGCGGTTTTTACATCGGCATGAATGCGCCGAAAGCGGAGGCCTGGGTGCTCGCAGGCGCCGGGAGCCGTTACAAGCTGAACATGGCGCCGCTGCCCGACCGGCTCACCGGAATTTTCGGTTATGCCAAGGCGAGCGACAGCATTAATCTGTATGTGTTCTCCGGCGGGATCGAGGCATACGCCGGAGTCGGAGGCTTCATCCTCACCCCGGCCCAGGTCACCAACCTGGGCGCCACCGCGTCCGGTCTCGGGCCGGGTCTGCCCTTCGTGATCGGGCATGCGGGGGTTCACGTCTGGGGCGAGATTCTCGGAGGTCTCGTTTCGGCGGATGGAACCGTGGACCTGCAGGTCATCGCTCCCTATCCCTTTTCGTTCCAGGGAACTCTCGAGCTCGAGGGGTGCGTCGTCTGGGTAGTTTGCGGCAGTGTGGATGTCACGGTGGGAGTCAACAGCAGCGAAGGGCTTTTCGTTAAGTGAGAGGCGCCGTGCTCGTTGCCCGCAGACGCCTGAGAGCCGGGTTGCTCCTCGGAATCGGAATGCTCTGCGCGACGACGGGGCGAGCCCAAATGATGCGCGCCGTGGCCAGCACGCCTGTGCCGAGCCTGCACGTCGTCGTGACGTGGCCGCCCAACGCCGTTGCGCAGAGGTTCAACCTCTACCGCAAGCTCGCGGCGGCTCCGAGCTTCCCGGCGGCTCCGGTCAACGCACAACCGCTCGAACGAATGAGCGGTTGCGCCGACATTCAGGCCGTCCTCCTCCCGGGATCAGAGGATTGGAACGTCCTCGCGAAGAGCCTTGCCGACAGCAAGACGATGGATTTCGATCCGTGCTTGATTTCGACGATCGCGGCGGGATCGCCCAAGGAGTCCAGGCTTCTCCTCCTGGCCCGCAGCCGCTGGAAGATCGCCGTGGTCGCAGGTCTCGGCTACGACGACAAGGCCGTTGCCAACGGCACGGCCTATGTCTACGAATTGAGAGGCGTCAACGCGGTCGGCAGCGAAACGGGAACCCTCTTCACCAACGTGACGGTCACGGCTGGTTCGCCCGTTCCGATCCCGTCCCCGGGCGGCTTGGCCGCGACGGCCGGCGACAATCGCGTGCTGCTGCTCTGGGGGGACCAGCCG
>WNGB01015944.1_pt1 | contig 14078 bp, 14 predicted proteins | sample 5400681 | NCBI WGS metagenome assembly WNGB01 (sample SAMN13153367, study PRJNA577476) | soil metagenome | isolation source: 115 cm soil or saprolite under grassland replicate 2 | place: USA:California | collected 2016-06-15 | reverse complement strand
GACGTCGGGGCCCTCATCAATGTCGGGAGGTGAGTCCTGGGCCTCATTCCCGATGTCAGCAGCGCTCGTAGCGGTTGCCCGGCAAACGGCGCACTACTTTCTTCATCTCCATTGTCAGCAACATGCCCGATGTACCTAGAGCGGTTCGCAGTCGGGTTGCCTCCAGGAGTAGGCCCCGCGAGCCGAGCGGGGCTGCTGGCCGTGCCGCTCGGCTCGCGGCACCTACACCCTGCGTGCGCCACCCGTCTGCGAACCGCTCTAGTTGCCTTGACGAACCTATCAGGTCTCAGGAAAATGCCGGAATGGACCCCGAACTGACCCCCCTGATCCCCGCAGACCTGTTGGCCGAGATGCAGGCGGCAGCAGAGCGAGCTGCGAAAGGTATCCGTGACCCCGAACGGATGCGGCAGTCCTGCGAGCGCATGGACCGCATCCGTGAGGACATCCGCCGTCAGCACGGCGTCCTCAACATTGGCGTCCCCGCCCTGCGCGAACTCCGGGACGCCGAATGAAGTACGTCCTCGATTCCTCCGTGGCCTTCAAATGGCTCATACCCGAGGTGGACACTCCCAAGGCCTTACGCTTGCGCGACGAGTTCACCAGGGGCCTGTTGGACTTGATTGCCCCCCGACATCTTCCCCGTGGAAACGACACACTCGCTGACCCGTGCGGAGCGGCAGAACCGCATCACGCCAGCCCAGGGAGCGCTCCTCTTTATCGATTTGATGAACAATCTTCCCCAGCTACACCCCCAACTTCCCCTTCTACCCCGCGCCTACGCGATCTCCTCCTCGCTGCGGGTCGGTGTTTATGACTGCCTGTACGTCGTGCTGGCCGAGCGAGAGAAGTGCGAGTTGGTGACCGCGGACGACAAGTTGGTGAAGAACCTGCAGCCCCATTTCCCTTTCATCATCGCACTGTCCTCCCTGCCATGACGTTATCGCCCCAGCTGTTGCGTCCTGAGGCTCTGCCTCCAGCCCAAACGGCGGTGGAGCGCAGCTGGCTCTGTCGGTTTCAGCAGCGTTCGTAGCGGTTGCCTGGCAGACGACGTACTACTTTCTTCATCTCCATTGTCAACAACATTCCCGACAATTGCGGCACGCTCAGGCCGAGGCGCTGCACCATCTCGTCGAGGTGGCGCGGCTGCTCCGCCAGGAACTCCCACACGCGCCGCTGGTCGGCATCCAGCCCGGGCGGTGGCGTCGCAGGTGTCGCAGGAGGCGCGGCCGCGGCTGCCTGGCGCTCCGTCCTGGGCGATACGCCCTCCAGTTCCTCCAAAATGTCCTCCACTCCGCGGCACAGGATCGCGCCCTGTCGGATCAGCGCGTTGGTGCCGCTGCTCGCGTCGCCATCGACCGGCCCCGGCACCGCCAGTACCGGGCGGCCCTGATCGGCGGCGTGGCTCGCGGTAATCAATGCGCCACTTTTCTCCGCCGCTTCCACGAGCACAACGGCCTGCGACATGCCGCTGATGATGCGATTGCGCGCCGGAAACATCCCTGCCATCGGGTCCATGCGCATCGCCGCCTCGCTCAGCAGCGCCCCGCTGGCGGCGACCTGATCGGCCAGTCCCTTGTGCTCCGGCGGATAGATGCGCGATAGCCCGCCCGCCATCACCGCGAGCGTGCGCCCGCCCGCCTGCAGCGCCCCGCGATGAGCGCAGCTGTCGATGCCGCGCGCCAGGCCGCTGATGACCGTATACCCGGCCCGCACAAGATCGCCGCCGAGCCGGTCCGCGATGCGTTTGCCGTAGGGCGTGCAGTTGCGCGAGCCGACCACCGCCACCGCTTTTCCATCCTCGGTCCGCAGGGTGCCGCGAACGTACAGGAGATGTGGCGGAGTGGAGATGGTCGCGAGAGCCGCGGGATAATCAGGCGTTCCCAGGACACGCACCTCAACCGTGTGCCGGGCCATCTGTTCCAGTTCGCCGTTCACGTCGGCTTGCTCCAGCGCCTGCGCGATGTCACCGGCCAGCTTCTCGCCGAGGTACGCGACCTGCCGCAGTTCTTCAGCGCGAGCCTGCAGCACGGCAACTGCGGATCCGAAGCGTTCGAGCAGTGCCGCCGTCAGGCGCGGGCCGAGACCGGGGACGAGATGCAAGGCCAGCAGCGCACGCACTTCGGGGGAGACGGGCGAGGACACTGGCGCACCCTCACGACTGGACCTGTTGCAACACCTGGAGCACGTCGGCTTCCGCGACATCGTCGAACAGCGCCACCTCGCCGAGCCGCCGCGGCAGCACGAAACGCAATCGGCCAGCGAGCGCCTTCTTGTCGGAGCGCATCGTCGCCAGCAATCCCTCCGCCGGCCACCGTTCCGGCCGCGTCGGCAACCCGAACGCCTCCAGCAATCGCCGCTGTCTCGCGGTCAGGTCCGGACCGATCAGGCCGCGGCGCTCGGCGAGGAGGCTGGCACACACCATGCCCGCAGCGACCGCCTCACCGTGCAGCCAACCGCCGTAGCCCGCCGCCGTCTCGAAGGCGTGAGCGAACGTGTGACCGTAGTTCAGCATCGCTCGCAGGCCGGTCTCCTCGCGCTCGTCCTGCTCGACCACATCCGCCTTGAGGCGGCAGCAACGCGTCACGATGGTCCGCACCACCTTGGGGTCACGATCGCGGATCGCGGCAATGGTCCCTTCGAGGAAGGCGAAGAAATCCGCGTCGAGGATGACGCCATACTTGACGACCTCGGCCAGACCGCTGCGATACTCGCGGTCGGGCAGCGTCGCCAGCACGGCAGTATCGATCCAGACGCCGATGGGCTGGTACACGGTGCCGATCAGGTTCTTGGCGCGCGGATGGTTGACTGCCACCTTGCCGCCGATGGAACTATCGACCATCGCGAGGAGCGTGGTCGGCACCATCAGCAAGGGCAGGCCGCGGTTGTAGGTGGCGGCGACGAAGCCGGCAAGGTCGCCGATCACGCCGCCGCCGACCGCCGCCACCAGAGTACGGCGATCGGCGTGCAGCTCGACGAGACGGTCGTAGAGACAATTGGCAACGGCCAGGGACTTCTGCCCTTCGCCGGGCGGCAGGATTTCGACAGCGGTGCGGAAGCCGCAGTTCGCGAGCGAGCGCGTGACCGCCGCTGCGTGGTTCGCGACGTTCTCGTCGGTGACGATGAACGCAAGGCTTCCCCGAGTACGCTCGCGTGCGAAACGACCCAGCCCCTCGACGTCATCGCTGGTCGTGACGATGTCGTAACTGCGCTGGGCCAGGTTGACGCGGAGAGTGGGGGAACTCATGCGCCCCATGCTACCGGGCGCAGCCACAGGCGACAAGAAGCTGCTGTCGTTCCCGCTTGCGGGTTAGCACTCCGAACCGCTAACCCGCAAGCGGGGGAGAGTTATTCGGAGGTCACGGGCGTCCAGGTCGGCCCTGACGAAGTCTTGAATTGCTTCTCGAAGATGTAGTTCTTCTCCGCGCCTTCGAGGAGCGGGGCGACGGTGACGAGGTCACCCTTGTTGTAGCCGGCCTTCTCCAGATAGCGACGCGCCAGCACGTGCGGATCCGGCGGTCGCACCGGCCTGCCCGCCTGCTTCCGCGCTTCCTCGTACTTGGCCAGTTCCGCCACCGCTACCTGGTCCGGCGCCGTGAACTGCCCCGCATTGCCGATCGGCACACCCAGCGGCAATCGTTCCTGGAGGGCACGTGCTTTGCCCCCAGCCAGGGCTTCCCGCTCCGACACCATCTTGCCCAGTTCCAGACAGAGCACCGCCGCCAGTTCGCCGTCGGTCTTGCACTGCTGGACCAGGCCCGCGGTAATCTGGATCGCGTGGGCGCCCTGGTGGAAGATTTCGGGGTTCGGAGCGCCGATGGTTCCGAACAGCGGCTTGCTGCCGATCTCGGGATTTTTCGCGAGGATCGTGTTGCCCACCTTATCGACGCGCATCGCGGTGTCCCACGAGGCCGCCGCGAAGTTCGTGGTGACAGGCTTCATCACGAGCGGCTGGCGCGTCCCGAACGGCGAGGTCGGCACCATGCTCAGACCCGGTTCGGTGGCTGAGGAGTCGAACAGTTGCAGCGGCACGCAGCCGGCCAGCAGTACGAGCGCGGGCACGAGCGACCAGCGACGGATCATGGCAAACGCTCTCCGTGGGACCGATCAGTTTCGATGGTGTTGCGCTGAGGGCTGGGAGACATACCGCCCGCCGCCCCTGCTGTCAAGAGCCGCGCGCAAGAATGGTGATAAACCGCCTCTCGCTCTCGAAATTGTGGACAATCCGCGTCACCCTCGCCGCCGCGCTCGCTGGAGTCATTGGCCTGGTGGTGGCGACTCTTGGTGGCCAGGGCGGCGCGTCGCCGCAGCCGGCTCCCGCCTTCAAGGCGCCGCCGACGGCGTTCGAGTGCCGCTGGGCACGCGGCCCCATCACCATCGACGGCAAGGCCGACGAGGACGCCTGGAAGCACGCCCAGGTCATCGACAACTTCTATCTCCCCTGGCTGGGCGCGAAGGCCCGCGCCGCGAAGACCGCCACCAAGGCGAAACTGCTCTGGGACCACGAGTACCTCTACTTCTTCGCCGACATGGAAGACACCGACCTCTACGCCGACGTGAAGGAGCACGACGGCATGACGTGGGAGAACGACGTTTTCGAGCTGTTCTTCAAGCCCGCCGACGACAAGCCCGGTTACTACGAATTCCAGGTGAACGCCGCCGGCACGATCATGGATATGTTCATCCCGCGCCGCAACAGCGGCGGCTACCGGCGTTACAAGAGCGACGGGAAATTCCACATCGAGGCGAAGGTCGTCCTGCGCGGCACGCTCAACAAATGGACTGATCGCGACCAGGGCTGGTCGGTCGAGGGCCGCATTCCCTGGAAGGACTTCCTGCGCACCGGCGGCCGTCCCGCGATCGACGAACGCTGGAAATTCGCCCTTTGCCGCTACGATTACTCCGTCGATTTCGAGGGGCCTGAATTATCCACCTGTGCCCCTCTGAAATCGAAGTCTCACCCGGACTTTCACTACTTCGAGGATTACGCGACGCTGCGCTTCGTCGGCCCGCCCCGGCAAGACGCGGCCCGGCCCTACGGCGTCGAGCGGCTGGTGCCGCTGAAAACCTCGAAGGTCATCGGCTCGCCCGACCCGCCGCCGCCCTTCCGCCCCGTCCGGGTCTATCCGGACCTCAAGGTCAGTTTCCCGATCGCCGTGGTGCGGCAGCCGGACAGCGATTCCCTTCTCGTGATCCACCAGACGCGGCCCTATGGGCGGACGGACATCGGCCGCATGAATGACGACCCGAAGGTCCGTGACCTGGAACAAGTCCTTGATCACGACGGCACCGCCTACGACATCACCTTCCATCCGCGCTTCAAGGAGAATGGCTATCTCTATATCGGTTGGAACGGGCTGGCGTCCGCGCCCGCCGCGGAGAAGAAGACGCGCATCACCCGCTACACGATGGAACGCACTCCGCCGTACCGCCTCGATCCGAAATCGGCGGTGGAGATCATCGCCTGGCAGAGCGACGGCCACAACGGCGGAGCGATGCGCTTCGGCCACGACGGCATGCTGTACGTCACCTCGGGCGACGGCACCTCCGACTCGGATACCAACATTGTCGGCCAGGACATGAGTACCCTGCTCGCCAAGGTGCTGCGCATTGACGTCGATCATCCCGATCCCGGCAAGACCTACTCGGTGCCGAAGGACAACCCGTTCGTCAACATGAAGGGCGCCCGGCCGGAAATCTGGGCGTACGGCCTGCGCAATCCCTGGCGCATGACGGTCGATACCCAGACGGGCCATCTCTGGGTGGGCCAGAACGGTCAGGATCTGTGGGAGCAGGCGTACCTGGTTGGCAAGGGCGAAAACTATGGGTGGAGCGTGATGGAGGGAAGCCATCCCTTTTATCCCAATCGCAAGCCCGGCCCGACGCCGTTCGTCAAGCCGACGGTCGAGCACCACCATTCCGAGAGCCGTTCGCTGACCGGCGGCATTGTGTACTACGGGCAGCGGCACCCCGAACTGCGCGGCGCTTACATCTACGGCGACTACTCCACCGGCAAGGTGTGGGCGGTGCGTCACGACGGTGAGCGCATCCTCTGGCACAAGGAGATTGCCGACACGCGCCTGCAGATTACGGGCTTCGGCATCGACCCCCGGGGCGAAATCCTGATCTGCGATCATCGCGGCCAGGGCAAGGGCGGGCTCTACACGCTGGAGCCGACGCCGAAAAGCACCGCCGTCAACTCATTCCCGCGGAAGCTGAGCGAAAGCGGTCTTTTCCGCTCCGTGAAGGGCCACGTGATGGAGCCGGCCCTGATTCCCTACTCGGTGAACGCGCCGCTCTGGGGCGACAATGCCTTCAAGGAGCGCTGGCTCGGCCTGCCCGGGACGCATCCCACAATCGACTTCACGACCTCGCGCGGCTGGGGCTTCCCCGACCGCACGGTGATCGTCAAGTCGTTCGGGCTGGAGATGGAGGAGGGCAATCCGGCGTCGCGGCGCTGGATCGAGACGCGCTTCCTGACGCAGCAACAGGGCGAGTGGTTCGGCTACTCCTACGCCTGGGACGACGCTCAGACCGAGGGCGTTCTGGTCGATGCGAAGGGCCGGGATCGCGTCGTTACGATCAAGGTGCCGAAATCGGCCGAGCACCCCGACGGCGTCCGCAAGCAAACGTGGCACTACCCCAGCCGCACCGAGTGCATGGTCTGCCACAGCCGGGCGGCGAACTGGGTGCTTGGATTGACCGAATTGCAGATGAACAAAGTCCACGATTACGGCGGCGGCGTGCGCGACAACCAGCTGCGAACGCTGGAACACCTGGGCCTGTTCCGCATCAATCCGCAAGAGGCGATGCGCAACGCCCTGCGCGAGGAGGCGCAGGCGAAGGGACTGACCACAAAGGAGGTGGACGCCTTCATGGAGCGGCAGACCGCGACGCGCGAGCAGCGAGGGAGCGTGACGTCGTCGCTGCTGGCGCTGCCGCCGGAGAAGTACCGGCGGCTGGTCGATCCGTACGACCCGAAGGCGGACCTGACGGCGCGGGCGCGGTCGTATCTGCATAGCAACTGCGCTCAGTGTCACGTCGAGGCGGGCGGCGGCAACGCTCAGATCGACCTGGAGTTCGCGACGAAGCTCGACCAGATGCGGTTGATCGACGTCAAGCCGCAGCACCACACGTTCGGTCTGCCGGACGCACGGCTGATCGCCCCGGGCCATCCCGAGCGATCGGTGCTGCTGCATCGGATGGCGCATCGCGACGCGGGTCACATGCCGCCGTTGGCGACAGTGCTGGTGGACCGGCAGGCGGTCGATATGCTGCGCGAGTGGATCCGGCAGATGAAGCAGTGAGCGGACTCTCTCTTCCGGTAGTGTCCCTCGATTGTTGCCGAATTGGCGTAAAGGACAACAGGATAACCGGTTAGCGAAAGACGCTGACTGTTCGGCGCCGTGCTCGGCGGCGGAAACACCTGGGGTTCTGGATGTCGGCAACCATCGAGGGACACCACCCAGCTACTCTTCGAGTTTGGACGCCTGGGGATAGGAACTGATGCGCATTTCCAGGTATTGACAGAGGTCATCAAAGGTCATGCATTCAATGGTATGCGAATCAACCCGAACCTTCTCCGTTCGCCACTTGAGGCGGTTTCGGTCGTGGTCCGAGACTCCGGCATTCCTGCCAAGGACCAGGAGGGCAATGAGCGTGATGTGGCCGTGACCGAAGTCCTTCGCAAACCTGGCCGTCTTTTTGAAATCGTCGAGGGAGGAAAACCAGTCCACGAGCTGACTGAAGCCATGCTCAAAGCGGCGACTCCATTCGGTCGTGGACTTCTTCCCAACCTTCGTGAAGATGCTGTCGGGCTTCCCGTCTTCAAATTCAATCACACAAAAGACGCCGTTCTGTCTGCTGCCGAGAACGATGTCTGCTGCGAAGTCACCCAGGAATGGGAATTCGTAGCCAAGCAGCGTGGCGGGCCCGATGTTGGGAGCGAAAGTCCCGATGAACGCGGAGAGCTGTTTCCGTTTCTTGAAGAACGTCTGGATTGCTCGCTCCTCGAGTTTTGCCTTGGATTGGAGCAGCTTCTTGAACGCGGCGATTTCAACCCGGCATTTGTCTGGATTGAAGACAATCTCTTCAAGATCCTTGGTCACTGGCCAGTCTCCGCAATGTGGCCAGAACTCAAGATCGTCGCCTTCGTCGCGATATCGAGGACGACGATGCGATCCTCTTCGAGGGAAAAGAAGATCCGTAGATCGCTGCTCGTTTTCAGAACGTACACATTGTCAGGGGGGTTCAATTGTTGCGAATGCTCGCGGACGAACGGATCCTTCTCCCAATTCGCGAGATGGTCGAGCCAGGCCCGCACCTTCCGCCGCTCGTCTTCCCCAAGGGTCCGCAGGGCGATTTCAACCGGCGCAGTCTGAACTACTTTCATGACAATGGCCCAGCTCAAGAGCATGTGGCGGATGACCTTACCGTATCCGCCCATCGTACCGCGCTGAGGAACGAGGAGCAAGATCGCGCCCGAACAGCGCGGACGCATGCATTCGTCAGAAGACCGACAAGTGGGCAAGCCAGAAGCGACGCGCGTTGCCGGGAACCTGGCGGAACCCGCCCTCTCGCTCAGGGCCGTCGAGCGGTTGGTGGAGGAACACCTCCCGCCGATTCGAGAGGATCTGGATCGCTTGAAGAGAGATCTTGCACGGAGGCACTCGCCGTAGCGGTCCGTTGCCAAGGGGGCTGTCGCTCTTGCGGGCTGCGCGTGGAACGGGAGGTGTCTCAAATGATACGAAGTACCAGGATTGTCCTATTTGAGATGCGTCCCCTCTCTGCGTCCCCTTTCTGCGCCCCCCTTTCTGCGCCGCTTTCCGCCGCCCGTCGGGAACTGTTGCCTTGCGCTGCCCGATAGTTTGTGTTGACGAGGGACAGAGGATACAATGGAGCGAAAAGCAGATGTTGCCGGGAGGGAGGAACAGAACCGATGATCGTGGCGCGGGAAAACCCTGTGGTGATGGAAGAGGTAACGGACCCTGTGGAGTTGGCGAAGGCCAGGGCCCAGGATGAGCGCTTCGAGCGCAACTGGGTCTGGTTCGAGGCCCACGCCCCAGCGATCTATCGCGCCCATCGCGGGAAATGCTACTGCGTCTCCGGCCAGGAGCTTTTCGTTGGCGACACGGCCGCCGAAGTTCTGGCCCTGGCGAAAGCGGCTCACCCTGACGATGACGGGCGTTTTACCGGCTACATCTATCGCGACAAAATGGACCGCATCTCTGCGAATCGACGGCGTGTGGCATCTCTGTGATGATGGGGTTGTCCGCCCGGTGATTCGCGCTGAGATCCTTGCCGGCGATGGTTCCTGGGTGAAGGCACCGCTGCTCGCAGACACGGGAGCGGACCGCACGGTCTTCAGCGCGGACGTGCTCGAAGCGCTGACGTTGCCACACGTTGCCAACCCTCATCAACTGGGAGGCGTCGGCGGGGTCGTCGCTTCGGTCCTGCTCGACACCCAGATCCGGCTGACCCAGGAAGACGGGAACAAGCTGCTGCTTCGTGGTCGCTTTGCCGCCTTCACCGCCCTGGAGGCCCTCGACATGAGCGCGCTGGGGCGTGACGTCACCAACCTGTTCGCCGCCGTCATTGACCGTCCCGGGGATGTTGTGTGCCTCCTCGCCCAAGGGCATCGGTATCACGTCGAGCGGAGCTGATCCCGGTTCGAGGCGGAAACCCGGCGCTGTTCTCATGCCCTGAAAGGGCAGCACTTGAATCATGTCGGCGGATCCGCCGCTGCAAAGGGACAGGCACCTTTTTCTCTCCTTAGGAGAGAAAAAGGTGCCTGTCCCTTTTTTCGTCCCCCTTTTTTCGTCCCTCTTTCGTCTGCAAGGTTGGTGAACAGAAGTGAAGCATCTGTACGCTACGCCCGAAGTCCGCAAGGATCAAGGGTTTAGCGTTTAGGTGAATGAGCTTCACGCAATTGTCACAAATCCCGCTGTCCGGCAGGCGAATAGAATGTAAACAGGGAAAATCTTCAAGTCGCCTGAAATAGGATGAGGAGGGCCCATGATGAGCAACGAACCCCCCAAGATCGAAGCGCCGCCGAGGCGGCCACCCTGGGACAAGATTGACCCAATTTTGCAACGAACGGCATGGGGCATTACCATCGCTGTTGGCGTGCTGGCACTGATCAGTAACTTTGTCGTTCCCTACTTTGAGGTATTCGCCGTATTGATCCAGTTCGCTGCTGTGGGATGGCATGTGCTTCAGTGGCGCAAGAAGAAGAGCTACCTCGTCGGTTGGTGGATACAACCCCTCTTTGTACTGCAAATTGCAATGGCTGTCATGGAGGCAGGTTTCTATTTCTCAAGGGGCGATCGGCTGCTGGCTGGGTTCTGGCTCTGTGCAGGTCTTTCGTGGACGGCTTTGTTGGTCTTAGCCACAAGAGAACAACATAACGCTCTACGAGAAGAACACGATGACTTGTGGAGTGCGTTATTGAAGATTGCCACTGCTCAGGGGAAAATTGTCGATATTCTGCATAATCTTACCGAGCGTCAGCACGACATTGTCAAAATGAACAGAACTGAGATGGAAGTTTGTAAACCAGGCACAGACAAGAGTGAGTTGCTACCTGGGAAGACTCCGGTGCTGGAGGCCATTTCCGACGTGTCGCGATCCACGGAAGCAACGGGTGAGTTAGTGGGGCGATAAAGGGGGCGATAAAGGGGCGATCTCTTTTTCCGGGCACGAAAAGGGCACGAAAAGGGGACATTTGCCATTATTGCGGTCCTCGGGACCGCAATAATGGCAAATGTCCCCTTTTCGTGCCCCTTTTCGTGCCCTTTTCGTGCCAGCGACAACAGGCGGAGCTATTGGCGTCAGTTGATTTTTTCAGGGCTTCGACACACCCTGAAAAAAATGAACTGGAAAGGGAAGGGGAGTCGAGGTGACATAGCTATGTCACCTCGACTCCCGCCCCTTTGACGCCCGAGTGGGAGCGAGTCTTCAGCTGGACGAACTCTCGATAGAGTGGGATAATAATGGATGAATTGCCGTACACTGCCCCAGTGCGGCAGGCAGAAGCGGGCATTCTACCCAGAAGTTGCACATGAGTAGCGAGCATGCGAAGGGTAAGAGGAAGTCCACGAAGGACAAGCACGACGAAGGCCAGCGGAAGAAGAAGATGGGTGCAGGTGGGGAGAAGGGGGATAAGCGGCGTCAGCGGCAACAGCGGAAACGACGGAGACCCTCGGAGCAAGAGCAGCAGAAGGAGGGGTGAGTAGATGGCGACCAACAAAATTGGCAAACAGATTGACGATCTTATCAACGCCGAGCGGTGGGAGGAAGCCCGTAAGCTGATTCAGGAGGCCTTGAAGAAGGAACCAGACAGCCACTGGCTGCTAACCCAACTCGGGGAGACGTACTACGAGGAGCGACAGTACAAACAGGCTCTTCAGATGCTGCTCCAATCCCAGGAGATTCTTCCTGACTGCCCCCTGACGCTGTGGCATTTGGCTGGGACGCTCGACGCTCTTGGCCGCCATGCCACCGCTATCCGCTTGTATGGCTGGCTCTTGCGAAGCAAGCGGACCCCGAAGGATGATCCGTGCTGGGAAAGCACGGCATGGACTGATCTGCTCAAGACTGACTGTGTCTATCGGATTGGTCTTTGCTTCAGGCATCTCAAGCAGAACGAACCGGCGGAGAAGCTTCTCCGGGCGTACTGCAACATTCTCTTGGCAGGAGGAGACGGTTCGTACCCCATCGAGGAGGCGAGAAAGCAGCTCCAAGAATTGCGGACAAGCAAGCGTGCTGCCGTCAAGCATGAGTTGCGGGAGGCTGCTGATCTGGTGCGGAAAGAGTCCGGTGAGGAACCTACGCCCGCCACTGATCCGCCGACCGTAGACCGCCAAAGCTTGTTAGAACTGCAAGAGGCTTGAGAGACGAGTTAAAGGGGTCGCTTCATCCTTTCAGGGCGTTTCGGCAACCTCGTCCTCACCATCTAAGGCGCAGCACGACCAGCCCTTCCGTCGGGACGAAAGGGGGCATTTGCCATTATTGCGATCCTCGGGACCGCAATAATGGCAAATGTCCCCCTGTTTGTGCCCTTTTCGTGCCCCACAAATAGGAGATAGCGGGACGGATGATTGAACCCCCGAGCCCGCCCTGGTATCTTGTTCAGATGGGGTTCATCACGAGCCGAAGGAGGGAATTCCTGTGTCAACGTCCACACGCGATCCTGTCGCGGCAAAGAGCCCTGCGGAAACGCCACTTTATACCCCATTGGACGTGGCCCGCTACCTCCATCTGCCAATCGGGGGCGTGCTCGCGCTCACGGGTCGGTTCCGTGACTGGCCTCCTCCAGAATGGTTTTTCCACCGTTTTCCCTGGGGGTTCCCGCATCCATTCGCTCAAGACGATGTCCTCGTCTTTTCGCATCATCACAGCGAGCAGGAGCGGTTTACCTTCCGTCGGTTCGCGGACGTATTTGTGCGTGCTGCTGCGATACAAACCCTGGTGGAGTTGGGAAAAGCTGGCGAACGGTCGATGGACAGGTGGGAGAATCTCTGCCGTGGCATCTGGCGGGGTCTCGAAGACAACTGGCACGCTCCCGATTTGTTCGAGGTGGCTACCGTCGAAGAACGGCTTGAGCGAGCCATTGCGCCATTCGCGCGGCTCGATGATGAAGCTCTGGCCATGCTGCGCAAGTGGCTGGCGCTCCGCCTTGAGCGTGTCACTTTGGAGCACGGCCTGCCTGCCCGATTGCATCCCTTCTCCCGCGACCCAGCGGAAGCGTCTCCACGTCTGATTGTCCTTGATCCTCGGATCCACTTCGGGCGCCCCACGATCTCCGACCGAGGGGTGCCGACCGACATCCTGTTCGAGCGGCATCAAGCGGGGGACTCGATCACGGAGCTTGGCGAGGATTATAGTCTTCCAGCGGGCGAGATCGAAGAAGCCATCCGGTATGAAGCGCAACGCCCGGTTCCCCTGTGTCCGTTCTTCGGCTGGTAAGAGGGTTTGAAGATGCCGGATCGGCCGATCTTCTATGTTGATCGGTGCTTGGGGAAGGCCGTGCTGAAGGCTCTGCTGGAGGCCGGAGCACGCGTCGAAAAACATGACGACCATTTTCCACAGAACGCGCAGGATGAAGAGTGGATTCCGGAGGTGGCGAAACGAGGTTGGGTCATCCTGACCAAGGACAAGAACATTCGTCGGAGGGTGGGGGAGCGAGAAGCTATCCTGCTATCGGCCGCTCGGGTCTTTACGCTCTCCTCTGGGAACATGCGGGGTGAGGTGATGGCGGCCCTTTTCGTCAGTCGCCTCGTTGACATGGAGAAGCTGGCGATAGATCATCCACCTCCGTTTGTGGCTGTCGTCAGCCCCACTGGCATTCAGCTGATCGCGCTTCGCCCTGCAGCTGCGGCGGAAGGTGGCGAGGAAGCCGCCGGGGAACCGCCAACTCCTGCCGAATAGGGAAGCGTAAAGGGGTCGGACTCGTAGATCCCTTGTCAAGTTCCCTTTCGGGGAGTCCCTCCCGTCCCGCCGGTTTGGGAGAGATCGCGGCGCGCACTCCGGACCGCGCGGCAGGTTGCGAGGGTGTCCGCGTGGAATGGAATGCAACCCAATTCCCACCCTGCCGCTTCCTTCATTATACTCTCCCGGCGGCACTCCAGGATATCCGAGTCGATCCGGTATTGCCGTCTGGTCGATCCGGCCACATGCCCCGCTGGCGACAGCGCTCGTGGACCGGCAGCCTGTGGAGATGCTGCGCGAGTGAATCCGCCAGATCAGCCGGAGTGAGCGAACCCGCAGGCAACGAAGCTCGGCAGGAGGCAGTAGTAACCGGGCTCCGGAGGCAGTATAGTAGTTGTGTCGCAGGCTTGTCAGCCTACGAGCTTCTGCCCCCTGAACCCTGAGCCCTGCTGCCTATGCCTTCCCGTCGCGCAACCCTGGGGATCATTATCTTGTGGCTGGGGGCGACCGGCTGGCTGATCTATCGCGAATTCTGGGAGCAGGCCGGGCAGCCGCCGCCGTTCACGATCGACCTCGCCGCCGAGGTCGGCGCCCAGGAAGCGAGTTGGGACGTCCTCTGCGACGGCAGGGACGCAGGTTCGGCCAGGACCAGC
>WNGB01011563.1_pt1 | contig 14081 bp, 11 predicted proteins | sample 5400681 | NCBI WGS metagenome assembly WNGB01 (sample SAMN13153367, study PRJNA577476) | soil metagenome | isolation source: 115 cm soil or saprolite under grassland replicate 2 | place: USA:California | collected 2016-06-15 | reverse complement strand
CACCGCCGTCTCTCCGGGGCGCGGCGCCTCGCGGTAGACCAGGTCCTGCTCCTCCTCGATGGACAGTCCGCCGGCGCCGGAGATCGCATGGTGGACGGTCACGAACAGGAGCGGCCCGGCGCGGCCGCGCTTCTCCTCGATGCGGTCGATGACCGAGACCTGCTCGACCCGCTCGCCGACCCGGAGCGGGCGGTGGAAGCGGAACCGGCCGCCGGCCCACATGCGGCGCGGCAGCGACACCGGCGGCAGGAACCCGCCCCTCCTGGCGTGCCCGTCGCGGGCGAGCTCGGACTGGCGGACGAGCGGCGGGAACAGCGCGAAGTGGAAGAGGGGCGGCACCGCATCCCCCTCGCCCGGGATCGGCTCATCGCGATCGAGCGTGGCGTTCCACGCGGCCACCCGGCTCGCCGTGACCCGGTCGGCGCGCTCCGAGCGCCGGCCGATCCACGCGCTCAGGTCACTCGTCGGCTCCATGCTCGACCCGGTCGCGTCGTGTCGCTCGTGTCGCTCACCGTTCGGGATGGTAACCGAGGAGCTTGTCACCGGGGCGCCCGGGAGCGTACGACTATCGCGATGTCGATCGAGCATCCGGCCATGGCGTTCCCGAACGACTTCGTCTGGGGCACGGCGACGGCCGCCTATCAGGTGGAGGGTGCGGCCGACGCAGACGGCCGGGGACCGTCCGTCTGGGACGTCTTCTGCCGGCGAAAGGGGGCGGTGTTCGAGGGGCACAGCGGCGAGACCGCGTGCGACCACTACCATCGCTACAGGGAAGACATCGCGCTCATGAAGGAGCTGGGCGTGACGTCGTATCGCTTCAGCGTCTCCTGGCCGCGCGTGCTCCCGGAGGGTGTCGGCGCGGTCAACGAGAAGGGGATCGATTTCTACAGCCGCCTGGTGGACGAGCTCGGCAAGGCCGGCATCGCGCCGATGTGCACCGTGTTTCACTGGGACTATCCGGAGGCGCTCTACAAGAAGGGCGGCTGGCTCGCTCGCGCCTCGGCGGACTGGTTCGCGGAATACACGGCGCTGCTCGCGGACCGGCTGTCGGACCGGGTGAAGGTCTGGGTGACGCAGAACGAGCCGCAATGCTTCATCGGGCTCGGCCACCTCGACGGCGTGCACGCGCCGGGCGACAGGCTCGCCTTCTCCGACTATCTGCTCGCCGCGCACAACGCGATGCGCGCGCACGCGAAGGCGGTGCAGGCGCTGCGCGCGCGCGCCAGGGACCCGGCGGCCACGAAGGTCGGGTACGTGCTCGCGGCGCAGGTGGCGCAGCCGGCGAGCGACGATCCCGCGGACATCGAGGCGGCGCGGACCGCGACGTTCTGGGTCGACGGGCGGCACGGGTGGAGCAACGCCTGGTGGACCGACCCGGTCGTGCTCGGGCGATATCCGGCCGACGGCCTGGCTTGCTACGGCGAGGAGATGCCGGCGATCGAGCCGGGCGACCTCGACGAGATGAAGCAGCCGCTCGACTATCTCGGCCTCAACATCTACAAGGCGACCAGCTACCGGCGCGGCGCCGGCGGCCGGCCGGAGGGGCTTCCGGTGCCGCCCGGTTACCCGCGCGCCGGCACCGACTGGCAGCCGATCACGCCGGCGTGCCTGTACTGGGGGCCGCGTTTCTTCCACGAGCGCTACGGGCTGCCCATCTCGATCACCGAGAACGGGCTCTCGACGCGTGACCAGGTGTTCCTCGACGGGAAGGTGCACGACCCGCAGCGGATCGATTTCATGCACCGCCACCTCCTCGAGCTCCTGCGCGCGATCGAGGACGGCATCCCGGTCACCGGCTATCACGCCTGGTCGTTCCTCGACAACTTCGAATGGGCCGACGGCTACAAGCAGCGGTTCGGTCTCGTGTACGTCGACTACCAGAACCAGAAGCGCGTCCCGAAGGACTCGTTCGACTGGTACAGGAAGGTCATCGCCACGGGCGGCCGCAGCCTCCTCGGCGAGACGGTGATGCCGGCCGCGCAGGTCACGCCGTGACCGATCACGAGGGTCGGGCCTGGCTGACCGAACGGCATCGGGCTACCGCCCGGGATGGTAGGTGCGCTCGGTGTGCCCCGCGAGCTGCGACGGATAGAAGTAGACCTCGCGCAGGTCGCCGCTCGCGTAGCGGGCCGCCTCGTCGTCGAAGTGCGGCGAGTCCGGGTGACCGCTCTCGCCGCCCGCGGTGACCGCCAGCGCGCGCACGCGCTCGCCGAACTCGACCACCGCGACGAAGCTGTTGCCCTTGGTGCCGTACATGCGCTTGGTCCCCGGGTAGGTGCGCGCGCCGAACGATGCGAGCGAGCCCCACTGGCCGCTCGCGAACGGCACCGGGATGCTCGGCGCCGCGTCGTCGAAGCGCTGGTCGATGTCGCCGGTGAGACGCTGGAAGCGGTTGATCTCGCCCCACGGCGTTCGCCAGGTCCCGAAGTCGGCCGCGAGCCGATCGGAGGCCACGGCGAGCGCGGTCAGCTTCTCGGCCGGCGCGGTGCGCGTGGCGATGTAATCGTAGACCGGCATGCCGGCGCTCTGCGCCTCCGCGGTCGACCGCTCCCACAGCTCCTGGCCCCAGTACACGGCGAGGGACATCGGCACCGAGCTCACCGACCATCGATGGTCCCAGTCGCGCAGGAGGCCGACCTGCTCGGCCAGCTTTGCCTTGAGCGGGTCGGCCGCGGGCATCCGGTCGTAGGCCTCGACGAGCGGAGGGACGAGCGCGGCGAACGCGGTGAGATGGCTGTCGAACGCGGCGTCGCGGAGGCGGGCGAGCGTGAAGTCCTTGCGTCCCTCGAGCACGCCGGTCGCGTGGATGCCGCGCGGAGTCTCGCCGGCCGTGTCCATGTACCGCGCGAACGCCTCGCGCTTCGGGCTGTACGGCCCCGCCGCCGAATAGGGCCAGTTGTTGGTGTTCATGACCCAGCCGTTCGGCGGGTCGACCACGTGCGGGCTGTCCTCCACGCCGTGCACGCCCTGCCACTCGGTCGCCGGGTCGCTCCCATCCACGGGGCGGGTCCAGTCGAAGCGGTCGTCGCGCCTCGGCACGAACTGCGGATGGAAGTAGGCGATGTGGCCGTCGGCGTCGGCGTAGACCGTGTTGTTCGACGAGTTGGCGTGGAGCTCCATCACCTTGCGGAAGGCCTTGAGGTCGCGCGCCTTCGTGCGCAGGTACGACTGGCTGAGCGCCAGGGCCGGCTTCTGCATCAGCCGGATGGCGATCCACTTCCCGTCCGCCGAGCGGACGATCGGGCCGTGGTGTGTGCGATAGACGGTGAGCTCTCGCGCCGCCATCCCGCTCGCCGTCCGGTAGGGGACGCGGATGCGGCTCACCCCGAGCGGCCGCAGCTCCGCCCCGTATCGATAGTACAGGCCGTCCCCCTTGCGGACGACCGACTCGGCGTACTCGTCCACCGCGTCGGCGCCGGTCGACGTGTGCATCCAGCCGACGCGGTCGTTGAAGCCCTGGTAGACGAAGAACTGGCCCCAGGTCACCGCGCCGTAGGCGTCGAGTCCCTCGTCGCTCGTCATCTGCAGCTCGGAGCGGAAGTAGAACGAGGTGTGGGGGTTGATGAGCAGGAGCGCGTGGCCGTCGACGGTACTGGACGGGGCGATCGCGAAGCCGTTCGAGCCGGACGGCTCGGCAGGCACCTCGCTCGCGGAGGGCGGGGGCGGGCGCGTGGAGGGCTCGCCGTAGAAGGCGGCCAGCGCGGCGAGGTCGACGCGCTCGATGTCGCCGCCGATGCTCCCCTCGGTGAAGGAGAGCGCCATCCAGGGCTCGAAGCGAGCGATGACCCGCGGCTTCACATCCGGGTGGCCGGCGAGATAGTGGTTGAGCCCGTCGGCCCAGGCGTCCATCAGGGTCCGCAGCCAGGCCGGGCTCTCCGCGTACTGCGTCTTCAGCTCGGCGGGGTCGATGAAGAGCTTCATCCGGAGGTCCTTCCAGAGGGCGCTCTCGCCCTCCGCCTCCGCCAGGCGGCCGAGCGCGTCGAGGTAGTTCGTCTCGACGCGGTTGAAGTCGTCCTCGGCCTGCGCGTAGATCATGCCGAAGACGGCGTCGGCGTCGGTCCGGCCGCGGACGTGGGCGATGCCCCAGTCGTCGCGCGTGATCGTGACGCGCTCGGCCGCGCGCTCCCGGCGCTCGCGGTCGGGGAGCTGGGCGTCGCGGTCGGCCGCGAACGGCGCGCACGAGAGGGCCAGGAGGAGGAGCCAGAGCTTCTTCATCTTGAACATCTCGATCATGTCGATCCTGTCGATCCTGTCGGATCGTCGCCCGGGACGTCGAGCTGAGATCCGCGAAGGTAGCCCCGCGCCCGGCGGGATTCCAACCCGCCCGGCCGTGCTATACGCATGCCGTGGACGAGCGCGCGACCTGGGCCGCCGTGCCTCACCCGGAGGTGCCCCGCACGGGCGCGATCGAGCGCGGGATCGCCGCGTCGACCGCTTACCTCGGCTCCGACGCGGCGCTCTCGGCCATCGCGCTCGATCCGTACTGGCCGAAGTGGGACTCGCCCTGGTGGCACATGCTCCTCCTCCACGAGCTGGGCGAGGCGCGGCAGATCCCGGCACGCGCGGCGCACGCGATGGCCGCGCGAATCGACCGGCTCCTGCACGTGTTCCCGATCCGCCCGGGCGACGCGCCGGCCGGCTTCGACCCGCACCGCGACGTCGCCTGTCACTGCGCGCTCGGCTGCATGATCCCGGTCCTCGCGGCCTGCGGCGTCGACGTCGATCGCGCGCTGCCCTGGGTGAAGCCGCGGTTCGTGCGACACCAGATGGCGGACGGCGGGCTCAGCTGCGACGAGGGGGCCTATCTCGTGGTCGATGAGTGCCCGAGCTCGATGGTCGGCACCATCGCGCCGTTCGAGGCGATGCTGCTCGGGCGCGACCCGTCGGCCGAGGAGCGCGGCTTCCTCGACCGCGGGGCCCGCTTTCTCCTCGGTCGCGCGCTCGTCTTCGGCTCGCCGACCGTCCACAACGCCGAGGAGCGCGAAGCGGCGCCCGCCTGGCGCCTGCCGTGCTTCCCGCGCTTCTACTTCTATGACGTCCTGCGCGGACTCGCCGCGCTCGTGCGCTGGGCCGAGTCGACCGGCCAGGCTCTGCCGCTGCGCGCGGTCGCGGGCGTGGTCGACGATCTGGTCGCTCGCTTCCCGGACGGCATCGTGCGCGTGGAGCGCCACGCCCATGCCGGCAAGCACACGATCGTCTCCGGGCGTCCCGCCCCGCGCGAGCCCGCCTCGAGCTTTCCGCTCCTCGAGGCGGCCAGCGCGCTGGGCGAGCCGAGCCCCGCGCTCACCCGCCAGTCGTCCGAGGCGCGGCGCGGGTTGCTCCGCCTTGCCGACGCAGGGCGCCTCGTCGAGTAGCGCCCCGGCGCCTCACGCGATCGACTCATGGGCCGATCCGGCAGAAATCTGCGTGGCCTGGGTCTCGATCGGGCGACCGAGCGGCTAGTGAATGCGCTGGACCGCGGGAACCGCGTCGAATCCTGCGTCGAAGCTCCAGATCTTGGTGCAACCCACTCGGCGCATCACCGCGAGATGCAGGCAATCTCGCGACGACAGCGATCGGTACTGTCCAGAGAGTACGCGAGCGCCATCGACGTCCTTCTTCGTCACCTCCGCCGCGCGAACGACCATTGCTTCGAGAGCCTCGTAGGCGGCGTCGAGATGCGCGCGATCGCGAAGCGCGAGATATCGATGCAGGATCTCCTGGAACGTCTCCGCGCTGGTGACCAGTACCTCGCGCGCTGACAGGAGCTGCGGCACGAGCTCCGTGACGCGCTGCTTGCAAGGATGAGGCGCGCCGACGAGGTACATCGGCACGTTCGAGTCGACGTAGATCACGGCAGGCCGCGACCCCGATCGATCTCGTGCAGAATCTGTTCGATATCGGCGGTAGGGCCTTCGAAGCGGGCATATCGAAGCACGGCCGCGATCCGCCGCTCCGGCTCATCTTCCACGTCCTCAGCCAGCGTGCGCCGCAAGCTCTCACGCACGACCTGCGCGATCGGCTGCTTTCGTCGACGGGACGCCCGGACCACCGCCCGATACTCCTCGTCCGGCATGACGATCTGGAGTCGTTTGCTCACTTGATGAGTATGAAATGGCTCATCCAGTGAGTCAAGCATGCCGAGGTGCGGTCTGCTCGCCGTCGACCGACCGCTCGCATCCGCCGACGGCCAGACCGAGGCGGCGACCCGACCGCCCGGCTCGAGGCGCGCGGCGTCTCGAAGGCGTTCGGCCCCAACCAGGTCCTGCGCGACGTCTCCTTCGACGTCACCTCGGGAGAGGTCAACGCCCTGGCCGGCGAGAACGGGGGCAGGCAAGACCACGCTGCTCAAGATCCTGACGGGGCGCTCGCGGCAGATGCGGGCACCTTCGCCGGCGAGGCGCGGATCGCGATGGTCCACCAGGAGCGCTCGCTCATCGGCCCGCTCACCGTGGCGAGAATCTGTTCCTCGCCCGCGAGCCGGTCACCCGCCTCGGCACGGTCGACGACGCTCGCCGGCGCCGCCAGGCCCGCGCGCTCCTCGCCGAGCTCGATCTCGAAGTCGTTGTCGACCGGCCGATCGAGGAGTTTGCCGCTCTCCACCCAGCAAGCTGGTCGAGATCGCCAAGGCGCTCGCGACCGGCTCGAAGGTACTCCTCGTGGAGCGCCAGGCCCATGTCGGCAAGCACACGATCGTCCCCGCGCGTCCCGGCCCGCGCGAGCCCGCCTCGAGCTTTCCGCTCCTCGAGGCCGCCGGCGCGATGGGCGAGCCGAGCCCCGCGCTCTCCCGCCAGTGGTCCGAGGCGCGGCGCGGACGGCTCCGCCTCGCCGACGCCGGGGGCATCGTCGAGTTGCGCCCCGGCGCCTCACACGCTTTCGCGCAGCGCCTGATCGAAGATCGTCAATCCGAGATCGATCTCCTCGTCGCCGATGACGAGCGGCGGCGCGATGCGGAAGACGCCCCAGCCGCCGCGCACCACGCTGGTGCAGAGCCCGAGCTCGAGGCATCGGGTCGCGATCCGGCCGGCGAGCTCCGGGGCCGGCTCCCTGGTCCGGCGGTCCCGGACGAGCTCGACGCCGACCAGGAGTCCGCGCCCGCGCACGTCGCCGATCGCCTCGTGGCGCCGCGTCATCTCCTCGAAGCCGGCCCGCAGGCGGCGACCGGCCTGGCGGGCGCGCTCGACCAGGCGGTCGCGCAGGATGATCTCGAGCACCTTCAACCCGACCGCCGCCGGAAGCGGGTCCGAGGCGTGCGTCGTGTAGAAGACGAAGCCGCGCTCGTGGCAGCGCTCCTCGATCTCGGGCGTGGTGAGCACGGCGGCGAGAGGGATGCCGGCCCCGAGCGTCTTGGACAGGGTCAAGAAGTCGGGCACCACCCGATCGCGCTCGCACGCGAACAGATCGCCGGTGCGCCCCATCCCGGTCTGCGCCTCGTCGAAGACGAGCAGGAAGCCGCGCTCGCGGCACCTGGTCGCCAGAGCCTCGAAGTATCCGTCGGGCGGCTCGAGCACGCCGCCGGAGCTCAGGATCGGCTCGGCGATGCACGCGGCCGGATGCCCGGTCGATTGCCGGTCGAGCTGCTCGAAGGCATGGTCGAGCTCGGCCCGCCAGTCGTACTCGCCGGTCTCGCCCCGGCGGAACCAGGAGCGATAGGGGTTCGGCGCGGGGATGGCGAGCGCGCCGACCGCCGCGGGTCCATGGCCGCGGCGCGCCGTGTTGTAGGTGACCGAGGCGGACGCGCCGGTCACGCCGTGCCACGACCGGCTGAGCGCGATCGTCTCGAAGCCGCCGGTCGCCACGCGCGCCATGCGCAGCGCCGCATCGTTCGACTCACCGCCGGTGCTGATGAGGAGCACGCGCTCGAGCCGGCCCGGTGCGACGCGCGCCAGCGCCTCGGCAAGGTCCACGACCGGTCGCGACAGCATGGCGCTGTAGAGATGGTCGAGCTCGCCGACCTGGCGGCGCACGACCTCGACGATCTCCGGGTGGCTGTGGCCGAGGATCGAGCTCATCTGGCCCGACGTGAAGTCCAGGAGCTTGCGGCCGTCGCCGGTGTGGAGGAAGCAGCCCTCCGCTCGCTCCGGGATGACGGGCAGGAACTCGTTGCCGTAGCGGACGAGGTGTCGTCGCGCGCGCTCCCAGAAGTCGCCATCGCCGCCGCGAGGCCTCGAGAGGGTGCTCAAGCGATCCGCTCCATGCCGTGCATGTACGGCCGCAGCGCGGCCGGAACGGTGATGGAGCCATCGGCGTTCTGGTGGTTCTCCCAGAGCGGGATCAGGATCCGCGGCATGGCGACGACGGTGTTGTTGAGCGTGTGGCAGAAGCGGACGGTGCCGCCCGCGTCCCGGTAGCGAAGGTCCAGGCGGCGGGCCTGGAAGTCGTACAGGCGCGACGCCGAGTGGGTCTCGCCGTAGCCGCTGCCCTCGCCGGCGCCGGCTCGGCTCGGCATCCATGTCTCGATGTCCATCTGGGCGGCGTTCTTCGTCCCGATGTCGCCCGTGCAGCAGTCGATCACGCGGTAAGGCAGCTCCAGGCGGCGGAGCAGCTCCTCGCTGTAGCCGAGCATCTCCATGTTCCAGCGGCGGCTCTCCTGCACGTCGTTGCGACAGATGACGACTTGCTCGCACTTGTCGAACTGGTGCACGCGGTAGAGGCCAGCCGTGTCCTTGCCGTACGTGCCGGCCTCGCGGCGGAAGCAGGTGCTGATGGCGGTGTACTTGATGGGCAGCTCCTTCTCGTCGAGGAGCTCGCCCTTGTGGAACGCCGTGAGTCCGACCTCGGCCGTGCCGGTCAGGAAACGCTCGTCCGGCCCCGGGTCCACCTGGTAGGCCTGCTCGCGCCCGGCCGGAAAGAAGCCGGTTCCCACCATCGCCTCCTCGCGCACGAGGACCGGGACGGTGAGCGGCGTGAAGCCCTTCTCGCGCGTCATCATGTCCATCGCCATCTGCAGCACCGCGTGGTGCATGAGGGCGCCGGCTCCGACCAGGAAATAGGAGCGACTTCCCGCGAGGCGGACGCCGCGCTCGATGTCGACCAGGCGGTGCTTCGCGGCCAGCTGGATGTGAGAGAGCGGCTCGAAGTCGAAGGCGCGCGGCACGCCCTCCACCCGGAGGACGACGTTGTCGGCCGGGCCCGCGCCGATCGGCACGTCGTCGTCGGGCGGCTGCGGGATCGCCAGCAGGAGCGGCTGCAGCTCCGCCTCGCACTCTCTCGCGCGCGCGTCGGCCTGCTTGACCCGCGCCTTGAGCTCGCCCATGCGCGCGACGGCGGTCTTCCTCGCCACCGGCTCCTCGATCTTGCCGATCGCGCCGGAGTCACGGTTCTGCTCGGCGCGCAGCCGCTCGAACTCGGCCTGCGCGTCGCGCCGCCGCCGGTCGAGCGCGAGGATGGAGTCGATGTCGATGGCCACCTTCTTGAGCTCGGCGCCGCGGCGGTAGACGTCCGGTCTGTCTCGCAGGTCCTTGAGATCGATCATGCTTGCCCGGCGGAGTATCGCCGATCGTCCGGCTCGGCGCCCGGGTCGGCCCGCCGGCGACGTCTCAGCGCGCCAGTCCGACGACTTCGTGGACGTGCGTGCGCTGCTCCATCGCATCCAGCATGAAGGCGGCGACCGCGCGGAACGACATCGACAGGCTGCCGGGCGGCAGAGCGTCGCGCGCGCTGCGATACACCTCGTCGGACGCGTTCGTGAGGCGAGGCGGCCTGGCGATCGTCCAGTCCAGGTCGGTGGCGCGCACGATGTCCTCTGCGGCGCCGAGGTCGCGCCCGATGTGCGCGAGCAGCCGGCGAAAGAAGGCGAACGCCAGCCCCCCGCCGGGGAAGAGCACCGCCGCGGACACGAGGACGAGCCGCCTCACCCCCGCGCGCGTCATCGCCGCCACCGTGGCGGCGGCGCCGTTCTGGACCACGGTGTGCGGCCGGAAAGCCCGGCGCGGCGGGACACCGAGCGCCGAGAGCACTGCATCGTGGCCGGGCAGCGCTCGCGCCAGCGCGTCCGCGTCGAGCGGATCGCCCGGCACGACCCGCAGGAGCGGGTGCTCGCGCGTGATCTTGTCCGGCGAGCGCACGAACGCGGTCACCTCGTGTCCGCGCGCGAGCGCGATGTCGATGAGCTGTGTCCCCGTCTTGCCGGTTGCCCCGAGGATGAAGAGTTGACTGGTCATGCTCGGGAGACCTGACAGACCGGGCGCGTGTGACGGGAAACGACCGGCCGCCGACGCGGGACGCGCAGGCGCTGCCGCCTGACTCCGGCGTCCGATGCTGCCACGCGGGCCACCTGATATCATTCTCTCGCCGGATGAGGGATACGGGCTCAGCCTGTCTCGCGCTCGAAGCGGCCCAGGGCTTCATCGCCGGACAGCTCGGCGACCAGGCGACCGAGCGGGTCGAGGAGCACCTCGACGGCTGTCCGCGGTGCCGGGAGCTCATCGCGGCCCTGGCGCGCGGCGGCCCGGAACCGGAGACGCGGCGAGCGGTCGGCCCGCTGGCGGCGACGCGGGCGGCCGTGCCCGAGCTGGCTCCGACCGACTTCGATCTGGCTGCGCCGGATCGCGCCGCGGCCGGGGAGCGTTCGCTGGCGGGAAGGACGCTGGCGGACACGTACCAGCTCGTCCGCATCATCGGCAAGGGCGGGATGGGCGTCATCTACGAGGCCAGTCACGTGCGACTCCACGGCAAGCGCTACGCCGTCAAGGTCATCGACCCGCAGCACGGCCGCAACGCGGAGGTCCTGACCCGCTTTCGCCGCGAGGCGGAGATCGCATCGAGGCTCGGGAACGAGAACATCGTCGAGGTGCACGACTTCAACATCGCCGAGGGCCGGGCGTACATGGTGATGGAGCTCCTCGAGGGCGAGGACCTGGCCGGCCGGCTCAAGGCGCGCGGGGCGTTCCCGGTCCGCGACGTCACCCGCATCCTCGATCAGGTGGCGTCCGCCCTCGATGCGGCCCACCGTGCGAAGATCGTCCATCGCGACCTCAAGCCGCACAACGTCTTTCTGTGCCGGCGCGGCGGGCGCGACGACTACGTGAAGGTCCTCGATTTCGGCGTCTCGAAGGTGCTCGATTCGGTGTCGGTCATGACGCGCGACCACACCCTCGTCGGCACGCCCTGCTACATGTCGCCCGAGCAGGCGGAGGGTCGAAACCGCGAGATCGATCGGCGCACCGACGTGTTCGCGCTCGCAGCGATCGCCTGGGAGATGCTGACCGGACAGATGGCATTCGGCGCGCAGACGTTCGGTGCGGCGCTGCACAAGATCCGCTTCGTCGATCCGCCCGACGTCCATCTGGTCCGACCCGACGTCGCGCCGGCCGTGTCGATGGTGCTCCGGCGCGCGCTCGCCAAGGACCGACTCGCGCGCACGCCGGAGATCGTCGAGCTGGCCAGCGAGCTCACGGCCGCGCTGCACGGCTCGGCGCCCGACGCGCGGCGCGCGCAGCAGCCCCCCCGGACGCGCTATGCGGCGCCGCCCCCGCCCCCGGCTGCCGGACCGCAGCCTCCGCCGGTCGCGCCATCGGTGCCCGCGACCGTCCCGGCGGCTCCCACGCCCGCGCCGGTCGCCACCGCCGGTACGCCGTGGGCTGCGCCGGCGGCGGTCACGTCGGATCAGCCGCCGCCCTGGGCCATGCCGAGAGCGCAGGCGCTGCGGCGGTCGCGCAAGGGACTCTTGATCGCGATGGTCGCCGCGACCGGGGTCGCCGCGGCCGGCATCTGGCTGGGCGTCGCGCAGATCGCGCGGCCGGTCGGCGAGGCGAGAGAACCGCTCCCCGACGATCCGGCGCGGCCGGCGCCTGCCGCGCACTCGGCTCCTGCCGGGCGGGCGATGGGCGAGCCGGCTGCGCGGCCGGCGCCGGAGGTCGCGCTCATCTTCACCGTGGAGCCGGCCCGCGTCGCGGCCGACATCCACGTCGACGGGAAGCCGGTCGTCGATCGGCACGCTCGGGTCGAGCGATCCGAGCGGCCGCTCGTCGTCACGGCGGAGGCGAAGGGCTACCTCGGCTTCCGCGCGGAGGTGGTTCCACGGAAGGACCAGATCGTGCCGATCGTGCTGCGCAGGAGCGCGCGCGCGAGGACCCGGACCGCGGTCGCTCCGGCATCGGCGGCATCCGCGCCGGCGCCGGCCGCGACGCAGCCGACCCAACCGACTCCGCCGCCGGTCGCCCTGCAGAAGCCGCCGTCCGTCTCTAGGACGCCGGCGAAGCAGCCGCAACAGCAGCCGCCGCCCCGTACACAGCCACCACCCAGGGCGGCGACGAAGCCGCCGGCGAAAGCGCCGCAAGAGCAGCCGGCGAAGCGGCGGACCGGGACGATCTTCGACGATCCATAGATCGTGGTAGGCGCCGGCCCCGTCACAGCGGCCAGACGATGCCGGCCTGCACCGAGACCGTCGTGACGTCGTCGTCACCGACACTCACCGCCGGCGCGACGCCCCAGATGCGCCCACCGTCGTCGAGGTAAGCGAAGTAGGTTCCGACCGCGAACCGGAACGTGTCATCCGTGCTGCTGTCGGTTCCCGATCGGCTCTTCAGGCCGGCCCACGAATGGACGAAGCCGGCACCCACCGCGGGGGTGATGCCGAATCGCGGCGCCAGCTTGAAAAAACGATAGACGGAGGCGTCAACGTTGACGTTCCAGCCGTCGAGGGTCTGGTCCCGACTGTCGAGCGTGTCGCTGACGAAGAAGAACTTCGCCGCGCTCGCGCCGATGCCCAGCGAGATCGGCATGTGCGGGCCCTGCTTGAGCGGGTGCACCTCGATGCGAGGCTCGATGGCGTAGCCCTGGAGGTCGCCCGGACCGAAGTCCTCGGGGAAGCTGAGGTACGCGGCCGTGAGATCCAGATCCACGAACCCGTTGATCGAGTAGCCGCCGTTCACCCCGTAGGTGCTCTGGTCCTTGTTGTATCCGAGCACGACGGCGGCGCCGACGCCGCTCACGCCCTTCTGCAGCCAGATGCTGACCTGTGCCGAGGCGGACCGCGGCCAGGACGAGATGGCCAGAACGCTCACGAGCGCGATGAACACCAGCGGACGCCGCATCCACCTACCTTATCGCGTCACCCGCGCCGGTCGAGTGCGTGCGTCGCGTTCCCGTCGTGGCGCGCAACACGCTGCCCAGGGATGGTTTCCAGGCGCAAACGGTGCACCTGCGATCCGGGCCGCCGGAGCGATTCCCGCGCTCTGGCGCGATGGTACGGCGATTGCCTGGAGCGACGGGATGGCGCGAAAGCTGGTCTACAAGTTCGGGTTCGGAAAAGCAGAGGGACGGGCAGAGTGGAAGGAGCTGCTCGGCGGCAAGGGAGCGAACCTCGCCGAGATGGCCAACATGGGCATTCCAGTACCCCCTGGATTCACGATCACCACGGAGGTGTGTGTCGACTATCTGCGGGGCTCGGCCGTGCCCGAGGGGCTCTTCGAGACCGTGCGCGAGACCATGGAGTGGCTCGAGCGCGGGACCTCCAAGCAGTTCGGCGGGAGGGAGAACCCGATCCTGGTGAGCGTGCGCTCGGGCGCGCGCAGCTCGATGCCCGGCATGATGGACACGGTCCTCAACCTGGGCCTGAACGACGAGACCGTGCTCGCGCTCGCCCGACAGAGTCAGTCGGAGCGCTTCGCGTTCGACGCCTACCGGCGTCTCCTGTGCATGTTCGGCGACGTCGTGCTCGGCATCGAGCGGGCGCTGTTCGACGCCCCGCTCGACGATGCGCGCCGGCGCGTCGCGCACCAGCGCGGACTCTCGGTGCCCGACAACAAGGAGGTCCTCGCTCGACTGATCCCGGACCCCGCGATCGGCGTCGCCGAGCTGCGTCACGTCGTCGAGGCCTACAAGCAGATCATCCGCGAGCATTCCGGTCAGGAGTTTCCGGCCGATCCGCACAAGCAGCTCGAGGCCGCGATCGTCGCCGTGTTCGAGAGCTGGAACAATCCGAGGGCCAAGCTCTACCGCTCGATGCACGACATCCCGGAGGAGTGGGGCACCGCGGTGAACGTGCAGGCGATGGTGTTCGGAAACCTGGGCGAGACCAGCGCCACCGGCGTGGCCTTCACGCGCGACCCGAGCACGGGCGAGCGGCGCTTCTTCGGTGAGTGGCTGCCCAATGCCCA
>WNGB01010608.1_pt1 | contig 14082 bp, 12 predicted proteins | sample 5400681 | NCBI WGS metagenome assembly WNGB01 (sample SAMN13153367, study PRJNA577476) | soil metagenome | isolation source: 115 cm soil or saprolite under grassland replicate 2 | place: USA:California | collected 2016-06-15 | reverse complement strand
GCCGATGCAGTTCGGCGTGGCCGCGCTCACGGAAATTGCCATGCGGCTCTGGCACTCCGACTTCCTGCCCGAGGAAGCGCGCAAACCGGGGCTTGCCGCGTTCATGAAAGACATGTTCGAGGCGAGCTATCCGCCGGCTGAACTGAAGTCGGTGCCCGTGCTTGAGCTCAACGGCACCAAAGACGAGGTGCTGCCGCCCGCGACCGTCGATGCCAACCGCAAGGTGATGGAGCCCTATGCCAAGAAGTATCGGGTCGGCCGCATCGACGGCCTGCACCATTATCTGTTCACGCAGGACAGCATCAAGACCGTCGGCACCACGTGGCTGCGGTACATCGCGTCCGGCTATTTCGATTAGCCGCCGGATGCACGCGAACGGAAGCCGGCGTACGGCAGTTCGTTGAGTCAAAAAAAGTCCCGCCGAAGCGGGACTGAAGGATTTCTAAAGAGCGTTGGGCGGTTAGCGCGCGGCGCCGTCCTGATTGTTGTTTCGCGGCGGAGCCTGATTGGCCGGCACATTGCCGCCCTGATTGTTGGGCGGCGGCTGCATGTTGCCGCTGCCCTGATTGTTGCCACCCTGACCGGTCGTCGACGGCTGGTTTCCGCCACCTTGCTGTCCGCCCATGTTCTGGTTGGCGGGCGGCTGCTGGTTCTGATTGGCGGATGGCTGCTGGTTCTGGTTGGCCGGCGGCTGTTGGTTCTGATTGGGCTGGCCGCTGCCCTGGCCAGTGGTGCCGCCAGGCTGCTGGCCTTGCTGGCCGCCCATGTTCTGGTTGTTCTGATTGTTCTGGTTGGCCGGCGACTGCGCGTTGTTGCCGCCCTGCCCGGTGGTGGATGCGCCCATGCCTCGGATGTTGACGCCGAGCGCGGTGACAGTCTGGCTATCGATTCGCCCGGTGGCCTGGAGACCCCGTCGCTGCTGGAACGAGATCAAGGCCTGTCGAGTCTTCGCACCGAGCTTCCCGTCCGCCACACCGATGTCGAATCCCTCACGGATCAGCACCAGCTGGATCTGGCGGATTTCTTCCACGCTCAGATCATCGAACGAGACCGCCTGTCCGCGCGCGCTTCCGCCGCCGCCGCCAGTGCCAAGCTGCGCGCCTGACGTTCTGGCATCGACCACGGCAACGATCCGGCGACTCCGGTCGACGATCACGATGTCTTCGTCGACAACGAAGAATTCATGATCCCGGAATTCCGGACGGATCTCGATCAGCACCGGATGAACGCGGACCAACCGCACGTTCTGCGGCACCACGGTTCCGACCCTGACCGCAAAGTTGACATTGTTGACACGCGGCACGTTGGACTGCGTCAACACGGACTGCCGGATGCGGGGTCTGGTCACGCTGACCCTGGCCGGTCGTCTGGCCCTGGTTACGCTGCTGAGGCTGAGACTGCTGCTTGCCCTGCTGACCCTGGCCGGTGGTCTGGTCGCGCTGACCCTGGTTGGGAGCCTGCTTGCTCTGCTGGCCTTGCTTCTGGCCCTGTTGGCCCTGCTTCTGGCCCTGTTGGCCTTGCTGCTGATTGCGCTGCTGGTCCTGCCCCTGTTTGGCCTTGCCCTCCTCACGCTGGCCCTGGCCGGTTGTCTGGCCCTGGCCACGCTGCGGGGCCTGACCTTGCTTGCCCTCGTCGCGCTGACCCTGCTTGGCCTTGCCTTCCTCCTGACCGCGCTGTTGCGCCTGCCCCTGCTTGCTGCCCTTGCCCTCGTCGCGCTGACCCTGCCCGGTCGTCTGACCCTGGCCGCGCTGCTGGCCCTGTTTGCTTTCTCCTTGCTCGCGCTGCCCGGTGGTCTGCTCGCGCGCTCCCTGGCTACGCTGCGACTCGCCCTTGCCCATCTCACCGCCACGGCCCTGGGATTGCGCGCTGCCGCCAGGCGACTCCTGCTTTTGCATGGCGCCCGATTGGCCGCCTTGTCCTTGCATGTTCTGGGCTGACGCCAAGGCGATACTCGCCAATAGCACAGCCGTGCTCATGAGAAGTCTTTTCTTCATTTCGGTTCCTCGTTTCTGGTTCCCCATGCCGCCGAACACACACGGCATTGAGGCAACGAGTGAACCCGACTCGCTGTTCCCATTTCGACGCCATCAAACGCCCTGTTCTAGGCAAGTCGTTCGCATGAACGAAAATTCATGTGTGCATCTGCACAAGCTCGCCGAGCGGCCCATTAACGGAGTGGTGCAGCGCAAAACTTTGTTCCACCCAAGCCAAAAACGTTCGTGACTTTGTACCGAACTCGCCAACGGCATTGATGGACATCGGCTCTCGCCGCTCAAGTTGACGGCTTGGTCGCCCGCCGCTACGCCTGCGGCATCGAGCCCCGGACATGCAGGACATCAAGCAGAGGGTCGCGTTGTCGTCGATCGCCGCGTCAGGCGCCTTGACGCTCGCCAAGGGCGCGGTCGGCGTCGCTACCGGCTCGCTCGCGATCCTGTCGGAGGCCGCACATTCGCTGCTCGACCTCGCCGCCACGATCATGACCTATTTCGCGGTGCGCGTGTCCGGCAAGCCTGCTGACGAGGAGCACCACTACGGGCACGGCAAGATCGAGAGCGTCACCGCGCTGGCTGAGACCGCGGTGCTCTTCCTTCTCTCCGGCATCGTAATCTGGGAAGCCGGACACCGGCTGTTCGGGGGCCAGCCTCATGCGGTCGAAGCGACCGCGTGGGCGTTCGGCGTGATCGTCGTCTCGATCCTGATCGACTTCTTCCGCGCCCGCCTGCTCTATCGCGTCGCCAAGGAGACATCGAGCGAGGCGCTGGAAGCGGACGCGCTGCATTTCGGCTCCGATATGTGGTCTTCGGCCGCGGTGCTTGTCGGCCTGGGCGGCATCGCGTTCGGCTATCCGTGGGCGGACTCGGCCGCGGCGATCATCGTGGCCGTATTCATCTGCGTCGCCGGTTGGCGGCTCGGTCGGCGCACCATCGACACGCTGACCGACACGGCGCCGGCCGGCGCCGGCGACAAGGTCAGAGCGATCACGGCCCCCATCCCGGGCGTGGTCGCGGTCGAGCGGGTGCGGGTGCGGCCAGCAGGCGCAACCATGTTCGTCGATCTCGTCGTGGCGGTGAGCCGGACGCTGCCGCTTGATCGAGTCACCGCCATCAAGGAGCGCATCCAGAACGCGGTGCGCGACCTCTTTCCGACCGCCGAGACGACCGTAAATACCGAGCCGCGCGCGCTCAGCAACGAGACCGTGCTGGAGCGGGTGATGGTGATCGCACGCAATCGCGCGCTCGCCGTTCATCATGTCACCGTGCATGCCTTTGGCGGTCGCCTGTCGGTGTCGCTCGACCTCGAGGTCGACGGAGGCCTTGCACTTCGCCGCGCGCACGAGATCGCCGATGGGCTTGAACAGGCGGTCCGCGACGAGCTCGGCACCGAGGTCGAAGTCGAAACCCATATCGAGCCGCTGCAGACGCGGGGCGTGCTCGGCCGCGATGCCGCGGAGGAGCGCGTCAATGCAGTACGCGGCGAACTTTCAGTACTTGCGGGCGGCCTCGGCTTCGTGCGTGACGTGCACGATGTGCGCGTGCGCGACACCGCCGACGGCGAGATCGTCAATTTCCACGCCACCGTCGACCCGGCGCTGACCGTCGCCGCGGTGCACGAGAAGATCGATGAACTCGAACGCGCGCTCAGGCAGCGCTTCCCGACAATCAAGCGCGTGATCGGACACGCGGAACCGCGACGGGCCTGAGCGGCACGGGATCAGTACGGCCGCACCCCTCCGGGCACCCAGTTACGATCATGATCGTCCGGTTCCAGCGGTGCGTGCATCCGGCCGTGAATCGGCCTGCTGGCACAAGCTTGTCCCACCGCAAAATCCCTGCTAGTCCTCCCCGCCATCTGTCAATGGGCGATGGAAGCGACGGGGGCCACGGTCAGCTCTCGGCGCAGGCTGCCAATCGACGGCAAGATCACACAGGCTGAGCAGACGTGGACGCCGCTGTTAACGCGAATACGCCGGTGGTATCGAATGCGGTGAGATCGCACGCTTGGCGCGCGCGTCACGACATCATCGATGGTCTGCAGCGCTGGCCGGTATGGGCGTCTCTGGCTTGGCATGACATCCGCATCCGCTACGTCCGCACCATGCTAGGACCGCTGTGGATCACCGTGTCGATGGCGGTGTTCGTCTTTGCCATGGGCCTGGTCTTCAGCACGATCTTCAATTCCGACTTTCACGAATATCTTCCGTTCCTGACCGCCGGTCTCCTCGTCTGGGGGCTGATCAGCGGAATTCTGCTGGAGGCGGGCTCAACTTTTTCCGTTGTCCAGTTCATCATCTTGTCGGTGTCGGCGCCCTATTCGATGCACATCTATCGCGCGGTGCTGCGGCAGGTGATCATTTTCGGGCACAACGCCCTCGTCTTCATCGCGGTGATCCTGATCGCCGGAGTTCCGGTGACGTGGGCGACCTTGCTGTTCTTCCCCGCGCTGCTCTTGTTGTGCATCACGCTGGCCTGGATCAACCTGGTCGTCGCCATGGTCGGCGCCCGCTTTCGCGACCTCCAGCCCATTATCGGCTCGCTTCTTCAGCTCGTATTTTTCCTGACACCACTGATCTGGGATCGACACTTGCTGGCCGGGAAGGCCCATGACCTGCTGATCGATGGCAATCCGTTCTACCATTTGGTCGAAGTCGTGCGGGCACCGCTGCTTGGCAAGATGCCGCCGCGCCTGACCATCGTCGCCGTCGTTGCGATGGCGGTCGTCGGCTGGTTCGTGACGTTCCTTTTGTTTGCCCGATTCCGGCGCCGAATTCCGTACTGGCTGTAGCAGACATGTCGCACATTTCTCTTGACAGAGTGTCGGTCGAAATACCGATCTACAGCGGCGTCGATCGCTCCTTGAAGTTCAGCCTGTTTCGCTCTGCAGCCGGCAGCGCGAAAATGCTCGCGCGATCGGCCGGCGGTACGATCAGTCGGGACCGGCACAACCGCATCATTGTCCGTGCGCTCGACAATGTAACGCTCGACATCCACGACGGCGATCGCGTTGCGTTGCTCGGGCGCAACGGCGCCGGCAAGTCCACGCTGCTTCGCGTCCTGGCCGAGGTCATGGAGCCGATCAGCGGGACGGTGCGCATTTCCGGACGGACGTCGACCCTGTTCAATCTGGCGGGCCTGATGGATGCGGAGTTGTCCGGTCACGACAACGTCTATTATGCCGGCGGCCTGATCGGGATTGCGCGCAGCCGCCTGAAGCAGGTCATGCCGGACATCGCGGAATTCGCCGAGCTTGGCGATTTTCTGCACATGCCGGTGCGCACCTATTCCGACGGCATGAAGGTGCGCCTGGGATTTGCCATCGCCACCTGCATCGAGCCGGATATCCTGCTGATGGACGAGGTCATCGGCGCCGGCGATGCTCACTTCGTCGCCAAGGCTATTCAGCGCGCGCAGGAACTCTACCGGCGCTCCAGCATCTTGGTCGTTGCCTCGCACGCTCCCGAATTGCTGCATGGGCTCTGCAATAAGGCGATCTTGCTCGATCGCGGGAAAGTGGTGACCACGGGCACGCTCGACGAGGTGGGCCAGATCTACAACAACAACACATGGACGACGCCCGATACGACGTCCGCGGCCGCCGAGTAATGTGTCAGCGATTGTTTCCCGAACCGGCCGCAACATCCTGAAACATCGGCAGCGTGAGCGCGCCACCGATCGAGGATGCCGTCCTGACGTCGAAGCCGGGGCGGGACAGAGCCAGCGCCGCGTCACGCTCCAGGCGCCCGTAACCGGTCAGCACATGCAGCGCTCCAGCGAGCCCCGCGCGCTTGGCGGCTTCGATATCGGTCACCCGGTCGCCGACGAGCCATGACCGCGACAGGTCGATGTCGAGCGCCATGGCGGCACGCTGAAACATCCCGGCGTTCGGCTTGCGCGCAGGATGGTCGGGGTGGGCAAAGGCACCCTTCCCGTCGCGATGGTGCGGACAGGCGTAGACGGCGTCGAAATGCGCCCCTTCGCCCGCCAGCGTCGACTGGATGGCCTGCTGCACCGCCTGAAACTCGGCCCAGCCGTAATAGCCTCGGGCAATACCAGCCTGGTTCGTGACCAGCACGACCGCAATCGCGTTGGTATTGGCGGCCGCAATGACCGCGACGGCGTCCTCGCACATCGCGATGTCTTCGACGCGGTGAAGGTAGTCGACGTCCTCCACGACGACGCCATCCCGGTCGAGAAACAGCGCCGGTCGGCCGCGGGTGCAAGCCGGGGAGACTTGGCACCAGACGCCCTCGGCGTCGAGCGGATAGGTTTCCTTGGTCATCACTGGTCGCGTTCACCTTGGTGATATCCGCCCAATCCCAATCGCGCGGGCAATATGTGTTCTCCAGGCGGTATATGACGCATTCATGACAATCGAGGAAGGCCTTGACGAACGTCTTGATTGGTCCTGTATGAGATCCTGCTCAAGACGCGTCGATTCAAAGACACACCGAAAAGATTTCCCATGCGCGTGGTCATGATTGGGACCGGCTATGTCGGCTTGGTGTCCGGAGCCTGCTTTGCCGACTTCGGTCACAACGTTATCTGCGTCGACAAGGACGCCGGCAAGATTGCGGCCTTGAACCGCGGCGAGATTCCGATCTACGAGCCCGGGCTCGCCGATCTCGTGGCCGCCAACGCGCGGGCAGGCCGGCTCGCTTTCGCGTCCGATCTCGTCTCCGTGCCGGACGCCGAGGCGGTGTTCATTGCGGTCGGCACGCCGTCCCGCCGCGGCGACGGCTACGCCGATCTGTCATACGTCTATGCGGCAACGCGCGAGATTGCGCCGCTCCTGTCGCGATCCGCGGTGATCATCACAAAATCGACGGTGCCGGTCGGCACCGGTGACGAGGTCGAGCGCATCCTGCGCGAGCTGCGCCCCGATGACGCCTTCCCGGTCGTCTCGAATCCGGAATTCCTGCGCGAAGGCTCGGCGATCCAGGACTTCAAGCACCCGGACCGCATCGTGGTCGGCACCGACGACCCGCAAGCGCGCGAGGCGCTCGCGGAGCTCTATCGCCCGCTCTACCTCAACGCCGCGCCGATCCTGTTCACCGGGCGGCGCACCGCAGAGCTGATCAAATACGCGGCGAACAGCTTTCTCGCCACCAAGATCACCTTCATCAACGAGATCGCGGAGCTCTGCGAAAAGGTCGGAGCCAACGTGCAAGAGGTCGCACGCGGCATCGGTCTCGACAACCGGATCGGCAGCAAGTTCCTGCACGCCGGCCCCGGCTACGGCGGGTCGTGCCTGCCGAAGGACACACTCGCCCTCATCAAGACCGCGCAGGATTATGGCGCGCCGCTGCGCATCATCGAGACCGCGATCGCGGTCAACGACCAGCGCAAACGCGCCATGGCGCGCAAGGTCGCGACCGCGCTCAACGGCGCGATCCGCGGCAAGACGATCGCCCTCCTCGGCCTGACCTTCAAGCCGAACACCGACGACATCCGGGACGCGCCGTCGATCGCCCTGATCGCGGGGCTGCAGGACCTGGGCGCAGAAATCCGCGCCTACGATCCTGCCGGCATTGCGCAGGCTGAAACCGTCCTGTCGGACGTGACCTATTGCGAAGGGCCCTATTCCGCTGCCACCGGGGCCCACGCGCTGGTCATCGTCACCGAATGGGAACAGTTTCGGGCGCTTGACCTGACGCGCCTCAAGCGCGTCATGGCGAGCCCCGTGATCGTCGATCTCAAGAATATCTATCAGCCGGACGATGTCATCGAGGCCGGCTTCGTCTATGAAAGCATCGGGCGCGGGCCGCATTGAACGAGCCGGGGCAGGAATGTGGCAAACTTGCGCCTGGATCCGCGCCTACCCTGTTGAACGGCCAGGAAATAGCCATTCGCCTTGCAGTCCTCCTGTGCTAAAGTGTTTTTTAGTGCAGACTGGCCCAGTCGCGGTCTGCGGTGGGGGATTTTCAATGGGGTGGCGGGACGTCCGCTTATCCGTCAGGCGATTCGTTGGCGTGCCGGTCGCGCTCGCGACCGCCGCGCTGACGGCCGGATGCTTTCAGCCGCTCTACGGAACCGGGCCAGACCCCAGCCGTCCCGGGGTGCGCGATGCGCTCGCCGCCGTGGATGTACAGCAGATCGACGCGCCCGCGAATAGCGCGGAAGCGCGCCTTGCGGTCCAGGTTCGCAATGACCTGTTGTTCAACTTTACCGGCGGTGGATCTTCGTACTCGCCAACCCATCGGCTCAAGGTCGCCATCGGCGGCGGACGGTCCATCGTGGCGATCGATCGCTCGTCGGCGCTGCCGAACATCGAATTCTACGCCCTGAGGGCAACCTATTCGCTGACCGAGCTCGCCACCGGCAAGGTCGTGGTCACCGGACAGGCGACCACCAACGTGTCGTACGACACGATGGGCCAGCAACGCTTCGCCCGCATCAGGGGCATGAACGACGCCGAGCTTCGCGCCGCCAAGGTCATTACCGACAACATCACGTCGCGGCTCGCGTCCTATTTCATCAGCGGAAGCTGACCGGCGCCTGGATGCGCTTCCTGGTCACTGGCACGGCTGGCTTCATCGGCTTCCACTTGGCGCGACGCCTGCTTGCCGACGGACATGCGGTCCTCGGCATCGACGGCATCACGCCCTACTATGACCAGACCCTCAAGCGCCGGCGGCACCAGGAGCTCGCGCAGTTTCCGAATTTCACCGCCCGGGAGGCGATGCTCGAGGAGCCGCGGCTGCTCGCCGATCTCGTCGCCGAGGCGAATGCCGACATCGTGGTCCATCTCGCAGCGCAAGCCGGCGTCCGCTACAGCGCCGAAAATCCGCGCGCCTACATCGAGTCGAATGTCGTGGGTACCTTTAATCTGCTCGAGGCGTTGCGCCCGCGCCCGCCGCGGCATCTCCTGATTGCCTCCACCAGTTCGGTTTATGGCGCCAATGCGCAACAGCCGTTCGAGGAGCGGCACCGCACCGATCACCCGCTGTCGCTCTATGCCGCCACCAAGAAGGCCACCGAGGCGATCGCCTACAGCTATGCCGATCTCCATGGCGCTCCGACCACGGTGCTGCGGCTGTTCACGGTGTACGGCCCCTGGGGCCGCCCCGATATGGCGCTGTTCAAGTTCACCAGGAGCATCCTTGCGGGCGAGCCGATCGAGGTCTACGGCTCCGGCAAGCAGACGCGCGATTTCACCTATGTCGACGACACGGTCGAGGCCATGGTCCGGTTGGCCGCGCGCGTTCCTAATCGCGAAGGTTCGCGTGCGCCCTATCGCGTGGTCAATCTCGGCGGCGGCAATCCGGTCGGGCTCGATGCGTTCGTCGCCGTTGTCGAAGCCGCGGTCGGCCGCAAGGCCATTCGCCGCGACGTACCGATGCAGCCGGGCGACGTGCCGGCGACCTGGGCGAGCACGGCATTGCTGGAACAGCTGACCGGCTTCAAGCCGACGACGCCCCTATCCGAGGGCGTGTGCGCCTTCGTTGCGTGGTATCGCGACTATTATGGCGTCTGACCGATGGCACTGATTCGCAGGACCGCGAACCTGCGGCAGCGGCAACCCCAATGACCGATAGCGTCCCAGGTGCGCTTCTTGTGCTCGTACCAGTAGGCGGGCTGGCCATGCTCATCAGCGGCGGGCTGATCGTGGTGCTGTGGCCGTGGCTCAAGTCCTATGCGCTGGCACGCCCCAATGCACGCTCCTCGCATCACGAGCCGACCCCGCAGGGCGGCGGCGCGCCCGTCATTGCGGCAACGGTCGCGGCTGCCTGGCTTGGCATGGTCCTTGCGGGTTCCGATGGAACGGCGAGCCAATTCCTGGCACTGACCGCGGCCGCCGTGCTGCTTGCGGGCGTAGGCGCCGTCGACGACATCCACACCCTTCCCGCCCTGCCCCGCCTCGTGCTGCAAGGCGTCGCGGTCGCGATCGTTATTGCGGCGCTGCCGGCTGACGTGCGGATCGTTCCGGCGCTGCCCTGGTGGGTCGAACGCGCCGGCCTGTTCGTCGGCGGCCTCTGGTTCGTCAATCTGACCAACTTCATGGACGGCATCGACTGGATGACGGTTGCGGAAGCCGTGCCGATCACCGGCGCGATCGCGCTGTTCGGTGTCGTTGGCGTCGTTCCCGCCCTGCCGGCGCTGGTCGCCGTCGCGCTTCTGGGTGCGATGATTGGGTTTGCGCCCTTCAACAGGCCGGTCGCCCGACTCTTTCTCGGCGACGTGGGAAGTCTGCCGATCGGGCTCCTGCTCGCTTGGCTGTTGCTGCATTTGGCCGCCAGCGGCCATCTCGCGGCGGCGCTGTTGCTCCCGCTCTATTACGTTGCCGATGCGACGCTGACGCTGGTGCGCCGCCTCTTGGCAAGAGAGCCGTTTTGGCAGGCGCACCGTACCCATTTCTATCAACGCGCAACCGATGGCGGCTTCACAGTCCGCGGGATCGTCGCGCGCGTGTTCATGCTCAATCTCGCACTCGTCGCGCTCGCGTTGCTGACAGTCGCGCAACCGGGCACCATCATTTCGGCGCTGGCGCTTGCAACCGGCGCCGTTCTCGTGGGTTGGCTGCTCGCAGGCTTCGCGCGTGGAAAGAAACCCTGATGCGCATCCTGGTCACCGGCGCCTCGGGCTTCATCGGACGGGCGCTCGTCAACGACTTGGCGACGCAAGGGCATCGCGTGCGCGCTGCCATGCGCCAGCCCGCCGACATTTTCCCGCGCTCGGTCGAAGTCGTGGCGGTCTCGGACCTTGCCCGCCCGCTCGAATGGCGCCCGCTGCTCACTGATGTCGACACAGTCGTGCATCTCGCCGGCATCGCCCACGCCGGCCCGGGCATCGCGGAAGACGTCTATGACCGCATCAATCGCGCGGCCACCGCGGCGTTGGCCGCAGCCGCCGCCAGGGACCGCATCCAACGCCTGGTCTTTGTCTCGTCGATCCGGGCCCAGACCGGCCCGGCCGCCGATCATCCGCTCACCGAGGCCGACCCGCCGCGCCCGACCGACGCCTACGGCCGCTCGAAGCTCGCCGCCGAGGACGCCATCCGCGCCGCCGACCTGCCGTTCACGATCCTGCGTCCCGTCCTCATCTATGGTCCGGGGGTCAAGGGCAACCTCGCGAGCCTGATGCGCATCGCGAAGTCGCCCTGGCCGCTCCCCTTCGGCGCCATGCGCAACCGCCGCTCGCTGCTCGGGCGGGACAACCTCGTCGCCGCCATTCATTTCGCGCTCACGGCGTCGGCCGCGATGAATGAGACCTACCTCATCGCCGACCCGGAACCGCTGACCATCGCCGAGATCGTCGGGGCGTTGCGCGCAGGCCTCGGCCGGCGGCCGGGGCTCGTGCCGGTGCCGCCGCTCCTGCTGGCAGGGCCGCTGCGGGCGATCGGGCGCGCGCACCTGTGGGAGCGTCTGGGCGGCAACTCAGTCGTCGATCCGGCCAAGCTCCTGGCGGCCGGCTGGCGCCCGGCCACCGATACGCGCGCGGGCCTGGCCGCAATGGTTCAGGCCGCTTCGCCCCCGAAGTCCGGGACCGCGTCCCGCAGGATGCCGTAGATCACCGCGCGCTCGCCGCGCACAAGGCCCTGCTCGAGCGCCACCAGCCATCCGCGCATCGCATCGAGCGAGGGAGAAACCGGCCGGGCCGCGACGATACCCTCGATGCCGATCTGCGACATCGGCTCTTCCCGCGCAAACAGGATCTCATGCAGCCGTTCGCCGCGCCGCTTTCCGATGAACGTGATCTCGATGTCGCGGCCCGGCTCGAGGCCCGACAGGCGGATCATCCGTTCCGCCAGATCGATGATTTTCACCGGCTGGCCCATGTTGAGGACATAGACCGCGGCATCCGAGCGATCCGGACTGAGTGCGTGGCTCGCCGCGGTCACGACGAGGTCGCAGGCTTCGCGGATGGTCATGAAGTAGCGCACCATGTCGGGATGCGTCACCGTTACCGGCCCGCCCGCCTCGATCTGCGCCTTGAACTTCGGGACCACCGATCCGTTCGATGCAAGCACATTGCCGAAGCGCACCGCGATCAGGCGCATCCGGCGCTGATGACCGTTACCGCGCCGCGCGAAGTCATTGTCCAGCGCCTGGCAGTACATCTCCGCAAACCGCTTGGAAGCGCCGAGTACCGAGACCGGCTCGATCGCCTTGTCGGTCGAGATCATCACCATGGCGGCCGCGCCGGCGGCAGCAGCAGCGTCGGCGACGTTGACCGAGCCGAAGACGTTGGTTTTGACGCCCTCCTCCCAGTCCTGTTCCAGCAACGGCACGTGCTTGAGCGCCGCCGCATGGAATACGATGTCGGGCTTGAAGTCGCCCATAAGGCGGAAAATGCGCGCCCGATCGCGCACGTCCGCCAGCCGGCCTTCGATCTTGGCGCTCCCCCCTTTGGTCGCGAGCGCCTCCAGGATGGCATGCAGCGCGGGCTCCGAGTTCTCGATGACCAGCACGCGCGACGCGCCGAAGGTGACGATGCGGTCGCAGATTTCCCCGCCGATTGAACCTCCTCCGCCCGTCACGATGATGGACTTGCCGTTCACGAAGCGCTCGAGCCGGCGGTAGTCGATGGTGACGCTCGGCCGCAGCAGCAAATCCTCGACATTGACCGGAGCGAGGCGCAGCGCCTCGCCACCCTCATCGAGCGCCGGCAGCCGGCTGGTCGCAAGACCGAGCCGCCGCGCCTGCATGATGACCGCTTCCGGCGTCAGTGCCGGCTCGAGGGCCGACGGCGTCATTACGATCCGCGCGATCGGCCGCCCGCGCGCTGCGAAACTGGCGACCACCGTCTCGAGGTCGTCGAGCGTTCCCATCACGGATACGCCGATGACCGATTGACCCTGGTCTGCTTGCGACGGCGACAGAATCCCCGCCGGCCAGATTTTCTTCACGGCCCCGCTTTCAACGGCGCGTATCAGCACCTCGGCGTCGGCTGCGCGCCCAAGCACAAGGACCGGTGCCGCCTCGGCTGCCATGGCATGCTGGCGTGTGCGCGAATGGCGGAAATAGCGGTAGGCGATCCGGGGACCGCCGAGGAAAAACATCTGCAGTAGCCAATAAAGCAGGATCGTGAGCTTGCCGAAGAAGAACGCGCCCAGGACGTTGGGGGCGACCAGGATGTAATCGAGCACCAGCAGCGAGAGCGCGAGGACGGTCGCTGCGCGGAAAATATTGCGGAGATCGGGCAGCGAGGCGAACCGCCACTTGCCCTTGTAGAGGTGCAGAAGCTGGTAGACGACGGCGGCGTAGAGCAGGAATCCCGGCAGCACCCACAGCAGCACGTCGAGGCGCTCTTCGAGGCCTGGGGTGTCGAACCGCAGCCAAAAGCTCGCCACGATCGCCGCGGCGGTGGCCACGACATCGTGCATGACGACCAGGAGTTGGCGTGGCGTCAGCTTCGGCAAGCGTATTCCCATATGCCCCCTGCGGCGGATGCGACGTTCTTACCGGCCTTTGCCGTCCGGCGCCACTGCGGAATCGAGCGTGCCAACCTGGCCTCGCTGGCGAAGCATCATGCCGCCGAGCACGCCCACGCCGAAGATGTAAATCCAGCCCAGGGTGAACTCGAACAGGTAGGAATTGAACAGGCAGGAGACGATGTTTTGGACCACGACGCCGACGCCGAGCCATGCCGCCATCCCGCTGCCGCGGAACAACATCAGGTGCGAGATCCACATGGCGAACAACAACGCCGCGCCGACGAGGCCAAGCTGGATTGCGACGAGAAGGGTCTGATTGTGAGGCTGGTCGGTGACCGCGGCGCCCGGTCCGCCCTCGCCGGTCGCGGCCTTGCGAAAGAGTTCGAGGACCGAGCCGGTGCCGTGCCCGAACACCGGAGCGGCGGCGATGAACCGGACCGACTTCGTCCAGAATTCGAGGCGATAGCCCGACGAGGTTTCCGCATTCTCGCTGCGGTATTTCTGAATCTCGACGGCGACCGCGAGCACGCGCCCCCGCAGGTAAGGGGACGACGTCCAGGCGAGCCCGGCCAGGACGACGGCCGCCGCGAGCAGCGCGACGACGCCCCTCCATCTGAAGCGCTGGAAGGCAAGGATCGGCAGCAGCGCGACGAGCACGACCAGCGTTGCGCGCGCCGTGACGACGAAGACGATATTGGCGAGGAAGACGAG
>WNGB01028599.1_pt2 | contig 14084 bp, 19 predicted proteins | sample 5400681 | NCBI WGS metagenome assembly WNGB01 (sample SAMN13153367, study PRJNA577476) | soil metagenome | isolation source: 115 cm soil or saprolite under grassland replicate 2 | place: USA:California | collected 2016-06-15 | reverse complement strand
GGAGTTAGCGCAGGCTGCCGATTCCGTCGAAGTCGATCAAACCGGCGCCGGGACCGGCCCCGGCGCGCGTGATCTTGATCGCCCCCTCACGGATGGGCTCGTCGTTGAGGCGGAGCCATGCGCGTCCTTCCTCGAGGTACACCCTGGGTGCGGGATCGTGCAAGCGTCCAGACCACGGCAGATCAGGCTCGGCCAGCTGATCGCCCCCCGACTCGACGACGCAGTCGCCCTCGATCACAGTCTTCCCCTGCCGAATGGTCGCGCTGCCCTGGTAACGGATCACGAGCCGAACGTTACGCGCTCGGGGGCAGCCGCGACCTCGTTTCGAAGCGACCTCGACAGCGAATGCAATCATCGACGAACTCCGCGAGCTTCGGCCGGCATCGCGGGTCGCTCCCGCCCGGCGAAGCACAACCCACTTCACGTTGGCATACCTTCCGAAGAGTCACTCATTGCTCGCGCACACAACAGCCGAGCGATAGTTGGTGTCGCAGACGAGCCGAAAGGCGACATACGGGTGCGTGTTCGTGTGGTCGCCAAGGGTTCGGGCGGACTCGAAATGCCGCGCCGGTGCCGTTTTCATCTCGCGGGCGTGGCGGGCCTCGTCACTGAAAGACGGTCAGTCGTCCGGGCTACACTCGACCGCGATGAACGGTAGAGCCGTTGCCGGCGCGACTGGGCGGCAGGCTGTATGAGCCCCTTGATCCCGATGGTGATCGAGCAGGACTCGCGTGGGGAGCGTGCCTTCGATATCTACTCGCGCCTGCTCAACGAGCGGATCATCTTCCTGGGCACGCCGATCGACGACCAGATCGCAAACCTCGTCGTGGCCGAGCTCCTGCATCTCGAGTCCGAGGAGCCGGACAAGGACATCTCGATCTACATCAACTCCCCCGGCGGCTCGGTCTACGCCGCGCTCACGATCTACGACGCGATGCAGTTCGTGAAGCCCGAGATCCGGACGACCTGCGTCGGGGTGGCGGTGTCGGTGAGCGCTCTGCTCCTCGCTGGCGGCACGACGGGAAAGAGGTCGGCGCTGCCGAACGCGAAGATCCTGATCCACCAGTTGTCCGCCGGCTTCGAGGGGCAAGCAACCGACATCGAGATCCAGGCGCGCGAGATCATCAACGTCAAGCGGCGCCTCGAAGAGATCCTCGCCCAGCACACCCGCCAGCCGCTCGAGCGGGTCTCGAAGGACATGGAGCGCGACTACTTCATGACCTCCGACGAAGCGCGGGAGTACGGGATCATCGACCAGGTCATTGCGCACCGCTAACCTCAGCTCGCCGGAACCTCCACGAGCGCGAAGACGTCATGGCGCCCGCGACCCCATCAAGCTGCCTGTGCCCGGCCGTCGAGCCCAGTCGCTTCGTCAGCTTCGGCCCTTGGGAGAGCATGGAGTCGGCCCGCCGCTGGCGGGCAACGCCCGGGTTCCACGCCGGGACACTCGCCTCGTTGATCGCCGCGACGGAAGCTGAAGTCATCTCTCGGCGGGTGTCGCAGTTCCAACAAAGAACGACAGCTTCGAGACGGCCAAGGTCTGAATCTGCGTGCGGCTGCGGTGACAAGCGACGGCGGGAACAAATCCCCGCGCCCGACCAATCCCCGCGGCGGTCCTGAGCATGGCGGTCAGCGCGCGACACGGAAGGCACCGGACTCGAACCGGAACCGCGGGCTACGCGGTCATTCCCCCTTCCTGCAGGCGTGCCTTCCGAGCGCGATTCTACCCTCGGTACAGCCACGAGATCGAGGAGTCAATGGCCAGCAAAGGAGGCTCAAGGAGCTGGCAGATCCAAGCTCGCTGCAACCTCCTCGAGCGCGGCCCGCTCGGCCGGGCTGACGTTCTCCCCGCCCTCTCTGTGAGCGTTGGCGACCCTGTCCGCGAGGTTGAGCACGAACCGCTTGTAGTCCTCAAGCTCCTCCGGCGTCGCCTTACGTTGGAGCAGGACAACCGCATCGCGAAGATGCTGCAGACCCTGTTCTTTGAGTTCCTCGACCGAGTGGTAGCGGGTGTGGTCGGTCTGGGGCTTCGCTGACACGATCTCGTCCAGCAGTTCGCTCTCACCGTGCTGCTGCCGCGCCTCCGCGTATGCCTTCGCTATCGCGATCGTCTCCCGGAAGCTCCCGCCGCGTTGCGCCGTGACGACGATCAGGCCCGCGCGCGTACCGAGGTATTCGATGAGTGGGCGCACATGCGCCGAACGTCTCGTTCGGTTCGCAGCTGAGACACACACATCTCGAGCGTGGCTACGTGGTCGTCGCCTGAGCAGCAACACGAGGATGATCAGGTTCGTCGGAAGTCACTTCGATGCATCGACGGTCGCGAAGTAAACGCACCGCTCGACGCCGCGCGCGTGCGCGAGTGGCAAGTGTCGGGCGCGCGGTTCTGAGTGACGTGCCTCAACCGCTCTGAACGGGTAACCCGTCCATCATAGATCGCACGCTGCCCATCGCCGATATCGGGCGGCCGTAGGATTCACGGCCCGTGCCGGGCCCGCTCGCAGTCGGCAACACCGCCAAGCTCTACTGCCTGCAGCTGATCGACCGCGCAGCGGCCGAGAAGGCTGGAGAGTTCCGGATCATCGATCTCGCGCGGCGGCGGCTGCCCGACGCAGAGATTGTCAATGCGGCCGCGTACGGCGTGCGCGTCGAGCCCGGCCACGCCGTGGTCTCGTTCAGCGTGCTCGAGCACGTCGTCGATCGTGCGCGCTACATGGCGGCCGTGCGGGCGAACCTGCACCCGCAGGGCCGCGTCTACCTGAACTACGACTCCGGTCACTTCGTCGCCGACGCCGACCTCCGCGAACGTGCGAAGGCGCTCGCCTCTCACCTGCTGGCGCGACTCGGCTCGGAGTCGCGGTACCGGGCGCGGGTGCACGAGGCCGAGTTCGCCAGGCTCGCCGCCGGCGCCGGCCTGCGTGTCGTGGAGGACAAGAGCTTCAACACGGAGCTGAAGCGCCTCTTCCCGCTCGTGCCGCAGGAGCTCCGCGCCGGGTTCATGGGGCGCTGGCTCACATTCGAGCTAGAGATCAACGAGCTCGGGATCAAGTACCACGACGAGCTGGCCTCGATCTTCAGAACGAGGAACTTCGTGCTCGAGCCGGCGTCGGGTCCGCGCACCTGATCAGCATCGCGCAAAAGCCCCAGCCGAGCGCCGCGCTCGCGAACGACGCGACAACCGCCGTCCACGGTCGACCCACAGCCATCAAGCGTGTCGTCCTTCCGCCAGAAGGCGACAGCCCCCGACCTGTGGCAGGAGCCGCAAGGCTTCGGGAGGGGTCGTGCTGGTACTCGTCGGCAGTGAGCCTGGGACCACGAACAGGCCATGATGCAAGGCGAGCCTCTTCGCCGTGCGCGTTCGACTTCCCGATTCAGCCCACCGCGCCGATCTACGGGATTTCTTCCACCGCTGGGCTGCGTGACCTACGAGGTCAACGATGACACGATCGAGGTCATCGTCCCGACGCTGCAACTGAGCAGCAGGGGCGCCGCGAGCTCCACCTCTACCTCGAGACCTGGCGAGCACATCACCCGGATCTCGAGCTGGAGCTCATCGACTGATCCGAGTAGATCGCGCTTGAGTCAGTAGACGCCCCACGCGCCGTTACTGCACGGCCGCGCCTCCCCGTGCGCACGCGAGCTCGGTCTTGGGTGGATGCGTAGCCCGGCCTGCTTGTCGCAGATGAGCCGAAAGACGACACGGAGCCCGAGGCCCGCTCCGTGGAGCGGATTCAGCTAGCCGGACGGCAGCGCAGTCGTGCGCTCGTTGCGGCGCGCTGCCTAGTCTGAAATCTTGACGTGCGCCTCGACCTGCTCCGGCTGAAGGTCGAGGTCCGGATGGGCTTCCTTCGCGTGCAGCTCGACGTGCTTCATGAGCTCTTCCTTCGTCTCCGTCGTGAATGAGCCTGGGCAGTCCACCCCGGCATCGGCACACCTGATCGAGTAGGCCATCATTCTCCCCTCCCGTCGGTGACTTCGGTGCGACTGCGACTCTCCCACCGGGACGAGCGGGCGTCAACAGACCACCACGTGCCCGCCGGCACCGTCCGCGGCCCACTGGGTCTCCGAGGAAGCGCCGCGTTTGAGCGCCGCGTTCGGCTGCGACGCAGTCGCGTTTCCAACAGAGCTGATCGTGAGCTGCATGTTCTCAGGGTTCCCACCGGTTATGCGACCTATCTCCTCCTGGCTCAGGGCGAACACGACGCGCCGTACGTTGCCCCAGTAGATCGCCACCGCGCACATCGCGCACGGCTCGGTACTCGTGTACAGCGTGCAGCGCGACAAGAAGTCCGGATCGAAGCGCTCGCTCGCCAGGCGGATCAGGTTGGTCTCAGCGTGGCCGGTGCAGTCCTGCGCAGTCAGGACGGTGTTTTCCCCCTCGAGCACGACCTTGCCGTCGGCGTCGACGAGCAGCGCGCCGAAAGGATGGTTGCCGTTCGCACGGGATCGCCGTGCCAGCTCGATGGCGGCAAGCAGGTGGCGCTCGATCTCGTTCGCCACGCGTCTCCGACCATAGGTCGCGCCCCACACGATTTCCCTCCGACAGCCCAGCGACTGCGGGCTGGTCCCACGGTGGGGCCCTCGTCATCGAGGAAACGGATGATCGTAATGACCGCGCTACGACCCCAATCAGCCTCAGCTATCCGTTCATGAGGCTCACCCCCTCCCGTTCCGAGCGGGCGGTCAGAGGCTACGGCGAGGCGAGCCTGCCGTCGGTTACGGGGTGCCGCAACATCGACGGGCGTAGCGTGCGCCGCCGCCCGAGGCTCAGCTCGCCTTGCGCTTGCGCCAGAAGAGAAGACCGCCGGCAACGCCACCGACGCCAGCGATCATCGCCGAGAGGCGCTTCGCCCATCCCTGGCGGTCGCTGGGAGCGCGCTTGCGACGCTTGATCATCGAGCCCTCCGATCGCAACGAAACCGATAGTGACTTGCGACGCGATCCTACGCCGACGAGCGTCCAAGCGGGCGACAGCGTCTTCCCAAGCGAGGAAACGCAGCCTGCGCCCCGCGAGCGCCAACAGTTTGAGCTCATTGGCCGCTTCCCCTGCGCTTACGCGCGCGCGAGCTCCGAGATAACGGGCACTTTGCGGGCCTCTCTAGCTGGGCAGAGACGAAGCCGCAGTCACGGAATCGAGCTATTCCACCGTGGCCGCACGCAGGTGTTCGCGACGCGACCGAGGGCGCCGGGGACGGGGCTTCGTCAGGCGCCGGGCGAGCTGCCGTGTCGGTTGCGGGGCTACCGTCGGCGCGGTTGCAGAGCGCCCTGCTGCTCCTGCCTGCGCCTCTCGCGGGCGAGCTTTCTCCGCTTCCTGTCGTTTCGCCAGCGCCGCTTCGACAGTGAACCGCGTCCCATTGGCCAGACCGTAGCAGTGCGCTCTCAGGGAGCCGCCGCTCGGCTTCGTGGGACGCGCCCAGCGCCCCGCGAAGATCAGACCGAGGCGACAGCGCGAACGTCGCGCGCCTGCGGACCTTTCGGTCCCTCCTCGACCTCGTACTCGACCCTCGCACCCTCCGCGAGGCTCCTGGATCCCTCGCCGCGGATCGCGCTGTGATGGACGAACACGTCCTTGCCACCATCGTCCTGGGCAATGAAGCCGTAGCCCTTGTCGGTGCTGAACCACTTCACGGTTCCGGTTGCCATATCTCCACCTCCCCCAACTGCGTCAGGAACGTGCAGCGGGAGGCACAAAGCCGAAACCGGTACTCGCTCGAACTCACCTGGTTCGGCAACCGTACCAGCGAGCAGGAGCCATACGCGGCGGTCAGCTTTCGGGCACACGACGCGCGCTTCACCCGCACTCGCCGCCCGTGCAGCCGAGAGTTGCCAGCCGTTGCCGACGGGTGCGGAAGACCCGTTGTCAATATCGCGGGGTCGACGGTTCTCACCCCAGCGCGCAGCGGCCGACCGCGCGCCGAGGTGCGGCTGAACGGCGTAGGCCGCCCTTGTCACGCGCGCCGCCCCCGCGTGACCTGCCGGCTGGGGGAGGAGGCGAGCAGCTCCTCGTACAGCGACGCGAAGCGTGGGGCAATCACCGCCCAGCCGTATCGGCGACTGTCTAACTGAGCGCGTCGGCCGCGCGCTCGGCGTTCCTCCTCGCCGTTAGCGGCCGCGAGGAGCGAGTCGACGAGCGCGTCCTCGTCGTCGGGTGGAATGAGCCAGCCCGTCCTTCCGTCGGCGACGATCGCCGCCGGGCCGTGCGTGCGGCAGGCGATCACCGGTAGGCCGCAGGCCATCGCCTCGACGAGCACGAGCCCGAACGCCTCGGCGACGGAGGGCAGGACGAGCGCGTCGGCCGCGTTCAGCGCCTGCGGCAGCTGCTCGTGCGGGCGCCAGCCGGCGAGGAAGACCTGCCGGTTGCCGATCCTCCGCGCTGTCGCGAGCGGATGCTCCCCCTCCCACTCGCCCTGATGGCCGCCGACGAGCACGAGCGGCGCGGGCTTGCCGAGCCGCTCGACAGCGCGCGCGTGGGCGCTGATCAGGAGCGGGAGACGCTTGACCGCCGTGTAGCGACCGACGTAGAGCAAGACCGGGCCGCCCGCCCGGAAGGGGGCAAGCTCCTCGTCGCTGTAGCCGATGCTCCCCGGCCGGCCGCTCTGATCCCAGCCGTGCGGCTGCCCGACCAGCCAGCGCCGCCAAAACGCAAACCGCTCCTCTGCCGCGAGCGGTCGCCGTGAGAAGCGCTCGAGCTCGACGCCGCTCGGGAGGCCGCGCAGCCTCGCCCGCTCCAGGCCGAGCAGCAGGGCCGCTTCCGCCTCCGCCCCGGGCGGCACAACAAGCAGGGCGCAGCGCCGCGCCCAGGCTCGCAGCCGTCGACCCCAATCCTGGGCGTAGCGCCAGCCCGGCGGCGCCCCCGCCTCGATCGTGCGCAGCATCGCGAGCTCGGTGCCGTGCAGCTGGCCAACCACGGGCAGTGAGGGGAAGCCCCGTGCGGCGGCCTCGTTCGCGGGCGTCAGGTGGTGCAGGTGAAGCAGGTCGGCCCTGTCCGCACCGGCGCGCGCGAGTACCTCGACCCAGGCAGCGACGAGCCGCTCGTAGGCGGCATTGTCGACGGCCGCAAAGACGCGATCGGGCGCATTCGGACGATCCTCGTAGGAGGGCGGAAAGGGGACCCGCGCCGTCATCGGATCTGCACACGCGAGCGCGGGCGAGTAATCGAGCGGATGGACGTCGACCCCGGCGAAAAAGCTCGCCGCGTGGGTCGGCTCACCCCACTGTCCGAGCGAGCCCGCAGCCAGCGCCAGTTGCCACCCTGCGGCCGGCAGGGCGCGAGCGAGCGCGCGCGTCACCTGCGCCGAGCCGCCGCGGGGGAAGAAAAAGAGCGCCGAAACGACGAATCGCCTGCTATCTGCACGGTTTGATTCTCGTCTGCTCGCAAGGAGGTGTGGAGAGAAAGGGGCCTTCGCCCCTTCCCCTTGCCCAGTGCCGCCCGGAACTAGCGCCTGCTTGGCGCTGTCTCGAGCAGCGTCTCCGCAAGATCTCGCGGAGGATGAACTCGTCGTAGCCAAACAGCGTCGCGGCGACCGCGGAGATCGGGCGCGCTCCGTCGAGCGGCGTCAGGTGCTCCTTCTCGACGGCGCGTTTAATCTCCTTGACCAGCCGCTGCGCGACGTGCCATTTCGGCTCGACCGTGCGTCCAAAGTCAGCCGGCTTTATCGAAGCGAACTGCTGGACGAGAGACGGTGTGACCGTTGCCGCCATTGAAAAACCCTGAAGGGGTGTCAAAACTTGCCACGCGTTGCGGTATTGGTCGAAGAACGCACGGGGCCGGGGCCAGGGCACAGAGAGCCCCGCCGGCGTAGGCGCGGGGCTCTCAGAGGAGCTGGGTCGTGCCGTGGCCGGCCTGACCGAGTCGTGGCTCGCCGTGAAGTCGATCCTGGTGGTGAAAGTCGTCTTGTCGTTCGTCTCGTTCTGATTAGAGTCGTGGAATGAAGCGCCACCCCGCCTTGATCCCGCTCTCGCGCGAACATCACGATGGACTCGTGCAGGCAGTGCGGCTGCGCCGTGCTGCCGCGGCCGGGGACGCTTCGGCTCGGCTTGCGGCGGCCAGGGAGTTCGGGGAGTTCTTCAGGAACGAGGAGCGTGTCCACCTTCGGGATGAGGAAGAAGAGCTCTTCCCGCTTTTCCTCAGGCACGTCCCGTCGCAGCCTGCTGCCCTCCGCCAGGCACGCGTCCAACACGTGCAGCTCGAGGGGTTCGCGCGCACACTCGAAGTAGCCGTGGCGGCCGGCATCGTTGATCGAGAGACGTTGGATACGACAGGGGAACTGCTTGACGCACACATCCGGCTTGAGGAGCGGCAGCTCTTTCCGCTGATCGAGGAACTCGTCCCAGACGACGAGCTCCAGAGGCTGGGGCTCGCCAGCAGGGACGTGACCTGCGTCGTTCGGCACCCGCCTCTCACGAGCTAGTTGTAGTTCCCCGCACGTGCAGGAAGCTTCCACATCAGGCCCAGGCCTGGAGGTAGCCTCAGGGCGGGGAGGGTCAGATGCGATGGAAGCCCAACCGATCCGGATTCTGCTCGTCGACGACGATGGATCCTTCCTGAACTCGCTCGAGGCCTGCTCGCAGGCGAACCAGGGCTGGAGATCGTCGGCACGGCGAGATCCAGGGAGCGTGTCGCGTTTCCGCCACAAGGCGACGCCGAGTGGTGTCTGCCTCGCAGTTATCGAGCGTGCTCCGGCTTGACTGACGCATAATCGCCTCTGTTGTGGTATTCGCGCGCGCGCCAACCAGATAACTGCTCTCAGTGAATCTGTGCGTGCTCGGCGCGGACGCTCGAGCGGTGGAGCGGTCGAGCGGCTGAAATTGGTCCTATCGCTGGTTGGCTCTTTGCGAAGCCGCAGCCAGACCCCTGCTTGGGAGACCTGGAGATCACCGTGGCGCGCCACGATGCGGACGGTTGTGATCGGGTAGTCACAGAGCATGATCGTTTCGCTGCATGTTGCGAGTGGGCCGCGGCCGGCGCGCTTGCTGGTTCGCGTTGGCGCGCGCTGCTGCTTGGACCCGTCTTGCACCTTGCCGGAGACCGGTTTCCGCATGAGGACATACGCAGCCGCCTTCGAGATCAGAAGCGGGCTCGCGTTCGTCGCTCTTCTCGCTGCCCGGCGCGGCCCGCTCGATCCTGCCACCCTCGGTGCGGTCGCGGCTTCGGCACCTGACCTCGAGCATGTGTTCCCGTCCCTGCGCCCGGGCGGAGCGAAGCTCTTTCATGGCAGCCGCGGCTGGCACCGCTCGGGCGCGTTCCCGGCGAAGCTGCAGCTTCTGCTGGCGGGGGCGATCCTCGGCCTGCTCCTAGCACCGCGGCGATCGTGCCCACGCTGAGCCATTCGATCAGCGGCACAGCGACATCGTCAGGTCAGCCCTGTGAGCCAGAGAATCAGGGCGACGACGGCTGTGATCAGTACTCCGATCAGGAGAAGGGCGAGGTTGGCGCCGGCGAACGCGACGAACGGTGTTGCTCTGCTTCGACCGGAGGCGAGTGCGCGCACGGCGACACGCAGTCGGCTGCGGCTCCCGCCCGCGGGTGGCGGTCGGCCAACCCAAGTGGTCGGCACGCCCAAGCGTCGAAGCGACGCCTGCAGGCTGCTGTCGGCGGCCCCGCCCCCGACGAGCAGGATCTCCTCGGCCGGGAATCTCCGCAGCGCGTCCTCGACGGCCAGTGTCGGGTCGGCCTCGCCTGCCTCACCACCGCCGACCGCAGCCTCGCCTGAGAGGATCCACTCCGCTTCCAGCGCACGCACACCTGCCTCTTCCCGGGCCGCCTGCTCGTCGGTCGCAAGCCAATGCAGAGGCCCAACATGAGCCGGTGCAACGACATACACGTGCGGCGAGCCATCCGCACGTGCCTCGACCGCCGAACGAAGCTCAGCGAAGGAAGCATCGCCGAGAAGCACGACAAGCAGGTTCCGCGTCACGACACCACCTTACGGCGCTGCGCCTGTCCACCTCCACACCGCTCCCTGCTCTCTCTCATCCATCCGGACCAGCGATGGGCCGGACTAGGTCTGGCCGGTTAGGCGTCCCCGGTAGTTGTCGCAGAAGAGCGAAGAGCGACACGCACCACCGCTTCGTCTACGAACGACCAGCGAAACCCTTGTCCGGCTGCTTCGCGATCGCATTCATTTGCTCCTGTGCGCGCCGTTAGCCGGGCTTTTCGATCTCGCGTCTGCAAGTGGGGGCGGTCCGATCTCGGTCGAACCGCACGCACGCTCTCTGGGAGCCGGCCCGAGTAAACCGCTTGAGACTAGGGGCGAGTGCGGCGCGAACTCCGCGTCCGTGCGGCGAGTCGCTCCTCGAATTGATCTTTCAAACGCTTGGTCGTGACGTGATGTTCAGTCTCAACCTCGACCGCGATCTCGACCCTGATCCCCGCGGGCTCAAGGCGAACGACCTCCACATGGTCGGACATGAGCTCCCGGTATGAATGGTCATAGCACTCACCCTCTTCAAGAGAATCGTCACGCTGTCGCTCCCGATGAATCAGGCGCACCAGCCCGATTATCGCTGAGGTTTACGGAACCTGTTGCGCCAGCACGAACACGACCTTCGCGCGGCCAAGGCTCGCCGGAAGGTGATGCGTCGTCGCGCGGAGGTCTCGCGAACATCAGGAATTCACGGAACGGCCGCAGCTCGGCTCGGTGGAACGATCGATCGAGCGTCGAGCACGGAGTGCGGGTAGCGCGAAGCTCTTCCGTGGAGCCGTAGGAAACGCAAGCTTCTCAGGGAAGCGGACGAAAACCACCACCGGCTTGGCGACTTTAGTCCTGCGCGCGTAGTGGCCGCGCCCCCCAATACATTCACCCTCGCTCCGGCAGCTACGCGCTGGAAGGCCAGGATCGGCCCTCCTTCGCGTGGAGTTCAACGTACTTCATGGGCTCGCCCTTCGTCTCCGTCGTGAACGAGCCGGGGCAGTCGACGACTGCATCGGCGCCCTTGTTGGCGTTGAGGTCCGTCTTAGATCGGCAGAACTTTCTACCCATGTGGGGCGGTCCCTCACGTCCGGTTACAACTCGTGCTCGGGGACGATCGAGCGGAAGTGTCTCTCGACAATCTCGAGCGTCTCCTGAACCGGCCCTTGCGCTAGCAGTTCGGTGTAATTCTTCGCGCCCTCACGGTCGTGGCCGCGACCAGGATCCTCGGGTAGAAGACGACCGATGGCACACCAACGCCAGCCGCCGGGTGCGGCGGCATCGGGGTAGATGGCAGATGCCAACTGGTGGTGGCAACGGTCGTGCACGTAGCGAAGGCCGTCGAGATGTCGGTCCTGCGGCTCGACGAGCCGGAACCACGTGTCCCAAAGCGAATGAGCCCAGTTCAAGGCCTCAAACAGCGGCGGGTAGACCTCACGAGGGCTGTCCACTCCGATAGCCGCCTGCTCACGAAAACGCTCGACAGCGTCCACGTAACCGCGAACAAGCCAGGAACCGGGTGTAGCGCCGAACATACGCACCTATCGCGCCGCCGATCGTTTTCGATCCCCCCGTCGGTCCCGAGCACGGCGATCAGCGCCCGCCACGGAAGGCACCGGACTCGAACCGGAACCGCTGGCTACGCGGTCATCCCCCCTTCCTGCGGGCTTACCTTCCGGGCGGATTCTACCCTCGCTACAACAACGGAATCGAGGAGCTAATCGCCAAAGAGGCTCAAGGAGCCGGCAGATCCAAGCTCGCTGCAATCTCCTCGAGCGCTGCGCGCTCGGCCGGGCTGACGCTCTCCCCGTCCTCCCTGTGAGCGTCGGCGACCCTGCCCGCGAGATTGAGCACGAACCGCTTGTAGTCCTCAAGCTCCTCCGGCGTGTGGGGTGCTGGTCTGACCGTTCCGTCGTACTGGAGGAGCTGTCTTTGTTCCGGTCGTTGTGTTACGTCGTGCTCGGACGCCTTCTGCAGCTCGCGGCGTTGCGTTTTCGCTCCGAGAGTTCAAGGAGCTGGAGATCGTGGTGCTCCGCCACGAGCTGGCGGTGCTAGGACGTCAGGCTGGTCGGCCCGAGTTGAAGCCCGCCGATCGAGTCTTCCTGTGGGGTGTCAAAACTCAGGTCGCGTCACGGGGAACCACGATTTGCAGGCAGAACGCAGATTTTGAAACCCCACACGTCACCGCGATCGTCAAGAGAAGTCTCCTCATTGCCCCCTCCAAGACGGAGGATGTGGGCCGCCTACCGACAGGCGAATGGCTTCATCAACCCATTTTTCGGCGCCCTCCCCACGCCGCGATGAAGGGCAGAGCCGTTCGCTCCGACACGCGGCCGGTTCTGCCGGGCAGCATGATAGAGACCGGTACTTGTGTCAAGTGCGACAAGCGGCGCCAGATGATGGCCGGTCGGAGCCCCGCGGTCTCCCGAACACCAGGCTGATCATCGCGCTCAAGCGTCTTGGGGCCGCTGACCGAAGGTCTCACGCTCGACCTACCAGGCATCATCAACTTCAACCACAGCACGGGTGGCGAGAACATCTACATTCAGATCAGCTAGCTGATCCGCTGAACGACGCATTCGAGGGCATCTTCGTTGCATGCCCGGTCACGCCGGACGAGGGAATCCGGTTTGCAGTCGAGGATCGGCTGGACACATGGGCCTCGGGCACGACGACCGAAACGGTGCGTGGCGCGCCCGTACACACCCGGGCCGGGCGCAAGCGCCGATCCTGCCCGGACGCGATCCGGATCTCGAGCGCTCATCGAGCGGCTGAGCCGCGGCGGCTACGAGCGGAGCTCGTCTATTCCGGGCCGCAGCGGCTTCGCCTGTGTGGGAGGCTGCCCGTCGAGCCGCGCGACCTCCAGTCCCGACCCTGAGGGGTTTCAAAATCTCGGTTCGCGTTCATGCTGCGGCTCGGTAGTACTCGTGTATGAGGCCGCCGAGTTGGTCGCGGCGCTCGATCTTGCCGGCGGTTGGTGGATCGGCCGCGTTGACCCTCTCGGGTGGCTGGAGCGCGAGTCCTCGGTGGGGACGCTCGCGGTTGTAATGCATGGTGTAGGCGCGTAGCACTCGCTCGAGGTGGCGCCGGCCGAGGATGAGGAGCCAATCGAGACACTCGGCGCGTACGCTGCGAACGAAGCGCTCGGCGTAGGCGTTTGCTTGTGGTGCACGGATCGGCGTGTGGATGATCCTGATTCCTTCGCTGCGGAAGATCTCCTCGAACGAGGCCGTGAACTTGCTGTCGCGGTCGTGGATCAGGAATCGCATCCGTTCGAACACTCCGGTGAAGCTGAGGTTGCGCGCCTGCTGGGTCACCCAGGCGCCGGTCGGGTTGGCCGTGCAGCCCGCCAGGTGGACGCGGCGGCTTTCGAGCTCGATGAAGAACAGGACGTAAAAGCGACGGAGCGAGATCGTCTCGACGGTGAAGAAATCGCATGCGAGCATGCTCACGGCTTGCTGGCGGAGGAAGTCTCGCCAGTTCGGACCCTCCCGCCGCGGCGCCGGCTCGAGGCCAGCTGCGAGCAACAGCCGTCGCACGGTGCTCGCCGAGACACGGCGGCCGAGCTTCAGTAACTCACCGGCGATCCGCGGGTATCCCCAGCGCGGATTCTCGCGGGCGAGCCGCAGGACCAGCTCTCGCACCTCAGGATCGACTGCCGGCCGGCCCGGCTTCCCTCGCGGCTGCGCCCACTTGCGTCGAACCAGCTCGCGGTGCCAACGTAGAAGTGTCTGGGGCGTCACGACCAACCCCTGCCGTCGCCGCCGCGGTAGCACTCGGGCGAGCGCAGCGAGGAAGGCGCGATCTGCCGGTCGCAGCGAGGGGCGACCCGTTTGTCGTCCGAGCACGACGAGTTGATGTCGCACCACCAGTAACTCGATGTCTTTGGCGAACTCGCTGCGCCGACCCCCGACAAGCAACCGCAGCAGGCCCGAGAAGGCGAGATATGCGAAAGAAAGGAGCATCAGCCGATGCTCCCAGAGGCGGGTCGCCAGCGGTGCCGAGACCAGGAACCTAGGTTTTGGAACCCTTCAAGATCAGGACCGCCACAGCCGTTCGGTATCTAGTCCCGCACAACGCCGGTCTAGAAACGCATGCTCAGTCTCGTGCGCCGAAGACGTCGAAGTTCCGAGGCGAGATCTCGTACCCCACGTAGTCGTAGGGAAGGTGGTG